>Ga0074045_10005528_pt1 | contig 11015 bp, 10 predicted proteins | sample BogForMeECP23OM2_FD_94442 | JGI IMG/M metagenome (GOLD analysis project Ga0074045, IMG submission 94442) | Bog forest soil microbial communities from Calvert Island, British Columbia, Canada - Bog Forest MetaG ECP23OM2 | ecosystem: Environmental > Terrestrial > Soil > Wetlands ... | reverse complement strand
CGGCGTGCCCGGCCAAGGCGCTTTCTACACTCGCCCTCATCGCATTGGGCTCAATCCACCCTTGCCGGCAAATCGCCGAGCCGTTATCGAGCGACCTCAGCGCCCGCTCCCCGTGCTGAGCCAGCCATTTTTCAATCGGGATGGTGAAGCCGCGCTTCTCCCGGTCGGCCACCGCGCTACCCATTTTACGGCGGGCCAGTTCGCGTAACACTGCTTTCAATTGCCCTTTGTGCAACCGTACACCTGTAGGTAGCTTTAGGGCCAACTCTGCCAGCCGGTAATCGAGAAACGGCGAACGAGCCTCCAGCCCGCAGTACATCGTCGTGCCGTCCACCTTCGGCAAATACTCGCCCGCAAATACCGTGCGCAGGTCGTAACGCACCAGGTCGTCCAGCACCTGCCGGGCTGATGCAAAGGAGAGCGCAATCTCGCGCTGTGCCACAGATGCGTTCTGCAGCCGGGGCCCCAGAAGGCCGTGCGCCTGGTAGAACGGCAGCCCGTCCCGCACTCGCGTCACCGCGCCCAGCCCGCCTGTAGCGTAGTCCATCAGATGCTTGGCACGCCGCAACGGCCCGAACCCGTTCACCAGCGGCCGCACTCCAGACTGCCACAGGGCCGGAGCAAAACCGGGGAGCATCCCGGCCAGGCGTTGCGCCGTGGCCATGTGCTTGTGATAGGGGTAGCCGAGGAAAAAATCGTCTCCCCCATCTCCTGTCAACAGCACCGTTGCGTATTGCCGAACCGCCCGCGAAACGCGCAACATGCCGAGCGCCGACGAGCAGGCGAAGGGCTCGCTGTAGGCATCGACCAGCTCGTCGAGCCTGAGTTGCTCTTGGGGCGGCAATTCCACCACCTCATGGCTGGCGCCCAGGATTCGCGCCGTTTCGCTTGCCGCTAAGGCCTCATCTCCGGCATCGCCGGGCGTGCTAACCGTAAAGGCACGAATGTTGGCGTTCAACCTGCTTACGGCCCAACAGACCAGTGCGGAATCAATGCCGCCGCTCAGCAGCGAGCCAATAGGCACGTCGGCGACCAGCCGCGCTTTCACAGCGTCCAGCAGGAGCACCTCGGTCTGCTCCACGGCATCGTCGAAGCTGACCTTCGCCACATCCCCAGGCGCGGGTGCTTCCCAATATGTTTGGGTTTCCAGCCGCCCCCGATGCCAAGTCGTCACCGTGCCGGGCTGGACTTTAGCGACTCCCTCATAGATGGAGCGGGCATCGGTCACATAACCAAACTCGAAAAACTCTGCGACTGCCTGCGCGTCGATCGGTCCCGTTAGCCCCGCCCTACGCAGTGCGCCCGCGGTTGAGGCAAATGCGATACGCCCTTCGGCAGTGCTAGCTGCGAAGTAGAGCGGTTTGACTCCAAGCCGGTCGCGCACGAGACTCAGTGTTTGCCGCTGGTTGTCCCAGACTGCGAAGGCGAACATGCCCTGTGAGCGGCGCGCAAGTTCGGCCGCGCCCCAAGCCCTGTAGCCATGGACCAAAACTTCCGTATCGCAATTTGAGCGGAACTTGAAGCCGGCACTTTCCAATTCCGCGCGTAGTTCAAGGAAGTTAAAGATGCAGCCGTTGAAGACCACGCCGACTTGCCGGTCGTCGGAAACCATGGGCTGGTGGCCAGCCTCGCTGAGGTCAATGATGGCCAGCCGCCGGTGCGCCAAGCCGACTTGGAACCCGTCTACGCTCCAGTGCTCAGTACCCTCGCCGTCGGGGCCTCGGCGGCACAACTGGGAGAGCATCGCCGAGAGGACCGAGGCGACATAGTCAGGCGACTCCAGTCCCAGGTAACCAGCGATTCCGCACATGTGTCAAGAAAGAGAACTTAGGCGAGCCGTTATCCGACCCTAGCCTTCATAATCCCATAGGCTTGCTAATTCAACCATTTGGCCGGTGCCGAGGGCTGAAGTGCTTTAGCGAAGATGTCAGAATACGGGGGAAGACCAACGCCTTGCGAATTCTCTATTTCTCTTCGCGCGAATGTTGGCCGCTCAATACGGGAGCGCGCCTGCGCGACTTCCACTTAGCCAGCCAACTTGCCCGCCGGGGCGAAGTCGTCTACCTGGGTTTGCGAAATCCAAAAGACCCGCCGCCGGTCGATCCGCCCGCGGACTCGGGCTTCGCCGGGTTCCAGTTGGTCGAGAAGAATGCCTCGTTTTCGCTGCCGAACCTGGTTCGCGGATTCGTCGGGCCAGTCCCCGTTACTCTGCTTAATAACAAGAGCAACCGAGCCCGCGCTGCGCTAGTCCAACTGCTGCGAATTCACAAGTTCGATTCAGTTCAGATGGAGGGCGTCCATTTGCTGCCCTACGTGGACCTCATTCGGAAGGAGAGCCCTGAAACGGCCGTCGTTGCCGATTGGCACAACATCGAGTCTGAGATTATGTGGCGCTACAGCGAGGCGGCCAACCCTCTCAAGAAGGTGTACGCCCGCCGGACTGCGCGCCTGATCGAAGCCATGGAGACGCTCCTGCTGCGCCGCGCGGATGCCCATACGATGGCCAGCCATCGGGAAAAGGCGACGCTGAACCAAAGGGTGCCCGGCGCCATCATTCACGTGATTGGAAACGGTGTCGACGTGGCAGCCCACACGAGCGCTCAGATCGAGGCGGCGTGGACGAAGACTGGAGAGCCCGAGCCGGCCGTCGGAAACGTGCTCTTTGTCGGCTCAATGGACTACCATGCGAACATTGACGCGGCGGTGCAATTTGGCCGCGAGGTCTGGCCTCTGATCCGGAACCAGATGCCTGGATCGCAGTTTCTGATCGTCGGCCGCAATCCGAGCGAAGCCGTGCAAGCACTGGCCGGCGAGCCCGGCATCCGCGTTACCGGCACGGTGGAGGATGTACGCGCTTTTTACTACAACGCGCTGGCGGTCGTTGTGCCGCTGAGAATCGGTAGCGGAACCCGTTTGAAGATTCTCGAGGCTATGGCAGCGGGCGTTCCAGTGATTTCCACGGCGCTGGGCGCTGAGGGCATCGACGTGAAGGATGGTAAAGATATCCTCATCGCCGAGTCGCCCGACGATTTCGTGGCTGCCATCACACGACTGGCAGCCTCGCCTGACTTGGCGCAATTACTGAGCGACGGCGGCCGGGCTTTGGTGGCAAGCCATTACGACTGGCCTGCTCTAGGCGAGCAGCTCTTTCGAGTCCACTGTGAAACGGCGGAGCGGGTCCACGCCCGTGCATCGCTCAAGACGTGAGCATCTGATACTTTTTCATCTTGTAGCGCAGCGCGTCGCGGCCAATTCGCAGCAACCGGGCAGCTTGCGACTGATTGCCGCCCGCCTTTTCCAGCGCTTCCTGAATCAGGCGGCGCTCATGCGACTCCAGAGAATCGGCTTCCATCTTCTCCGGGGTGGCGCTGGCATCGACGGCAGGCGGCTGGAGTCCGTGCAGGTACTCGGGGAGGTCCGCCACGTCAATTGTGTCGCTGAGCGTCATCATGCAGCCGTGACCAATGGCGTTTTCCAGCTCCCGGACATTGCCGGGCCAACTGTGCCGGGCCAGCAATAGCCGGGCGCGCTGCGTCAAGCCACGGATCGGCTTGCGGAACTCGCGCGAAAACCTGCTCACGAAATAGCGCTCGAGCAACGCCAGGTCTTCTTTGTGTTCGGAGAGCGCCGGCATCCGGATTTCCACCATCGACAGCCGGTAGAAGAGATCCTCGCGAAATCGCTTGTCAATGATGGCTTGCCTTAGATTCTGGTTGGTGGCCGCGATCACGCGCGCATCAACGCGTCTCGGCGTCAACGATCCGACACGCAGAATTTCGTGGTTCTGCAGTGCCCGCAGGAGTTTGGCTTGGGTGGCCAGCGGCATGTCACCGATCTCATCCAGAAACAGCGTGCCGCCGTTGGCGTACTCAAACAGGCCCATTTTGTCTTGATTGGCGCCGGTGAATGAACCACGCACATGGCCAAAGAGCTCACTTTCAAACAACGTCTCGACCACGGCCGAGCAGTTCAGCACAACGAAGTTGCCGCGCTCCACCGGGCTGAGCTGGTGCAGTGCCCGGGCAACCAAATCCTTTCCGGTGCCCGTTGCGCCTGAAATCAGCACCGTGCGGTAATGCCGGGCGACTCGCCGGATGCGGGAGAACAGCTCCCACATCTGGGGGCTGTTCCCGATAATCCCCTGAAACTGCGAGTTCTCGAGTAGCTCTTCCTCCAATTGCAAGGTGCGCTGGCGGCGCTGCGCGTCATCGAGCAGCTTGGCGATCCGCTCGCGCAAGGCGGCCAGCGATACAGGCTTGTTCAGGTAATCGCAGGCACCGCGCTTGATAGCCTCCACCGCGGATTCCGTCGAGTAATAGGCCGTCATAAGGATGACGTCGATGGCGGGATCGAATTCCACCACGCGGTCGAGCACATCCATACCGGTCAGCTTCGGCATCACCAGGTCGCTCAACACAATCTGGGGATGCTTCGAGAACACCAGATCGAGGCCCTCTTCCGGGTCACTCGCCGTGTAAATATGAAGCCCGGGCGACGCCAAGGCGGACGACAACAGCTCAAGGCTGCTCTCATTATCGTCGATGATTACCAGGGAAATGCCTAAGTTCTCACTCATCGCAAATCGGGGGCCGCGGCGACAGATCGCCACTCAATCGTCTCACGGCCAATCGTTACAACGGATTGTAGCGAAGAGCCAAACCGTTTTGGTTCGTCTTTGGCACACGGCCCTGAGTACTAGCTGGCCAACTGGGCCCCATTCGTCTCCGGCGGCAGGTCTAATCTGCTGACGCGGTCCATCTGTAAAACAAGATCTCCGTCTTCGCTGATCTCGAAAGCCGGCACGAACTTGCCACCCCACGCAATCTCGTCGTAGCGGTAGGAAAACCTCTGATGGACGGTCTGGCCGAAGGTATCGTCGATCCCTTTGATCAGAATTAGAAACTCCACTTGAAGTCTCTCAAAATCGTTCGCGGTCAGTCCCTGCAGTGGGCTGGTGGCATCAATCGGGTGAACGACGGTCCACGTTAAAGGCAGAAACAGGACACCGGGTCTTTCCAACGTCAGCTGGGCGAATTTGCGCTGGAGAGTGCCTCCGACCTTCTCCACCGTCATGAGCAACACTTGCGCTTGTAACTCCATCAGCGAATTGCTCCGCCTGTTGACAATCCGGAACTGCAGGCTGGTTCCGTCCTGGTAAGGGGCGACCAGCATCTTTTCACTGAATCCGATTCGGGCCGATGGCCGGGACACGCGCCCTACCAACAGGCCGGTCGCCACGGCAAACCCCATCACGCCGAACAGTGCTTCGCTCGTCGAGACGAGGTTTTCCGCGATTCCCACTGGATAGATGTTTCCGTAACCAACCGTCGTGAGCGTGTGTGCGCTGAAGAAGAAGGCATTCATGAAACGCTCAACTGCGGTCGGCGCTTCGGCTCCATGCAACTGCTGGACGCCGATTAAGGTATACGCCACCGCAAATGCCGTGTTGACGACTAGAAAGGCCGCCACCACCCAGGCGAAGAATGCAGTCCATGAAACATGGATGAGGTACAGGTAGGGATGGATGTCCCTCCAACTCGTACCCTGCCGCTTCACATTGAACTGGCCGTTTTGGTTGATCGCGCGGCGTAACGTACCGGAGTATTTTTGAGTGAGACCCGGATCAAATGTCGGCTTGTCCATACACGCGATGATAGGGCAAGCCAGTTGGAGTGGTCTTAGCTCTGGGGTTGAAACTCCTCCACTTCAAACGAACGGCGGACCACTTCGCGAACTTCTTCCAGGTCCTTGACTTCTCCGGCGCCCATGGCCTGCGTCAGCGCATTGCCGGCAGCGGTGGCCTCGCTCGGGCCAGCCACGACCGTGCGTCCCGTGACGTCAGCGGCCAGCTGATTCAACAGGCGATTCTTGGAGCCGCCACCGACGATGTGGATTACGTCGATCTTTCGATTCGTCAGTGCCTCCAGGGTCTGGAGAACTTCCCTGTATCGGACCGCGAGGCTGTAGAGAATCACGCGTGCCATGCTTCCGGCGTCTTCGGGGATCTCCTGATGCGTCTTCCGGCAGTATTCGCGAATTCGTTCCGGATGACGCCCTGGCGCTACGAATTCGTCCAGATCAAGAACCGTGGCCGTGGGCTTGGCGCTCGAAGCCAGGTCGATTAGCTCCGTGTACGAATACTCATGGCCGTCCTTGGCCCACGCGCGGCGGCATTCCTGCAGCACCCACAACCCGGCGATGTTCTTGAGGAGACGGATGCGGTTACCCACGCCGGCTTCGTTGGTGACGTTCGCCGCCAGAGCCGCTGCGCTGATGACGGGCGCCTTCAGTTCCACGCCCATCAACGACCAGGTGCCCGAACTGATGTAACACCAGTTGCTACCCTCGCGAGCCGGGACAGCGGCGACGGCAGAGGCCGTATCGTGGCAGCCGGTGGTGTAGACGACCGGGTCGTGGCGCAGGCCGCACTGCTCGGATATGTGAGGCAGGACCTCGCCCAAGTGAGTTCCAGGGTCGACCAGCTCAGCCAGGAAGCTGCCCGGAATGCCCAGCTTGCGCAGCATGTCGGTGGTGAACGCCCTGGTCGTTGGGTTATAAAACTGCGAGGTGCTGGCGATGGTTCGCTCCGAGCACTGAACGCCGGTCAAGAAATAGTTCAGCAGATCCGGCATGAACAGGAGTTTGGAGGCATTCCGCAGCAGCTCGGGGGTGCGTTGGGCGATCGAGTACAGCTGGTACAGCGAGTTGATCTCCATGAACTGTGTGCCTGTGTGCGAGAAGATCTCTTGCTTCGGAACGATGCGGAACACCTCCTCCGTAACGCCGTGAGTTCTCGCATCGCGATAGTGACGCGGGTTCTCAATCAGCGCCCCGTCGGCGCCGAGCAGGCCGAAGTCCACGCCCCAGGTGTCGATGGCAATACCATCCAGCCGGTCAACCGCTTTTGCGGAGGCGCGAATTCCTTCGCAGGTCTCATGAAACAGCCGGAGGGTATCCCAGTAGAGGCCGTTCGGCAAACGAACCGGCGTGTTTGGAAAGCGGTGGAGTTCTTCGAGGTTTATGGTGTGGTCGGCGAGCGTGGCAAGCATTGCCCGCCCGCTTTCGGCGCCCAAGTCCAGGGCCAGGTAACGGCGGCGGCTCATCGTCCGCGAGTATATCGCTGGGTGTGGAAAACGCCGTCAGGCGGCCGGTACTGTCCGGTTGACTGCGGCGAGCGTGCCAGGCATTGCACGCGAGGATGCCAGAGCCAGTGAGCGGCTGCGGACCGTTTGTGGAACAGGGCAGGACAGGTTCACAACGCAAGCTGCGCCGGGGTGCCGAGGCGACGGGCGTGAATCTTCCCGCTTCGTGCTTGTATCTGCGCCAAGTCATAGTTGAGTTGTAAGCGAAGCCAAAAGCCCGCCGTGCTGCCAATGGCCTTCTCGAGCCGCACAGCCATTTCGGCGGACACCCCCGCCTTGCGGTTGATAAGGCGCGACAGCGCCGCGCGGGTTACGCCCAACGCCTTTGCTCCTTCCGTCACACTGACGCCTAGTTCCTCGAGGCAATCCCGGATAATGTCGCCGGGATGATTGGGATTCTTCATGGGCATGATCTGTGCTCCAGTGCTCCAGTTTTCCAAAACTCTAGTGATAGTCCTCCAAATTCACGTCGTGCGCAGCGCCTTCGTGAAAGCGAAATGTAACTCGCCAATTGGCCTTCACCGTTACCGCATAAGTGCCGCGCCGGGCACCGGTCAGCGAGTGAAACCGAAACAAGGGCAAGGCCATATCTGCCGGGCCGTTCGCTGCTTCCAGCGCCGAGAGAATCTTTTGTACCTTCTCCAGCAGATCGGGCCGGATGCCGCTACGGTCGTTCTTTTCATAGAGTCGCCGCAAGCCTTTGTGCTTGATCGTCTCGATCACGCCGTTGCCTATTCAAAGTGTATAGCGAGACGCTACGCTATACAAGCCGAGCGTTCTAGGCAAGCCCATTCGGAGTTGTAAAACTTGCCCTTTTTGGAACGAGCGTGGAGGTTCGAAAACTCCGCGTCGCAGCTCATCCCAACTGCCGTACCGGCAGGGGCGGAGTCGGATAGCGCCCCATCAGCGAATTCCAGTACGCCCAAACGGGGGTCAATGATACCCGGAGGGGCTTTGTCCAACGCTTCGAGAAAATCCGCATTATCGACGTAGCGCCGAATTACCTTCATATCCTCATGCGTAGCGCTCGCCATTGCATACGCCATGAAGCGCACAGGATCAGATAAAGCCTCTTCGGGGGACTCGAACCATATGATGCGGCGAACCACCGGTTCTGTTTCCTGGATTAAGCGAAATCGGTTTCATCGACTAGGCTTCAGGTAAAGGGTGGTCACGAGTTAGCGGCGGGGCACCTGGCTCGCCCCGAGAAGGTGTCCCGGGGTACACACGACGCTCTCACCTGATCGGTTGATGCAACCCCATGTGCTAAGAAGGGCGCCGCCCTCCGCGACTTTTGCGACACCATCCCCGAAAGGCTCTGCCTGGTAGAACCGCGGCTTGATGAAAAACTTCCCTGTTTTGTCGCTGTAACCCCATTCCCCGCCCAGTTTGGCGGCGATACTTCCTTCGTGAAAGCCGCCGTCATATACATCGTCGAATTGCGGCTTAATGACAGGGGCACCCGCTGTATCAATGAACCCCCAACCTGCATCTGTCTGCACCGCAGTTAGTCCTTCACTAAAGCCCATCAGCCCAACATCCCTAAATCGCGGCCGAACCAAGTACTTTCCGGTCTTGTCGATGAAGCCCCACTTTTCGCGAGTCTCTACGCCAGCGAGGCCCTGGAGAAGTCCTTTGCGGAATCGAATTGGGGCGGAATCGCGAAAGTCCCAGATTTGTTGATGTAGCCAACCTTTCCCATCCAATACTTCTCGTCCTCGCTCGCATAGGAAAGGGCCTCCTTAAAATCGCCCGCAATGGTAAACCGCAGCGGTATTACGATCACGCCCGATCTGTCGATGTAGCCGTATTGCGCGTCCACTTTGACCCTTGCGAGTCCTTCTGAGAAGTCGCTGGCGTCGGAGTATATGAATTTGGTGATCAGGTCGCCAGACTCATTTACGTACGCCCAGTTTACACCCCGTCGTACGCGCGCCCGACCCTCGCTAAAGTCGTGTACGTCGTCAAATAAGGCTTCCAAAACCTTTAGATCGACTGTCGCCGAACGTTTTGGAGGAAGGTTCTTCTCAGGCATACTACACCCGCAACATACCAGCAACAACAATAGTGCCCGCTTGGCTCGGGGCGATTCTCTCTGGCAACTGGGCCGAAATTGGGGGCTGGGATTCATTCGTCCAAATGTAGCGCTCCGCAGGTTTTCGAACAACCCATAATGAAGGTTAGGGAGGCACTGGTGGAGTACAAGTTCGGTGGAAATCACGCATCTGATTGCGTGTGTCCGAGGTGCCATCCGCGTGGCGGACACGCGGGGTGCTGCACATGTCCGGACTGTGGATGGTCGGAAGGGAAGCATGGGGCCTGCAGGTGCGAACGTTGTGGCCAATTCCGAGAGAAGCATGCTCCGGCATGTATGTGCCCGCGGTGTGGCGTCTTCGGGTAACGTGCTCCGAGGCTCCCACGCGGAAAAGTAATGCAAGCCGCAAGTCCGGCTCGAGCAAGCACTGAGCGATAATCTAATGATCAAAATGAGCGAGGAATCCTGCGCGGTGGCGAACGTCCTGCTTGCACACCATAGGGACGTGTGCCGACCGGTTAGGACCGCCGCGGAGGACATCAGCGATGACCTGGTGAACGAGTGTACGCTCACATACCGTAGCGTTTGCGAGCGGGCAAGGATGGAAGACCTGACACACATTGTGGGGCGGTTCATGGAGGAGGTAGCCCAGTGGTGCGCAGATAGGGGCTGGCCTCCCTTAAACTCGCTGGCAGTGAACGCCGAGAGTTGGATACCCGGGGTTGGCTACGATGGGGCCGGTGGCATCTGCGAGCAGCACCTCTGGCCACAACAGGTGCGGGAGTGCATCAAGTTCAGAAAGTATCCTCGCGCTGTCCCGAGGGAGCCTCGGACGAAGATGTGAGTTCTGTGCCGCGCAAGAGAACTTATTCGAGATAGAGGCGGCTCTGAACCCATCATCAACCCCACCACTGCATCGCCAGTCCCGCCACGCACCCGCCTAACATCAGCCACACCACGTTGACGCGTTTCCAATACAGCAGCACCAGGCAAAGCACAGCCAGCATTAGCGTTGCCCAATCGATAACCGCCGACCGCGCAATCTGAGTCAGGACGGCGAACATCAGCGCCAGGGACGCCACGTTGACGCCATCCAGAAACGCACCGCACAGTTTCGACTTGCGCAAACGCGGCACCAGCGGTCCGCTAATGGCTACGAACACAAACGCCGGCAGGAATATGCCGAGCGTGGCCAGGAATGCGCCCGGCACGCCGCCCAGCAGGTAGCCAATGAAGGTTGCGGTTGTGAAGACCGGCCCGGGCGTAATCTGGCCCACGGCGATGGCGTCCAGCAACTGGCCTTCGGTTAGCCAGTGCCAGCGGTACACCAGATCGTCGCGCAGAAACGCGAGCAGCACATAGCCGCTGCCAAACAGTACAGAGCCCGTCTTCAGGAAGAACAGAAACATCGGCCAAAGGCCAAAAGGTTTGGCGACAACGACGGCAGTGCTGGCGAACCATAGGCCGGGCATCGCCACAAATGACCGTAGTCTGCCAACATCCCACTCTCTCGTTGCTTCAACCAGCAGCAACAGGCAGCCGGCCCCCAGCAGAATCAGCAGTTCGTTTACCTCGCGCAGGGCGAGCACTGCCGCCACCAACCCGCAGATCGCGAGCAAAGGGCTCTTCACCGCTTTGCGGCCCAGTGTGATGAGGGCCTGAATGACAACGGCCAGCACGACTGGCTTCAGGCCGTAGAAAACGGCTTCGGTTTGCGGCAGTTGCCGGTAGGTGACATAAGCCCACGCGATCAAAGAAACCATGATCGCGGCAGGAACGATGAAGCAGGCGCCGCTGACCAGCAGGCCGGGCCAGCCACGCCGCGCATGGCCGACGTG
>Ga0074045_10005526_pt1 | contig 11019 bp, 10 predicted proteins | sample BogForMeECP23OM2_FD_94442 | JGI IMG/M metagenome (GOLD analysis project Ga0074045, IMG submission 94442) | Bog forest soil microbial communities from Calvert Island, British Columbia, Canada - Bog Forest MetaG ECP23OM2 | ecosystem: Environmental > Terrestrial > Soil > Wetlands ... | reverse complement strand
ATTTAGCCTTTACTGAGCCGCTCCTCTATGAAATTGGCGGACCCACAATAAATTTAAACTACATGCCTCTAGCAATTCAGTCAACACTACGTTTGAGGATCAGAATATTGGCTAAGCTGTTTGGGAGTTCAGGTGTAAGGGGTTTGGTGAACGTCGATTTAACCCCCCAGTTAGCTTGCAAAGTTGGCTTAGCAGTTGCCGCCTATTGCAAGGCCAAAAAAGTTGTTGTTGCCTGCGATACGCGCGTTTCAGGCAATATGCTGCAGAATGCGTTGGTTTCGGGTTTGCTTTCAAGCGGTGCAGACGTGTATTTAGCAGGGATTGTTCCTACGCCCGCATTAGCCTACGCTACTCTCGCGCTAGGAGCGGACGCAGGATTAATGTTAACGGCTTCGCACAATCCGCCGCAGTATAACGGAATAAAAGTGTTCAGAACCGACAGCTTATCGTACACTGACATTGACCAAGACGCTGTGGAAAAAAACGTGGCTGCCAGCTCCTATGCATTTGCTGATTGGCGCAGATTGGGCAAAACCATCCCAGTTAACGCGAGCCAAATCTACCTTGAAATGGCGTTGAAAGCTGTTTCCCTTAGACGTCAATGGCGAGTCATCGTTGACCCGGGGTGCGGCGCAACATTCAACGTTGCCCCAACTCTGCTTAAAGCATTAGGCTGCAAAGTCACAGCCATTAACGCTCAGCCCGACGGGCATTTCCCTGCCAGAAAATCCGAGCCCACAGCAGAATCACTCAAAGATTTAGCGAGCACCGTCAAGGCGCTTGGCGCAGACGTGGGAGTTGCTTTCGACGGCGATGGTGACCGAGTAGCTTTCGTAGATGAGAAGGGCACCTTTGTGGATTTCGATCGTTCCCTTGCCGCCTACTCCGCTTACACCCTAAAAGAGGTGGGAGGCGGAACAGTGGTTACCAATGTTGAGGCGTCGATGTGTGTCGAAACGATGGTGCAGGCAAATGGTGGAAAAGTCATCCGCACTAAAGTTGGAGACATCTATGTCTCCGAAGCAATCAAACAATCAGGTGCAGTTTTCGGCGGCGAACCCTGCGGCGCGTGGGTCCATCCCAAATTCCATTTTTGCCCTGATGGACCGCTTTCGGCAGCTCTCTTGCTTTCTGCTTTGGAAAATGGAAACGAAACACTAAGCCAATTCATTGCTTCCGTACCAGAATATATCACCCGGAGAGAGAACGTTGCAGTCAAGAATGCCCAAAAATACAAGGCGATAGCTAAACTGGAGTTAGCCCTGAAAAACGCGTTTCCAAGCTTCACCGATTTCTCGACAGTTGACGGAATCCGTTTGGCACTCAAAGAAGGGTGGCTTCTGGTTCGGGCTTCTGGAACGGAGCCCCTTATCCGTTTGACCGTTGAAGGGGAATCTCTAACCGTGGCAAACGATATAACCCAAAAGGCTACTGCATTAATACTTAAGCAAGTTGAGGCTGAAGTGACATGAAAGCTGTATTGTTAGCGGCTGGCGAAGGTGTAAGGCTCCAGCCCATAACCGCCACGCGCCCCAAACATCTCATCAAGGTCGGCGGCAAACCTATTCTGCAGTTCTGCTTAGAGGCGGTCAAGAATGCCGGAATAGGCGAGGCAATTGTAATTACGCATTACATGGGAGACGCTATCCGAGATTACTTTGGAGATGGCGAAAAACTCGGTTTAAACATAAGTTACTTGGAGCAAAAAGAGATTTTGGGCACGGGAAAAGCAGCCGCCATGGCTGAGCCCTATGTAGAAGGGGACTTTGTGCTCGTTTACGGGGACCTACTTTTCGGAGCAGATGCGGTGAAAAATACGCTCAAGGTATTTGATCATGGCAAAACCGCTGCGGTCGTAGGCGTCGTCCCAGTTGACAACCCGGAGAGCTACGGAATAATCGAGTTGGACCAGAAGAAAAGGGTTAAACGTATAGTTGAGAAGCCCGCTGCCGCAAAGGCTCCTTCGAAACTTGCTAACGCAGGCGTTTACGTTTTTACCAATGAAGTTTTTAACAAGATACGCCAAACCAAGGCTTCCCCGCGGGGTGAATGGGAACTTACTGATGCTGTAACGCTTCTTGCAGGCGAAGGCGGAATTGTTCTTGCTGCTGAACTTTCAAAAGATGACTGGTTTGATGTGGGTAGACCTTGGGATTTGCTTGACGCTAACAACTGGGCGCTCAAACGCATGGACCACAAAGTCTTAGGCGCAATTGAGCAGGGAGCCCACCTTATCGGCCAAGTAACGGTTGCTGAATCAGCCCGCATACGATCAGGCGCCTACATTGAAGGTCCATGCTTCATAGATGAAGAATGCGATATCGGGCCAAACTGTTACATTCGCCCTGGAACAAGTCTCGGCAAAAAAGTCCGCGTTGGAAACGCATGCGAAATCAAAAACAGCATCATCATGGCCAACACACACATCGGGCATCTCTCATACATAGGCGACAGCATTTTGGGCGAACACTGCAACTTGGGCGCAGGCACCGTAACAGCCAATTACCGCCTTGACGCAGGCTCAATAAAAATGATGGTCAAAGACAAAGTTGTAAACACAGGCAGAAGAAAACTCGGAGCAGTATTCGGCGACAACGTCAAAACGGGGATTAAATCCCTTTTCATGCCGGGCGTAAAAGTCGGCGCGAATAGTTGGGTTGGACCTGGTTTCATGGTTGAACGTGATTTGCCGGCCAACACTATGGCAATTCACAGGCAGAATTGCGACATACAAGAAATGAAAACACGTGTCGTGCCAAAAACCTAATTGATTACGATCGGGCAGTTGGCGGTCGGTTATTTTTACGCTACCGAATTATCCGCGGGTGGTTAAGGAATTTTGTTCCATGCTTTGCTGTCTCACAGATCTATTGACCTTTGATTCTTCAGGAGTAAATCAGAGATATGCATCCGTCGCGTACCTTCGCATCATCCTATGAGTATTGAAGTAATATGCGACTTTGCCTATTGAATTTTTCATCAAATCTATCCATGTGTCCCGTTGCTGGTAAAATTTTGGGATAATGAGATATTCGAGTTTGTTGTAGAGATCAGCTGTTTCTCTTTTTCTTGTTTCTTGTTCACTTAGCAATTGATTAGGAGATGGACCTATAGCCCAACCTGTGAGCCCTTCTACGCAGCCCTCAATCCACCATCCATCTAAGACGCTGAAGTTAATTACGCCATTATGCGATGCTTTCATGCCGCTTGTTCCAGATGCCTCATAAGGTGGCAAGGGTGTGTTTAGCCAAACGTCAACTCCCGAGGTCAATTTTGCTGCTATTTCCATGTTGTAGTTTTCAAGGTAAACGATGTTCAATTCGCCCTTCAAACGGTCTATATATTGGTAGATTTCTTTGATGAGGCTTTTTCCAATTTCATCCTTTGGATGCGCCTTTCCAGCAAAAATTAACTGTATCCTGCCTTGGCTCTTGACTTCCTTAAGCTTCTCTAAATCCGAAAAAATCATTGTTGCTCGTTTGTAAGCTGTAGCTCTTCTAGCAAAACCGATCGTCAAAACGTCCTCATCCATTTGCAGGCCTGAACTGTCATGAACAAAGCCGAGTAAATCTCTTTTTGCATTCATGTGGGCTTCCCACAACTCCTCGTCAGGTATAGCGTCAACTCTCACGAGAAGTTCAGGTTCGTTAGCCCACCGAGGAATGTGTTTGTCAAATAGCCTTCTAAAGTAAAAGCATGTCCACGTGTAAGAGTGAACACCATTAGTAATTTCTTGAATGTGATAGCCTGGAAAAAGCTTCCGTGAATATTCCATATGAGCCTCTGTGACGCCGTTGGTGTACTTACTCAGATTAAGGGCCAAAAGGGTCATATTCAACTCGTCTTCCCCACCATACTTTTTGAGGGTTTCTAAAGATACCTCGGGCTCAAGTAATTCAGAAAGAAGGTCATAGGAGAACTTGTCGAATGCTGCTACAACAGGTGTATGAGTTGTGAAAACGCATAAATTCCTGACTTTATCAGCATCCAATTGGTTGTTCTTCAGAAGTTCAAGAGTTAAAAGGCTAGAATGCCCTTCGTTCATATGATATTTTTTGACATTGATCTCTAATGCATCAAGGAAGCGTACCCCCGCTATTCCCAATACAATCTCTTGCTTAAGCCGATATACGTCGTCTCCGCCATAAAGAAAATCGGTGATTTGCCTATCGTCTTGGCTGTTACCATCAACGTCGGTCGTCAAGAAAAGCACTGGAATTGTGCCGCCAGTTAAACTCTCCTGTTCATACACCCACGCACCTACGTGTACATCCCTTCCCGAAATCTTAACCGAGACGGTTTGGGGTAACAATTTCATGAATTTGGAGGGGTCCCAGTCTTCTGGGTACTCAAGTTGCCGTCCATCAAGCGTAATTTTCTGCCTCAAGTATCCTTTTTCGCAGAGTAACGTTATCCCGACCAAGGGTATTCTCAAATCCGCGCTTGATCTTATGACGTCTCCCGCAAGGATGCCGAGTCCTCCGCTGTAGGTGGGCATATCTGTGTTTGCGGCGATTTCCAAAGAGAAGTAAGCGACTTTAGCTCCCTCAACAAAGCTGCTTAGGCAGTATTCGCTGTCAAAATAGTATTGATTACCCAGAAACACTGTTTTAAACGGTGTTTTTTCAGGGTCTAAACGCATTCCACAAACCGGGTCTTTCACAGACAAGAAAATCCAAGCGTCCTTCATAACAAAAATTGCACCCGCAAATAATTACTTTCCGTCAAGCCTTTTCAAGAAGACTTTCGCATTCGGTTTGTCATTGATTCTTTCTCAGTTTGAATCGATGGGTTGACATCGTCTTTCAAACCATGCAATATTGGTTGAAGTCAAAATGTTTAAGAATGTATTCATTCATTATTCCCTTAGTGGAGGCGAATTTTTGTCAAAAATTAATCCGGGATCAAATTTTAATGAAGACAATGATGTTCAAACTGCACGCCCTGGCGGTTTGCAGGACACTGATATCATGGAACCTGTCATCGGCGATGATGGCAAACTTCATTGCCCAATGTGCAGCGGAATTTTCAAATCAAGAGAAGCGTACATCAGCCACGCTCTATCCAAACATCAAACCATGGAACAAGCTAAAGAGTCAATGGAGAAAGAAACAGAGACCATGGAAATGGCCAAAGAGAATATGAAGCAAAACAAAGACGACGCACGCGCCTATTTGGCGCCAGTCCCATACGATCACGGCTTCCACTTCTTTACTGAGGTAGGCCGATACACGGGAGAAACAGCAATCAGTTTAGCTACATTCGCCAGAGACGTTGAAGTCGCCCCGATTGAGTCAATTAATTTTCATTTCGGAAGAGCTGACTTTCAAAAGTGGATAGCAGAAACCATTGGAGACACAGAATTGGCTGCCGCAATCGAAAAGGTTGAAAAAAACCTTGCAGGCGAACCACTAAGGCTAAGACTTCTTAAGATCATAAATGCACACGTAAAAGGACTTGAGAGTCAAGTCTAACCCGAAACAGGGATCGTAAGAATCAAACAAATAGCTAGGTTTCTTGATAAATCGGTTTGTTACGTTCCTCAACTTTTTCTTTGCTATCTCAACCAACTGATATCAAACCGTGATTCGGAGATTCTATAGAGTTCTCTCCCCTGAATTTTTGCAGGTCTTGAATCATTTTGAAGAATACCAGTAGGTTCAAACGCGGATGAGTCCCTTAGTTAAAACTTATTGATTAATGCTTTTTTGCAAATTTTGCCAAGGTTTAACACAGCCCGTTCCCACACCCAAAATGGGTATTGAGTCTTTTTGCTTACTCGAAGATTAACGCCATTTTCCTAAAACTTAAACATGGTTTGAAGACGTTGGGCAATAAACCCGACTATGTTCAGAAGCTTTTTGGGAGCTCATTCAGGCAAAAAGAGCATAGGTTCTTTTGTTAAATCAAGTAGACAGGCTTGAGCGTGTCCTTCTGGTTTTACTTTTGTGTATATTTTTCTTATGATTCCTTTTTCATCGATTAGAAATGTCGTTCTTTCGGTTCCCATGAATTTTCTTCCGTAAAGAACCTTCTCTTTCCAAACCCCATACTCGTTTAACACTTTAGATTCAGGATCACTGAGCAATGTGAACGGCAGTTGATACTTTTCTTTGAATTTCTGATGAGACGCAACACTATCTTTGCTGATACCCAATATCACGGCACCTTCTTGGGCAAACTGGTCAGCTACATCTTTAAACTCAAGTGCCTCAGTCGTGCAACCAGATGTCCCATCCTTAGGATAAAAGTAAAGCACAACTTTTTTACCTCTATAATCTCGTAAGGAAACTTGCTTTTCCTGATCTGTCTCCAGAGTAAAGTCCGGAGCATCTTCGCCGACAGCAACCAATCTTCCACCACACTCAATTTTAAATATTAGGCCCGTTTGCTTAATTGATTTTTGCTTACAATAAGCAAAGTTCGGTTTCACAAGAGCTAATTTACCAGCAAAAGCCACTGCGCTGACGTTACGAGAAGTAGCGCCGCTGGAGTGCATGCCCAAACCAGACTGTATCAAAACTTAGAACTCAAAAAACTTTAGACGCCAACACCGAGTGCCCGTCACCATTTTTCTCGGTGAACCATCTCTTCCAGCGGTTTTCTCTTAGATGCCCTAACGAATTCTTGCACTTTTTTGCTTCTCTCACCAATCGGCGCAGGGTACCCCAGAGGAGTCAAAGCGACAACCCTGACATTGGCAGGTATCTCCAAAACTTTCTTGACTTTTTCCTCGTCGAATCCGCTTATCCAACAGGTTCCAAGCCCCAGATCCGTTGCCGCCAAAACAAGCTGCTGCATCGATATGCCTACGTCAACTAAGAAGTAATCCATGCTGTTGTGTGAACCGGAACCCTTAGGGTCTATGCATGCAGCTAAAAGAATGGGTACCTCGCTTAGCCAACTAGTGAAACCGAGGGCTATCTCGTTAATCGTAGCTTTGTTCTTTACGACAACGTATTTGCAGCCTTGCTTGTTCCCCCATGAAGGCGCCAGCCTTGCAGCCTCCAAGATTTTCATCAACTTTTCTTCCTCAACCGCTTTGCCTAAAAAGTCCCGAACGCTTTTTCGTGAAGTTATAACATCCATGAATTCCATGCAGTAACACCCAAATCACTCTGGCAAACGGTTCCTAATATGACTATCCCAAAAGGACCCCACAAGAAAAAGCGTGCGTGGTTTTTCCTAAACCAGTTTGCGAAGTAACTGATGCTTCTTGTGGAAACAGAGATCAGTTGCTTCTTGTTTCCCATTTTCGTTTAGTGCTGTCAGTTTGACTGTTTTTTGCAAGCTTTATTTTTCCCGTTACCTTGAGTTTGCGATTGAAAATATTATGATCAGGATTATGGAGATAAAGTAGAGTAGCCCAAAAACGGTTATTGGAATTTTGAAGATAGCTTCTCCGATAAGCACTTTAGTTGACGGAACTGGAATATAGTAGGCTGCTGAAAATACAGCGTAAAAGATTATGCCTAAGCCTTCAATGAAAAACAAAAATGGATATAGCTGTTTCTTGCTCAGCGGGAGTGTTGATTCTTTTTGGAGACCGGAGGTTGCTTTTTGGGCGCTGTTATTTTTGTAGAAGAGAAGGGGTAATCCAATGAACGGAATTGTTAGTCCCCAAAGGTCCAGGTAGCCGTGGCCTAAGAGCCAGGCGTACCAACTGCCCCATCCTCCGACTGATCCGAAAATGAACCACAGCAATAGAGTAAATGTCAGATAGAGGCCTGTAAAAGAAAATATGAGTCCTATTCTCCGGTAGTCTGCTTCTGCTAAGTCGTTCTTTCCTATTGTCTTCTTTGAGAAAAACACGGTGTAAAGTGATAGCAAAAGTAAGCCTACAGTTGTTAAGAGAAAGCTGAACATGTTGACTGGGTAATAGGTTAAGTAGCTTGGGCCTTTTGCTATGACGGCGCCTATCCAGTTGCCTGCGTTGTTGACCCAAAAGGCGAAAAGGTAAACTGAACCCGCGATAAGTGACCACTTGATTATTTCTTTTGCCGGCATGTTAGGGTTCAAGGTCAAGAACAGTTTCGCTAAGACAACGGGTATCGCTATGCCGTCGACAATGCAGGGCAGTGTAACCTCAAACACTTTCATAATGCTAAAATTGAAAGTTCCAGGCAATCCCTCGACGAATACTGCCGGCAGGAAAGCTAATACAAAATAAGCTCCCACAGCAAACAGGATTATCCGCGTTGCCATGGTTAATTCAGGCCGCGAAAGGTCCCTTTTTACGAGGTAGAAAAGCATTATCAAGACGGCTATAGCGCTCGCGGCAACCACGAAGCCTAATCCCACCGTTGCAGCAATGTCTTCTCTTACCAACGGAATGGTCGTGTGTCGATTGTATATTCCTAGAACGCCTTCATAAACAACATAAATAAACCATGCCGCCAAAACAAGAAATATTCCACTTCTTAAAGGCCAATTAATATTTCCGGTTGCATCTTGTTTAGCGCTATTTAGACTCATAATCTTCAGCTCTCGAGAAGGATTTTTATTATTTTTTTGATTTAGCTTTTAAGCTTTTTCACTGTTACACGATTCACAGCCTTTCCTTCAAGTTTCAAAATTGCCGCGAACATCGGGTTCATTGCTTCTAGTTTGCTCTCTGCTCCCCTGCATTAGCATTTCGTTTAATTTTTTTTCGAGTTGCTTGATCTTTTTCTGTTGAGCTATAAGTATACTAATCGCCATCGGCTCAAAGATTATCGGTTTGCACGCGCAGCTGCTCGCTGAAGCAAGATTTCTGCACATATCCATAAGTACATCAAAAGCCTGCATTTCTTCTTCGTTTGGCAGGCCGTTTCGAAAGTTCTTCCATCTACCAATTTCGTCTTCCAGAGCTATTCGGTAAGAAGGCACAGTTTTTCCCATGCTTGCTAAGCCTCCAGGCAACATAATTTCTTTTTCATATACTTTCACGCGGGTGGGTGCTTATGCGTTAAACGCTTTAAAAAGAAAAACGTTGAAACGTCATTTTGAAGCAGTGGAGGGGAACCTGAAAGTGAATCTAAGTCTGCCAAGGCTAGGTGGGTTCAAGCGTTACTTCAACTATGCAGCCGGGCAGGCTTGCTCTTTCATCTTCCCAGACTGATAATGTTGCCTTTTGGATGTATATGCGTCCGGCTTTTTCCATTTTTGCGTAAAATGATTGCCTGCCTTTGAAATTGTTTGAGACGCTGAAATTAACCTTTAGAAGTTGGGAAGGCTCCAATTTGAATTCCTTTATGATCAATTTTGGAATTTGTACTCTTTCACTTTTCTGAAGTATCGCTCTGAAGGTTACTTTTCGTGTTAACGGCATGAATATTCTTCCTTTCAATTTAAATTGTCTAAAAGTGTCTGAAAGTGTCTAATATTGCCTTATAATGACTCAACATGCAGATTGTTTAAGCTTTTCCACAAAAAAGCAACCCAAAACACAAACGGAAAAATTCTGTGCCAAAAAAATCTGCAGCGTGATTGTTGCTATACTACAACAAATTGTTTTAAGCGCTTGACTGCTTATGGATTTTACTATCAGCCAATGAGAGACATGCTTGTAGGGAGAGGATGGTTAACACTTTATCTGCTGTCGGAGTCAAGAGAGGAAATTCGGTGTTTTCTTGCGGGTTTGAAGTCTTATGAGTTCTGAACCTGAGTCACTTAAGGGTTGGGTCATGAGTTTCTGGGGGCACATCGATGAGCTAGTCCGGCGCTTAAAAGTTGTTCTTGTGGCTTTAATCATCGGCATCGGGGTCGGATGGATTCCTACTACTTTGGCAGGGATCACAAACCCAGTTGGAACCTATCAACCCATGATTGCGCCTCTAATGGTGCAGCTAAGGGACGAGTTTCTTCCTAAACAGGCAACTTTGATTGCAGGCGGAATGGCGGACACAGTGTTTGCAATGGCTTACCTATCGGTCATTGTTGGGATCTTGTTAGCTTCCCCCGTGATATTTTATGAAGTTGTAGCCTTCATCAAACCCGCATTATACGACAACGAGAAGAAGGTTCTAGGGATTTACTTAGGCTCCTTCATTGGGCTGCTGGTTTTAGGTGTGGTTATGGCTTTCTTTGTTGTTATCCCAATTTCATTTCGAATCTTAATTTACTTCACTATCCAAGGAGGCGCCACACCGTACATCTTCATCAAGGATTTCTACAACTGGATCTACACCATATTTGTTTTATGTGGTGTCTTCTACACCATCCCCATCTTCGTGGTTATGCTTATCCAGGTTGGAGTTCTCCCCGTTAAATATGTGAGTGGACGCAACAAAATCTTCGCTTACATAGCTCTACTGATGATATTTTGGATATTCGGCCCCGACCCCACCCCGGTCACAGGCTTAATCATAATGGCGCCATTCGTGGTGGTCTTCGAAGTCGCAATCTTTTTCGGCCGAAGAATCGACCGCACACGCAAAAAAAGAAAAGAGGCAGAAGCAACAGGCGGCAGTTATGGAGGGGTAAAAAAAGGTTTCATATCTTTCCCCAAGAACGCCTGCAAATTCTGTAGCACCCCCGTTTTAGACGAGGCAGCTTTTTGTCCTGGGTGTCAGCGGGCGATAAAATAAGGCATATCTCTCAATTTCTTAACAGAAACCTAACAAGTCGAAGTTAACAACTCCCAATTTGCGTTTGCAGATTGGATGTTTAGGTTATCGCTGGCAAGGGCAGCTGTTTTCCGCTGGGGAAGCCTGAAAGTTCCTTAATCGAAGATTCTGCAAAAAAAAACCTTGAAACATTCAAGGTGAATGATTATACTTGAAAAGTCAATTAGCTTGAGAAAGTTAGATAATGAGAAGGGTTGAAACCCAAGGTTGTTGAAAGTGGGGTATTCTTAATTGAGGGGTTGTGTCCTGAGTTCTAATCTGATGTTGTAAACTACAACAGCTATTGAAGCGAAGATTGCTGTTATTGAGGCTATATCAATTATTCCAAACATATTTTCACCATTTCATTTTATAAGTACATACTTGCTCAGCTGCATATAAATATGGTTGTGATTTGTTCATAATATTTCAT
>Ga0074045_10005524_pt1 | contig 11020 bp, 10 predicted proteins | sample BogForMeECP23OM2_FD_94442 | JGI IMG/M metagenome (GOLD analysis project Ga0074045, IMG submission 94442) | Bog forest soil microbial communities from Calvert Island, British Columbia, Canada - Bog Forest MetaG ECP23OM2 | ecosystem: Environmental > Terrestrial > Soil > Wetlands ... | reverse complement strand
TCCGCATCCCACCCGAGATCATAACTGCCCTGCCGTTTTCAGGTCGGCGGCGAAGGTGGCAAGCGACATTACGAGCGTCAGAGGCTTGTTGCTCAAAGGCACAGCGCCGTAATTGGTGTACCAGCGGGCCGCACGGTCGTTTTTTGCATCGATGATGAGCACAACGCCCCCGACTTCAGCCGCAGCGCGCAGGCAGCGCCGCGCGGCAGCGGCAAGGAGCTGGCCGCCGAGACCTTGGCCCTGCCAGCGCAGGTCTGTAGCAATGCGTGCTAGCCGGAACCCAGGCACATCGTGCCGGGCGAGACCGCGGCGAACCGTCTCCGGCGTGTCGGCGTAAGCCATAGCACCCGAAGCCAGGCTGTAGAACCCAAGGATCGTCTTGTTGTCTGCGTTGTCAATTGCGAGGAACGTTTTCGCGGCACCGGATTCATGACTCTGGCGGGCGTAACGCTGCAAAAAGTCATTAATGGGCGGATCGCCACAGTCGAAAGATTTCCGATCATGCTTTTTCGAGACCGGCTCTTCGTGCCAGGCGGGAAGGCTCATACCCGCTTCCGCGTCGGTTTCGGCATTGCGGCGATGGCTGCCCGCAGCTTGGCATTCGCCACAGGCGGGTTTTCGAGCAGCTTCAGCACCAAGAGGCTGTCGCGCTCGGACAGAACGATGCGTTCTGATTCCTCGATCACAGCCTTGGCCTCCCGCAAAGCGGGTTGCAGAACAAAGTCCGTCAGGTCTGTGTTCCTCAACGCCGCCGCGCGCATGAGCGTGGCCTTTTGCTCCGGCCGCAGCCGGAGGTTCATTCGCTTGTTGTCGTCCACGGCCACTCTAGGCATAGGCACCTCCTCACGTACTTATTAAAAGCGTACACGATTTGGAGGGATTTGTCAATTTGCGAGGGGAAAGACAACGACCATACCCGCAAGGCGCACCTGAACGCCAAAGTTGACACTTCTCTGCCGAAAGACACCCCTGATGCGCGATCAGTCGAGAATCTGACGGATCAATGGAATGGATTACTCACAGGCGAGGAATAAGACCGTTTTGAGGTCTGCATTGAACCGAGAGTGTCGGAAAGGAGAGCCGATCCAATCGAATTAATGACGGCCCATCTGTATGGCGCTGTACGCTGCGATGTCCATTATTCCTCAGGGCCACGGACCATTCCTGTCTTGACGTCGTTTGCTTGCAAAGAGTAGCATAGCCTCGACGTGCAAGGTCCCCCCGATGGCACGCTCGTAGTGGTCCGAGAGGGCGTGACGCCCGTCCATGCATTAAAGAAGGGCTTCGAAGGTCTGGGCTCCCAAACGAAAATCGGTCTCTGAAACACTAATCTCGAGGTGGTGCTTTGATCCGGCTGTTCAATGCTTATTTTCCTGCGCGCACCCTCGTGCTCGGTACTTCGGAAGCGATCCTGATTACGCTCGCTTTTGTCGTGGCGACCATCGTCCGCCTCGGGACGAACGATGCCGCCGTGACCTTACAGTACGAAAACGGTTTTTTGAAAATTCTCATGCTTTCCGCCACTTTCATGGTTTGCATGTATTACTTCGATCTTTACGATTCTTCCATTTTGAGCAATCGACGTGAGGTGTTCAGTCGTTTGATTCAGGTGCTGGGCACGGTCTGTATTCTTTTGGCCACTGTCTACTATTTTTACCCACGCTTGGAATTGGGCCGCGGCATCGTCCTGATTGGTTTGGTGTTTGTGGTGATCCTCTTGCTGGCGTGGCGGGGACTGTTTTTTGCAATCAGTGGCCGGCCGCGGTTCGCGGAACGCACCATGATCTTTGGCGACGAGCCCTCCGCTGGGAGACTCTTGCAAGAGCTGGAATCTCGTCCGGAGTTGGGTCTCAGCGTTGTTGGCCGTGTTTTGGTTGCTGAACGCGGGAGTTACCAACTGGATTGGAAACGCGGAAATCCTGTCGGTACATCCGCTGGTTCGGTTAGCGATACAGACCTGGCAACAGAGATCCGCACCCAGCGTGTGCGTCGCATTATCGTTGCCCTGGATGACCGTCGCGGAAGACTCCCGGTGGAAATGTTACTCTCCATGAAAAGTCGCGGTGTGCTCGTTCACGATGGGATTGAGTACTATGAACAAATCACTGGGAAAATCCCGATAGAATCACTTCGCTTGGGCACGCTTCTTTTCTCTACCGGTTTTCATCTTTCTCGCTATCTGGTGATCTACAAGCGCCTTGCCTCTATCGTGGTGTCAGTTGTTGGACTGCTCCTTACCCTGCCGTTACTGCCTTTCATAGCCCTTGCCATCAAACTGACATCCCCTGGACGTCTCCTCTATCACCAGAAGCGTGTCGGAAAAGATGATGCGGTTTTTTATTGCCACAAGTTTCGCACCATGCGGGCAGATGCGGAGGCCGATACAGGTGCTACCTGGGCTGATGATGAAGATCCTCGAATCACTACCGTGGGGCGGTTTCTGCGAACGACAAGGCTCGATGAGATTCCTCAACTATGGAATGTACTCAAGGGCGAGATGAGTTTAATTGGTCCGCGTCCGGAGCGCCCCGAGTTTATCGAATGGCTCAGGCAGGAGATTCCGTATTACGACCTTCGGCACACGGTCCGGCCCGGAATCACAGGATGGGCGCAAATCCGATACAAATACGGGAACACCGTCGAACATGCCAAGGAAAAACTTCGCTATGATCTTTTTTATATCAAACACATGTCGCCGGGACTCGATGCGTTGATTTTCTTCGAAACTATCAAAACCATCTTATTGGGACGGGGAGCGAAGTGAAGCTGGTCTTCTGGTTTTCGCTTTTCGTCATCTTCTACACGTATCTCCTCTATCCCGCTTGGTTGTTCCTCAGAGCTAGATTGAAACCGAAGCCGGTCAGTACCAGGGCAGTCTTCCCCAGGGTTTCCATCATAATGGCAGTGCGCAACGGGAAGGAGCATCTCGAGCGAAAGCTGCAAAACCTGCAGCAGTTGGATTATCCGGGAGATTTTGTGGAAATCGTAGTTGTTTCAGACGGTTCCACTGACGAGACTAATGAGATCCTGCGTCAATTCAACGATTCAAGGGTGCACTCCATTCTTCTGCCAGAACACGTTGGCAAGGCCGAAGCCCTAAATCACGCTATAGAAGTCAGCAATGGGGATGTTGTGGTGTTTATGGATGTCCGGCAAGGTGTCGCCACCGATTCCGTCATAAAGCTCGTTGAGAATTTTGCAGATCCTGGTGTGGGCTGCGTTAGCGGAGAATTGGTTCTGGGTGATGGGGGGGGAAGTACCCAACGCGGCGTAAGTTCTTACTGGAAGATGGAAAAGTCCATCCGGCAGTGGGAAAGTGCCTCCGGGTCGACCGTCGGTGCTACTGGGGCGATTTATGCCGTGAGGCGAAGCCTTGTTCCGCGGCTTCCTGCCGGGTTGATTTTGGATGATGTGTTTATCCCCATGGAAGTTGCTCGAAGGAGATCACGAGTGATCTTCGAACCGCGGGCGCTCGCTTGGGATAATCTGCCCGGCCGCCCTCAGCAGGAATTTCGGCGTAAGGTGCGTACCCTGTTTGGGAACTACCAATTGCTTCGGTTCTGCCCATGGCTGCTGACCGCGAAAAACCCGCTCCAGTTCGAATTTGTCAGTCATAAGCTGTGCCGTCTGGTGGTGCCGTTTGCGCTGATTGCAGCGATCCTGGCTTCCATATTCCTCCCTGGGTTGATTTATCGGCTTCCGCTGATAACCGCCCTGCTTGTCTTTATGCTGGGTGTTCTGGCGTTCTTTCGAGTTCCCTTGGGTGCGGTTTCGCATCTGACGGACTTGGCGTTAGCGTTTGTTCTGCTAAACACTGCGGCGGTTGTGGCGTTCGTGTATTTTGCGGTGGGAAAGAAGCAGGTATGGGTTCACTAAGGTCTTTCAGTTATTGCAGCGAAGGTACAAGCCGTTTTGCTGAGGATTGGGGGAGGTGTTGAAGCAGTGGAAGAAGCTATAAGGCCGTCAGCCAAGCGTCGCAACCGTCCTGTACCGCTGGCCTTTGCGTATGTCGGGCTAGTGCTCTTTATGATTGTGTATTTCGCGCGCCCGGAAGATTGGATTCCAGGGCTAGCAGTTGTTCCTCTCGCGAAAATTACAGGCTTGCTAATTCTGCTGGCGTTGGCTTTTTCGTTCAGCGAAATTCGCTGGAACCTACCGCGCGAAGTTACGTTCCTCATCTTACTAATCACTCAACTTTGGTTCGCCGCTGTTCTGTCTTCCGTCTGGAAGGCCGGCGCTGTCAACGTGATGGTCGATTTTTCCAAGGTATTGCCGCTAGCCCTTGTCATATACGCGGCTGTCCGCTCGACGAACAGGCTCCGCTGGATCTTGTTCGTGCAAGCCGCTTCCGTCGCCGCGATCGCCTTCGCCAGCATCGTCAATCGACACGCCCCGGGAGGCCGCCTGCAAGGTGCCCTTTCCGGTATATACGCAAATCCCAACGATCTCGCACTCGTTATCGACCTCACTCTTCCTATTTGTTTGGCCCTTGCAGTGATAACGAGAAGCATCTGGGGCAAAGTCGCATGGGCCTTAGCGATGATCGCCATGATCTATGCAGTTTTTTTGACTGCCTCCCGCGGAGGTGCCATCGCACTCGTTATCGCCGCAATGGTTTGCCTCTGGCAAGTGGGCTTCAGGGACCGTCGCTTCTACTTGTTTTTGTTGGTCCCCGTCGCAGTTCTAGGTATCTTGGTCTATGGTGGTAACTCCCTCAAGCAGCGATTTGAGCAAACGAAGATAGACTCAGAAACGAATCGCCGTGACACGGAGGCCTCTGGGTCTGCACAGGAGCGCAAAGAACTCCTGGTTCAAAGCCTAAAGGTAACGGCACAGCATCCGGTCTTCGGGATTGGGCCAGGGAATTTTGTCATTGTATCTGGAGTGTGGCATGTAAGCCACAACTCTTATACGCAGATCAGTGCGGAAGGCGGTATACCGGCATTTCTCTTGTATCTACTTATTTTTTGGCGTGCTAGTAGCAATCTCAGAAGAATCCGTAAGTACCCGAGAACGGGAAAGGCAATTCAGTTACTCTGTATGGCGCTTGAGGCTAGTCTCGCCGCCTATCTCGTGGGCTCATTCTTCGGTAGTCTGGCATATCAACTGTTTCCATATTGTTTGGTTGCCCACACCAGTTCTTTGCTACTAATTACTCATAGAGAGCGATTAGCATCGAGTGGGACGCCAAAGTCACAAGTGACACCTGCGCAGGTTGAGGTGACAGTTTGGCAATGAAACCAACGCCGTCACAGCATCAGTGTCCTTGCTCTTTTCACTGAATTAGTCGAGTTGAGGAAAGACTCATGATCAACCGCACTTAACAAAGTTGTATTAGTCAAGAGAGATTCCTTACAGGTTCGGTTGGCTGAGCGAGTTCGCGAAGTCGCTCAGCAGGCGTCTTGCCCTTCAATGCGAGATGAGGTCGATCTTCGTTGTACTGGATTTCCCAACGTTTGAGTTTTCGGACCAAGTCCTTTCGGTTCTTAAAGCGCTTTCCTCGATGGAATTCCTCCGAATCCGTTTTGTGGCTGCGCTCGACCTTACCGTTGGCTTCCGTGTCTTGCCGGTGGGATGTGCTTATGGGCGATGCCCAAGTCCGAAAGATGCCAAGTAAACTGCGGACCAAAGGACGAATCGTTATGCGTCTGAATCTTTTGGATGGCAAAGGGGAAGTGTCCCCGTACTTGCTGGAGAAACTCGATCGCCGTTCGCGTATTGTTGTGGTCGTAGATGCGCCCTCAGCGGCCACCCAAATCCGGCCATGTAGGGTCAGCTGAAAACCGGCCATAGGAAGGCCCGGGACATTGACTCCGACAGGAGCCCTTATAGGCTCAGTCGGCATGAGCAATGTCTTGAGCGAAGAGAAAAAACAGCAAGTCATCGCACTGGGGAAGCTCGGATGGCCTCTACGGCGGATCGAGCAAGCCACTGGTGTCCGTAGAGAGACAGCAAGTGCGTACCTGAAGTCAGCCGGGGTGGTGGTGTGCCTACCTGGGTGGGGACGACGAACACCGGCAAAACCGGCCATAGGGGTGACCACCGACCCCGATCCGTCAAAACCGGCCAACGAGGTGACCAGCGATCCCTCTGAGGCAAAACCGGCCATAGAGGTGACCACCGACTTTGGCCAGCCGATTTCACCGCCGGCTAGCCAACAAGATCGGGTCAGCAGTGCCTGCGAACCGTACCGCGAACTGATCGAGCAGGGACTGGGTCGTGGCCGGAATGCCATGGCTATCTGGCAGGACTTGGTTTCCGATCACGGCTTTCCCCACGCTTACCAAACCGTGAAACGCTTTGTGCGGAAGTTGCGCGGATCGGAGGGGCCACAAGCCGCGGGGATCATCCTCACTCCCCCGGGAGAAGAGAGCCAAGTCGATTACGGAACTGGACCCATGGTGCGTGAGTCGCCGGGGGGCAAGTACCGGCGAACGCGACTATTCGTGCTGACTCTCGGTTGCAGCCGCAAATCCGTACGCTTGCTGGTATGGCGTTCGAGTGTGCGTGTCTGGGCCGAACTCCATGAGAAAGCTTTTCGTCGCTTAGGTGGTTGCACCAGAGTCGTGGTTCTCGACAATTTAAAAGAAGGCGTGCAGCATCCCGATATCTACGATCCCACCGTCAATCCCCTGTTTCGCGATGTGCTCGCGCACTACGGTGTAGTGGCGCTGCCTTGCCGGATTAAAGATCCCGATCGCAAAGGGAAAGTCGAGTCCGGGATCGGCCACACGCAGAAAACACCGCTCAAAGGGATGCGCTTCGAGAGCCTGGAAGAAGCGCAGGCACACCTGGACCGCTGGGAAGAGCGCTGGGCGGACACGCGAATCCATGACACGACGAAACGGCAGGTCGCGGCCATGTTCGCCGAGGAAAAACCGCACTTGCTGCCTCTGCCTGTGGAACCGTTCCGCTATTACCAATACGGAGAACGCGTCGTTCATCTGGACGGTTGCGTGGAGGTGGAGGCGGCTTATTACGGCTTGCCGCCAGGATGGATCGGACGAAGTGTCAAAGTGCAATGGGATGCGCTGCACGTGCGCATCCTGCATCCCAACACCAACCAACTTCTTCGCGAACACCTGCGCCAGAAACGCGGTGGATATCGCATCCGGGAAGAAGACCACCCCAAGAAAATGCCGCTGAGCACGGCGCAACTCTTGCGGCGCGCTGAACACGCCGGAACCCAGATCGGCAAGCTCTGCCAGTTGATCTATCAGCGACAAGCAGAGACGGGCATCCGCCGCATCCTGGGAGTGCTTTCCCTGATCAAGAAATACGGGGCGGTGGCGGTCGAAGATGCCTGCTCCGTCGCTCTGGACATCGGCGTTGCGGAACACCGCTTCGTGCGACGTTATCTGGAGCGCCGTCCACACCCGCAAATGTTTTTACGCCAGATCGATCCTCTGATTCGGGAACTCACCGAGTATCGCGATTTCATCAATCTCAAAATCAAGGAGCAACCAGAATGAACCTGATCGAGTTGAATCGTTACTTACGGCAACTGCGTCTCGGGGGTATCGCGGCGGTGCTGGAAACGCGGCTGCAGCAAGCCCAAGCGGAGCCGATGGCCCCCATCGACTTCCTGTCTTGTCTGGTATCCGATGAACTGACTCGTCGCGGCGACCGACTGTTGGAACGGCGCCGCAAGCAAGCGCAATTTCGCGATCCGCAGGTGACGCTCGACAATTTCGATTTCAACTTCAACAAGAAGATGAATCGAAGCCTGGTTTTCGATCTGGCGACGGCCACCTTCATCGCCCGCCGTGAAGATGCACTTTTTCTCGGTCCACCCGGCACCGGCAAAAGTCACTTGGCCCAGGCCATCGGGCAGGCGGTCATCGGCCAGGGCTACCGGGTGATCTACCGTGAAGCACACGTTCTGCTCGAGGAAATCGCCGAAGCGGCCCTGGACGGAAAGCGTAAAGAGCACATGGAACTGTTGGCCACCGTGCCCCTACTGATCATCGATGACTTGGGGATGCGCAAGTTAGGGCCCACAGCGGCAGAAGAGTTGCTGGAGATCGTCATGCGTCGTTACGAACGCGCGAGCACGCTCGTGACTTCGAACCGTCCGGTGGAGGACTGGGGGAAACTGCTCGGCGATAGCGCCGCCGTCACCGCCATGCTCGACCGCCTCCTCCACCACGGCCATATCCTCAAATGCGGTCCGCGGAGCTGGAGGACCAAGCTGCCGGCGGAATCATGAGCCCGAAAAGTAGCCGAAAAGCCACAACCCGAACTATGGGAGACCTCGAGAAAACGCAACCACGGGCCTGCAAAAGAGATTTTTTCCGGGCTTCGAGGAAGAAACGGCCCTCCACATCAAAAATTTAGGAGATTAGCCTTGCTCGAAATGCGAGCGGCAGAGTACAACACCTAAGTCCCGGGCTATATGGCCGGTTTTGAAGTGACCACGTATGGCCGGTTTTGACCTGACCACTGAGGGATGCGCAGCACTCGATACCGAGTCGCTTCGTCAATGGCAGTGAACTGGTAGAAGCGATGCCGTGCCCGCGCTGCACGCGGAACGAATTTCACATCGAGCTGCACAGAACGACCAGGAACTCGGAGCGGCGCGTCTTCCGGCTTAGGGCCGGGACGGTACCTTTTTTTGGAGATCGGACCCACGTGGTGACGGTGAAAAAGCTTGTGAATCGTTGTGGGTGAAACGTAAGCGTGGTAGTGCCGTTGGAGATACAAGCTCGTTCGCACAGCCCCGTAGCGGCGCTCCTCCCGAATCCTCAAGATCAGCGACACGATCTCCGGAGGAATTCGATACCGGATGTGATGAGGCCTGCGCTTGAGGTCCCTAAGGCCAGCCAAGCCGTTCTTCTCATAGCGCTGTTTCCAGATATAGAAGAGCGCTCTGGAGACACCAAAGAAGCGGCACGTCTGACTGACGTTGCCGCTCACCCGCTCCGCATGCTTCAGCATGCGGAGCCTGGCCTTCACCTTCCTTGCCTGGACCTGCTCGTAAGCTGGGTTGTGCATCCCGGACCTCCTGCGGTGGGCAGAAAGCATATCCCACCTGTCCTGGATGTCTATTACCAGATATAAAGTTATCTCACAGGCTATTCTTACATCGCTTGATCATCTCGTTTCGAAAACACAAGATGGATCCAATTGCCATGTGGTTTTGTCCAAAGAGTTTGAAGGTGGTTGATACGTGCGGCGATGCCAGATAATCCCCGTCGCCATAGCTGGATGTTTTCCGGAGGTTTCATCTCGGCTCCACAATAGATGCACGGTTCTTCTTGGTCATACGTCCCCCAAGGATTTCCGGCGAGATCCATGAGCAAAGTGGACAGAACGTTGGTTGATTTATTAGATGTGCCAACAAAAGAGGTCGAAATTAAATGGGTTCCCGAAAACAACGTCAGGAGCTTATTTAAGTCGAACGAGTTCACATGCCCCCACGGCGGGTTGGCTTTCCCGCATACGCAGCAAGTACAACGTCCGAACCTTATGTCTTGTCGGAATGGCACACCGACGATAATCTCATGTCTGGCAACTCTGATAATTTCTTTGCATGCTCGGTGTACCTCAGGGATATGCTCTAGCACTTCCGCGCAAAAGACGCAATCAAAGGAGCGGGAGGCAAAATCAAGTTTTGTCGCGTCCCCTTCAACAGTGACAACTCGGGGGATCTCGAAACGAGGTTTTTTCAAGTCGAGTGCCGTCACTTCGGAGAAAAATTCTGTAAGCAGCCGAGAGAAATGTCCGTCTCTCGCCCCAATATCGAGCACGGACCGGCGATTTCTAGGAAGCAAGCGCAGGAGATCTTTTGTTCGGTCCTTTTCATCGTCGCTTGCGTGGTATTTTTCGAGCTCTCTCTCCACAGAATCTCCCGAATCTGGTTGTATTTTCGTCTCCGGCCTGATTGTAGCTCAAATAGTTCATTCCAAGTCGACAGTGTGGAATCACTGGGCATTATTCATTGCAGCGAATTCCAGCTGCTTCGTCAAATGGGGATTCCGGACGATGCCGATCGGTGTTCCGAGGCATGCCGATCACCGATTCCGGGTTGATGGCGATCACGATTCCGGGATGATGCCGATCACTCGTTCCGGGATGATGCCGATCAGTTGATCACGATCGTCGGAACGGTGATCGCGATGCCCCGGAATGTTTTCCACAGGGCGAGGTGACGCTGGACATCACAGTAGGCAAGCTATTTCTCTCATTTGAATTCCGGGAGAGACAGCTTGCCAACCAGGAGATTGTCCATGCGAAAAATCAGTGAAGTCCTCCGCCTCCGCTTCGAGCTGGGGCTGGGGCAGCGTGCCATAGCCCGCGCTTGTTCGATTAGCCAGAGCACCGTTCATGAATACCTCAACCGGGCCGCCGCAGCCGGTGTGGTGTGGCCGCTCGGAGAGGAGTGGGACGAGCAGCGCGTCGAGCAGGCATTATTCGGAGAGCGGCAGGTGGTAAAACGACTCCCCGAACAAGTCCTGCCGGATTTTCCCGCCTTGCATTCTCAGTTGCAGGAGCATCGCCATCTGACCTTGCAGTTGGCTTGGGAAGAGTACCGGCAGGTGCATCCGGAAGGATACGGCTACAGTCGCTTCTGCGAGCTTTACCAACGGTGGCGCGGGAAGCAGGATGTGGTCCTTCGCCAGGTGCACAAGCCTGGCGAGAAGGGTTTCGTGGACTGGGCCGGTGCAACGATTCCAGTGCACGATCCGGTTACCGGCGAAGTCTGGCCAGCCTCGCTGTTCGTGATGGTGCTGGGCGCGAGTTCCTACACGTATGCCGAAGCCACCCGGGACCAGCAGTTGGCTGCCTGGATCAACGCTCACATTCATGCCTTTGAATACTTTTCTGGAGTGCCCAGACTCCTGATCCCCGATAATTTGCGAACGGGAGTGAGCCGCGCGTGCCGCTACGACCCGGATCTCAACCCCACCTATCAAGAGTTCGCGATGCACTACGCCGTGGGAGTTGTGCCGGCGCGTCCCTACCGAGCGCGAGACAAGGCTAAGGTAGAAGTTGGCGTACAAGTTGCCGAACGCTGGAT
>Ga0074045_10005522_pt1 | contig 11022 bp, 10 predicted proteins | sample BogForMeECP23OM2_FD_94442 | JGI IMG/M metagenome (GOLD analysis project Ga0074045, IMG submission 94442) | Bog forest soil microbial communities from Calvert Island, British Columbia, Canada - Bog Forest MetaG ECP23OM2 | ecosystem: Environmental > Terrestrial > Soil > Wetlands ... | reverse complement strand
TGACCGACATCGCCACCAAGAAGGCGCTGGACGACGACATCCGGAAGCGGCTGACCGACGCCATCAACGACTACAAAACAACATTCCTCGCGGATCTGAAGAGCAAGAGGGAAGCGGGTCAGAAGGAACTGGCAGCGGCAAAGTAAACCATGGCTAACGTACTCGATCTACGGCGCCGCATCCGCAGTGTGAAGAACACGCGGCAGATCACCAAGGCCATGAAGATGGTGTCGGCGGCCAAGCTGCGCCGCGCGCAGGACCGCGCAATGCGCGCCCGCCCCTATGCGCGGATGCTGGCCACTGTGCTGGTGTCGCTAGTACGCCGCACCGACCTTTACAACGAGCAGACCGGCGAGATTCTGCATCCGCTTCTGGTGGAGCGCGAAGAGAAAAACGTGCTGGCGATTGTGATCGCGGGCGACAAGGGTTTTGCCGGCGCGTTCAACGCCAACATCGGCAAGGCGGCGCAGCGGTTCATCGACCAGCGGCGCGCCCTGGGCCAGACCATCGACCTGGAGCCGGTGGGCAAGAAGGCGATCGCGCTCTACAAGAAGAAGGTTGCGGCGGCCAACTACGAGAAGACCGAGCAGCGCTACGACAACGACCTCTCCACCCACTACGATGTGGTGCGCCATCGCGCGCAGCCGATCGAGGTGGTGGCGGAGCATCCCGGCCTGCTGCTGCGGGTGGATTTCGACGACGTGTCGGCGATGGTCCGTTCCATCGTCGAGCGCTACCAGCGCGCGGAGATCGATTCGGTGTACCTGGTCTACAACGAGTTCAAGAGCGTGATCTCGCAGCGCCTGGTGGTGGAGAAGCTGTTGCCCATCCGCAAGCTCGGCTCGCGAGAGATCACCGCGGCCGAGGAGATGACCCAGGAGCAGCGCGAAGCGGCGGCGCTGGCTGCCAGCAGCGCCGGCGTGTCGGTATTCGAGATGGAAGACAAGGCTGCCGAGTCGGAGGCCAAGTTCGGCACCGCCGAGGTGGACTATATCTACGACCAGGCGCCGGAGCAGTTGTTCCGCAACCTGATGCCGCAGTATGTCACCACGCAGATATTCCATGCGCTGCTGGAGTCGGCGGCCGCGGAACACGCCGCGCGCATGACGGCCACCGACGCAGCCACCAAAAATGCGGAAGATTTGATCGACAGCTTGAGCCTGACCATGAACCGTGTGCGTCAGGCTGCGATTACCAAGGAAATAATCGAAATTGTCAGCGGGGCAGCGGCGCAATAGTTTGTGCAATGGTTTTAGTTTTGCTTCGATCTATTGCGTACAGAAGGAATTGGGAACGAAGAGACTATGGCAGAGAACATTGGACGAGTGATTTCAGTCAGCGGGCCGGCCGTTGATGTGCAGTTCGAAGAGAAGACCATGCCGCCCATCTACCAGGCGCTGCGCGTCGTCAGCGACGGCTTCGTTGTGCCCAAGCCGCTGGACGTGACCCTCGAGGTGCAGCAGCACCTGGGCGAGGGACGCGTGCGCTGCATCGCGATGGTGGCCACCGAGGGCATGGTGCGCGGCATGAAGGCGATCGATACCGGCGGTGTGATCACCATTCCCGTGGGCCGCGGAACGCTGGGGCGCGTGATGAACGTGCTGGGCCTGCCGGTCGACGAGCTGGGGCCCATCACCTCGGAGTTCCACATGCCGATCCATCGCCCTGCGCCGGCGTTCGACGAGCAGTCCACCAGCGAGGAGATGTTCGAGACCGGCATCAAGGTGATCGACCTTATCCAGCCGTTTTTGAAGGGCGGAAAGATCGGACTCTTTGGCGGCGCGGGCGTGGGCAAGACGGTCATCATCCAGGAACTGATCAACAACGTGGCGACCAAGCACGGTGGCTTCTCCGTCTTCGCCGGCGTGGGCGAGCGAACACGCGAGGGCAACGACCTGTGGATCGAGTTCCAGGAGTCGGGCGTCATCGACCTGAAGGACTTTGCCAAGAGCAAGGCCACGCTGATCTATGGCCAGATGACCGAGCCGCCGGGGGCGCGCCTGCGCGTTGCGCTCACCGGCCTCACCGTCGCCGAGCACTTCCGCGACTACGAGGGCGCGGACACGCTGCTCTTCATCGACAACATCTTCCGCTTCACGCAGGCCGGCTCGGAGGTCTCCACGCTGCTTGGGCGCATGCCTTCGGCCGTCGGCTACCAGCCCAATCTTGCCACCGAGATGGGCGAGCTGCAGGAACGCATCACGTCCACCAAGAAGGGATCGGTCACATCCGTGCAGGCGGTCTATGTGCCCGCCGACGACCTCACGGACCCAGCTCCGGCGACCACCTTCGCCCACCTGGACGCGACGACTGTGCTCTCGCGCCCATTGTCCGAGTTGGGAATCTATCCGGCGGTCGATCCGCTGGCTTCGACCTCGCGCATCCTGTCGCCGCGCATCGTCGGCCAGGAGCACTACGATGTGGCGCAGGGCGTCAAAAAGATTCTGCAGCGCTACAAGGACCTGCAGGACATCATCGCGATCCTTGGCATCGACGAGCTCTCCGAAGAGGACAAGACAACCGTCGCACGCGCGCGTAAAGTCCAGCGCTTCCTCTCGCAGCCCTTCCACGTTGCCGAAGTCTTCACCGGCATTCCCGGCGCGTACGTCAAGGTCGCGGACACGGTGCGCAGCTTCAAGGAGATCATCGAAGGCAAGCACGACGCCATCCCCGAGCAGGCCTTCTACCTGAAGGGCGGCATCGAGGAAGTGCAGGCCGCGGCAGAGAAGATGAAGCAGACGGCTTAAGGACAGTTGTAAGGTGTGAGTTGTAAGTTGTGAGTAAAGGCAAGATCGCTATGGCAGACGCGGTTGCAAATTCGGGATTGTTGGCGGTGCGGCTGGTGAGCCCGGACCGGCTGCTGCTGGATGCCACGGCGGAGTCGGTGGAACTGCCGTCCAGCTCCGGCTATCTGGAGGCGCTCCACGGCGCGGCGCCGCTGCTGGCGGAGCTGGGCGCGGGCGAGGTGCGGCTGCATGGCGGCACTTCGGGCGACCGCAAGTTCTTCGTCGCGTGGGGATTCGTCGAGGTGCTTCCCGAGCGGGTCACCATCCTGGCCGAGACGGCGGTGCTTCCCAGCGAGATCGACACGGCGGAGGCACAGCAGGAGCTGGCCGAGGGCGAGAAGATGTGGCAGCAGGCAGGCGACGACGCCTCGAAGTACGACTACGCCAACGCCATGACGCGCCAGGCGGAGGAAAAGCTCGCCTCCGCCAAGGACGCCAGCGTGTAGCTCGACGAGCGCGCTTGAGCGGGAGCGTTTCGCTTCGCGAATGCCCACCCATGCACAAACAACGCGCATGAATTGGGCGCCCAGTTGTCTCAGTAGTAGTATTCTGGGAACGCTGAGGAAACGAAAGTATGAATGCCGCCATTGCTGCACGCCAATCCGATTTGGTGAAGCTCTGCCGGGAGTTTCACGTCCAGCGCCTTGATCTCTTCGGATCGGCCCTGAGCGCCGCCTTCGATCCCGAACTCAGCGATCTCGATTTTCTGGTGGAGTTCGAGCCCCTGTCCGTGGGCGCCTATGCCACCGCCTTTTTCGGTTTCAAAGAGGCTCTGGAGCGGCTCTTTGGGCTGTCCGTGGACCTGGTTGTTGCCTCGGCCATCCGAAACCCGTACTTCCTGCAGAGCGTGGAGCAGGGCAAGGCCCTTCTTTATGCGGCTTGAAGCGCGAAAGTATCTTTACGTGGAATCGCTTTACCTCCTATCCGTTGCGTATTGTAGGGATTCTCAGAGGTAGAGTCTTCTCCAAATAATATTCTAAGAGAGAAAGCGGAAGACTACCCATGGAGCAGCTTCCATTCGTGGGCAACGGGAGAACTCGGCCGCGTCGAGATCGAATCCCAATGGACCGCCCGCCGTCGAGAGTTAGTGCAGCAATCCCGCTCATCGCGATAAAGCCGCGATGAATGGGGCGCCCGTCGGCATTGCCTCATGGTGTACGCGCCGTCCAGGTCACTCCATCCGGTGAGCTGAGGATCGTCTCCAAGTCCCCCACGGCTACAAATTTGCTTCCCGACCAGGCAACGCCTGAAAGAGTGTTTGTCGTTCCTGAGGTTTGCGAAGTCCATGTAACGCCATCGGGAGAGGTGAGGATCGTTCCCGAAGCTCCAACCACCACAAACTTGCTGCCGGACCATGCGACCGAGAAGAGCGAGTTGGTCGTTCCCGAGACCTGCGCCGTCCATGTGATTCCATCGGGAGAGGTAGAGATGGAGCTGTAAAAGCCCGTTGTCGACGTTCCTACCGTGACAAATTTACTTCCCGACCAGCAGACCCCCAGCAGCAGGGTCGTGCCCGTTGTCCTGTCGGTCCATGTCACGCCATCGGGAGAGGTCAAGATCGTGTCATTGTCTCCAATCGTTACGAATTGAGTCCCCGACCAGACGACATTCCGGAGTTCAACAGCACTATTGACTCCGGAGTTGCGTGCGGTCCAGCTAATTCCGTCCGGCGAGGTGTAGATAACGGGGAGGATTGTGGTGCCGGTGACTCCCGTCCCCACGGCCGCGAACTGAGTTCCCGACCAGGTAGCCCCAATGAAGTAAACGGTTGTGTTGCTGGAAGTCAGGCTCCGCGAAGTCCAGCTGATCGCATTGGGCGAGGTAAGAATCGTATCGAGATCTCCCACGGTTACATACTGACTGCTGGACGAGGCAATGCCGTAAAGCTGTTTGGTCGTTCCCGATACCTGCGACGTCCACGTAACTCCGTCCGGCGATGTGAGGATGATGCCCGTAGCTCCATAACCCACAGCCACAAACTGGCTCCCCGACCAGGTGACTGAGTAGAGCGTCGACGTCACCGAGAACGATCCGGTTGACGTGACGGTTCCCGCGGGCGCGGTCACCACGATTGGCGCAGTAACGGCTGCCATGGGAGGGATGGAGAGAAGTAGTTGAGTGTTGGAGACGCTGACGACGATCATTTGGACGCCGTTGATTGAGGCGGTGATCTGCGCCGTGCTGGTGGGAAAATTCGTACCTACGATCGTAATCTCGCCTCCCGGCGATGATGTCGTTGGAGTGAAGCTGGAGATCGTTGGGGGCGACGACGGCGCGGAGGAGGACGGCGGGTTCGCAGAAGACGATTGATCGCACGAGTCCGTTGCCGGGGGCATGCCCCAGAATTTCTGGGCGAAGGTCAGCAGTGGCGCACAGTTAGCGTACACGTCTATATCCTCGGTACCAGAGGCCTGATTGGCCGTGCCGGGATTCGTCGCCAGGCACTCGGGATCGCCATTGCAGTTCCAGTGGTAGTACCAGTCAGAACTGCTGCTGCCGACGCTGCTGCTGCTGCCGCTCGGCGTTCCGGCCCCGCAGCCGCCAAGAAAGGAGACTGCGAAGAGGGAAAGAAGTGTCAACACGTAATATTTATGACTGTTGATTTTCAATTGGTCACCTCATAAAGAGTTCCTCGAAAGTGTTGAAAAACGATCCAAGTCTTACAAAACAGAGAGCCAATAAATCAACTTTGCATAGAAACTGCCTGCAATGCATCAATCAGTCCAGCCTGAATTATCTTTACCATGTCAACATAGAGCCCAGTTGCAGTTCACGGGTAGGTTCGCCGCCTTATTGCTGTATTCCAGTCCCCGACGATTCAGCCGTGCCGTCCTCTTCCGTCAAGACAATTTCCCCGCCGGTGGAATTCGTTGCGATCACAAAAACGGCCGAGAGCGTCGTACAGATTGCGGAGGGCGAGGAAGGCGAGAATGTCATCGAGGCTGTTCCAATACCCGTCGTTGTAATCGAGTACGTTCCTCCTGAGATCGTTCCGGGGCACTGTGGGTTGCCGGTGAGATTGGTGTTCAGTAACTGGACGTGCTCTGTGTAAGTGCCGGTGAATTGTCCCGTACCGGTTGAAGCCAAAGTGGCCATGATGCCGAAATTGTAGAAGGGCCCACTCATGGGCTCAATTCCAGAGAGAGCTATGGCGTAGGTACCTGTCACAGTCGCGTTGGAGTACCCCCCCGCAGCTTGAACCGTACCGGGCGAAGACGTGCTGCCGCTGCAGCCGACTAGGAGTAACGAAATAACTGCTGTGGCGAGAGCATAAAACCTTGATTTCATTTGGCTTCTCCAGTGCTCAGAGCCTACACCTACTGCCGTTCTCTGCTATATGAAACTGTAGTTAATGGAGATTATTTCGTCAGGAAGCGGCATAGTCGCATCAATTAGGAGTCACTGCGGTGCGATGTGATGGATCAGCTCCGGGATTCATAATTGTGATTTTCCCTTTAACCGGAATCTCCGATTTCGGCACCGATTCTTATGAAGATGCCGTTCCGGATGGGTTTTATAAGACTAAAGCCGCCTTTGCAGTCGAAAAAACGAGATATTCTGCGCTTTCCCGATCTTAATGGAACGTTCAGCCCATATTGATGCAACGCACTTCGCGACGGATTCACAAAATCGAAAACATACCCGATGCGCCGGGTGCTACATCCAGCGCGGACTTATAGCAATTGGCGGCTACTGGTTTCGGCTGAGCCAGCGCATGAGGCCGGAGGCGGGGGTTTCGGGGGCGAGGAAGAGGGTGCGGTCGCCGGCGACTTCACCGGCCACCAGGCGTCCGCTGCGCACCGCGCCCTCCATGGTGGAGGGCCACTCGGTCGCGGTCCAGTCTCCGGCGACGTAGAGGCGCGGATAGCCGGTGGTCTGCGGCGGGCGGAACTGGTCCAGCCCCGGCGTCACCGAGACGGTCGCGCGCGCCTCCTTGATTACTTCGCTCTTCATCAGGCGCGCCTCGCGAATAGCGGGGAAGAAGAGCTCGGCCTCGCGCAGCGCCGAAGCGAGAATCTCATCGCGCGACATGGCAATCTCCGGCCACGAGGCGCTGACGACCAGCTCCAGGTAGCTGCCGAGCGACGGGTCCCATCCGCGGATTCGCGACTTGGCGAAGAGCCACTGGATGCGCGTGTCCAGCAGCACCGCGTGGTCGAGGTCGGTGACCTCGCGGTCGTACCAGAGGTGGATGGTGGTGATGGGCGCAAGGACGAAGCGCTCGAACTCGAAGGGCTTGTATGCACCGGATCCCGCGTCCGCGCCGGCCAGCGTGTTCATCAGGCGCTCGGTTTGGCGGAGGCCGGTGGCAAGCACTACTGCGCCGGTCTCCAGCTCCGTCTCGCCGGTGCGAACCTTCCATCGGCCCTCCGGCGTACGCGAGATTGCATCTACGCCCGAGTTCAGGCGCACGTCGACACCCAGCCGGCGCGCCAGCTTTACCACCGGCTCGAAGAACTCGCTCATCGGCTTGGTCGGAATGCCCAGGCGGCCAGCCTGCGGCGAGCGTAGAAAGGCTTCATGAAAGATCTTGCCCGCGTACTTCACGGAACAATTCTCAGCACTGTCGTTGAGCGCTCCGGTGACGATGGGCTCCCAGAAGTGGCGGATGGCGCGGCTGGTCTGGCGGGTGCGTTTGAGCCATGCGGCGAAGCTCTCCGCGTCGCTCTCGGGATAGCCGCGCAGGAAGCGTGTCATCCCCGATGCGATGGCGGCCTTGTCGCGCAGGCCCAGCATCGGCGCGCTCCAGAAGCTGATGGCCTGGTGCGCAGGCGCGGGCAGGCTGCCGGGCCGGATCCAACTGCGGCGCGGAGTCCCGGCGGCGGATGGCTGCAGAAAACAGAGTTCGTCGTACCAGCGGATGGACCACTCCGCGGCCGCCTGCTCGATCAGTTCCATGAAGTTTGCGTAGCAGCCCAGGACTACGTGCTGCGAGTCGATGGTCTCATCCAGCGCGGGATGCGGATAGGAGTAGGCACGGCCGCCGACGAAGGCGCGCCGCTCCAGCAGCGTCACCGACGCGCCGTCGCCCGCCAGCGCCACCGCTGCGGCCAGCCCTGCCACGCCCGCGCCCACCACGACGACGTCGGTGGGCCGTGCATCCGCGGCCCGGCGGCGCAGGTCGGAGGCGCGCTTCACTCTGCCACGCGATTCCATGCGGCCATTGTAGCTCCACGGACAAGGACGGCGAGCTTTTCGGCGGTGGAAAGTGCGATGCGCTCGCCGAAGACCTCCATTCTGCGCTCTGCGATGCGGGCCAGCAGGCGGTGATAGATCGTGACCAGGACCCACAAGGCGGCGCGGCTGTCGCGGTCCAGCAGCGGAGTCAGCTTGCCTGCGGCGAGGTAATATTTCTCCGCGCGAATGGCCAGCGTCGCCAGCATGGCCCGCTCGCGCTCGGTCATTGCGCGGCCGGCGGCGAGTGTGCGCAGCTCGTCCACCGTCTCGCCAAACTCGTCGAGCAGGTCGAGGGGAAGATACACGCGGCCCCGCTCCACGTCTTCCTTCACGTCGCGCAGAATGTTGGTCAACTGAAGGGCGACGCCCGTCTCTTCGGCCAGCTTCTCCGCACGCGCGTCGCTGTAACCGAAGATCTTGATGCACACCAGGCCGACGACCGATGCGACGAGGTAGCAGTAGCGATACAGGTCGTCGAAGGTGGCATAGGTCTGAACGGGTTCTAGGTTCGAGGTTCGAGGTTCGAGGTCCATGGCGGTTCCGGCGACGAGTTCTTCGAGGAGGGAATCGGGGATAGTGAAGCGGTGCTGAGTGTCGCTGAGGGCCAGAAAGACGGGATCGCCGGATGCAGCGCTGTACGTTGAACTCCTCGACTCGCGCCACGCATCGAGCCACGACTTCATCTCGGCGCGGCGGGCGTCGAGCGGCTTCGATTCGTCGTCACTGATGTCGTCGGCGCGGCGCATAAAGGCGTAGACGGCGCACATGGCGTCGCTCTTATGGCGCGGCAGGACGCGAAAGGCCCAGTAGAAGTTCTTCGCCTCGCGCCGTGCGATGGCGCGGCAGAAGCCGTAGGCCGCAGCCATTCGCGCATCCACGTTTCTGCTGCCCGCCTGGCTCATGCCGCCCGGACTCCGGCCGTACGCCGCGTTCGCAGCTTGTCCAGGAATGCTCCGCCGAGCAGCATCAGCTTCCTGCGCCGTGTCACCACGGGCCGTCCGCGCAGCACGTCGTACTTCTGCGCCGCGATGCCGTCCAGGATCGCCTCGCCGCCCTTGCGGAAGAGGTCGAGGGTGACGCGCAGCTCATCGTCCACGGTGATGCTGAGCGCGGAGCCCTGGTGCAGCATCTCTCGCGTGCGCTCCACCAGCGAGTGCATCATTGCGCCGAACTCCGGGGTGAAGACGCGGCCTTCAATCTGGCCCTCCTCGACGCCGAAGCGCAGCATGGACTCAGTGGGAATGTAGCGGCGTCCAATCTCCGAGTCGCGCACCGCGTCCTGCCAGAAGTTCGCCAGTTGCAACGCGGTGCAGATACTGTCGGAGAGCAGGGCGCGCGCCTCGTCGCGGTATCCGCAGACCATCAGCACCAGCCGGCCCACGGGGTTGGCCGAGTAGCGCGAGTACTCCACGGCCTCGTCCCATGTGTCGTAGCGGGTCTTGATCTGGTCCTGCTTAAATGCGCGCAGCAGATCGTGAAAGAGCGAGCGCGGCAGGTCGCAGGCGGCGATGGTCTCGTGCAGCGCGACGAAGACGGGATGGCGCGACTGCGCGGGCGCGTCGTAGCACTGGTCGAGCAACCCGCCCCAGGTATTCAGCAGGCGCAGCGCGGTTGCCGTGTCGCCGACCTCATCGCCGAGGTCGTCCGATACGCGGCAGAAGGCGTAGAGGCCCTCGAAGTGCGAGCGCATGCGGCGGGGCAGAAAAAACGTGGCAACGTGGAAGTTCTCGTAGTGTGAGCTGGCCAGCTCGTGGCACCAGGCGCGCGCCTCGTCCAGCGTGGGCCGGTCCTGCGGGGTCAGATACTGGGCTGGCGCGCCGTCGAGCGAGTCGACCGCGTGGGTCTCGCCGTACGAGGCCAACGGCCCACTCATTGCCTGCTCCCGCCGCTGTTTGGCTGGTTGCCATTGAGCTCGGTTTCATTGGGAAAGATGGCTGTCTTGATGTCGCAAACATTGTCCGCGCTGCGCGTCATCATGCGCTGGAAGACGGCGGGAACTTCATTCAGGCTGGCCGCGCGCGTGATGAACTCGGCGGACTGGAACAGCCCGCTGGTGATGAGCCCGAAGGCCGTGCGCGCGGTCGCCGGTGTGAGGTGGAAGGTCGCCTTCAGCGTGATGTCTCCGTAGTGCAGCCGGTTGGTGTCCAGGCCTACGACGGTTCCGCTGGGCGGGCCGCCGAAGAAGTTCACCACGCCGCCCTTGCGCACCATTCCGACGGCCTGCTCCCATGTGGCAGGCCGGGCCACGGCCTCGATGACCACGTCCGCGCCGCGCGAGTCAGCGGTCAGCGCGCGCACCGCGGCCACGGTGTCCACGCCTGTGCTGATCCGCACCACGTCTGAGGCCCCGAAGTGGCGCGCGGCCGCGATCTGGTCCTCGCGCTTCACTACGGAGATGACGCGCACGCCGCCCAAATTTGCGGCATGCACGAACATCAGCCCAATCGGCCCCGCGCCGATGACCACCATCGTGTCGCCCGGACGCGCGCCCGAGGCCTCCAGGCCGAGGATGACGCAGGCCAGCGGCTCGGTGAGCGCGGCGTGCTCCAGCGGCACATTCTCCGGTACATGCAGCGTGTTCTTCTCCACAATGCGTGCCGGAATCCGCATGTACTCTGCGTAGGCGCCGTTGTTGAAGAGTAGGTCTTCGCACAGGTTCTGCTGGCCGTGCTTGCAGAAGTAACACGCATCGCAGGGCGCGGAGTTGAGCGGCAGCACGCGGTCGCCCACGCGGAACTGTTTCACTGCGGCGCCCACCTCGGCCACAACGCCGGCCACCTCGTGGCCGAAGACCACCGGCGGCTTCAGCATCATGGCGTGGTAGCCGCGCCGGTAGACCTTGAGGTCGGTGCCGCAGGTCAGCGCCGCGCCCACCCGCAGCAGCAGCTCGCCCGGGCCGATGCGCGGAACGGGAATCCGCTCCATGCGCAGGTCCTCGCTGCCATACAACACCGCCGCCAACATCGTCTCCGCCGTGACCTCAGCAATCATCCCTCCATCTTCTCACTTTCAACCGCTTCGTATCCACGGAGAAGCGCCGGGGAGTGGGGGGTGGGTT
>Ga0074045_10005521_pt1 | contig 11022 bp, 16 predicted proteins | sample BogForMeECP23OM2_FD_94442 | JGI IMG/M metagenome (GOLD analysis project Ga0074045, IMG submission 94442) | Bog forest soil microbial communities from Calvert Island, British Columbia, Canada - Bog Forest MetaG ECP23OM2 | ecosystem: Environmental > Terrestrial > Soil > Wetlands ... | reverse complement strand
GCAGATCCACATCCTCGGGTATACCGTTCTCTTTAACCAATACCTCGAATATGTGCCTCGAGCCGGTGCCGGCGAAATCCCGGTACCAGCGCGCCTCGTCCACGGTCACGTGATATGGCGAGAGCAGCTCCAGGAAGGTATTCATGTGCAGCCGCTCGGACTGCACGACCACGCCATCGAAATCGAACAGGACGCCTTCAAGCATGCATAACAGAACTAACGAAACGATTTAAATGGCTTAAGAGCAACGTACCATACATGAAAAAGATTGCCATCCTTATCCTGATGCTGGTCGGATTGATGATTTTGGGCTGCACGAGCGCGCCACCGAAGACTAACCAGACCAATACCACGGCACCGCCGCCAGCTCCGGTCGTCAAGACGCCATCGTTCTCGATCACCGCTCCGCTCGATGGGGATGTGCTGACTGCTACCGGAGATGCCACGAACGTCACGCTCGCCATGAGCACGCAGAACCTCGTCTTGGAGAATCCAGGCGGATCCGCCAAGAAAGGCCAGGGCTATTTAGAGGTCACCGTGGATGGCAATTCCCCGGTCGATGTCTCGAGCAGGGAATACGTCATGAACGACCTCACCGTGGGCACCCACACAGTCACTATCGAGCTGTTCAATAACGACAGGACGCCTTACACGCCCATGATATCCAAGGAGATATCGTTCACCCTGCAGGCGGCGACAGCGGCCGAATACACCCCTCAGTCCTATTCCGTCTCGATAAGCGGGAACGCGTTCAGCCCGCAGAATATAACGGTCAATGTGGGCGATAGCGTGACCTGGACGGACAACGACCCCAAGCCGGAGACCGCGACGTGCTCGCAAAACGGCGTCATAATGTTCGATACCAAAACGATAGCGCCGGGCAAGAGCGCGACCGTGACGCTCACCGAGCCTATGGTGTGCGAATATTATTCCCAGCTGTTCAGGGCCATGACGGGAACCATAACGGTGCAGCCGGATCCTTAATATTCTATCTCTATTTCTCCTTTATTCACCCATACCTGGCAGGCCAGCCGCTGGCTCGGGAGGGCGCCTTTCTTCTGGAGGTGCAGCCACTCCTCGTGTTTCCTGGGATTGAGGTTCTCCATGCCTTTTAGCACGGTGCAGATGCAGATGCCGCACGTCCCGCCCTCGCACCCGAAAGGCAATGACGAGTTCTCTTTGGCGTAATCGATGAAGCGCGCCCCATCAGGGACTTCGAAGGAGACCCCCTCGTTCCGGATCGTGACCCTAGCCATTTTCGCCCTCGAAAAGCTTCCTCTGGCCTAATCGTTCGAGCGTCTTCCATCTGGTGCGGATGAACGGCGCCAGGATCGCCCGGGTCTCTTTGCCCTTCAGGGCGGATATCGTCTTGGGGTCCGACGGATAGCCGCTACCGAAATCGCACGTGGCCTTTTTTATCTCCTCGATTTTCCTGTCTCTCGTTATCTTGGCGCATATGGATGCTGCGGCCACTATGGGGTATTTCTCGTCCGCCTTGTGCTCGGCCTCGAATTTCTTCTTGACCCCGAATTTCTCCATGCGCTTGCGGAACGTCCAGGCGTACCGATCAGGCAGGTCTATCATGACATCCCCGTCCTCGAGCTTCTTAATCAGGTCTGCCATGTACTTGGCCTCTATGTCGTTGAGGGACATGTCAGGCATCAGCCTGTTGAGATCGATGGCGCTTATCTCGATCCAGCGGAAGTTGCAGAACTCAGTGAGTTTCGCGTACGCCTCCTCGCGCTGGGCGGCGCTGAGCTGCTTGGAATCCTTGGATGCGAATTTGCGCAGGCGCTTCTCATCCTCACGCCTGCAGAATGCGATGCAGATGACTAGGGGGCCGATGACTGGACCGCGCCCCGCCTCATCCACGCCAGCTATATAGGAAAACATAAAAAGTTGGGGAAAAAATCAGGCTACCATGTTTCTTTTCTCGACGATGATGTAGTCCCCGACAGCCAACACGGATTCATAGGGAACGTGCATCATGCCATCCTCTTTCTTCATCTTGGCAGCAAGGCCGTTGTCTGGGTTCGCTTCCACGAGAAGGGCTTCTATCTTGCCTGAGACCTCATTGACTTCGACATCAACGAGCCTTCCGAAATCCTCACCTTCATTGGTGACCAATTTCTTTCCTGAGAGTTGCCTTGCTATTAAGTACTTGGACATCATACCACCTAGATTATCGTCTTGATAGATATGCGATTGTCGGTTTAAATTTATAAAGATATCTACGACGTCGGCTTGGACGATGGAATACGCCTCTGCGCGCAAAGCTGGGATTCTCCTGATGGGGAACCGTGGATGAAATGCATTGTTGTGATAAAAGCAATAAAATAGTGTTTAAATATCTTTCGTACCTGAACATCACATGGTGTTTGAATGATTGACGATGTTGTCCATTTTAGATTTAGGGTTTATTGCGACAGAACGGGCCTTGTGCATGTAGATTCCGAAACCATAGGCAAGTACTACCCCAATGAATTGATTATGTGGAACCAGAAGACCGGTTTCGAGCTCGACGCCTTCTATGACGATGGCAAGGATGCGCAACGCCAGAAGGCTGGACCGACCCCGGAACTCATAGCTCGGTTCAAAACTGACCTGGAACGACATGCTAAGTGCTTAATAACCGTAGAGGATTTTCTCGGAAACCATCCGGAGCTGATGGGTGATACCCGCACTGCCAGCCTCGGTGAAGCAGATAGGATAAGACGTGCAGAGATCGATGCAGCGTGGGCTAAAGTTCTCGCTCCAGGGCCTGCAAAGGTGCATACCGGGACGGATTGGGCCGGGAAGGATTGGGAGTACGTAGCGAAGAGATACGCGGAGTATGATATGTCATGGGATCCCACGGTCGGCTTCACAATCATCCTCCCCCACTCGCTTATAGATTGCCAAGCATTCGAAACGGTGCCAGGGCCGGATCAGATAGCCAGATTCAAATCCGATCTGCGTTACGAGGCTACGATCAACCTGAAACTCGCGGCTTTGCTTTTGAAACACCCGGAACTGATGACTGACAACCGCGCCATCAGCTTCGCTGCAGCCCATGAAACGCATCACCCGGAATTTACTGCAAATCGACTTCCGCTTCCGCGTGCGTTCTCAACGCCAGCCGCTAAACCAGGAGCGACTCCAGGCCCGCAAAAGCTAACGCGCGGATCATGACTTGAAATCCAGTGTGTGCAGCCTTCCGTGCTTCATCTCGTAGACCGGGACGAGGCCGGGAGTGGGCACGTGGCCCTGCTTTATCTGGTAATCCGTCCTGTCCTGGAACGTCCCTGAGTTTATAACGAGCGTGCCGCGGTATTGGGTGTACCCGTTCTTGTGGACGTGCCCGCCATGGAAGATATCGGGCGGCTCCTCGATAACCATGTAGTCGATGTTTTCTGGTATTATAAGATTGGCTCCGTACACCGGAGAGAGGTGCCTCCTGCGCAGGTACTCCACCATGACTTTTTCCGGGTGCATGTAGGACGCGCCGGGGATGTTGGATATCATCGAATCAATCGAAGTCCCGTGGTACATCAGGTGCTTGACCCCTTCCAGGGAGACCATCGATGGATTCCCCACCAAGGTCACGTCGTTGGGTATGAGGTCTTTCCCAATCGCAGGCTGCGGCTCGCCCCTGCGGACAGCGTCGTGGTTGCCCGGGGCGACTATCACTTCGATGTAATCGGGCAGTTTCTCCAGGAAATCGCAGAACATCTTGTATTGGCCGAAGATATCCTTGACTAGCAATTCCTTCTCCTGGTTCGGATAGACGCCTATCCCGTCCACGATGTCCCCTGCGATCGTAATGTATTTGACCTTGCCTGCGAGCTCCTTGGCCTCCCCTTTTCCATGAAGCCATTCCACGAAGGAATCCAGGTGCCTATCCAGGAACAGCTTGCTCCCGAAATGCAGGTCCGAGAGGTACGCGACCGCTATGTCCTCCTCGGAACGCCTCTTCTCCCTGATGACCGGCATGTCCGGCCATTCGATGTCCTCTGCTATCAGATAGGGCTCCAGCACCTTGCCTGTGATGGCGATCACGTCGTCGAGCAGGACGCACTTCGCCTTGTCGAGGAGCTTCTCGTTCACCTTGTTATTCGAGACAATGACCTTGAATACGCCGCTCATGTCCTCGACTTCCAGGAGCAGGTTCCCTTTCTTCGTCTCCTTCTTCTCGGAAACCATGACGACGACCCGCGCCTTCTCGTTCACGTGGCGCTTGGCATCCGCAAGGTCTATGGTCGAGACGGTGTTGCTGCGGCGCAGGAGGCGGGAGAGCCGCTCGTAGCGGTTCCTGAAATGCGCTATGAAATTGTCCACCTCGCCTTTGGTGCGGGATTTGCCAGTCACATCCAGCGAATGGATGAGCTTTATATCCGGTGGGTGCTCCTTAGCGATGGGGACGAAATCCGGTGACCGGATTATCTCGGCCTTTTGGACCTCTTTCGGCTTCAATAGCCCTTCGAGATCCTCTTTCGAGACCAGCGGCTTCTTGAGGAGAAGGATCCTCTGTATCATCTCGTCCGAGACTTGCGGCCCGAGCATCTCTTCTGCTTCCAAGGTCAGCCTTATCCCCTGGGAAGAGAGATCGGGTATCATTTTTTCACTTACGTTCATTCAGCGTCTCGAGGGCGCTCATGATCGCCCAGATTTGGGTGCGAGCGTGGGCCGGCATGTTAATGTCCTCGGCAATGGATTCTATCACGTAGATCGCAGCGCTCAGCTTCACGCTTTTGTCTTCGCCGCTATCCAGCCGAGTCTTGGCTTCTGATAGCGCCCTGCGGATATTCTTCGGTATGCTGGTATCGTTGACTAGACCATCCAACATGTCGCTGACGTCAGTTATCTCCATGTGACCACCTGCCCTTTAAGGAAAATGAGCGCTAATCTGTTGATGCTAAAAGAATTTAAGGATGTTGTAGACTCTTGAGGCCCTATTCAAGCGCAAAACCGGGAATTCTTTCACGGTGAGTGAATAAAAACGGGCTCGGCGAGATTTGAACTCGCGACCTACAGCTCGCGCCTCTAAGGAGTCCCTCGACGGGTCTTCCTCGATTAGAAGGCTGCCGCTCTATCCAAGCTGCTCCTGGTTTGCGATTTTCGCCATAGCGAAAATTAGCAAAACCAAACTGAGCTACGAGCCCATTGATTAGGATTAGTTTAGGCTTATTAAAAAAGGTAAGGGGATGCTATTCTTCTTCCCACTCTTCGTCTTCGAAATCGTCGTCCTCGACATCCTCATCTTCGTCGAGGCGCAGTGGTCTCATTGATCTTCCTCGTCATCCGAGAGGTCGTCGTCTTCGTCCCCTTCATCGTCTTCCCAGTCTTCGTCTTCATCCATACGCATCGGTTTCATATCGGTCGTCCTCGTTTTCCTTCGGTTTCCATATCGTTGTGAAATGGGTGAACCGACTTCTGATGCTATAACTAAGAAAATCTTTTAAAGGCACCTGACGGCGGTTTAAGTAAGGGATAAAAAGAATCTTGCGGTTTAATTGCCATGGACATCCTGCGGCTGAACTGGGAAGCGACGTTGCACTTTTGCGAGGAGCTCGCCATGGCTGCGAAGAGATTCAAGCCTGACATGATTGTCGGCCTCTCGAGAGGGGGGCTAGTTCCGGCAAGGATACTCTCGGACATCATGGAAGTGCACGACATAGGGATACTGGGGGTCGCGTTCTACAAGGGCATCGGAAAGACCGGCGACGCTCCGATTATCACGCAGGAGCTCACCATGGACGTCAAGGGGAAGAGGATCCTGATCGTTGACGACGTCGCGGACACCGGGAAGAGCCTGGTCGTCGCCAAGGACTACCTCCTGAAAAAAGGCGCTCGGGAGATAAAGGTCGCGACGCTGCATTTCAAGCCCGAATCCGAGTTCAAGCCCGATTATTACGCCGAGACCACCACGTCGTGGGTCGTCTATCCGTGGGAAAGCCACGAGATGGAAAAGGAACTGGGAAATTAGCAGTCCGGGATCTTGCAGATCGACATATGCTTCTCGCTCGTCACCGCGAGCGCATCGCCACCATCGAAGAATATGGATAGCTGGTCCTTCCCATCCGTTTTTGTGACCGCGATCATGATGATTTTCTGGCCCGCACACTTCGAGATCTCTTTGCAAACGCGCTCGACATTTATAGTGACTACGGTTTTGGTAGTTACGAGGGACTGCAAGAAATGCTCTTTTACGTTGAAAACGGTTTCAGAGGACATGCGTATACCGATGGGTTTTCTGCCAGAGAGCTCGAATTCCGCGACTCCGTCATGGAATTTGCAGGATAGGAATTTCGCGTCCACGAATTCCGTCTGATAATTATCATTCGGGGCGCTCATGGAGGGTGGTTGGTCAAAGGGATCTCGGGGCGGAAGCACGACTATTTTGATGTTACTAAAATAATCGAAGACCCCAGCCAATTCTTGCGGTAAGAGTGATTCGGGTGGTTTATAGACGTTGACTGTTCTGAAGTTGTCGACTGGTCTGGCTCCTATTCCTACATACGGCCTGCGAGGGGTTTGGTTGGCTACATGCTCAGTATGACGAGTACCAGAATCATCATCTGTCATCGGCCCTTCGGTTATAGGGGCCAGGTTGTTAGACGGAAACGTCGGTTTGACCCTCCGGATAAGGTGTGCCGCGTACACGCTTACAAACGGCTTCGCGAGCTTGGAGAACACAGTGCGAATCCTTGAGGGGGGCTTCTCAACACATCCAATATCTTTAGTGGAGGTCATAATATTATTATGGACGGAAGGTTATTTAAATACATGCTTTTGCAAAGAAAACCACACAATAAGGCAACCGGAGATGCAGAAGATAGAGAGAAAAATCAGACGCTCGCGACCATACTGAACGAGATAGGCGTGTCGGTCTTGACCACGATAGTGCGGTAGAGATTCTCGTCTTCCAGGCGTATGTAGGCCTGTACTGCGCCAAATAGGCCCTCGTCGTTCTGGATCGACAGGATGGTCTTGCCCATGATGAGCCTCTCTAACTCGATGGAGAGACCCGCGGTCCCGTTCACTTTCTTGGAAGGGATGTTATCCGTGATCACATGCCTGGATAGCGAGGCAGAGGAGCATAGGGATATATCCGATGCTTGCGTCTGCATGCGGATGATCCTGCCATCATCCAGGGATATGTTCACGAAGTCGCCTTTTTTTATGCAGGATAGGCATTTCGCGTTCAGGATCTCTTGGAGAGGGACCGTGGATATGCGGCTAGGCGGAGGGGACACCATCACCACGAAGATGCCTCCTCCCGCGGTGCTGATGAGAAGTTCATTGTAATCCGGAGAGCCGGATGGGATGAGGGTTACACGGTCCATCATCTTGCCTTTGCAGAAGCGGGATACGGCCGAGGCGATCCCGTCGAGGCCATCCATTGAAAACGACAACGGAACAGGGGAAGGCAATTTTACGATTGCATCTGCAGGCACGGGCATGTTGACGGTTTTCCCGTCTTTGAAGGTTATCAATACAGAACTTTTATCAGGACTCTTGATGGCCTTGGCGCTTAAGAATCCAGCGAGGATTACCATGACATTATCCGGTATAACCGAACAAGTAGGGCTTCCGATGATACGATCATCTTGTGGTTCGTTTGGGACCGCCGCTATGATACCGAGAGCAGGCAAACGATCAGGCCCCATCGCCTCAGGGATGGCGAATTGCTTGTCCGTGCGCGTTAAGGGATTCGCTGGCCTCACAACCTCTGGCATAGCGACCAACGGGGCTGTCCTTCCGAGATGACTTCTAGTGAATCTGCATCTTTGTTCCGATACCATGTTACCACCGATACGATATTTTGTTATATAGAGAATTATGAAGAAAATCAGCAGATCGAGACTGGTTTCTCGCTGTCCGCCACGAAAACGTCTCCGTTCGTCAACGTAATGACGAGCTCGGTCTTATCGCCCTTGCCTGTACACACCGCGACGAAATTGACGGTTTTGCCTTGGCAGAACTCCTTTATCGCTGAGGCCAGATCTGCAGGGGTATCCGCCGCTTTTGGATCAGACATAGCGGAATTCTGTTTCTTGGTCCTCGTGATCATGAATGCATCGTCCGAGACTGAAATTACGATGTCCTTCCCTGTCTCGAATTCGATCAGCGCGAATGTGGGCGAGGATATGCAGTCCGAGAATTTTGCGTTTACTGCCTGGAAGGGATTCCTACGCGGTGCGTCTATCATCATATTGTAATTACTACTAGAGGACTCAAAGTCACCCACCATAGCCACAGCAAGGCTAGTTTCAGGGTAATGACTGTAACCCAGTATCAGACTTCGATCCGGGATCGTGCATATTATTGGTTTTGGCTTTGCTTGCCCATCTTTTGGGCCAACGGCGACAGGAGTATCAAGGATCCTGGACAAAACATCGATAAGCGGCTGATTACTAGGAGCAAACGGGTTATCGGAAGACCCGAACTTGCCTCGGAGCATACCCAGGAAGGTTCCCGTCGTATTTGAAGAAGAGCGTTTCCCCTTATCCGGACGTTCAATAGTTACTGTGGAGTCCATAATGTTATTTTGTGTGGAAGAGTATATAAATACATGCTTTTTCAAAGAAAACCACAAATACAAGCGATCAGCGCAACGGCGCGAGTTTCTCCCGTGACTTCGGAGGCTGCGTCGAGAAGCGGAGGCCCTTGCGCATGAGCTCTTCGGGGTCAAGGTAGCCTGCGGCCAGAAGACCCTTCTTATCTTTAATTATCCCGTTTCCCGGAGGCTTTATGGAGACGACCCCGCTCCTGCCGTTCGGATTCAAGGGCCTCAGGAACGCGGCGGTTAGATCCTTCTCTTTATACATCCGCATGAACTCCTGCGCCGTGTATAGCTTCCCGGCGAGCTGGAAGCGGGTCCCTGCCGTGACGTGGAGGTGCGGGATGGGTCCGGAAGCGGAATTCCCGGTATAGGCGACGATCCTGCTTACCCCGGGCTCTGCGGAGAGCTCATCTCCGATGTTTTTCTCCCTGAGCACCCTGAAGGTCTTCCTATCGAGATGCAGCAGTGCGAGGAAATAAGGTTGCTTCTCATCAGGAACGAAGAGCACCAGGGCGTTCCCCATAGTAATGCCAGCTATGGAATCCGACCGCGTCACCCCGATGAGTACAGCTTTCTCCGCAGGCACCTGCACCGGAGTGCGGATATGCACGAAGAGATCGATCCCGACGTGCGCGGTGCCGCGACCGGCGCCGAAATAGCGGCTTCCCAGATGCATCGATTCAATGGCTGCTTTGAAAGGGTCAACGTTTCTAGGTGCGGTCTCGAACGGATACGGCTTCCTCGGCACGATGTCTTTCACGTCCGACATGGAATCATCATGCCTGAAAGAGATTAAAAGCGGGGATAGCATCGCTGCGGAACGAGATGTGGGCATTGCCTTGCACCACGAGTATGATCGGCTCCTCATCCCCGTTCCGCGAGCGCACGATGAGCACGGCGCCGCCCGACGGGGCTATCCCGGATGATATGGACGAAATGGATTTGCCCCGGCAGGATTCGGCTATCGCGGATGCGAGGCCAGGGACATCGTTCACCTTCCTCTGCCCCAATTCCATGCTGGCCGGGTATATCACGAAGCGGGGCGCTGCGGATCCCTGCACAGACATGCTGATGCTTTTCCCGTCGTCGAAGCGCATCTCCACGATATCACCCTTGGGCCTGCAGGCCGAGAATTTCGCGTTCACGACCTTCTCGGAATAGCCTGGGGCGAACAGCGGGAGGGGGATCGGCTCGCGATCATCATCCATATCGGATCCATCATCCTTGGTTTCCGGCCGTGGGCGGGTCTGGAAATCGCTCCGGATCTCCTCGATCGAGGAATCGGAAACGGAAGGAAGGGGATAGACCATGTTTATGCGTCGGTACGCGCGGGACCAATCGAGTATCGGCCCGGCATTTTCCGGCTCGCGGGTGCGGTTCCTGAATGGGATATTGAGCTTGGGATTCTCTTTTGAGAGCATGGTCATCCCTCGCTGTCCTTGAAAGATATAGGCGTGTCGCTGCACACGACGAGTATGATCGGTTTCGCGTCGTCTTCCTGGGAACGTATGGTGAGCGTGGTCCTGCGGAATCCTAGGTCGGCCACGGACAATATCGATGAGATGGTCTTGGATTTGCAGACGCTCGCTATCGCGAAGGCCAGGCCCGGGGCATCGCTCACCTTCCAGGATTCCTTATCCATCGGGTATATCACTATGGAAAGCGGCACGGCGGATCCCTGCAACGACATCCTGATCGTTTTGCCGCCATCGAAACCCAGTTCCACGATATCGCCTTCGGATCTGCAGATCGAGAATTTCGCGCCCACCATCTTTTCGGAATAGTCGGCGAAGTTCGATGGAACGAAGATCTGCTTGGATTTAGCGAGTGCGGACCCGCCGGCGTCCATCTCCGGCTGGCAACCGATCTCCCGAAGCATCTCTTCGAGCACGGGGTGAGGAGCGAATGGCTTGCCGTACGACCCATGCGCGCTCTGGGACACGCTTGACCAATTGAGCAGGGGCTTGCATTTCTCCGGCGCATGGCGACGCCCTTCGAAGGGGACGCGAAGCATTGGATCCGCTTTGGAGGGCATGTTTGACCTCTAACTTTCCACTTTGAACGTGACTCTCTTGTCGCTGCGCAAAATGAGATGGGGGTCTTCCTGCGTGATCATGCTGAGCACGGTCCCGTCATTCACGCCTTTGTCGGATGCGATCATTACGACGGTCTTGCCTTCGCAGGAGCAGGTTATCGCATCGGCCAGCCCCTTGGCGCCGTCCACAGGAGTGGGGCTGGAATTCGTGCATATTGATGCGCCTTCTGGTACCGATATCCTGACGCGCATTTCGTTCTGGAACTTCAATTCCACACACCCATCGCCAGGTACGCAGGATAGGAATGTCGAGTATATATCAGCTATCGAAAATCCAGAAGCGTTGCCCCTGGCTTTGTGTATGGGAGATTCATCGTGCCTGAAAAAGCGCATTAACTTCCTGCGTCTGTCGATGTTTGGCTGAGGGGCCGGCTTGTGAGCG
>Ga0074045_10005520_pt1 | contig 11026 bp, 10 predicted proteins | sample BogForMeECP23OM2_FD_94442 | JGI IMG/M metagenome (GOLD analysis project Ga0074045, IMG submission 94442) | Bog forest soil microbial communities from Calvert Island, British Columbia, Canada - Bog Forest MetaG ECP23OM2 | ecosystem: Environmental > Terrestrial > Soil > Wetlands ... | reverse complement strand
GGTTTCCATCGTGTGCGTCGCTTCGATTGTCATCATATCAACGTATAAGGGCTAGAAAAGGGCCGAGAGGTGACAAAAAATCGTATCCGACTGACGAACCACATTCCGCACGGGGACGGAGACGACTTTCGCTTGATTGCATCCCAATGACTTACACCGCTTGTTTCTTACGAGGTGCTGCGAAGGCCGCCGTGACGAACGCGCAGACGCGGATGCGCAAGCGTTGGTCACGGCAGGGAGACTTTGGAGAAAGGCCAAGAGTTGATGCTGCGGGCAATAATGCCCGGTGACAAAGTCAAAAAGTACATTTTCTTTGTAAGAAAGGGCGAGGTTCGGTCACTATTTAACTGAATGCAAACTCATTCAATAACCGCCCAGGAACAGGAAACTATATTCCGGCGATGGCTGGATGAGCACATAGGGCTCATCTTAAAAGTGGTTCGTAGTTGTGCTGCACCGCAAGATCAAGACGATTTGTTTCAGGATGTGCTGTTGCAAGTATGGTCATCTATTCCGGCATTTCGTGGTGAGGCCAAGGAGACGACCTGGATTTATCGCGTGGCGTTCAATACCGCGCTGGCCTGGCGACGCGGAGAGCAGCGGCGGCGGAAGGTGCATGAAACATTTTTGAAGTTGGACACATCGCCCCAGGTGCAGCCGAGCCATGCGGATTCACTGCCGGAACAGGAAGTGGTGGAACAGCTTTACGCCGCCATCCGCCAATTGCCCAAGGTGGATGCCTCGCTGGCCCTCATGCATCTCGACGGCCTGAGTTATCAGGAAATGGCCGACGTGCTTGGCATTTCCGAAAATTATATTGGCGTGAAACTGAATCGCATCCGCAAACAACTGGCAGACCAATTGAAAGGAGCAACCGATGAACTTTGAAGCATTGCAAAAGGCGTGGCAATCGCAGGACCCCGGCGCGAAAGTGACAATCAACACCGACATGCTATTGAACGAAGTCCGGCGCAACCAACAACAGTTCCGGGCGACGATATTCTGGCGCGATGTGCGGGAAGTCGGCGTGGCCTTGTTGCTGGCTTTGTTTTTCCTGTATCGGGGTATGCGGCATCACGATTGGACCAACTACCTGCTGGCATTGGCCGGTTTCGGCGTTGGCACATTTATGTTGGTGGATCGCCTGCTGCAACACAGAAAACATCCAGTCTCAAATGATCCCCTGAAAGCTTGCATTGAAAGTTCGCTGCTTCAGGTCAACCACCAGATTTGGCTCCTGAAAAATGTTTTTTGGTGGTATTTGCTGCCGTTTGCAGCGGCTTTGGGAATTTCCATCAGCTACTCGACTTGGCACGCGCGAAATGCAGGCTTTCTGGCAGTGATTATCTGGGTAATTTCGGCATTGGTTATCGTCTTGGTTTACTGGGGAATCCACTGGTTGAACCGCTTCGCCGTGCGGAAAAGTTTGGAACCGCGCCGCCAAGAATTGGAAACACTGCTGGCTAACCTTAAATAAAACCATGAAAAATGAAATTCTGTTTAGCATCCGGCTGGTTTCAGCCTTGACGGTTTGTGTGGTGACCTTGTCTGCTGCTCCAACAGCATCCAACGATATGACCCAAGCGCTCGAAGTCATCCGCAAAAAGCATGACCTGCCAGCACTTGCGGTGGTAGTGGTGAAAGGCGGCCAGATTTGCGACCGCATCGCCGTGGGCGTCCGCAAGTGGGGTAACCCCACGCCGGTAACGACCAACGACGTGTTCCATATTGGTTCGGATACCAAGTCTATGACGGCTACGCTCACGGCCATATTGATTGAAGAAGGCAAATTGCGTTGGGACACCAAGATTGCAGACGTGTTCCCCGAGTTGAAGGGCAAGATGAACAAGCAATATGAAACTGTGACCGTCGAGCAGTTGCTCACGCATCGCGGCGGCGTTCCCGGCGCACCGCCACCGGCCGCATGGAAACGGGCTTGGGAACAAAAAGGCACGCCCACCGAGCAGCGCCGTGAGTTCATTGAAGCTGTTCTCAGTCAACCGCCGGAAGCCACGCCAGGAACGAAGATGATTTATTCGAACCAAGGCTATGCCATCGTTGGCGCGATGTTAGAAAAGCTCGCCGGCACACCGTGGGAAACATTGATCACCGAACGGCTTTTCAAGCCGCTACACATGGATTCCGCCGGGTTTGGTCCGCCGGGAACAATTGGTAAGATTGACCAGCCTTGGGGACACACTCGTAAATTGGGTATCACCATGCCCTTGCAGAACGATAATCCGCCAGCAATAGCACCCGCTGGCCGTGTCCACTGTTCACTCGACGACCTTGCCCGCTTTACCATTTTCCAGATGCAGAGCGGTCAGGCAGGTGGCCTCTTGAAACCCGAAACACTCGTTAAACTCCACACGCCGCCCGCTGGCAGTGACTATGCTTGTGGTTGGATCGTCGTGAAACGCGGTTGGGCGGGTGGAAACGCGTTGACGCACAGTGGCTCGAATACGATGTGGTATGTGGTGATGTGGCTCGCACCGGAAAAGGATTTTTCCGTTGTCGTGGCGACGAATATCGCTGGTCCCGATGCGGAGCAAGGTTGCGATGAAGTTGCTGCTACAATGATTCATCATTGGCTGGCGAAGTAATCTGTTGGGATTGTTGCAGACCGGGATAATGCCGAGTCGCAAAGATCAAAAAGGGGCGATTCCTTTGGTTTTCGAGAGAATCGTCCCAACAATTCGGCATAATCAATTACACGGCACAATAATTGATTCCAAAATTCCGCGCTTTTTATGTAACCAATCAGGCCAGATTCCTAAGTAAAGGAATGAAAGATGAATTATGAAACGTATATTAATTATTTTCTCCCTCCTGAGTCTTCTCGCACCTCCCGCTGCGACGGCGTCTGGACAAATCGAAACGCCGACACCAGAACAAATCAAGGAGCGAGTCACCATCCGCCGACCATACAGAATCGGAGAAGAGGCTGAAGTGGCCCTGCCGATTGGACAGGCTGTCCAGTTCGACTGCGCCGACAACCCATATTGGGTGAACGAGTATCTTCTCTATGCCGCCACTAATAATCAAATCTGGGCGTGTTCTCTCGACGCCGACGGCGACCAGATCAACACCGGTGGAATCTCATTCCAGAAGAAGCAGGGATGGCTCCAACAGGTGGCAGACGGACCATGTCTGGCGATCATGAAATGGGATCTCCAAGACCAAACGCTCCGACTTCACTTCTGCCTGTCCACCGACAAGGAGCGCAACCAGCGTGAGTGGGACGAGGCGACCACGGAAAAATCCAACATGGCCCATCAGAAGAAGAATTCCAGACCATTCCCGCCACGCAAGCTGCCGGAAGCGAAGCGGCTGGCGGGATTCGCCCGGTTGTGGAGTGAGGTCAAGTACAATTTCTCTTTCTTCGACCGGGTTCCCGAGCTGGACTGGGACAACGTGTTGGTGGAATACATCCCCAAGATCCAACAGGCGGAGACGGAGGATGAATATGCCTGCGTGCTCGCACGCTGTCTGGCCCTGCTACATGACGGGCATACCCACATCGCGACCCCCATGGCTCATCCGGATTACGGAGGTTACGAGCTGCCGCTGGAGGTTCGTCCGTTGGCGGGCAAGCGGGCGGTCATTGTTCGCACGACGCCGGTCGCGGACATCCATAGTCCGCAGCGCAAAGAGGAATTCGTCAAGGCGAACCTGAAGCCCGGCGAAGAGGTCACACATATTAACGGGCGATCCGTCGAAGAGATTCTGGGACAAGACATCTACCCGTATATCAGCGCTTCCACACCACAAGGCCGGGATGTGAGAGCTTACCTGTGGCTGCTGCGGGGCGAATACGGTTCCAGGGCCGTTCTGCGCATCAAGGGCTTGGGCGGATCCGAGCGCGAGGTGACGCTGACGAGAGGCCTCTACCCACCAAAAACTGTGGGCAAGGAGTTCGAGTGTCGCGAGTTGGGAAACGGCATCCTGTACGTCAATCTGCCGGGCTTCATGACAAACCAAGTGGTCACAGACTTCGAGCAAATCTTCCCACGAGTGCAGAATGCCAAGGGTCTGATTGTGGATATCCGGCACAACCACGGCGGAAACTCCTCCAACGGCGATGCGATTATCAGCATGCTGATCGACAAGCCGGTCCCCTGGGACCATGTGAGAACACCCGAATACATACCTGCCTACCGGGGGTGGGGACATCAGGCGATGTGGCATGAGGAAGACGAGCGTCCAATCCAACCGAGCCGGAAAGATCCCTTCCTCGGACCAGTCATGGTGCTGATCGGACCGGAGACAGGCAGCGCCGCGGAAGACTTTGTCGTGGTGCTGCACGCCAGCAAGCGGGCGATGCTCGTCGGCGAACGCAGCGACGGGTCCACCGGCAACCCACTGATAATTGATCTGCCCGGCGGGGTGAAGGCCCAAGTCTGCACGCTGCACTGCTCATACCCAGACGGGCGCGAGTTCGTGGGCGTCGGCGTAATCCCGGACGTCGAGATTCACCCCACGGCGATGGACATCGCCACGGACCGAGACGTCGTGCTTGAGAAAGGTCTCGCGCTCTTGAAGGCCGCCTGTGCGCCAAAATCGTCTGGCAAGTTGTAACATTGCATCGAAAGGGAAACAAAATTCCATGAAGAAGAACATCTGGATCATTGGGCTGGTTGGCCTGCAGGCGGTTGTGTTCGGACTCACGACCGAAATGGCCTTCGGTCAAACCGAAACGCCGACGCCGGAACAAATCAAAGAGCGAGTCACCATCCGCCAACCGTACAGAATCGGAGAGGAGGCTGAAGTGGCCCTGCCCATCGGACAGGCTGTCCAGTTCGACTGTGCCGACAACCCGTATTGGGTGAACGAGTATCTTCTCTATGCCGCCACGAATAATCAAATCTGGGTGTGTCCTCTCGACCCCGAAGGCGACCAGATAAACATAGGTGAAATCTCGCTTCAGAAGATGCACGGATGGCTCTGGCAGGTGGCAGACACACCGTGTCTGATGATCATGAAATGGGATTTCCAAGACCAAATGCTCCGGCTTCACTTTTGCCTGTCCACGAACAAGGAGCGAAACCAGCGCGAGTGGGACGAGGCGACTACGGAAAAATCCAACATGGCTTATGGGAGGAAAAATTCCAGACCATTCCCGCCACGCAAGCTGCCTGAAGCCGAGCGGCTGGCGGGATTCGCCCGATTGTGGAGCGATGTCAAATACAACTTTGCCTTCTTTGACCGGGTTCCCGAGTTGGACTGGGACAAAGTGTTGGTGGAATACATCCCCAAGATCCAACAGGCGGAGACGGAGGATGAGTATTTCTGCGTGCTTGCACGCTGTCTGGCCTTGTTGCATGACGGACATACCTTCCTGCAGACTGACAGGGCACACCCGGATTACGGAGGTTATGGATTGCCGCTGGAAGTTTGTCCGTTGGCGGGCAAGCAGGCGGTGATTGTCCACACGGTGCCGGTAGCGGACATCCAAAGCCCGAAGCGCAAAGAGGAATTCGTCCAAGCGAACCTCAAGCCCGGCGAAGAGGTCACGCACATCAACGGACGATCAGTCGAGGAGATTTTGGAACGAGATATTTACCCCTACATCAGCGCTTCCACTCCACAAGGCCGGGATGTGAGAGCTTACTCCTGGCTTCTGTTGGGTGAGTATGGTTCCAAGGCCGTTCTGCGCATCAAGGGCTTGGACGGAAACGAGCGCGAAGTGACCCTAACGAGGGGTGTCTATCTTCAAAAACCACGAGCCAATGTCTTCGAGTGTCGTGAACTGGAGACCGGCATCGCGTACGTCAATCTGCCGAGCTTTCAGACGAATCAGGTGGTCAAAGACTTCGAGAAGATTTTCCCGCAGGTGCAAAAGGCCAACGGTCTGATCCTGGATATCCGGCACAACCACGGCGGAAACTCAGGCAACGGTACTGCGATCATCAGCATGCTGATCGACAAACCGATCAACGATTTACGGTGGAAGACCCGCCAGTACCTGCCAGCCTTTCGGGCTTGGGGAGAAAAGGAGCAATGGCATGAGGAGGAGGGCGATCCGATCACCCCCAGCCGGAAAGACCCCTTCCTCGGACCGGTCATCGTGCTGACCGGGCCGGAGACATTCAGCGCCGCGGAAGACTTTGTTGTGGTGCTGCACGGCAGCAAGCGGGCAACGCTCGTCGGCGAACGCACCGGCGGGTCCACCGGCCAACCTCTGACGATTGATCTGCCCGGAGGTGTACAGGCCCGCGTCTGCACGAAACACAACACATATCCCGACGGGCGCGAGTTCGTGGGTGTCGGCGTAATCCCCGACGTGGAGATTCATCCCACTGCAATGGACATTGCCACGGATCGAGACGTTATTCTGGAGAAAGCCGTGGAACTCTTAAAGGCCGGCCGCATAACAGCGGGGACGCTCGCGACTCCCGCTCTTCGTTCGGCCGCTGCGGGAAATGCCCCGACTTTGACAACGGATATCCAATCTGAGATGGAGATGACCCACTCGCTGTGGAAGGAGAAGAAGATTGATGAAGCCATGCATATCATGGAGAAGCGCGTAGCTTCGCCAGATTTCGGCTCTCTGGAGCCAGACATCCGTGCTTCATACTTTTACGATCTGGCGTGCGGCGCATCTCGCTTGGGAAGACCGGGTGAGGCCGTCGCGTATCTGGGAATGGCCGTCGGGAGCAGCTTCAAGAACTTCTCTCATCTTCAGTCCGATGCCGACCTGGATCCCATTCGCAAGGACCCCGGTTTTTTGGTCCTGTCGGAAATGGTCCGCCTCCGGAGTGTTGACTACTTATCAATCCTCCGTCAACACGCGGACTACGCCAGTAACACCCAGACGGATTCAGTGACTTTCACTTACCAATCGAACCAAGATCCAGATCTCACGCGCTTCCGCGAAACTTGGCACTTGGAGTCTATCGCCGGAAATGGAGACGACGCTTCGCGGGTGCTCAACCTCCTGCGCTGGGTTCACACTCAAGTCCGCTACGATGGGAACTCGAAAAGCCCTGAGCCAAAAAATGCTTTGAACCTCCTGGAAGTTTGCAAAAAAGAGGGCCGTGGCATCAACTGCCGGATGATGGCCACTATCCTCAACGAGGCGTGTCTCGCCTTGGGCTACAAGTCACGACACATCACCTGCCTCCCTCTGGACAAGAAGGACCGCGCCTGCCACGTCATTACCGCAGTGTGGCTAAAGGATCTACAGAAGTGGGTTTACCTGGATCCCACTTTCAATGTATATTTCACGGACCCGCAAGGACACCTGTTGTCCATTCCAGAGGTGCGTGCCCGTATGATCGGAGGCGAACCTCTTGTGCTCCCAAAGGATGCCAATTGGAACGGGCAGAAAGAGGACCCAGCCGAGTATCTGGACTATATGGCCAAAAATCTAGTCAGGCTTCAATGCCCCCAGCAGAATTCCTTCGGTTATGAGTCTGGGAAGGGGCGCAAAGCCTACGTGGAACTGGACGATGTAAACGTCGCACCGCAAAACAAGTCGGGCGTCAACTACATCCACGATTCCGCGCTCTTCTGGGCTCGACCTTGAAGGCCTTTATGTCCTCGGGGATATAATAATGCTGATAGTTACTGAAGGGAATCGGCACGACCGCAGATTCAAATCGGGAAGTCAAGCTCACGCCAAAGGCGCCCACCAATTTGGATTTTGAAGAGTAGCTTGCATCATCGGCGGGCGGTTTGCCTTTGAAAGCTTAAACCTTCGTTCATGTGAGTCATGCGAATAATGCTGAGTAGCGAAAATCAAAAAAGGCGATTCCTCAGTTTTTTGAAGAATCGCCCTTTTTCATATTTTCGAAGCGATTGAATTCATGGGTGTTGAACAATGGAAGAGTTGCGCTTTGCTTCCTTTGCCATTGTTACGTGCAATGGCTTCGAGGGATCAATTGACCTGATAGACATATCTTTAAATTGGAAGTCCTCCATGTTGTCACATCGGTATCCAATTGCCACGCGAGCCATCGAGAGTATTACATTCTCCGGACAATGACATTCGGAATTTCCTCCTCGCGTTGGCCCCCATTGGCCCGTATCCTCGAACTCCATCACCTTCTCGAAACCGTCGCCTTTCCCAGTCATATCCAGATACATTTCCAACTTCATACCCGTCGCCGTTCGATATAAAACTGCTTTTTGCACCACTTCCTGACCATGATCGAATCGTGGCACCGCCTGATTTTTCTCTGGATCAGACTTCGTATATCCCCCGGTGTGGTCGCTATCTTTCTCGAATTTTACACGGCCAGTCAGCGGATATATGTTGAAGTGGTAACTCATGGATTCGCAGCTTGCGGGGACAGCCTTATCTTTTCCAACCTTGGTTTTGTCTGAAGTCTGGTCGTAACCACCCGGCACCAATTCAATGTGAGCTTCCCCATTGATGGTTCCTGTTCCTGCCTTTATCACTTTGAATCGCCATGTCTGCTCAATATTGAGAAAGTCGCCCTTGCCATCCGCGCTGTTTGGCGGTTTGTAGAGATAACCTTTGGCCAATACTTTGGCCAAATCAAAAGTCTCAATCGTATTCTCATTGGCGGCTGGATCGCTCACCACCTCGACCCTCATTTCCTTGGCATTTTCCGGTTTGAACCACCCATTGCCTGCATCAACTATTCTGTCTTCCATGAAACGGGGATCATTGGCATTGCCACCAAATGTCCAGTTGTTTACAGGCTGTGGAGCATCGTCATAAATTTTCTGGATTCCGAATTTGTCCGTCTTTGTGTCTGGCGGTGCTTGGACTTGCCCTTGGACAGAATGCTGAAATTCAAAGACAAAAGTTGCCAATGCGACCAAGAGTCGAATGGTGTTCATAAATTTAATCGCATTAATTTTCGGCTGCCATGAGGAGATAATAGCTTAAATATCTGACCGGGTTCACTTTTCTGTACCACTCCATGGGTTAGTCCGGATACTGGGTTCATGTTAGTTTTTGATTCTGGTTTTGTCCATCCCCGGCAGAGGAAAGACGCAGACCGACTCTTAATAACTGTTCACTATATTTTGCGAAGCGACTAACGAACAGATATCAGCCGCGGCGCGATGTGTGCGCCGTCGGCTGCATTCATTGGTTGGGCGTTTTTAGACAAAATGTTTGAATCTGGAATGTTTTTCCGCCCATCGACTCGACAGCACGAAATTCGACCAAGTGAAAACCATGCACCGCAGCAAGGTGCTCCAGAAGCTCCGGTGGCACGAGACGCATCGCCGACGAAAGAGCACGAATGCTTGTGAATGGAGATGGGGTCACCTCTGGAATCCCGGTGTTCGGCAATTGCACAACCGTAACCAACTTGCCTCTCGCGGTCAACATTGAGCGAATGTTGAGGAGCACAACACCCACATCAACGTATTCAAATAGAAGGCCGGCGAAGACCAAGTCAACCGGCAAAAAACCAATCAGATCTGTCTGAACATCGCCAACGAACAACTCAAGTGCCGAAATCCGATTTTTGAAGCGCTTCTGCGCTTCATGAATGTATTCCGGGTTGATATCAATTCCAACAACACGTTTTGTCGTTTGTGCAGATATTCGATCGAACCCATTTCCACCCGCGCATCCGAGAACGGCAACGGACTGTGGTGAAAATTGATTCAGTACACTCGCAAATATATCGGACAAGAGCTTTGCTTGGGCGATATGAGGCATTGCCATATGGCCTTCATAATCAGCCAGCGGGATATCAAGCCAAGGATTTTTCATTACTACGCCTCACGTATTCGGACAAAGAACATACAAGATGCTGTGCATGGCTGATTTTTTGAAGGTGTTCTGTTTCCATGTATTTATGAAAACAGATTTGTGAATTTCAACCAAGAATTACCGGCGGAACAAAAACTGCAAAATCCAACTGACGCAGGTTCTGTTTACGCGTCGCGCCAGGTCTGGGTGCGATGAATGACGAACCATGGCCGAAGTCCGGCGGCCCGATTTCCACCAGAGCCCGATGCGGCTTGCGCTCGTTTACATTCTCTTGAGAGCTTTTGGGCATTTTCATCGTTTGTGTATCGTAGCGTCTGACGCTTTGTTGTGCAAACGGACTAAAACCGTCAAAATTTCAAAAACGGTCGGTGTTGCTGGACGGAGCGGCAGACGGGGCGAACGCATAGTCGTCTCCGGCAAGCGCGACGGGAAGCAACACGGACCGCCGATCATCCAGGCCATCGCGGCGCATGCGGTGGGTTGGCGGAACGAAATGAGAGCAGCCAGCCGCCCGCACGGGCCAGCGCGGCGAGCCGGTTGGCGTGTCAGTGGGCATGGCTCACCCCTTTTCCGATTTGTGTTTGCATGGGTGACGGAGGCTTTTGATTGCAGTTCTCCGAAGGCTTGTTTTCGACAACGTCTGAAAAAAGATTGCCAACTGGCAACGCCGCACGCTGGCGCGGATCGGCGTAATGGCTCGCCGTCATCTGAATCGTCGAGTGCCGCAATTGCGCGCTGCCGGCGAAGATGCCGTTTTGTTTGACGATGGCGTCACCGAAGATTTTTCGCAGTTCGTGGACTTTCTTGCGGGCTGAAATGCCATTGGCCGCCAGCCATTCGGTCAGGATTGCCAATACCGGCTTTGCCCGCCTCACGATTGCCGCAGTCGCGGCGACTGCGGCGCGGGCACACGGTCACCATCGGTTTTCTCGAACTATTGAGCGCGATCGGACAGGGTGTAATCTGACGATTCCGTGAAAACATCTGACGATTGGCTGACGATTCGCGCCAGACGCCACGGGTGGCAAATCTGACGATTACCGGGTTTGGTCTGACGATTATCTGACGATTGATTCATGTCGCCTTGGTGATCAGGATGTAGCTCGTTGAACGGCCACGGCCCTGCCGGTCCGCCAATCCCAATTCCATCAAGAGAGTAAAATCACGCGAAGCCGTATCGCGGGTGATCCCAAATTCTTGTTCGCACCGCCGACTTGTCAACTTCTCGCCCGCCGCGAGCAAGGCGAGCATCTTTTTCTGCCGTTCGTTAAGTTGAGCTTCGATGGCCGGTGTCACCATGAGCCGGGTTTCCGGGACGCGAATACG
>Ga0074045_10005519_pt1 | contig 11026 bp, 9 predicted proteins | sample BogForMeECP23OM2_FD_94442 | JGI IMG/M metagenome (GOLD analysis project Ga0074045, IMG submission 94442) | Bog forest soil microbial communities from Calvert Island, British Columbia, Canada - Bog Forest MetaG ECP23OM2 | ecosystem: Environmental > Terrestrial > Soil > Wetlands ... | reverse complement strand
GCCCATCGGATGCGCGTCGTAACGAAACCCTTCCAGAAACCGCTTGGTGGTCTCGTGCAACATGGTGTGGTAGGTGATCTCATTGATCCAGCTCTTCAGTTGGGGTTCGGTCGGAAGTTCGCCATACAGGATCAGGTACGCCACTTCCAGAAACGCGCACTTGTCTGCCAACTGTTCGATGGGATAGCCGCGATAGCGCAAAATTCCCTTGTCACCGTCAATAAACGTAATCGCACTTCGGCAGGACGCAGTGTTCATGAAGGCGGGGTCGTAAGTCATTAAGCCAAAATCATCTGTCCCCGTTTTGATTTGCCGTAAATCCATCGCCCGGATGGCGCCTTCGTTCACCGGCACCGCATAATCGGCATTCGTTCTCTCGTCCAGAATCCTCAAGGAATCTTTCGCCATATCGTATTCTCCCTTCCAATGTTTCTACGCCTGTATTCTGCTCGCGCTTCCAACTCCGCAGGTTGCGGGCGGTAAGCGGCGCAGGTAGATGAGGAAGGTCTGAAAAGGGAACCCTGTGGGCAGGCTGCGCGCAGGACTTTCAAGGCTGAACCTCCATATTCTCTGGCTCAGCGCAGTAAGCTCACAGGGAGCCTGCGACGCTCCCCTTGCCGGCAGTGCGATAAGAGGGTCGGGTAGGCAACTGCCGACCAGACACCAATACCTCTCAAATCACATTTTAACCGTGATTTAGGACACGCTTCTTTGTGACCACGGGCCTGTTCTGAAGCTTTTTTTCTCCTGCACTCTAAGGCGTTCTGTTGCCATCCCAATTCCGCGAAACCCTTCCTTTTGCTCACTGCGTGTGAAACTATGCCCATAAGTCTCTTGAATCATTAACCTGCAGCTGACCGCTTGTTACCTTCACGATTCTGCTGGTCACTTAGCACCATCGGTCCTATCGATTACCGTGCTCGTTGGATGTCTTGCACCCAGTTGGTTTCCCAAGTGACGCCTTTGTCAGTCGAGAAGGCTTGCTCCCAATGACATGACGTCGCAGTGATCTTGGACCAAATAAATCGCATACGGATCGGCTTGCCCTCCCATGTGTCGTCCGCGTAAAACGTCCCCACACCGTCCTGGAAACTGCCTCTGACGGGAGGGTCTAGGGGACCTAGTGGCGTTCTGCTATCGAGCCACCAGATCGACCACTGCTGGGTCTTGGTGTCGAACGAGCGCAATGCGACGCCGCGATAAGTACCGCCCGGAACCTCGAAAACATCGTCAACATTGCTGTAACCGTCCACAACAATCATTTCAGATTGACTACAGCAAACTTCCACGAGCCATCGGTTTGCCGTCTTAGGACGCGCATTCCTTTGTCTTTAACGCTGATTGGGTCGCTGTTTGCCGACATTTGGTAGACAGCATCAAACTCACCCACTTCAATTGCCCAATCATCAACGATTTGTACTTCTTTGATTTCGGCAGCATACTTCAACACTTTGAACTCTGGGTAGTCAACTCGAAATTTTTCGTACGCCTCCTTCATAGCCTTGATACCCACAACCGGCGGACCGGGAAAACCAAAATTTACTCCAGTCTCCGACCATAGAATTGTCAGTGCGCTCGCGTCTTGAGTAAGGGTCGCATCAACATCTGCCTTGTGAAGTTCTTCGATGGCCGCCAAATCCGTGGTACGTGTATCTGGATTCATAAGCCCTCCTAATTCCCAACTTAGGTTGTCAACGATTGGATTTGCAATATGGACCGCCGCTCCACAATCCGCTGCGCCATCCCGACTCTGATTGGGGCTTTCAGTCAGTAATGGTGGATTTGGAAGATTGCCCCTTCCGATTCTTTCAGTGCCATAACCGCAGAGGCTCACATATTGCTGGAAACTACTTCTTGAATCGCGCCTCAATCTCCTTTGCTTCCTCGGTGGTCGCCGGACCCCACTTTGTGCCATCAGCTAGCCGGACGTAATCAACCACGACATTTGCGACGCCGGACTCTGTGCCTGTGTTCATGGTCCCTATCTCAATGCTCATTCCGGGTTTGAGTTCTTCACCTGTATTGCAAACTCTCTTCCATGTCTTGCGCGAGCGACCAATCTCGGCGACAACAACATAGGCAAGAATTGGACTCTGTGCCGTGTTCGTGCCCGTGAGATGAATGATGGAATTGTTTGACTCCTGTTTGACGCTGAACAACGGGCAGTCAGTCGTACCGAACGCGACGGGCAATGCCGACAGCAGCAAGACAGCGAACAAAATTGAGCGCATAGCTCCTCAGACGTTATCACATCACTCGGGGCTTGGGATACTTCTGGCTCACTTGGCACTTGGCGTGTGGAACATGATTCACACTGCCGCAACAATGCCAGAGTATATTGAGAGTGCAGTGCCACGCCAACTAATGCAGTGCGTCCCAATCAGCTCCAGGGACAACGGGGACGATGCCAACAGCCGCAGCCGAAATCGCGGCAGCCATGGACGCGGTGGCCAAGCGGGGCACGGCGAAGAGGTAGGCTCTACATCACACGTGGCTTTCGCGGAGGTGTAACAATGCAAACCGTACAGGACCGCGTCCGTGTAGGCCGAACGCCTGCCGAGTTGAAGCAGGCCATCCTCGACAATCTTTACTACGTGCAGGGTCGCGTTCCCGAGCTCGCGACTACCAACGATTGGTACATGGCGCTCGCCTACACGGTTCGCGACCGCATGATGAACGACTGGATCGAGGCTTTGCGCGCGCCAGAAAGTTACCGCGGAAGGCTGTCGCCTATCTCTCGGCTGAATTCCTGATCGGCCCGCAGTTGGGCAATAACCTACTGAACGTGCATGACATCCACACCGCGGTTGCGACCGCTCTTTCCGAGCTTGGGCAGAGCCTCGACAAGCTCATCGCCCACGAGCCTGAGCCCGGTCTTGGCAACGGGGGCCTGGACGGCTGGCTGCCTGCTATATGGAGTCGCTTACCACTCTCAAAATTCCGGCTATCGGCTACGGCATTCGTTACGAGTTCGGGCTCTTCCACCAGGACATACACGATGGCTGGCAGTTGGAGAAGACCGACAAGTGGCTCAGCCTGGGGGATCCCTGGGAAATCTCCCGGCCGGAGATTTTCCATTACGTGGGCAGTGGTGGACACACCGAATCGTACCACGATGAGCATGGCCGCTTCGGGGTACGCTGGATTCCTGAGTATGTCATCAAGGGGATCGCCAACGACATTGCGGTTGCCGGCTACGGCACCTCGATGACTAATTTCCTGCGTCTGTGGTCGTCGGAGGCGATCGACTCGTTCGATTTTCAGGCCTTCAACAAAGGCGATTACTACGATGCGGTCCAGGAAAAAGTCGCATCCGAAACTATCAGCAAAGTTCTCTATCCCAACGACGAACCGGAAGCGGGCAAGATACTGCGCCTCCATCAGCAATACTTTTTCACTTCCTGCTCGCTGCAGGACATGATCCGCATTCACAAGTTGCGCGGCGGAACCATCGACACCTTTCACGAAGCCTTCGGCGTTCAGCATGAACGACACGCACCCCTCTATCGCAGTCGCCGAGCTCATGCGGCTACTCCTCGACATACACGGAATGGATTGGGACAACGCCTGGAACATTACCGAGAAGGCGCTGGCCTACACCAATCACACGCTACTGCCAGAAGCCCTGGAAAAATGGCCGTTGCCGCTATTCGCCAAGTTGCTGCCCCGCCATCTCGAGATCATTTACGAAATCAACCGTCGATTTCTTGATGAAGTTCGGGCAAAACATCCAGGCGACCACGACCGTATTGCCCGGGTTTCGATCATCGATGAGCACGATCAGAAATACGTGCGCATGGCTAACCTTGCTACCATCGGGTCCCACGCGGTCAACGGAGTTGCTGCCCTGCATACTGAGCTGTTAAAGAAGACCGTTCTTCACGACTTCTATGATCTCTTTCCCGAGAAGTTTTTCAACGTCACCAATGGCGTCACCCCGCGTCGCTGGCTCGCACTCAGCAACCCCAAATTGTCCGAACTGATCTCCGGCAAAATCGGCGAGGCCTGGCTGACCAACGAGGATGAGCTACGTAGGCTCGAACCGTTTGCTAACGACACCGAATTCCGCAGCCAATGGCGACAGGTCAAGCATGCCGGCAAACAGAAGCTGGTCGCCTTAATCAAGGAACGTACCGGCATCGATGTCAACCCCGACACAATGTTCGATGTGCAGGTGAAGCGCCTGCACGAATACAAGCGTCAACTGCTTAACCTGCTTCACGTCATCACACTATTCAATCGCGTAAAGCACGACCCCAGCGCGCAGATCACACCGCGCACAGTGATCTTCGGTGGCAAAGCCGCGCCCAGCTACTTTATGGCGAAGCTTATTATCAAGCTGATCAACTCCGTTGCCACCTGCATCGATTCCGACCCGCGGGTCCGCGACCGCCTCAAGGTGGTCTTCATTCCCGATTTCAACGTCAAGAGCGGGCAGGTCATCTATCCTGCCGCTGATTTGTCCGAGCAGATCTCCACCGCCGGCAAGGAAGCTTCCGGAACCGGCAACATGAAGTTTTCCATGAACGGAGCGCTGACCATCGGCACACTCGACGGGGCGAACGTCGAAATCCGTGAAGAAGTCGGGACGGAGAATTTCTTCCTCTTCGGCCTCACCGCCGAGCAGGTCATGGAACTCAAACGCGGTGGCTACAATCCGCGCCACTACTACGACAACAACGCCAGCTTGAAGCAAATCATCGACCAGATCGCGTCCGGCGCATTTTCCGGCGGAGACCAGGGGTTGTTCCGCCCCATTGTCGATTCACTGCTGGGCAGCGACGAGTACTTACTGCTGGCCGACTACCAGTCTTACATCGACTGCCAGCAACAAGTGAGCCAGGCCTATCTCGACCAAGAGCACTGGACTCGCATGTCAATACTAAATACTGCGCGGATGGGCAAGTTCTCATCTGATCGCTCCATCCGCGAGTATGCCCGGAACATCTGGGGTGTGCCCGCCGATCAGATGGCCCGACACCAGGTCGGATAGCAAGGTTGTCCCGACCCTTGCAGCGCTCTTTGCTTCTTAGCCATGCCGGCTGCGACCGTTCGAGTGCCAGGCTGATTATTCCATAAAGACGACCGGAGGACGAACGACCTGCTCGACGCAAGCTTACGATGGTAGATGGCGCCGCCACTTTAGAGATTCCCACGCCGTTCTCCAAACCTTCCCGCATTTTCACCGCTGTGCTCTTCTGCACAGAAACTGCTGGCCCCTCTGTACACATTGGAACCACCCGCGCTTGGCTTCTCGCGGGGCGACCTCGAATCCAAAGAGAGCCTCAGATAAGTCGTGAATCCCTTTGTACAATTTTCGTACAGTTTGTTGAGCCTCTTCAAAAACCATCATATTTATTTTTATTGGATTTTTTACATATTTATGGCGGAGGCGTGTGGAAGTCGAATTGGGGACTGAATCTATAAGTCCCGCATTTCGGCGGCGTTGCAAACCACTGCTGAGCCCAATTGGAACAAACGGAACATGACTGGCACGCGGTTGTTCGTATTAATCTTCGAGAGCACTGGGGAGAAGGCCTAAAGCCTTAACCACGCAACTCGCGATGGCTCGGATTTGAGTTTCACTCAATTTCCTGGTGGGGGATTTCGGGGGAACTAACGTGGCTTTCCGAATAGTTGTAATGCTTTCGGCTTGAATATCGCAAGTCTGAGCAAGTCCTGTTTCTCCCGGCTGCATTGTTATGTGCGTCGGGCTGGTTCTCACTGTAGTGGAAAATGGCACAACGAGCACGGTGTCTGCTTTAGGATGTTTGTTTCTTCCGTCAGGAGAAATGATTACCACTGGCCTGTCAAGTTTCCCCGGAGGGTCACTAGGAAATGGGACAAACCATATCTCTCCGCGTAGGGGTTGCGGCGGGAGTGGAGGGGCTTCTGCCACGCCGCCCTATATCTCCGCTTTCAGAAGCTCGTCTTCCGCCAACTTACCCCAAGCTACATTTTCCGCACACTCTTCGGCGGAAATGGCGTCGTAATAAGCGGCGGTTTGAAGGTTAAGTGTTTCCATTTCTAATTCTCGACGACTACTAGCGATAAGACTTTCAACAAATGCGCTCACCGATGGAGCCTTAACTTCAGCTTGCCGTTGGTGGAGAAAGCGGACAGAGTCCTCTTGGAGTGACAAAGTCACTCGACTCTTTCGAGTCTTATCCTTCAGTGCGGGCAATCTACGTGCGGATGTTGCAGCCACGATAGTCTCCTTGAAATGTTATTATCATAATAAAGTAAGACAATTCTGTCAAGGAATTGCATACAGCAGTGTGATTCACACAAGTGCTTATTATTTAATGACATACACAAACCTCCCTAAGCACCCTACATCGCATAACAGGTGCAATTTCCACTAAGTCCCGCTCTCGAACTCCCCGGCCTCAATGTTTCACGCACAAGAATGCCATCGTCATGACCTTTGCGCCCTTACCTCAAGGAGCCGTTCTCGCCAAACATCCTTTCCTGAAACTCGTGCGCGGTATTCCCGACGAGCTTGCTAAAGGCCCGTGAGCGCAAATCTCTAATGATTTGGCGGTTCGTAGAACCACTCTCGCGCGAGCTGCATGTCTCCCGCAAATTGTGTTGATTTCGTTCTTCAATTTGGTCAGATGATCGCGAAAAGGAAAGCCACCTATGAAGCACCTGATGGATTGCATATCCGGGAGTCAACGCGATGCATGGTTCCAATTACGGAACAGGAACAAACGGCAAATAGTTTATAGTTGGCGGAGGCGTGTGGAAGTCGAACTCAAACTTCCAACTTCTAAGCCTCGGCGAATGATGACGTTGCCGCCCCCGCCTTTCCCCAATTGGAGCCAAATGGAGCCAGTCCTTTTTGAGATTGAACCGAAGTAAGCATTGCACGATTCGCTTCAGGGGGAGTCAAAGTTCATACCTCTCGCCAGGGACACAGATAAGATTTTCGTGTACCACATCGTGTTGTTGCTCGGTCGGAGCGATTGTTACGTGGTTCCCGCCTTCTTCGCAAACGCCTGTGCTTTGCCAATTTGCAGATACTTATCGGCATCGAGGCGGCCGAACAGTTCTATCATCTTCGCCACCAAGCCGGTCCAGCCGGTCTGATGGCTTGCTCCCAGACCAGCGCCATTATCACCGTGGAAATACTCGTAGAACAGGATGTAATCCTTCCAGTTAGGATCGGACTGAAATTTCTCCGTAGCTCCGTAAACCGGTCGACGGCCAGACTTGTCGCGGAGGAATATTCGCGTTAACCGCTTGGCAATTTCTCGGGATACCTCGAACAGATTCATTTGGTTGCCAGAGCCCGTCGGACACTCAATCTTGAAGTTGTCGCCATAGTAGAGATGGTAGGACAGCAGCGCACGGATCAGCAGTGCGTTCACGGGCATCCAGATGGGACCACGCCAGTTGGAGTTCCCACCGAACATGCCGGTATCTGATTCTGCCGGAAGATAATTAACTCGATATTCTTTCCCATTCACGTTAAAAACGTAGGGATGCTCGGCATGGTAGCGGGAAAGTGCTCGAATGCCATAGGGACTCAAGAATTCTTTCTCATCGAGCATGCGCGATAAAATTCGACGCAACCTTTCCGGATTAACCATCGCGGCGATGCCGCGCTCGGCGTACCCGCGCTGGGCCGGCCCTGTTGGATGAATGCTCTTCATCAGCTCGGGCATTCGTTTCATGCGCTCCCACATGACATTCATTACGCGTGGTACTTGCTCGCGTTGCCACGGCTCGATGATGCTGGTGGCACAGAGCGGCAACAGACCCACCATGGACCTGACCTTGAGACGACTCGCGCTACCATCGGGAAGGCGCAGCACGTCGTAATAGAAGCCATCTTCTTCGTCCCACATACCTTCTGGCCCCATCTGATTCATGGCGTGAGCGATCCACAGGAAATGGTCACCAAACTTGATGGCCATGTCTTCAAAGTATGGGTCTTGTGCTGCCAGTTCGACGCTGATCTCTAGCATGTTCTGGCAGAAGAGTGCCACCCACGCCGTGCCGTCAGCCTGTTCGAGGTTCCCACCGGTGGGCAACGGCGCACTGCGGTCAAAGACGCCAATGTTGTCCAGCCCGAGAAACCCCCCTTCAAACAGGTTATTGCCAAAACGATCCTTGCGGTTCACCCACCAGCTAAAGTTAAGCATGAGCTTCGCGAAGGAACGCTTGAGAAACTCCAAGTCGCCTTGGCCCTTCAGCGCCTGCTCTGTGCGGTACAGGAAGAGCGTGGCCCATGCGTGGACGGGCGGATTGACGTCGCTGAAGTTCCACTCGTAGGCCGGAATCTGGCCGGTCGGGTGGAGGAAGAATTCCTGGAGCATTAGATCGAGTTGTTCCTTAGCGAAATCTACGTCGACTGTAGAAAGTGCAACGGCGTGGAAGGCCAGGTCCCAAGCCGCATACCATGGATATTCCCACTTGTCCGGCATAGAGATAATGTGATCGTTGACCATGTGGTACCACTCGCTATTCCGAATCTGTTTGGAGCGAGACCGCATCGGATCCACGCCATGTTCCTTAAGCCATTTGTCCACGTCGAAACAGAAGTACTGTTTGCTCCAAAGCATCCCCGCCAGCGCCTGTCGCATCACTCGGGCTTCGTCTTCGTTCACACGCTCGGGTGTGACCACTCGATAGAATTCATCTGCCTCGCGCTGACGAGTCTGCATGGTTTCAGCGAAGTTGTTGAATGGATCGCCGATCGCAACTGGCGCCAAGTGGCTAAGCCGCAGGCGTATCGTAGTTGCTTCACCTGCGCCCAGACTGATCTTATAGTGTGCGGCGGTCTTCGTGCCTCGGGCCTGGGGGTTGACTGTATCCCCCTTTCCATGCACCACGTACTCGTTAATACCGTCTTTTACGTACCTACTATCGTTGCTCGTGCCGAAGATCCGCTCCTTGTTCGTTTCATTCTCGGTGAACAGCAGCGAAACATCTCCCGCGCAGTACAAATAGCGATCTCCTAGCTGAGCATGGGTCGCAGCAACGGTACGGTAGCGTTGTCCGCCGGCGACTGCGCACAAAGACGGCTTTGGTGTACCAGGCCACCATGTCCAGGTGTTGCGGAACCACAATGTCGGTAGGACATCGAGCGTGGCAGGTTCGGGCCCTCGATTGAATACGCTGACCTGAATCAGGACGTCCTCTGCAGTCTGCTTGGCATACTCAACGAACACATCGAAGTAACGGTCACCTTGGAAGATCCCAGTGTCCAGAAGCTCGTATTCCATCTCTTCGCGGCTACGCCGTTTGCTCGTAGCGACTAGGTCATCGTAGGGGAAGGCCCCTTGCGGATATTTGTAAAGGTACTTCATGTAGGAATGGGTCGGCGTGCTGTCGACGTAGAAGTAATACTCTTTGACATCCTCACCGTGGTTGCTTTCGCTGTTGGTCAACCCGAACAGGCGCTCCTTGAGGATTGGATCCTTACCGTTCCATAGCCCTACGCTGAAGCACAGCAGTTGCTTTTCATCGCTGAATCCGGCAAGACCATCTTCGCCCCAGTGATAGGCGCGGGATCGCGCCTGGTCATGGCTGAAGTAGTCCCAGGCATTTCCATCTTTGCTGTAGTCTTCGCGAACTGTCCCCCACTGACGCTCGCTCAGATAGGGGCCCCACTTTCTCCACGGGGCTTTCGCGGTTCGGACTTCGTCGAGTCTGGTGAGTTCTTGGGCTTGGCGCATGCGTACTCCTGTTTTTCGCGGGGCATCGAATCAAGATCCAGCTGCAAAGGCGGGGAAATCAGCAGCCCGAGTAAGAGTTTATTTACGGCGGTTATGAATGTCTAGATTTTCCTTGGAACGGACGTGAACCCCTAGGCAGCACGCGCTACGATCCTGTGGAAGGCAGATTTAGCAGATGTAGGGGGCGGAAAAATGCTCCTACTAACCTGTCTGCACCGAAAACTCGCCGTAATTCTGTGAAGCCAAAAAACGGAATAAGCATAACGAAAAACAAGGACGCGAGAATTATTTGTCCCTTCCAAGATGCTCCAGCAACTAGGACGGCGCTGTCGTGAAACGACTTGCCGTGAGCTACGCCCATAACGCCTTCTTCGACAATTTTGAAACAAGCTAGCACAATCGTGAACAAAAAGGACTTTACAAGTGTCGGATAGATCAGCGGCGCGTCCCGGAACTGGTCGCCCAAACGTAGTTCCTGAGCCACAAGCATTACTTTCGCGAGTGCCAGCGCGTTAAACAGGGCGAATCCATGCAGCGCGAAATCGATATGATCCTCGGCGAGAATCACCCATTTATAAAGGACAAACAAGGAGAACACGACAAAAAGATAACAAGAGATCACGAAGTACTCTCTCGCCTCGTGAACGACTCGGTGCTTTAGAGTTTGCTTGACTTCACTCACGGCATCACCTCCCGGGAGGATCGGCGGCAATTCTTCTCTTTCGCGGCCGAGGAACACTCGGAAACCGCTACATGGAAATCGAGAGTCCGCTTGCTTCACAGTGAGACATGAACCATCAATCCCACACGTCTGGTGTTTCCGTTCGTTCGATTACATCTCAAAGAAATGGGCGATCTTTTTTCCTGTCTCCTCGGTGTAGTACACCGTCACTTTGGCACCTTTTTCTGTCCCAGCACCAATAGCCTTGCCCATGTCTTTCCCTGCGTTCGCTGTGAACTCAAACGTCTTTTCTGTTCCATCTGCAGTCTTCACCACCACAGTTTTTGCGGCTTTATCCACCTTCACGACCGTACCCTTGGTGACTTGCACGCTGTCCTTGCTGATTTTGCCAATTTCTACTCCTGTTTCGTCTACTCCCTTCCCGGTGGTACGAACCACGACTTCGGTGCCTTCTTTCAGGTCATCAAGGCCTTTTGTCGTGCCCTTGTATGTGGTCTGTCCGGTGATCTTGATTGTGTGTTCCGTACCCTCCGCAGTCTTCACCACAATGGTCTTCGTAGTACTATCCACTTTCTTTATGGTTCCGTGCACGATGCTCACCACATCCTGAGCAACACAGATAACTGCCGCTGCGATCAAACATAGTGTCAAGCGTCCT
>Ga0074045_10005518_pt1 | contig 11029 bp, 5 predicted proteins | sample BogForMeECP23OM2_FD_94442 | JGI IMG/M metagenome (GOLD analysis project Ga0074045, IMG submission 94442) | Bog forest soil microbial communities from Calvert Island, British Columbia, Canada - Bog Forest MetaG ECP23OM2 | ecosystem: Environmental > Terrestrial > Soil > Wetlands ... | reverse complement strand
TATGCCAGCAGGGCCAGCGGGCGGACGGGAACGGGAAATTCTTACCGCCATTGTCGAGACATTTATTGCCAGCGGAGAGCCGGTGGGGTCGCGGACGCTGGCTCGCTCCAGCCGCGAGGGGCTTAGTGCGGCTACGATCCGGAATGTGATGGCGGATCTGGCGGAGGCGGGATTTCTGGAGCAGCCTCATGCTTCGGCGGGGCGCGTGCCTACGGCGGAGGCTTATCGATATTATGTCGAGCAGCTTAGTGGCGAGGCTCATCTTTCGCACGAGAACCAGAGCATTATTCAGGACACTCTGACTGGCGTTACGGACGTGGCGGAGTTCATGGAGCGGACTTCGCATGTGCTGTCGCTGATCTCGCATAGCGTTGGGATCGCGGTGGCTACCAGCGGGCATCGGGGTGCGCTGGGGAACGCTTTGGAGCATGTTTACTTTTCGCGGCTGGGCGATCAGAAGGTTTTGGCGGTGGTGGTCACTCGGTCGGGAGTAGTGCGGGATCGGGTGCTGCGGCTGGATATTCCGCAGGCGGATCTGGATCTGGCGGCGCGCTACATCAATGAAAATTTTCGCGGCTGGACTATGGGCGACATGCGGGCTGAACTGGCGCGGCGTCTGGAAAAAGAACGCAGCGAGTATGACCGGCTGATGAAGTCGATTGAGCAGCTTTATCAGCAGGGGGCGCTGGCTTCGGCGGACGATGCGCAGACGGTGTTTGTGGAAGGGGCGGCTAACCTGGTTACGAACTCGGTTGCCGGCTCCGAGGATCGGGAGCGGCTGCAGGATATGCTGCGGACGCTTGAGGAAAAAGAGAAAGTTGTAAAGCTGCTTAGCGCTTATCTGGATACTCGGCAGGAAGCGGTGCGGGTGGTGATTGGGCTGGACGAGGCTTTGCCGGCTTCGAATTTGCAGAATTTTGTTTTGATTGGGGCTCCGGCACGGGTGGGCGGGGAAGTGATGGGGTCGCTGGCGGTGATTGGACCTACGCGGCTGGATTATCAGCACACTATGTCGGCGGTGTCGTACATCGCGCGGCTGTTTGACAAACTTTTGAACGAATCGGAGTAAGCGAGCGGTATGCGTAAGGGAAACGGAAAGACTGAAGTCAAGCTTGATCTGTCGCACGAGGATCTGGAGCACGAACTTCCGGCTGCGGAAGGTGGAGAAGAATCTGTTCCTGGCGCGGTGGCGGGCGGACCGGCTGAGGTCAGCGCGATTTCAGAAACGGAAAAGCTTAAGGCGGAGCGGGACGCTTTGCTGGATCGGCTGGCGCGGTTGCAGGCGGAATTCGATAATGCCCGCAAGCGCGCGGTGCGGGAGCAACAGGAATTTCGCGAGTTTGCCGCGGCGGAGGTCATCAAGAGCATTCTGCCGATCCTGGACAGTTTTGAGCGCGCGCTTAAGGCTGGCGGCAACTCGTCCGACTTTCGCAACGGAGTTGAGCTCATCTACCGGCAGTTGCAGGATGCGCTGCTGAAACTGGGAGTGCAGCCGATTTTGGCTTTGGGGCAGGCGTTCGATCCGCGGGTGCACGAGGCCATCGAAATGGTGGATACGACCGAGGTCGCGGATCATCATGTGTTTGACGAGTTGCAGCGCGGGTATAAGTACAAGGACAGGCTGCTGCGTCCGGCGATGGTGCGGGTGGCGCGGAATAGCCGGGGATGACGGCCTCAGGGGCTAAAGCCCTCATTGATTGCGGGCTTACGCGGCCCTGAAGGGCCGCTCTTCCACGGTGGCGCGAACATTCTTGAGTGGCGACGAACATTCTTTGAACAGTTAGAACATTTGAAGTGGGGGAGTTTCTGGCCGCTAATACTAAACGCGATTATTACGAGGTGCTTGGTGTTGCCCGCGCGTCCACCGACGTGGAAATCAAGAGCGCTTATCGCAAGCTGGCGATGACTTACCATCCTGATCGCAATCCGAACAATCCTGACGCGGAAGATAGGTTCAAGGAAATTACCGAAGCCTACGCAATTCTGGCTGACAGCGAGAAGCGATCGTTGTATGACCGCTTTGGACACGCTGGGGTGGGCGGCAGCTCGGCGGGTCCGGCTGGATTCGACCCCGCTATCTTCCAAGACTTCGGCGACATTTTTGGGGACATGTTCGGATTTGGCGACCTGTTCGGACAAGGCGGGCGTCGCCGCAGCCGGGCTCAGCGCGGAGCCGATCTGCGCGAAGATTTGAATCTCGAATTCGATGAAGCGGTGTTCGGGATCGAGAAGCAGGTTAGTGTCCGGCGACATGAGAGCTGCGATGCTTGCCGAGGATCGGGCGCGGCTCCGGGAAAAGCTGCGGTCACTTGCCGGTCTTGCGCTGGGCGAGGGCAGGTGCGGTATCAGCAAGGCTTTTTCAGTATTGCCCGAACCTGCCCAACCTGCCAGGGGGCGGGCAGCGTGATCACCGATCCTTGTCCGAAGTGCAAAGGAGAAGGGCGGCTGCTGCGCGAGCGCGTGGTGGAAACGAAGGTGCCTGCGGGAGTGGAGGACGGAACGCGTATTCGTTTCAGCGGACTGGGTGAGGCGGGAGCGTTTGGCGGGCCAGCGGGCGATTTGTATGTTGTGCTGCACGTCAAAGAACATGCTTTTTTTGAGCGCGAAGGCAACGACTTGCACTGTGTGGTGCCGATTTCGTTTCCGCAGGCGGCGCTGGGCACCGAGATTATGGTTCCTACGCTGGAGGGCGAACATCGGCTGAAGGTTCCTGAAGGCACGCAGTCGGGGACGTCGTTTCGCATACGGAACAAGGGCGTGCCGGTGCTCAATTCGCACGGCAAAGGCGATCTCTACGTTGAGGTGCGAATTCAAACGCCGGGGAAACTGGGGAAACGCCAGCGGGAATTGTTGGCCGAATTGGGAGAACTGTCTCCGGTGGAGAACAAGCCGCAGCACCGGTCGCTGCTGGGACGGGTGAAGGACATGTTTGCGTAGAGCAGGTCTTAGGTGTCAGGTCTTAGGTCTTAGGTTTCAAGTTCCTTAGTCCTTATCTTTCCGTGAATGAGCCTTTCCTGAGACCTGACACCTAAGACCTGAGACCTTCCTCATGACACGACGGCGCTGGATCGCTGACGAAGTTTCGGGAAACACTGCTGCTTTGGTGGGCGAACATGCGGCTCATCTTGCTCGGGTTTTGCGCGCTGAAGTTGGGCAGGAGTTTGATATCGCAACCGGGGACGAGGTTCGGCGCGGGACGATTACTACGATCGCCTACGATCGGGTTGAGTTCGCGCTCGACACGACGCCATACCGTCGGCTGAAGTCCTTGCCGTCGGCTGCTCCGAAGATCACTTTGGCCCTCGCAATTTTCAAGTTCGATCGCATGGAGTGGGCAATCGAGAAGTGCACGGAGCTTGGGGTGGCTCGGATTATTCCCGTCATTGCCCGGCGGACAGATGCTCATCTGGCCACCGCCGCGGTTAAGCGCCAGGAACGATGGGAGCGCATTGTGCGGCAGGCGGCCGAGCAGTCGCGAAGGGTGGCCCCGCCTGAGGTTGCCGCTCCGGTCAAATTGAAGGAGCTTCCCAGCGTTCTTCCCACGGGCGAACTGACCCGTGTCGTTCTTGCCGAATCTGAAGAAGACACTCGGCTGGGAGAAGCTTTGCAATCGCGGTCGAGCGAAGTTGTGCTCGCCGTGGGGCCTGAAGGCGGATGGGCTTCCGGGGAACTCTCGTGGTTTTTGGACGAGGGGTGGGTTGCGGCTTCGCTTGGGGAGACGATCCTGCGGGCGGAGACCGCGGCGATTGTCGCGACTGCGCTGGCGCTGGAAGAGTATGCGTGAGAAGTAGGCCTCGGTGCCGTCCCTTGCGGGACTCGACTTGTTCGACCTCTGACTACCCGGCACTTACGTGCCAGGCTTTCCTGTTCCGCCGCTTCGCGGCTGGTGGATCGTAACCTCCGCGTGTTCACTCGACCCGAAGCTTACCCAGCGCTGAAGCGCTGGGCTATGATCGGACGCCCCTCTGGGGCTGAATTCTCGGAAGACCTCTAGAAGCAGTCTGCTCCTTCCACAACCTCCTCTGATATTCTCCGGCTAGTGACTGCGACTGTTTCACCTGCGAAGAAGATCGTCCCTGATGAACGGCAGCAGGAAGCCATTGGACACTTGCATGGGCCGATGCTGGTGATTGCGGGAGCCGGCACGGGGAAGACTACGGTCCTCACCCAGCGGGTGGCCAACTTGATCCGCGAAGGGCACGGCCGCGCGGACGAAATTCTGGCACTCACCTATACCGACAATTCCGCGGCGGAGATGATGGACCGGGTCCGAGAAGAATTGAAGGGGACGGCCATTGACGGACTGCAGACTTGCACCTTTCATGCCTGGTGCAACGGGCTTTTGCAGCGGCGCGGCTTGGGCTTCGGCGTGCTTGACGACAAAGACCTCTGGGTATTCTTGCGCCGCCGTATTCGCGACCTGCGGCTGAAACATTTTGTGCGCGCCGCCAACGTCGGGCAATTTCTGTTTGACCTGCTCGATTTCATGCGGCGCTGCCAGGACGAACTGGTGGGCCCGGCAGATTACGCGCGCTACGTGGAGCGTCTGGAACGCGGTGAGGTTCCGCTTCCCCGGGTTGCCGGCTCGAAGAAGCAGGCGGAATTGGAAGCGGGGGAAATTCTGGAGCGCAGCCGGGAAATTGCTCGCGTTTTCGCTGCCGTGGAAACCATGCTCGGGGAAAAGAATCTGGGCACCTTCGGCCACATGATCACCAAGGCCTATCAACTGCTGAAAGACGATTCCACGTTGCTGGCGGAAGAACGGCTCCGCACTCGCTTCGTGCTGGTGGATGAATTTCAGGACGCGAACTTTGCGCAAGTCGAAATTCTCTCGTTGCTGGCGGGAACGGCGGCTAACGTATTTGCGGTGGGCGATCCGGATCAGGCGATCTACCAGTTTCGCGGGGCTTCGAGCGAAGCGTTCACGCTGTTTATGAGGAACTTTCCCGCGGCTCGCGTGGTTGTGCTGGGAAAGAACCGGCGCTCGCTGTCACCGATTCTGCGATGTGCTTTTGGCATTGTGAATGAAAACCCGGCAGTTTTCGGGCAAACGCTTTCGCAAAAGGGAAATTCAATTTCCTACCAGCGGGCGGCACTGCAGTCGCTGCGCGAGGAGGAGGCGACGCAAAGAGGAGAGGCCGTGGCTGCGCCGCTGGTCGAGATTGTTACCTGGCGGGATAAAGAAGTCGAGGCTGCTGATCTGGCCCGCCGGATCCAGAAAAATCGCAAAGAGCGGCGCTGCCGGTGGAGCGATTTTGCGGTGCTTTATCGCCAGCACAACCATCGCGATGAACTGGTCCATGAACTTGCCGAGCGCGGCATTCCATTCTCCATTGAAGGGCTGGACGTTCTCCACACGCCTGAGGTTCGCGATGTGGTGGCTTGCCTGACGGCGGCGGTGTCTCCCAACGATGCCGCGAGCCTGTTTCGGGTGTCGGCGCTGCCCCAGTTCGGTATCGAACCTACGGAGTTACGGGCAACGATGAAGGCGGTGCGGCGGCAAGAACTTGATCTGCGGACGGTGTTGGGACGGTTGCCGAACGGCGCGCCGGTGCTGGAAAGCGTAGAGAAGGTGCACCGGGAAGTGGGGAAGGACGGGGTTCGCGCTGAAGATGCGGTGGACGTTGTGATCCGCCACTTTGGCCTGCCGCGGGCGCCTTTGGTGGTTGCGTTTCTGAAATTTGTTGAAGCCTGGCAGAAAAAGGCTATTGCCGAAACCGGGAGCGCTTCGGAATTTCTTGAGTACCTCGATTACTTTGTGCAGGCACGAGGCGGGATTTCGCTTCCACGCAGCACGGACGATGCGGTGCAGCTCTTGACGGCGCACGCTGCCAAGGGACTTGAGTTCCGGCATGTGGCCGTTCTGCGCGGCTCGTCCACGTGGTTTCCGACTCCTTATAGGGAGCCGCTGGTTGCTTTCCCTGCGGAACTGCGCCGGCCGGACGCGATTTCTACCGACGATAAGACACTGCATGAAGAGGAAGAGCGGCGTCTTTTCTACGTGGCTATGACACGCGCCAGGGACACGCTGGCTATCTACGCGCACCAGGGCCGGGGCAAGAAAGATCCCAAGCCCACGCAGTTTCTGCGCGAGTTTATGGCGCACCCGGCTTACAAGAAATTCTGGTCTACGCGCCCAGCGGCGGCGGTGCAGGATACCTTGTTTGCGGAAGAGGAACAGAGGATCGCGGTGCAGCAATCGAACGTTGCGGCGTGGCTGCTGCTGCCGCCGTCGGCTGGTTTTGTCAGCGGGCTGAGCGCATCGGCGATTGAAATCTATGAAGAGTGTCCGCTGCGCTTCAAGCTGGAACGGGAGTGGAACCTGCCGCGCGACGTGCCTGCCTCGCTGCACTACGGGGCGGCGATGCACAACGTGCTGCATACCTTTTACGACGGGCAGCGCTATCAGCGTGAGGTCAGCGACGACGAGTTGCTGGAGCAGTTCCGGGCGGCTTTGGCTGCGGCGGGCATCGCCGACCGCTATCAGTATGAGTTGTATTTGCGGCAGGGGATGGAGCAGTTGCGGCAGTTCCTGGAGGTCGCACGCAGCGGCGCGGCACCTGAAGTTCTTGAAACCGAACGCAAGTTCGAATTGCTGGTGGGCTCGGCGAAATTGACGGGACGGGTGGATCGCATCGATCGTACGGGTGCGGACACCGTGGCCATTGTGGACTACAAGACGGGCAAGCCGCGGTCACAAGAGGATGCGGATGAGAGCCTGCAACTTTCTTTGTATGCGCTCGCGGCCAGGGATGCGTTTGGAAAACGGGCGGACCGGCTGATCTTTCATAACCTCGAAAACAATGTGGCCGTTTGCACGACGCGGAGCGACGGCGAACTGGAAGCGGCGAAGCTGCGAGTGCAAAAAGCTTCCGACGGAATTGCGCGGGGAGAGTTTGCCGCGAAGCCGGGGTATCAGTGTTCGTATTGTCCTTATCGCAATCTTTGTCCGGCTACGGAGAAGGTGGTTGCGGGTCCGCAGAGGAAGATGGCGCTTCGGGTCGACTAGATCCATGACCGCTTCAGAGCGCAATGCGCGGTCCTCTGGGGCTAAAGCCCGTGTTTATTTTAGGGATTTACGCGGCCCTGAAGGGCCGCTCTTCCACGGTTGATGCCTGCGATCGTAGTTTTTCTGCAAGCTGTGAAGCTGTGCCCTTCCCAAAAGCCTCAGCGATCCAGAGTTGTTCAGCAGTCGGAGACGGGGCAAGCCCCGTCTCTACGGGAAGGGTGAGAACTGCGGTAAAAAACTTTGGGGACGCTCATCGCGTCCCCTTTGTCGTTGCCTATTGCAGGTGGTTAGTGCTTCTTTGCTTTCTTCTTTGCTTTCTTTTTGGTTGCCATGGATCTATTCTCCCTTTCCATTCCTCATGGAATTTCGCAACGGTGAATTGTTGCAACTGTTTGAATGTATAGAGTCAACGTAGAACGAAGTCAAGAGAAAAATGATCGAAGCGGAGGTGCGCGACGATGCACCAAAGTCACTTCGCGAATCGCGCGCGCAGAAAAAGTTTGCATGACGTCGCCACTCGCTCTCATTTTCTCTACCAAATTCGCAGCGCCAGGCGGGCGCAAGTTTCATAAAGCATTTTGCTGCGGTGCCGGCACGATGGCGCGTGGCGAACCTTGGCGGCGCGTTGCGCAATCTATAATGAGAGACGATTTTTGGGGATGCATGGCATGGAGGAGCGCATTTATGGCGGGTTCGAATGAGATTGTGAGTCCCTACGTTAACCTGCCGCTGGGGCTGAGTCCGCCGTTGCGGTCAAGGGCAGGGTGATGGTGAAGACTGCGCCTCCGCCGGGGGCCGAGGCGGCTTCGATGTTGCCTCCGTGCTCGCGGAGGACGGTTTTGCAGATGCTCAGACCCAGACCGGTGCCGCGGCCGGGGCGCCGGGTGGTGAAGAAGGGGTCAAAGATGTGTTCCAGATTTTCGCTGGCGATTCCTGGACCATCATCCTGAAAAACTACCCACACCGAGTCCGGGTTTCGTCCGAGCCGCACACGAATCGTACCCTTCTCGCGGGTTTCGCGGATGGCCTGCTCGGCATTCAGGAGAAGGTTCAAGAACACCTGCATGAGCTGATTGGGATCAGCCATGATTGGGGGTATTGCGGGTTCGGGCAGAAAGTCGACCGTGACCTCACTTTTGCGCAGGGGATACGCCTGCATCTGCACGGTACGGTGCACGAGCTCATTGAGATCGACCTGGCTGCGTCCCAGAGCCGGCGGGCGGGCGAAGTATTGCAGGTTCTGCACGATTTCGGCGGCGCGCCTTGCCTCCTTGTGGAGATCTGCAATCTGCTTGCGCGCGGAATCGGTGGATTGCGATTCCTCCAGCAGTTCGGCATAGCCGAGAATCGCGGTCAGCGGATTGTTGAGCTCGTGGGCGAAGCCGCCGATCATCTGGCCCATGGCGGCGAGGCGTTCACTCTGAATAATCTTCTGCTCCAGCTTCTTCTCGGTGGTCACATCGCGGACGGAGATGATTACGCCGGTGGGCACGCCTTCGGCATCGAGCAGCGGACTGGCCATGGCGAGCATCGCGCGCCAGCTGCCGTCGTGATGCCGGGAATTGTATTCGCTGGATGTCAGCGCGCTCTCACCGGTGGCCACCGTGCGGTAAAGGGTGGCCAGTTCGGGCGCAGTACTCGCGAGATCGTCGACGTTCTTGCCCATGAGGTGTTCCGGGCCGTAGCCGAGGAGCTCGGCGATACGCGCGCTTACGAATGTGTACTTGCCCTTCAGATCAAGCACCAGAATCAGATCGGGGAAGCTTTCCAGCAGGTGCCGGCGGAATTCTTCCTGGCGCCGCAACTGCTTCTCCAGCGCGCGCTTCTCGGTGACGTCGACGAGCGTGCCCTGATAGCGGATCAGCCGTCCGGCTTCGATCACGCCGGTCGAGGTATCCACGCAGACCGCGACTCCGCCATCTTTTCTGCGCAGTCGAACCTCTCGCGTGCGAGTGCGGCCGCTCTGGCTTCCGCCGCGTCCCAGCACGGGATCGCCGCTGGCATCCGCACTCAGTTGCTCGGGCGGCAGGTTCAACAAATCTTCCTTGGTCTCGTAACCCAAAATCGACACCAGCGCCGGGTTGACCTCGAGCAGCTTGCCCTCGGGATTGCTGATGTAGACGCCTTCCTGCAGAGATTCGAACAACTGGGTGAAGCGCTGTTCTTTTTCGCGATGGCCGGTGATGTCGCGCGCCAGCACGCTGGCTCCGGTCACATCGCCGCCCTTGACGATGGCGTTGACCACGCAGTCGTAGTAGAGGCGCCGGGAATCGTTCCGCAGGTGGACTTCGACCACTCCCGACCAACTCCGCTTCTCCAAAAACCGTGACATGCTCACGGAGGTTTCGACGTGCAGGGGCGCGCCGAGAAATTCTTCAAGCTTGCGACCTACCAACTGGGGATAAGGAACGCCCAGAAGTTCTGCGGTTCGGCGGTTTACCGTTTTGAGAGTGCCGTCGAGGGAGATGGCTAGGGCCACGTCATCCATGGAATCAATCAGCTCCTTGAAGTTGCGTTGCGAACGCAAGATCAATTGGCTTAGCTGATCGAGTTGCTCTTCGGAAGGTACGACGCCCGCCTGATTCTGAAAGCCCTTCAGAATCTGCTTAAGCTCTGAAACCTCGCGTTTGCGGCCGAAAGCGTAGGTGGCAAACAGGATGGCCAGCACGAAGAGTCCAGCCGGAATCGCCCACAGGCGGTAAGGAAGGTCTTTCAGTTGTTCCCACGACAAGGCCGCTACTGCGGTGGCGAACAACACGAGCAAAAGAAGAGCCCATCGCCAGAGCTGGCTCTCTTCGCGTTCCAGCCGGTTGGGAGCTGGATCGGGCGGCTTTGAAGTGGGACTTTCGTCGGGCATGGGGGAGACTCCGCTGGCACGAAAACGATTTCCCGGTCGTCAGTCCATCGTTTCCGCCGCGTTCTCCCTAGCGTAGCACCGAAAGCGGCGGTGCAGAACAGAACGTTCCATCACGGTAACGGGGTGATGACCATCACAGCGGTGCGGTTCGGGTGGAGCTAGGATGGTGGCAGGAATCTCCCATCCTGCGTTAACCCCTTCGTGTGCGCACAGGTGTCCCCTATGCTCTATAAGACCTTGAGTGCCGCAGTTTACGGTATTGACGCCAACATCATCGAAGTGGAAGTGGACGTTTCTGGCATCAAAATGCAGGAAGACCACTTTCACACGGTCGGGCTGCCCGACGCCGCGGTCCGCGAAAGCCGGGACCGGGTGCGGTCGGCGCTGAAGAACTGCGGCTACGACATTCCTCCCACCCAGATCACGATCAATCTGGCGCCGGCCGACATTCGCAAAGAAGGGTCCGGTTTCGACTTGCCGATGGCGCTGGGCATTTTGGGCGCTTATGGCGGGCTCAATAAGAAGGAGGTCCCGGACGCGCTGTTTGTCGGCGAGCTTTCGCTGGACGGGAGCCTGCGCGGAGTCCGCGGCGCTTTGCCGATCGCGATCGAAGCCCGCCGTTCCAAGGTGAAACGGCTGATCGTACCTGAAGTCAACGCGCGCGAAGCGGCCATGGTGGGAGGGGTTGAGGTCTACCCCGTCAAGTCGCTGCTGGAAGTGATTCATTTCATCAATTCCGGCAACGGAGTTTCCCGTCTGCAGATTGACACCGATCAACTGCTTACCCAGGCGCAGCAATTTCACGTGGATTTTAAAGATGTTCGCGGACAGCAAACCGCCAAGCGCGCCCTGGAGGTGGCTTGCGCGGGCGGGCACAACATTCTGATGATCGGGCCTCCGGGATCGGGGAAAACGATGCTGGCGAAGCGCATGCCGACGATCCTGCCGCCGTTCACCTTCGAAGAAGCGCTCGAAACCACCAAGATTCACAGTGTGGCGGGCGTGCTCGACGCGCGGGCCGGGCTGGTTGGACTGCGCCCTTTCCGCGCACCTCATCACACGATTTCAGACGCGGGACTGATCGGCGGTGGCGCGATCCCGCGGCCGGGCGAAGTATCACTGGCGCACAATGGGGTACTGTTCCTCGACGAACTCCCCGAATT
>Ga0074045_10005517_pt1 | contig 11030 bp, 11 predicted proteins | sample BogForMeECP23OM2_FD_94442 | JGI IMG/M metagenome (GOLD analysis project Ga0074045, IMG submission 94442) | Bog forest soil microbial communities from Calvert Island, British Columbia, Canada - Bog Forest MetaG ECP23OM2 | ecosystem: Environmental > Terrestrial > Soil > Wetlands ... | reverse complement strand
TCGCCGAAGTATTGCTTTGCTACTTCTTCCGTGATGACGATTGAACCCGGATCTCTGAGTGCCGTCGTCGGGTCGCCCTCTTTCAGACCGAGAGAAAACACGGCAAAAAAATTAGAATCAGCCAGAGTAATTCTCTTCTCAAATGCCTTGTCGCCGTATCGAACTACGCACGTAAAGCTTTCCGGAAGAGGCATAAGACACGTAGCGTTTTTCACCTCGGCCATTTCATCCATCAGTGCAGGGCCAAGCAATTTGGATGTCACTGCGGTCAATCCTCTGATGTCGCCCCGAAGTACCAGGTAGATATTGTCTGAATTCTTGAAAAACTCGTTGTAGTTCAATTCATCACTGACCCATAAAAGTATGAGTATCGTACAGGACATCCCGACGGCTAAACCGAAGATGTTGATGAAAGAGAAGAGCTTATGGCGGATTAAGTTTCTCAGCGCGATTTTGAAATAATTCTTTAACATGTTTTATTCCTTATCAATGAGGGGAGACAGGAAACCGGAGGCCGGAGACGGCGAACCAAAGAAGAAATTCTCAATTGGCCTACGGTCTCCAGTCTCCCGCTTCCGGCTTTCATTTCTCAATCCATCCATCTTTCAATCGTATGATCCTGTTTCCATACCCGGCATTTGTCTCGGAATGGGTGGCCTGGATGATCGTGGTTCCCTGTTGATTCAATTGTTTGAGCAGCTCCATTATTTCTTTTCCCTGGTCCGAATGCAGATTTCCTGTCGGCTCGTCCGCCAGTATCAGCTTTGGCTCGGCAATGACTGCCCGTGCAATTGCCACAAGCTGCTGCTGACCGCCGGAGAGCTGGTTTGGGAACAAATCTTTTTTCGCCACCATGTTAAACCTGTCTAATGTTTCGGCAACTCTTCCCTTTCGATCGTTGGCGTTTACTTTCTGGTAAAGCAGAGGAGTTTCAAGGTTTTCATAGACCGTCAGCTCGTCGATCAGATGATAACTTTGGAAGACGAAACCAATGTGAGTCTTATGAAGTTCGACAAGTTTCTTCCCGCTCATTTTGTGAACCGGTTCGTCATAAAAGTAATACTCTCCGTTGGAAGGCGTGTCAAGCATTCCGACGATGTTCAGCAACGTTGTCTTGCCTGATCCCGACGGACCCATAATAGAGATAAACTCGTCCTCCTTGACCTGTAGATTGATGTTTCGGAGAACGTATGTTTTTATGATTTTGTTGGAGTAGAATTTTTCGATTCCGTTTAGTTTTATCATTTCTTTCTCTTTTTTAGGGGGAACAGGAAAAAGGAGGCAGGAGACAGGTTAGTAGTACAGATCTGTTTCTGCGTCCCTTCTATTGATTTAAAATCTCTGACTTCTCGTTTTGATCAGACCGTACAGCATGGCTGATATCTCTCTTGTTTGTTGAAGCAATTCCATTCCTTTGTCTTTCCCGATCAACTTCAGTTCGACTGCCAAATAGATTTGGGTTCGCAATTCACCGCAGGAGCCTTTTGCAATAAACAGGAAACGTATGAACTCTTTATTCGACTGCCGTTCATACCCCTCGGCAATATTGGAAGGAATCGAAACTCCTGCTCTTTGCACTTGATCTCGGAATCCATAATCATGCGAATGGATGAATTGCTTGTAAATGTCGCTCGTTAACCGCATAGAGTCTTTCCAGACTTTCAAGTCCTCGAATTTTGCAATAGTGCCCATTCCCTGCCCCCTGTTTTTAGAATTTCTATTTTGTTTGTTCGCACTTCTCTCCCTTTAGGTTGCTCCCTCCGTCTTTCATCTCCTGTCTACTTTTTCCTTCTTCCTTTCTCCTTTCATACATGAAATTTCTCTTTATAATTTTCCGTTACAACATGCCCATCGAACAAATGAATCACGCGATGCGCGAATTCGGAATCGCGAGGCGAGTGGGTGACCATGACGATCGTCGTTCCCCCTTCGTTAAGCGTTGTCAGGATGTTCATCACCTCTTCGCCGTTTGCGGAGTCGAGGTTTCCCGTTGGTTCATCGGCAAGAATAAGCGGCGGCTTGGCGACCACTGCCCTGCTGACAGCCACGCGCTGTTGCTGACCGCCGGAGAGCTGCTGGGGGAAATGATCCTTCCGATGCATGATCTGCATCTTTTCCAGAACCTCGTTGACCATTTTTTCCCGCTCGGATGTTGCAACGCCGAGGTAAAGTAGCGGAAGTTCGACGTTTTCAAACACCGTCAACTCGTCGATTAAATTAAAGCTCTGAAAAACAAAACCGATGTTCGATTTCCGCATGTGCGCTCGCTGCCGCTCGGTATATTTAGAAACCTCTTCATTGAGAAAATAATATTGACCGCCCGACGGGTTATCCAGGAGACCAAAGATGTTAAGTAGCGTCGATTTGCCGCATCCCGACGGTCCCATGATCGCCACAAATTCTTTTTCGTTGATCTCTATGTTCACGCCGCCGAGAGCGGTCGTTTCCACTTCTTCAGTCGTATAAATTTTCTTGAGGTTGCTTGTTTTTATCATTTACTTTTCCTCCCTATATTTGGGGAAGCAGGAAACTGGAGGCCGGAAGCCGGAAAAACCGGTTTCCTGTCTCCCGCCTCCTGCCTCCATTTCAGTGTTTAACAATCAACTTGTCGACCTCGCCGAAATTGTCGTACGACGAAGTAACCACTTTGTCTCCGGGCGTTATCCCGCTGAGAACTTCGAAGTAATCCGGATTTTGTCTGCCGAGACTAATTGACCTCTTAACGGCTTCGGTGCCGGAATTATTAAGTACAAAAACCCATTGCCCTCCAGTTTTCTGATAAAATCCGCCGCGCGGAAGCAGAAGCGCTTTCGTTCTTTCGCTTAACTGCAGTCTAATTTGAAGGGTTTGTCCTCTTCGCATTCCGTCCGGGACCGTGCCGTCAAATTCCATATCAACTTGAAATTTCGCGTTTGTAACCTGAGGGTACACCTTCGTCACGATCAGCCGATAATTCTTTGCGTCGATTTCTACGGTTGCATGCAACTCTTTGGCGACTCTCGCAATATAGAATTCATCAATGTCTGCTCTGACCTTGAATCCATCTAATGCGTCTATCTGTCCTAATTGATCGCCCGGAGATTTCGATTGACCCGTCTCGGAATTCAGTGAAGTAAGCTGGCCGCTGATCGGCGCCTTCACGGTAAGGTTATCGATGTTTTGCCTGATCATCTCAAGGTTCTTTTGCAGCCGGTCGATTGAAGCCGCAATTTGTGTAAGCTGGGCTTGCTTAAGAATTGAATCTGCCGCAAAATTTTGATTTGCCAGCTTTCGCTGCTCCAGGGCTAGATTGTAATTGTTCTCCGCCTGCTGGTAATCTTGCTCCGAAATCAATTTCTTTGCCCACATTGCCTTTTGACGTTCAAAGATTTCGTCGGCGTTGATAAGACTATAATTGGCAGATACGACAGCGTTTTGCAACGTAATGCTGTTCTGCTCAATCTGCAGTCTCGTATTCCGGGCGTCGTTGATCTGCTGGTACGTGAATGTCTCTTGCTGAAGTGTGCTCAGCTGGACGTTGGTATTGGAGAGTTGAATGATCTTGTCCCCTTTTTTCAGCATCGCCCCTTCTTCGACAAATTTGTTCTCGACGGTTCCCCCCAAGATAGCATCCAGATAAAAGGTTGTACGGGGAAGTATGGTTCCGGTTACGGGAATAAATTCCTGAAAATCGCCCTCTGCCACTGTAGAGATCGTGATCTTATCGGCTTCGACGTTCAGCTTCGATCCGGTATCGTTGAGTATAAGTCCAACCAGGGTCAGGAAAAACAAACCTCCGGCTGAGTATATCCAGAATCTTGTTTGCTTGTAAATCGGTTTCTTTTCTATTTTTTTATCCAATTCTCAACCTTTGTGGTGCGTACCTCTTTCGGGAATGGTTTTTGTATGCCATTGACGAAAGGGCAATTGTTATGCCATTGATTTCAATTAGAAAACGGCAAAAAGGTGCCAATTTCCATTAGGATTTGATTATTTGCTTTTTTCTTTGAAAGTTAAAGCGTTCGATATCGGACACTACCGTTCGAAAACGAACGATTATTCAATGATCAATGAACAATAAATTCAGATTATAAAAGGGGGAAACAATGAGAAAGGGGAACGTAGTTCAAGACAAGTCTTTTGAGTTTGCGGTTCGGATAGTGAAAGCATATCAATACCTCACAAAAAGGAAAAGAGAATTTATACTTTCTAAGCAGATGTTACGATGTGGTACGTCAATCGGTGCAAATATCTCTGAAGCCAACGGTGCAATTTCCAAGGCTGACTTCTCAAACAAAATATCGATCGCCTACAAAGAATGTCTGGAAACAAAATACTGGATTTCTCTGCTGAAGAGAACCGGCTTTATTGAGAAAAAAGCTCACGAAAGTCTTTATGCGGATGCAGATGAGATTGGCAGAATATTGTTTACAATACTTAAGACAACAAGGATTAAATCAATTTCCAATGATCAGTAATCAAAGATCAATAATCAAAGATCAATGATCGATCACAAATGATTATTGATCTTTGATTTTTGCTCATTGAATCGAAGAATGAATAACAAATCAGGTAAAATACTAATAATTGACGACGACGAAGACGTGCTCTTCTCCGCTCGGCTCCTTTTGAAGCAGCATTACACCATCGTTCGCGTCGAGAAAAATCCGAAAAGTATCCCGGACATCCTCAAAGATGAACACTATGATGTCATCCTCCTCGATATGAATTTTTCGGGCGATACGACAAGCGGAAGCGAAGGGTTCAATTGGCTGAAAAAAACTCTTGAACTCGACCCGGCGGCCGTCGTTGTTCTCGTTACGGCCTACGGGAACATCGAAATGGCGGTCAAGGCAATAAAAGAAGGAGCCACAGATTTTGTCTTGAAACCGTGGCAGAACGAAAAGCTCCTTGCAACGATTTCGTCCTCGATGAAGCTCAGCGAGTCGAAAAAAGAAATTGAGGAACTTCTGTCAAAACAGAAACAGTTGACGAGCGACCTTGACAGCCAATTCCAGGAGATCATTGGCGCGTCCGACGAGATGAAACGGGTCTTCAGCATGGTTCAGAAGGTCGCCCGAACGGACGCCAACGTATTGATACTCGGGGAAAACGGGACCGGAAAAGAATTAGTGGCGCGTGCCATTCACCGGCATTCGGGCCGAGCCGATAAAATAATTCTGAGCGTCGATGTCGGGGCGCTGAGCGAATCGCTGTTCGAGAGTGAGCTGTTCGGCTACATGAAAGGCGCGTTCACCGACGCAAGGGAAAATCGCGCAGGGCGTTTCGAGATCGCTTCGGGCGGCACGCTCTTTTTAGACGAAATCGGCAACCTGACCCCGAACCTGCAGGTAAAACTTCTCGCAGTACTTCAGAACAGGGAGGTAACGCGGCTGGGCGCCAACATCCCGAAGCCGATCGACATCAGGCTGATTTGTGCAACCAACCTTTCGTTAACCGAACTAAAATCTGAAAATAGATTCAGACAGGATTTGCTCTATCGCATTAATACCGTCGAGATTGAGTTACCGCCGCTGCGAAAACGAACCGGCGACATTCCGTTGTTGGTCGAGCATTTCACAACCATGTATTGCAAGAAATATACTAAAGAGCCGAAGTCGGTGAGCGCCGAAGCACTGAACAAATTGAAAAACTACTCATGGCCCGGCAATGTTCGCGAACTCCAGCACATGCTTGAACGAGTCGTCATTATGAGCGAGTCAACAACATTCCAGCCGTCGGACTTTTTTTTCCCCTCGGACGATTCATCGAAAGACATGACGGCACTGACCAATTATCGTTTGAATGAAGCCGAGAAAATGCTGATTATTAAAGCGGTCGGCAAATACGACGGGAACCTGACAAAAGCTGCGAAAGAACTGGGTATCACTCGTACAGCGCTCTACCGAAGATTGGAGAAATATGGTCTTTAGAAGATTCAGCCTCATCGTTCTTCTTCGTACAATCGCTCTCTGCGTTTCGGCATTCGTCCTGATTTATCTGCTGGCTCAGACCGCGTTCATCGCCACGCCGTTCATCGTCGCCCTCATCATTGTTGCCCAGATGTATTCGCTCGTCCATTACGTGCAAAAGACAAACAGAGACATCGCGAAATTTTTCGATTCGATAAAGTATTCAGATTTTTCACAGAGTTTTCGGAGCACCGTGAAAGGTTCATCGTTCGAAGAACTGAATAATGCGTTCGCAGAAGTTATCGATGAATTCAGAAAAACCCGAGCGGAAAAGGAAGAACATTACCGTTACCTGCAAATTGTCGTTCAGCACATCGGCATCGGACTCCTCGCATTTACACAGGACGGTACCGTCGAGCTGATGAACGTCGCGACAAAGAAACTGCTGAAGGTCCACAGCATCAAAAACATCAAGGAACTGGCCGATGCAAGTCCATCCCTCGTCGCAGCGCTCCGTGGAATAAAATCCGGCGATAAGGTGCTTGTGAAGATCGTGGCCGATAATGAACTTTCCCAGCTATCGATCTATGCAACGGAATTCAAATTGAGAGAAAATCACTATACGCTCGTTTCGCTGACAAACATCCAAAGCGAGTTAGAAGAACGGGAAATGGAAGCATGGCAGAATTTGATTCGCGTTCTCACGCACGAAATCATGAACTCTGTCACTCCTATTATCTCGCTCTCTTCGACGGCGAGTTCGCTGTTAGATATGGGAGACAGGAAACGGGAGACAGGAGGCGATGACAATGCCTCCAGCCTCCGGTCTCCGGCGTTCGCTCCAGAGAAATAAATACCGAATCTTTGGAGGATGTGAAAAGCGCGCTCGATACCATCTCAAAGAGAAGCGAAGGCCTGCTCCACTTTGTCGATGATTACAGAAATCTTACGCGCATACCCGTCCCGAATTTCCAGATTATTAAAGTGTCCGACCTGTTCGGCAGAATTCAGAAACTCTTTGTCGACAGATTTCAATTGAAAAAGATCGATTACACGTGCTTGATTGAACCTTCTGATTTAGAATTGACCGCCGATCCGGACTTAATTGAGCAGGTGATAATAAATCTGGTCGTAAACTCAATCAGCGCGCTCTCGGCCGCCGTTTCGCCGATGATAAAGCTCGTCGGCAAGATCGACGGGCGCGGCGGAACGATTATCCAGGTTATCGATAATGGCGCCGGAGTTCCTGAAGCGTTGTTGGAGAAAATTTTCATCCCCTTTTTCACCACCCGGAAAGAAGGCTCCGGTATCGGTTTGAGTTTATCCCGGCAAATAATGCGCGCGCACAAAGGGGGAATAACAGTCCACTCTCTCCCCGACAAAGAAACGGTATTCACGCTGAGATTTTAATACACTATCCGATTGCCGGCTCCAATCGGGTGGCTGGCATTAATCCTCGAGCTGCGGACCTTTACCGATCTCCATAATCCCCGCGTAATATCTCTTCTTGATCCCGGACGACTTTTCAACAAAGGCTTCCACCCCGTCCCGCTTTATTGTGCAGAGGTTGAAAACTTTCATATTGTGCGGCAGCACCTCGGCCCTTTTCGAGGATGGGTGCAACTTTGTACAAGGAAATTCCGAACACTCGAAACAAAATTCCACTTTCTTTCCCGCGACGCACTTGTGTGTTTCACATTCTTCTTTAATGACCGGGCAATTCCCTTCGATAAACCTGCATCCATCGCACGGCAGCTTGTCCGCCGAAAATCCTCTGGCGGTCAAAGCGCTGAAGAGCCGGGCGTCGTCGCGGCAAGCATAAAGTTCACAGATCCCGCAATCTATTCCGCACGGGGCTACTAAACTGAGTCGTTCGGGAGACATCATAATGATCGTATCCTTTCATTGTTGGATTTGTATATATTTTGGAAGCAGAGGGTCGATACGACACGTTCCATTATAAAGATGCTTTAGAAACGAGATAAAACACAAAAACCTCTTTCATCCCGCAAAACGGAAATCAAGAGGTTCTTTTTTTCTTCTATTTTTTGTTCCCACCAAAATCCCCGGAGCTGTATCCTGTTTAGAGTTGGCGCCGTAAGTTGCGGTCAAGGTAGGGAGTTGCACAGTGGGAATCAAGAGAAAAATGCGAATTGGCGAGTCAATTCAATGCGTACATCAGCTTGATATCACAATCTGTGATTTCAAGTTCTAAAACTCCTTTGATGTCGGTTGGAACATGAACTCAATTTTGTTCTAAATAACTTTCAGCATACAAATCGCGGCAACTCAAAACCGAACCGTCATGCCTAGTGTTGGTAGGATAGGCCAAAGCTTTACAGTCACAACTTTCGGATTTCCCTGGTTGTCGAACTGATATGCGAACGCCTGGACGTTTGTGAAATCAAAGAGATTGCTTATGTCGAGAAACGCAGATGCTGATAATCCGAACAGATCAAAGTCGTTCGACACCCGAAGATCAACCCGCTTATATGCGGGCAGGTACGCTGAGTTCGGTCTTCCCAGTTGCCATTCCCACGCATTTGCGGATGCATTATAGACTGGGACCGACGGAGTATACGGATATCCGCTGCCATAGACCATTCGCGGGCCCAGGCTCCAACCACTTCCGAGGTCAAAATCGGCAACCGCCGCCACGGTGTGCCGCTGATCGGTATTTCTCGGGAAGTAACCGACACTATCGTTCGTTACCATCTTTTGTTCTGCGTTCAGCAGGCTATAGCTTACCCATCCGGAAAACCCGGATGTCGAATACATCACATAGGCATCAACGCCGGAGGCCCTCCCGGTTGCGTCGTTTCTCCTCGAGTAATTAATCCTGCCGGAGCTTGAAACAGTTGACGAAATAAGATCGCTGTACGTTTTATAGTATGCTTCGAGTTTCAGCTTGAGAAAATTATGATTCTGCTTGTCTGAGATGATCTCGTAATCGGCGCCAAGGACATAATGGATCGCCCGCTGCGATTGTGTATTGGTGTCGGATGCGGTGGAGTATGCAAGCTGCTGGTAAATAGGCGATTGATAAAAATCTCCCCATGCTCCGCGCACGGTAAGCTCGGGACTTATTCTATAAGCAAGATTCACGCGCGGACTCCACGTCAGGTCTTTATTAAGATCGAAGTAGTCAAACCTGCCGCCGACGTTGAGGATCGCTCTTTCCCCGATTTGAAAAATATTTTCAAGATATCCTGCAACTTTGAACGACGCTGCATCGATGCTGCCGAAAACATTATCAAGAGCGTTTACGTCCCAAAGGCTGTCGGTCGTTTTGGGATAGTGGTAATCGTTGGTCGAGTACGAAAAGGTTGCCTGATCGACCAGTTTCTGGTAGTAAAAGATGCGTTGATAGCTTCCTCCGGCTTTAATTCCGTACCACTGCGTCGCCTGCATGTCATACGATGAGTTGAGTTCCAACGTTCGGATGCGAAGATCGTTGTCGTACAAGTAGTTCGATGTGCTGTTGTAGAAAGCGTAGATCGTAGGGCCATTGATGGGAGAGGAATGGAACACGTCTCCGTAGAGGTATATCTCGTTGGAATGTTCTAAGTCGAGCTCGTCATAGTACGAAACCTCAGACTTCAAAACGGCCTGTGAAGAGATGATGTCGCTGTTTTGGATCGCCAGCATGGTGCTGTAATAATGAGCATGTTCCTCGGATGAATCATGCCATGCCTGCGATAAGTAGCCGGTGTATCCGGAGCTGCTATGATACGGGTCCGTGAATGCACTCGAGGAACTCGTTGTCGGGTCGTACGTATAGGCATCGCCGGCATTGATAAACTTCAGCAACATCTTATCCTGCGGGGCAAGTTGGTAAGCCAGCACCCCTTGGACATCATCGTACGATATGTGCACTTGCGGTGCAACGCTGAGAAGCTTCATTTCGTATTGCAAATAACTCTGCCGTGCACCGATAATGAACGACCCATTGCTCCCGACGGGTCCTTCGAGAAGTGCGTCGAAGTCAGTCATGCTCACGCTTACCTGGCCTCTCACCCGATCTCTGCTTCCTTCCCGGTATTCAATATCGACCACGGAGCTCATCTTGTCTCCGTATCGCGCGCTGAAACGCCGGTGATCAAATCCATTTTTTTAATCATGTCGACATCAAAAATTCCGATGCTCACATTAGGAGCTTCCTTGACATGGTATGGGTCATACACCTCGGTGCCGTCGATCAAAACAAGGTTTTCGTTTTCATCACCGCCATGAACATTAAACTTAGCGCTTAATTCGTTGTCGCTGGAAACACCCGGAAGCATTTGGACGCTGCGGAGCACATCGGGCATGAGGCCGGTGATGTTTTTGATCGTTTCGCTTTGAAGAGAGAGGGCGCTCACTTCTTTTTGACTCGTTTCATCTTTCCCATAATTCGCATACACTGTCACGTCCTGCAGAAGTACATCGAGAGGGCTCAAGGCAACAACGATCCCCGTGTCTGCGTGAACATCTAATGCAACTACTGCTGTTCTATAGCCGACATAACTGCATTGCAGCCGGTAATCGCCCGGAGCCACGTTGATAGCGAACCTTCCGCTATCGTCCGTAACGGTTCCGCGTGTTGTTTCCTGCACTAGTATGCTTGCAAAGATGAGCGGTTCCTTTGTCGCTCCATCGAGGACAATCCCGCTCACCTTACAGGTCTGAGCATGAATAGTTGAAACGAAGAATACAATTGACAGGGCTACTGAGGAGCCTAAATTCACGTCTTCCTTTATTCATTGTAAAGTGTTGCATAAGAAAATCTTAGGGAGCTTGTTGATGGAGGCCACCAGTCAATGACTATGAGGATTTGTTTGAAATTGCCAAAAACTTTCTCCCTATACGCCTACTCTTGTTCGAAGTTCCAAATAAAGTTCCTTCGCACGAAGAGAGCAGCGCAACAGCCTCGCGGTGCTTCACATTTTTTTTTGAAACGGGCAACGACGATGTTTAAAAGCTCGTCGTTTCGGCCGTCGTTTGCAGTTGCCGGTCTATTTCAAGAGCAAGAGTTTCGTCGTGCCGATGTACATTCCCGCTTGTAGCCGGCAAAGGTAGACTCCGCTTGCCAAGTTGTACGCATCGAAAGCGACCGAATGAATTCCCGCGTCTTGAATTCCATTCACCAGCGTTTTAACT
>Ga0074045_10005515_pt1 | contig 11031 bp, 8 predicted proteins | sample BogForMeECP23OM2_FD_94442 | JGI IMG/M metagenome (GOLD analysis project Ga0074045, IMG submission 94442) | Bog forest soil microbial communities from Calvert Island, British Columbia, Canada - Bog Forest MetaG ECP23OM2 | ecosystem: Environmental > Terrestrial > Soil > Wetlands ... | reverse complement strand
GGGCGGCATGCTGGAGCAGCGAGACCGTCTGCGGGGTCCAGCTGTGGGATTCTCCACGCACCCGATAGGCGTATTCACCGCCCACCTCGAGCGAGGTCTGCAGGACGGGAGACTCGCCGAACGCCTCGGCGTGACGACGCTTGGTTTCCTCCGCGATTTCGGCCAGCCCGGCGCCCTCGATCGACGTCGCGGTGCCGAAGAAATACTCGTCGACGAAAGCGCGCGAAAGGCCCACGGCGTCAAAAATCTGCGCGCCGCAATAGGACTGGTATGTCGAGATGCCCATCTTCGACATGACCTTCAGCAGGCCCTTGTCGACCGACTTGATGAAGCGCTTCACGACCTCGTAGCCGCTTACGGGCTCGGGCAGGTCCTTGGCCATCGCGGTCAGCGTCTCGAAAGCGAGATAGGGGTTGACCGCCTCCGCGCCGTAGCCGGCGAGACATGCGAAATGATGGATTTCGCGCGCTTCGCCGGTTTCCACGACCAGTCCGACCGAGGTGCGCAGCCCTTTGCGGATGAGGTGGTGATGCACTGCCGCCGTGGCCAGGAGGGCGGGAATCGGAATGCGGTCCGAGCCGACCATCCGGTCCGAAAGGATGATGATGTTGTAACGACCATGTACGGCCGCTTCCGCGCGCTCGCACAGCCGCTTCTGCGCCTCCTCCATTCCGGCCGCGCCCTTTTCGACCGCGTAGGTGATGTCGAGGGTCTTGGTGTCGAATGAATCCTCGAGATGGCCGATGCGACGGATCTTCTCGAGGTCCTCGTTGGTCAGGATCGGCTGGCGCACTTCGAGCCGCTTGTGCCGCGCCGTGCCCTCGAGGTCCAAAAGGTTGGGCCGCGGTCCGATGAAGGAGACGAGACTCATGACGAGCTCCTCGCGGATCGGATCGATAGGCGGGTTCGTCACTTGGGCGAAGTTTTGCTTGAAATAGGTGTAGAGCAGCTTCGACCTGGACGACAGCGCGGAAATCGGCGTGTCGGTGCCCATCGACCCGACAGCTTCCTGGCCCGTCGTCGCCATGGGCGAGAGCAGGAGGGCGAGATCCTCCTGCGTATAGCCGAAGGCCTGCTGACGATCGAGCAGCGACACGTCGGCGCGCGAGGCGCGCGGCTCGACGGGATTGAGCTCCTCGAGCACGATCTGGGTCTTTTCCAGCCAGGAATGATACGGATGAGCGCGCGACAGCGTCTGCTTGATCTCCGCGTCGGACACGATGCGGTGCTCGTTCAGGTCGACAAGCAGCATCTTGCCCGGCTGCAGGCGCCATTTGGCGACGATCTTCTCTTCCGGCACGGGAAGCACGCCCATCTCGGAAGCGAGGACGACCAGATCGTCGTCGGTCACGAAATAGCGGGCGGGACGAAGCCCATTGCGGTCGAGCGTAGCTCCGATTTGGCGGCCGTCGGTGAACGCGACGGCGGCCGGGCCATCCCAAGGCTCCATCAGCGCGGCGTGATATTCGTAGAACGTGCGCCTCTCTTCGTCCATGAGCGGATTGCCGGCCCAGGCTTCTGGGATCAGCATCATCATGGCGTGGCTGAGCGAATAGCCGCCCTGGACCAGGAATTCGAGCGCGTTGTCGAAGCAGGCGGTGTCCGACTGGCCCTCGTAGGAGATCGGCCACAGCTTCGAGATGTCGTTGCCGAACAATTCGGAATCGACGCTCGCCTGTCGCGCCGCCATCCAGTTGACGTTGCCGCGCAGCGTGTTGATCTCGCCGTTGTGCGCCACCATTCGATAGGGATGCGCGAGCCGCCAGGACGGAAAGGTGTTGGTGGCGAAGCGCTGATGGACCAGCGCCAGCGCGGTCTCGTAGCGCGGGTCCAGAAGGTCGCGGTAATAGGGCGCGAGCTGATGAACGAGCACCATGCCCTTGTAGACGATGGTGCGGGCCGAGAGCGACACGGGGTAGTATTCGGCCAGCTTCGGGCACTTGCTTTCATAGACCCGGTTCGAGATCACCTTGCGGATGATGAACAGCCGACGCTCGAAGTCATCCTCGCTGGCAAGGGTCACGGCGCGGCGGATGAAAATTTGCTCCATCACCGGTTCGACCGCCTTGACGCGCTCGCCGAAACCCGAATTGTCGACCGGCACGTCACGCCAGCCGAGTATCGTCTGACCCTCGGCCGAGACAGTCTCTTCGACGATCGCGCGCACCCGCTCGCGCGCCTCGCGGTCGCGCGGCATGAAGAACTGGCCGATCGCGTAATGGCCTGCTTCCGGTAGATCGAATCCGAGCCTGGCGCATTCCGGCGCGAAAAAACCATGAGGGATCTGAGTGAGAACGCCGCACCCGTCGCCGAGCGTGGGATCGGCCCCGACCGCGCCGCGATGGTCGAGGTTGACCAGAATTTGCAGGCCCTTCTCCAGGATGTCATGCGACTTGCGGTTCCTCATGTCGGCGACGAAGCCGACGCCGCAGGAATCATGCTCGTTTGCGGGATCGTACATGCCTTGAGCGACCGGGGTCGTCGGGTCCCGCCCCAGAGGGATGGCGCCGCGGGCGTCGCTTAGGGTCACTTGGCTCCTGGCGTTCATCTCTCGGCTCCCCGGATCGTGCGATCCTTAAAGCAACTGTCGTTCCAATGTTCGAGGCGTTCAAAGGACAAAAAACGGCTGCGTCGCGCGCAGCTGAAGGGTCACGCGTCGGATTTTGTTCGATCCGTTTTCGTCGTTCGATACGACACGCCCAAACCCCCGCTCACCGGCTTGCTGCGAAGCCTGAGGCTTCGATCGCGCAAATGGTCAGCAAAACTGTCCTATATTGAGACGATGCCAGAAACGGACGGTCGACACAAGCGGCCGAACACGTTTTTTTGATCAGCCTCGCGAGGCGCCTCAAGAATTGCCAACCTGCCCTAGCTTAGGGCAATTTGCTCTTTTGAGACTTCTGAGGGCCGAATGAACTTCGCGAGCGACAACGGCGCCGGGGCCGCGCCCGAGATTCTGGAGGCAATCGCGGCGTCGTCCCGGGTGAATGCGCCGGCTTATGGCGCTGACGACTACACTGTGCGGGCGGCGGCGATGTTGAGCGATGTGTTCGAAACCCAAGTCGCCGCATTTCTCGTGGCCACCGGCACCGCCGCGAACGCGCTCGCGCTTTCGACGCTGGCCAAGCCGTGGGAGACCGTGTTCTGCCACGAGGAGGCGCATGTCCACGACGACGAGTGTGGCGCGCCTGAATTCTATACGGGCGGCGCGAAGCTGGTAGGGATCGCAGGAGACGGCGGCAAGATCACGCCCGCAGCCTTTCGTGAAACATTGGCGCGCTTTCCACGCGGGCTTGTCAAATCGGCCCAGCCCGGCGCGCTCTCGCTGTCCGAGGCGACCGAATCCGGGACCATCTACGGGGTCGGCGAGATCGCGGAACTCTGTGACATCGCCCACGCGGGGGGGCTCGGCGTGCATATGGACGGCGCACGTTTCGCCAATGCGCTCGTCGCCAGCGGTGTGACGCCGGCCGAACTGACTTGGCGGGCCGGCATCGACGCAATGTCCTTCGGAGCGACCAAGAACGGCGCGCTCGCCTGCGAGGCGGTCGTTTTCTTCGATCCGGCGCTCGCGCAGAACTTCGCCTACCTGCGCAAACGGGGCGGCCATACGCTCTCCAAGGGACGCTTCCTCGGCGCGCAGATGGAGGCCTATCTCAACAATGACCTTTGGCTCCGCCTTGCTGAACGCGCCAACGACGCAGCGAGGAGGCTCAGCGAAGGACTGGCGAACGCGCCCGGCGTCCGGCTGGCCTGGCCGACCGAAGCCAATGAGGTGTTTGTCATTGCGCCGGACGAAACAGTCCGCTCCTGGCGGGCCGGCGGAGCCAAGTTTCACGACTGGAGCACGCGGTCGATGTCGCGCGAGCAGGCGCCGCGTCAAAGGGAGACGCTGGTGCGTCTGGTGACATTGTTCGAGACCAGCGCTGAAGAAATCGACCGGCTGCTCGCGCTCTGTCCTCGCCCAGCCAAAGCACCTGTCGCAGCGCCGTAACCGCGCCGCATTTGGCGCAGCAGATGGCGACTCGGGCGAATTTGGGAGCACTGGACCATGGCCAGCCTGAACGGGTTCTTGCGGGCCCTCACTTTGCGCGCGGCGTTCGGCGCCGCGGCGGCCTTCTCCGTCGTCGCCGCGGCTGACGCGCAATGGTTTCCGCCGCTGGGCGCTGCCCCCCCCGGCGAGATCGTCGAGAGACTGCAGGCCGGAGGCTACGTCCTGATCCAGCCGCTGCGGCGCAACGGCACAGTCTATCTCGCTGACGTCCGCGCCGGATCCGGCGGTCACGAGCGACTGGTCCTCGACGCCTGGAGCGGGGAGATCCTGCAGCGATTTGTGGCGCGGCCTCGAATCGGGAGATCGGGTTCAGAAACCTTTTTCGTCGAAGGCGGTGAATTCAGCAGTCCGCCGCCGCTCGGCCCGCCTCCTGCGCGCGACTTTTTTGCCTATGGCGGCCCGCCCAACGCTCAAACCCCTCCTGGCCCGGTGGGCCGCCCCGAGCCGGGGCCAAGGTCGAAGGTCAGGAGGCCGGGGGCCTTCGGTCACAAGGCGCCGGAGCCCACCCCGCAGTACGCAACCCCGCCTGCAGCGCAAACCGCCAAGCCGCAGGACGGAGGCGGGACAGCCGGCTCCGCGACCGCCACCGGCGCGCCGCCCGCCGCAACGGAGCCAGCGAGGCCCGCCGCGCAGCCGCCGTCGGGCAGTCCCGCTCCGTCTCCGGCCATGGCCGAGACGCAGCCGAAGGCTGCCCCTCCGTCTTCAGGTCCGTCGGCTCCGGTTCCTCAGCCCGCGGGGAAGCCCGGCGACAAATCGAAGGTGAACGACATCCCCGTCAATCCGCTCGAGTAGCGGCAAAAAGAGGGCGTCCTTTCGGACGCCCTCTCGTTTTATACCGCTGTTGACGCGGTCAGGCCGCCTGCTTCTCGGGCGCCGCCCCGATCGTCCTGCTCTTGCCGGAGTTGATCGCGATTGCGCGCGGCTTCTGGGCCTCCGGAATCTCGCGGACGAGGTCGATGTGGAGCAATCCGTTCTCGCTGGTCGCGCCGGTCACCACGACGTGATCGGCGAGCTGGAACCGACGCTCGAAGGCGCGTGCGGCGATGCCCTGGTATAGGACTTCGCGCTTCTCGTCCTTGGCGCTCGCTTCCTTTGACCCACGGACGGTCAGCGTGTTCTCGCGCGTCTCGACCGACAGCTCGTTCTCGCCGAAGCCGGCGACCGCGAGCGTGATCCGATAGGCGTTCTCAGCGCTCCGCTCGATGTTATACGGCGGGTAGGTCGGCGCGTTCTGCTCCGAGCCGACCGCCTTGTCGAGCATGGCAAGGAGGCGGTCGAAACCAACCGTCGAACGGTAGAACGGAGAGAGATCATAGTTAAGCATATTCACATCCTCCTGATTGAGCGATATGGCGGAGAGCGCCCCACTCGGCTGCGCCCGCCGCTTGCGGTTCCATTGGACCCCGCACCGCTCATGTGGAGCGGAAGAACGCCGGTTCAAGGGGAGGCCAGCTCTCGCCACAAAAAATGCAAGCTCTTTGGCGATAGCGCTGATTGCGTGGCCGGGCGCTGCTCGATATAGCGCGAAACGTGGAGGGATGTCGTATCACATGCTGAAGTCATTGTTGGTTGCGGCCGTCGGCGCGGCGGCCTTGGGTCTGGCCGGCGCGGCTCTCGCGGGCCCCTCCGGGCCGAAGGAAGAGGAGGGTCCGCCGAAGCCGCTGCCGCCGTTGCAGAAGAACTTTCCGCTCGATCAGACCTGGTCGCTGCGCGAACTCAACGGCAAGCCGGTGCCGAGCGGTCTGGACGCAAGCCTGAAGATTGACGGCAGCTTGCGCGGCTCCGGCTTCACCGGATGCAATTCGTGGTCCGCGACCCTCTATCCGGTCAAGGACCAGCACCTCGCCGTCGGGCCATTCGCGCTGACCAAAAAGCAGTGCCCAAAGGACGTGATGGAAGTGGAGGTAGGGTTCCTTTCAAGCCTGATCGGCAACCCGACCTGGGACCTCGTCAACGGCGAACTTGTGATCAAGGGCCCGCGCGGCTCAATACGGCTCGCGCGTTCGCTCTGACGCTCGATCGCAACCTGGAACCGCCGAAGGCGTAGCGCTCCTCGAGGACCGATCCTAGAGTCGAATCGGCGATCGACGCTCTGGCGCGCGGCGAGGCGTGCGCGCCGAGTCTGCTGTTCTTCGAATTTCGCAACGTGCTTCTGGTGAGCGAGTGGCGGAGCGCATCACAGAGGCTATTTCCTCCCTATTGCGACATCATTCTCATGGCGCTGGCCATTGAGCGAAAGCTTACCGTCTGCGCCGCCTGCGGGATCAGCGGCTCCTCGGCGTTCATCGTGTTCGAACCGTTGTCCGAATCGCGGCGGGGATCGGAAATCCAGTGGATTTCGCGGGTCGCTCAGTGAATGCTGCTGCCGCAACGCGACAGTTTCGTTCTATCCTGGCGTTCATATTGACCGGAGAAGGCTCATGCGAATTCTGGCCGCCATCGGCGCGCTTGCGATCCTCTTCGCGATTGGCGCGGCGATCTTCTTTTTCGGCGGATTCTTCAGCGTCGCCGAGAATAAGGACGATCCGGCCATCGTCGCTTGGGCGTTGGATCACATTCGGGCGGCCTCGGTCGCGCGCCACGCGACCGAGGCGCCTCCGGCCTCGCTCGATGATCTCGCGACGGTGAAAGCTGGCGCGCGCGCCTACGCGTCCATCGGCTGCGTCAATTGTCACGGCGGGCCGCCGAACAAAGACTGGGCGAAGTTTTCCGAAGGGCTGAAGCCGATCCCCGCCGATCTCCAGGTGATGGGAAAGGAGCGGACCCCGGCGGAACTGTTCTGGGCCGTCAAGAACGGCATCAAGATGACCGGCATGCCGAGCTTCGCCCTCGCGGGCGCGTCCGACCAGCAAATCTGGACGATCGTGGCCTTCATCAAGAAATGGCCGACGTCCACAGACGAGGACTACAAGACTTGGACGGCGTCTCCCTGAGCAAGAGCGAGTTTCATCGCGGCAAATCCGTCAGGTGAGGAGTCGCATCACGTCGCCGATTGACTTCGAGCGGAAGCTCACCCGACGCGGCGCGAAGCCGGCGGCGGCCGGGAATCAACGGCGATATCTGCCCACGCTCCTGGGGCCGTCTCGATTTGCGGCCAAGCGCGGCTGGCCGCCTAAACCAGTAAATCCACCAGGTGCGGAATCAGCGGCGCGTCGGCCGGCGGCATAAGGTAGGCGCGCATATCCTTCGGACGCACCCATTTGAGCGTCTGGCCGTCGAGCGGCTGCACAAAACCCTCCCACTTTCGGCAGACGTAGAGCGGCATCAGGAGATGGAAGTCCTCGTAGGCGTGGCTGGCGAAGGTCAGCGGGGCGAGGCAGGGCGCCTTGACGGCAATGCCGAGCTCCTCGCCGAGCTCGCGGATGAGCGCGTCCTCCGGCCGCTCGTCAGCGTCGACCTTGCCGCCGGGAAACTCCCACAGGCCCTCGAGTTGCTTGCCCTTGGGCCGCTGTGCGAGAAGCACCCGGCCGTCCGTATCCACCAGCGCCGCCGCGACGACCAGCAGCAGCTTCACGAGCGGTAATCGCCGTTGATGGCGACGTAGTCCTTGGTCAGATCGCAGGTCCAGACCGTCGCCCGTCCGCGGCCGATGCCCAGATCGGCGGTGATGACGATCGAATCCTTTTTCATATAGGCCGAGGTCGCGGCCTCGTCGTAATCAGGGTCGCGCAGGCCGTGATGGGCGACGCGGATCTTGCCGAACCAGATGTCGAGCTTGTCGCGCTCCGCTTTTTCGCCGGCCTTGCCGACCGCCATGACGACGCGGCCCCAGTTGGCGTCCTCGCCGGCGACGGCGGTCTTGACGAGCGGTGAATTGGCGATCGACAGCGCAATGCGCTTGGCCGCCTTTCGCGTCGCCGCTCCCTCGACATTGACCTGGACGAATTTGCGCGCGCCTTCGCCGTCGCGCACCACCTGATGGGCGAGGTTGAGCAGGAGCTTGTCGAGCGCACGCCGGAACGGCGCGACCAGCGGATCGGCGGCGTCTTCGACATGCGGCGCGGTCCTGGCCGCGCCGGTGGCGAATATCATCAGCGTGTCGGAAGTCGAAGTGTCGCTGTCGACGGTGATCGCGTTGAAAGACCGCTGGACCGATTTCGACAGCATCGTCTGCAGCGCGCCGGAGGCGATCGGCGCGTCGGTGAAGACGTAAGCGAGCATCGTCGCCATGTCGGGCGCGATCATGCCCGCGCCCTTGGCGATGCCGTTGATCGTCACGATGGTGTCGCCGAGCTTGGCGAAGGCGGTCGCGATCTTGGGATAGGTGTCGGTCGTCATGATCGCCTTGGCGGCGCCCATCAGGCCGTCGTCCCTCGCTCGAGTGACGAGATTGTCGAGCACGCGCGCGATCCGCATCCCGTCGAGCGGCTCGCCGATGACGCCGGTCGAGGCCATGAAGATCTCGCTGGGGGCGGCGCCGATCGTCTTCGCCGCAGCGTCGGCCACGACCTGGACGGCGTCGATCCCGGCGTGGCCGGTGAAGGCGTTGGCGTTGCCGGAATTGACGATGAGCGCCCGGGCTCTGCCCCCTTTCAGCTGCTCCCGGCACCAGTCGACCGGCGCCGAGGGGCACTTCGAACGGGTGAATACGCCCGCAACCGCCGCCGGCGCGTCGAACAGGGCCATCATCACGTCGGTCCGTTCCGCATAGCGCACGCCTGCGGCGGCGGTAGCGAAGCGAACGCCGGCGATCGGCGGCAGGGTCGGATATTTTTTCGGCGCAAGCGGGGAGAGCGGAGCGGGCGCTGCCATGGGATCGGTCCGTTAGAGGGAGCGGGGTTGCGGATCCCGGGGTGGCTCAGGGCTTCGGTTTGTCGGCGGCGACCGGTGCGTCCTTCCCGCCCGGCGCTTCTTTTCCGCCCGTCGCGGCGGCCGGCGCCTCGGGCGGCAGCGGCTTCCCGTCGGGGCCGAACATCTCGATCTTCGCCGCGCCGTGCAGCTGCGCGATTTCTTCGCTTTCCGCCTTCTGGGAGACGTAGCGCGCGGCCTGGTCCTTCAGCTGCTCGAACGGCGGGAAGGTCTTGGTGCGCGTGTCCTCGACCTGGATGACGTGCCAGCCGAACTGGGTGTGCACGGGATCGGAAATCTCGCCCTTCTTCAACTTGAAGGCGACGTCTGCAAATTCCGGCACCATGCGGTCCTTGGTGAACCAGCCGAGATCGCCGCCGTCGCCGGCCTTGTCCTTGGAGAGCTCGTCGGCCACCTTGGCGAAGTCTTCGCCGCCCTTGACACGGGCGAGCGCCTTCTTGGCTTCCTCCTCGGTTGGCACAAGGATGTGGCGGGCGTGGATTTCTTCCTGCGGCGGTTCGGCCTTGGCCGCTTCGTCGTAAGCCTTGCGCTCGGCGTCTTCGGTGGTCGCCGCCTTGGCGACCGAGCCGAGGAGCTCTTCCATTGCGAGCTTGTCGCGATAATAGGCGAGCTTCTTGGCGAACTCGGGCGACTGGTCGAGCTTCTCCGCCTCCGCCTTCTTGGCGGCGAGCTTGAGGTCGATCAGGTAGTCGAGCACATACTTCTGCCGCGCCGCGCCTTCGAGCTTCTGCGGCAGGCCGGGGCCGATGTCGGCCATCGCGACCGCGAGGTCGTCCTCGGTGATCGGCGCGCCGTCGACGGTCGCCAGCACTTTCGGATCCGCCGAGGCGGCGCCGGCGAACATGAGGGCCGCGCCGAGCCCGAGCGCCAAGGCAGCGGCGGTCGAGCGCAGATGCGCAGAAATTGTTGTTGTCATGGGGGCTCCTTGAGCGTCAATTCGCCGGCGGCCAGCGGCTCTGCCGACGCGCTATAAAGGGATTTCGGCGAATTTGCGAGGGGAATGGGACGACGGGGAGCGACAAAAGCGGTTATCGGCCATTGAGCGAGCCTTGTAGACGCGGTCGATGACCGCGTTGGCGCGGTGGCCCGCCTACCGGCCGCAGCTTGACGGGCCGCCGTAGGGGCGCCATTTGGCCCCAGCGCCGGGCTTCAAATCCGCGCACACGCAAGATACGAGGAAACGCGAGGAGCCGATGAACGCTCAGCCGTGGTTGAAGTCCTATCCCACCGGCGCGCGCTGGGACGCGCCGATCGAGACCGGGTCGGTGCAAAGCATCCTCGACGATTCGGCGCGGCGTTTCGGCGCGCTTCCGGCGCTGCAGTTCATGGACAAGCGGATCACTTATGCGGAGCTCGAAGCGCTCTCGAACCGCGCAGCGGCGGGCTTCCAGAAGCTCGGGGTCGGGCCCGGCGTGCACGTGGGCCTCTATCTGCCTAACACCCCCCATTATCCGATCGCTTTTTTCGGCGTGCTGAACGCCGGAGGGACCGTCGTCAACTATTCGCCGCTCGACGCGCTCCGCACGCTCGAACTCAAAATCGAGGACAGCGAAACGGACATACTCGTCACCCTCGACGCTGCGGCGGTCTATCCGCAGGCGGAAAAGCTGCTCGCCTCAACGCGGCTGAAGACGCTCGTCGTTGGCGAATTCGCCGAATACGCGCTCGCGCCGGGGCCGGTGAAGGCCTTCATGACGGCGCAGAACATGCTGTCGGAGGTCAAGCGCGACGAGCGCATCGTCGCGTTCCGCGACCTCCTCGACAACGGCGGGCGCTACCAGGCGCATGACATCGGCGATTCGGGGGAGGCGCTCGCGGTCATTCAGTACACCGGCGGCACGACCGGCCTGCCCAAGGGCGCGATGCTGACCCACGGAAACCTGACGGCGGCCTGCGCGCAATACGCGGAGACGACGAAGAGCCAGCCTGACCCGCTTGAGGAAGGCAAGGAGCGTTCCCTATGCATCCTGCCGCTGTTCCACATCTACGCGCTTTCGGTGATCCTGCTCCTCGGCCTGCGGCTGGGGGCCGAGATCATCCTGCACCCGCGCTTCGACCCCGCCGCCGCCGTCAAGGACATCCAGCTCAAGAAGATCACCGTCTACGCCGGCGTGCCGACGATGCATGTGGCGATCCTCGGCGTGCCGGGCGTCGAGTCGATGGACCTT
>Ga0074045_10005514_pt1 | contig 11033 bp, 6 predicted proteins | sample BogForMeECP23OM2_FD_94442 | JGI IMG/M metagenome (GOLD analysis project Ga0074045, IMG submission 94442) | Bog forest soil microbial communities from Calvert Island, British Columbia, Canada - Bog Forest MetaG ECP23OM2 | ecosystem: Environmental > Terrestrial > Soil > Wetlands ... | reverse complement strand
GTCGCGCCCGCACTCGTCGTGAATCACTCCGGCATGAAGAATCTTACCCGCCGTCTCAAGCCTGATGGGCGGCTGGACTGGGACGTGCCCGCTGGCAACTGGACGATTCTGCGCATGGGTTTCACGCCCACCGGCGTCAATAATCACCCCGCACCCGTCGAAGGCACCGGACTGGAATGCGACAAACTGAGCAAGGAAGCGCTCGATGCGCATTGGGCCGGCATGATGAAGCCTGTGCTCGACGACGTTGGACCGCTGGCGGGAAAGTCGCTCACCGGTTCGCTCATTGACAGTTATGAAGTTGGCGGCCAGAACTGGACGCCGAAGTTCCGCGGGGAATTTCAAAAGCGGCGCGGCTACGATCCGCTGCCCTTTCTGCCAACCTTCACCGGCCGGGTGGTGGACAGTCCGGACGTCTCCGAACGCTTTCTCTGGGATGTGCGCCGCACCATCGCGGATTTGTTTGACGAAAATTATTACGGCCATTTTCAAACGCTTTGCCACCAGGCCGGCCTCGCCGCCTACACCGAGCCTTACGGCGGGCCGTTCGAATCACTGCAAGCCGGCGCGGCGGCGGATATTCCGATGGGTGAATTCTGGATCGGCCAACCCTGGGTGAACGCCAAACTGCCGGCCAGCATCGGCCACATCTACGGCCGCAAATTCATCGGCGCGGAATCCTTCACCGCCATGCCCGGCGAACACGGTCGTTGGCTGGAAGATCCGTATTCGCTCAAAATGCTGGGCGACTCCGTTTTCTGCCAGGGCGTGAACCGTTACTTCTTTCACCGTTTTGCCATGCAACCGTGGACCAACCGCTGGCCCGGCATGACGATGGGCCAGTGGGGTTCGCATTTCGACCGCACCAGCACCTGGTGGGAACCCGGCAGTGCCTGGCGTCAATATATCTCCCGCTGCGAATACATCCTCCAGCAAGGCCGTTTCGTGGCCGATGCCGCCTATTTTTGCGGCGAAAGTGCGCCGGTGGAATTCCCGGTCGGCAATCCCGCGTTGCCCGCCGGCTACGATTACGATGGCGTGAACGCCGACGTGTTGAAAACCGCTGCCGTGCAGCAAGGTCAACTCGTCTTGAAAAGCGGCATGAGCTATCACGTCCTGATCCTGCCGCCGGCTGAACGCGCCATGACGCCGGCGTTGCTGCGCCGACTGCGCGGTTTGGTTGCCGCTGGGCTCACGCTCGTCGGCGCGCCGCCAACCTCGTCGCCGAGCCTGGCGGGTTACCCGCGATGTGACGCCGAAGTAAAATCACTCGTCGCCGAAATGTGGGGCCAGGCCGATGGCAGGAAAGTTACGGAAAATAATTTTGGCAAGGGCAAGGTCATCTGGGGTCAGCCCTTGGACCGCGTATTGGCTGGATTGAGCGTGAAACCCGATTTCACATTCGCGGCAAATGACGGAATAAAACTGGCGTATATCCATCGCCGTGATGGCGACGCCGAGATTTATTTCGTCTCCAACCAGCGGCGGCAGGCGGACACGGCGGATTGCTCGTTCCGCGTCAGCGGCAAAACGCCGGAGCTTTGGCATCCGGACAGCGGCGTCATTGAACGCGCGCCGGTCTGGCATGAGCAGGACGGACGCACGACCGTTCGTCTGACGTTTGATCCGGCTGGCTCGGTGTTTGTCGTCTTCCGCGCGGCGGCGAACGGCGATCAAATCGCGAACGCCAAAATGGATTCAGAATGGCAGACGCAGTCGGGTGCGAACGGCGAACTGCGGGTGAAAGCCGCGAGCGATGGCACGGCGACGTTTACCACTGTGGCGGGAAAAACGTTGCAAGCCGTGGCGGCGAATGTCCCTGCTCCGCTGGAGTTGACCGGTGCGTGGACCTTGAATTTCCCGCCGCACTGGGGCGCGCCGCCGTCGGTGACATTGGGCAAGTTGATTTCCTGGACCGAACACCCGGACAACGGCGTGCGGTATTTTTCCGGAACGGCGACATACGAAAAGGAAATTGAGATTTCCGCCGACCGATTGCTGGCCGGGCGCGAACTCTGGCTCGACCTCGGCGCGGTAAAGAACATCGCGGAAGTTTCCCTGAACGGCCGGAACCTCGGCGTGCTGTGGAAGCCGCCGTTCCGGGTGGACCTCACCGCCGCCGCCAAGCCGGGCGTGAATCAATTGGAGGTCAAAGTGACGAACCTCTGGCCGAACCGGTTGATTGGCGACGAACAATTGCCGCCGGATTGTGAATGGGACGGCAAGCGGCTCAAGGCATGGCCGCAGTGGCTGCTCGACGGCAAGCCCAGCCCCACGGGTCGGCTGACGTTTACCACCTGGCATCACTGGACGAAAGATTCAGCACTGCTGGAATCGGGCCTGCTGGGGCCGGTGACATTGCGAACGGTGGAAATCATTTCCACACGTTGAAGCGGCGCGTCCCAGCCCAATCGACCGCGCGAAAAGGTGTGACTGGCGCACGGCAACATGACGATTGAGCACTTCAAAATATCGTCCGCCAACAGTTTTCCGGGCGCATTCGGCGTGATGACGATTTGACCGATCGGGAATTTGATTTGTGATGCCAGAATCATAAAATTGAAGGGGCTGGCTGTCGAAAAGGGGTACGGCCCAAACTGAGCTAAACTTGTCTGACTAATCTCGACTCTACGCCCTCCTCCAATCCTGTCCATAATAAGTCATTCAGACTTGCACGGGTCGTTGCTTGCAAATGACTGATTCATATTCCTTTATCAAAAACAGTCCCATGTCGCCCGTGTTACACGTCGGAGCTCCGTTGGGACGGAAGGCTCGAATACTCACCAAGTGCAGATTCCACAAGGGGGTTCTTTCATAATTTCTCCGTCTATTGTCGTAAACTTGGCTGTTTTCCTGCTACATCCAGCCGTAATCCTGTTGAATTCATTGGGCAACTAACGCTGCGGAGTTGCGGTTTGCCAAGCCGCAAATCCCGTGAAAGCCTCCAGTTGTCGGATAATTAAAGGAAAACCAAGTTATGAAAACGACAATGAAAAGATTGATAACAATTGCCGGGATAACTGCTCTTGTTACCTTGGGAATTGGCGGTCTTGTCAGACACGAAATTTTGAAAGACAAAAGCCGGTTGGCTCACATTACCAAAACCATGAATTCAAAATATGGTTTCAAGAATTCCAATCAATGGGTGTTCACAAAACAATTCTGTAAAGACCTTGAAGCCGAATTCCTCAGATACAAAGGGCGGAATTGAGTTGAACAACCGAACCTCCCCCCGTCTGTTGATTCAGACGGGTTTTTTATTGGTCTTAAATGATTATGACTCCTTCTCCGCTTTGATTTTTGTACAACGGAATCGGCCGATTTACCCCGCTGTTGCAACTCCAAATATACCTGATGGCTATTCAACATAATCAGCCATAACCCGGCCATACCCGTTTTAACTCCTTTGGTGTCCGTTTTGGTGTCCGTGCTGTAACGGCTGTGTTTCTAAAAAAGCATGGTGCGATACGGCAACCCGTATCGCACCGGTCTTAAGTCGCTCTTTGCAGACCTTAGATAACAGGAATCTGAGCTTACGACTTCCCAAAGCCGGTCACCTTGCCCTTCACCACGGCCGGGGCACCATTCAGTGTCCCGTAACGTCGCCGACTACTTGCGCCACAAAAGAGCGTGTCAGTGCACTTCTTCAAGGAAGATGAGTTTGTAAACGTCAGACCGTCGAGCCAATACAGAATGCTTTGCGATTTCGGCCGGGTCGGTGCTCGACCGCACCAGTTGGAAGTCCCCACAACACAACCATTCGCCGAGACCAGACTTTACGCACACTGGGATTGAACCCGTTTGTGCGCAGAAGGTGTCTGCCCACTCGCTGAGCTGCGGACCTTTGCCTGCGAGAACAACCAGTGGGGCCTCCGGGTTGAGATCAAGGGTGAAACAGCCGGCAACAACAGCCCCACCTCGATGCAACAAATAATACGGCGGCGAGCCGTCGGCTCCAGTTTCATCCACAATCTCGCTCCAGGTATAGCGGCGTCCTTTGATCAGTGACATGGCGTCAGTGAGTATTTCTTTGCTTTACAATTCGACCGCATCGTAAACCCGGCACGATTTAAGACAACCCGAAACCTCTGGAATCATGCGAACCAAATCAGGACATGGTGATCCCTCCACTATGGCTTTAGCCTGGTTGTCGTCCTAACGAACCCAAATTCGTCCACAGTACACCAGCGGCGTGGGCAATGGCCAAATCGAAGGAGAAACTGGTTGCTCGGGCCGCTTGAATTTCCCGGCAGTTGATTGATTTCACGAGATGAGCACAGGTTGCTGCCGGATTTACCTGGGACAAAGGCCGATGGGCTGCAAATTAAGATTCGTCCGTCGTCAGTTGCCAACCCGGATATTGATGTTGCTGTTGAACACGGTTACTCGCGTCATCTTGCGGTTGGCGTAAAGGCCCATGTGCGCCCCGGCCAAACCCGGCTTGCCCAGGTAAGGACCGGCGGAGGCGAGCGCGTCGTCCTGATAAACGTGGACCTGGTTCGTTTTGACATCCGTTTCCACGCGCACCTTCACCCACTTCCCGGTGGGAAACACCGGACCCTCCGCGATTTTCTCATAAAACGTGCCGGCACCCTGGGCATCTATTGAGTAAGCTTGCAGCCGATAATTTCCCGGCGACCCCACCAGGTTGACCATCACGGAGGGATGAAAGAATGTTCCGCCTGCAATGGTGGTTTCATCAAACAGGGTCACCACGTTCAACCAGGGGTTTGTGCCATAAGGCCCCAGTTCAGCCGGGGCCAAGTCCTCCACCTTGACATCAAAACTCACTGTGACATTACCGGGAATGAAGTGGTCAAAATAAATCTCCGGGTGCAGATGGAACTTCTCGGGGTCGGCGGTTTTGAAATCCGGGGTCAGATGACCGGCGAATACGATTCCCCGCGCCGGGTCTTGCGGATCGGGCAGGTATTCGTAATGCCCCGGTATGATCTGATGATGAGAATACACGAAAGCGGATTCACTCGAACAATCCCCTTTCCAAACGAAAGGCGTGCCCTGCGCTGCCGAGCCGGCGGTTTCCGGTGCGGTCGCAGCGGACGTTGTTATTTCGGAGACCGGGACGAGCGAGCAATTGGCCAGCCAGTAGGTCTGCCCGACCGTGGCCCCAAGGTCGGTGAATGAGATGCGAACATTGTCGTCACTCCAGGGCGTGGCAAACTTGAAGTGCAGTTCCTTCCACTCGGTGGAAAGCGGTAAGAGCTCCTGCGTGTGATGCTCCCAGGGTTCGTGGTTCATCATGCAATTGACCTTGATGCCGCTGTCGCGATCAGACTTGGCCCAGAAAGTCAGTTCGTAGGTCCGGCCTTTTTCGATGTGCGGTCCGGTCTGGAATAACTGCAAATGATAAGCTTTGGGCGCGATCGTGAGCACCTGAAGACGCAAGGCTGCCTTGCCGTCTGGCCCCTCGGGCACGCACTCCATCCGGCCGGTGGCTCCCTCGGTTTGTTCCAGAACCCAGTTGGTCAGCCCAGCGGCGAAGTTTCCGTTAACCAGCATCTCAACCGGAGCGGCGGCCGGAGCGGAAGTCGCCGGTTTTTCCGCGGCTTCGCCTGGGTTGTTCCTTGCGGGTGTAGTTGGGGTTGCGGCAGATTCGGATTGTTCCCACCGCACATTATCCAGATAAACGCCCACTTTGTCAGCGCGGCCGATATAAATCAAAATGCTGATTCTTTGCAGTTGGGTCAGGTTTGTCAGGGCATCGGTGTATTCCAACCCGGCTCCCAGCACTTCGGTCCGATCTGACTTAAACGTTTTCCCGGTCAGATCAAAACGGACATTCTGATTGAGCCCCGGTTTGAGGCTGACCGGCTGGGATTCAAACCAATCCCATTTCGGCCCGGTCTGGAGGGCAATCGCCACGTCCATGGCATTGGTTTGCGGATTGATCGCGTCCAGTACCAGATGGCTAATCGAGGTGAGATCCCGGTTTAGCGCCTGGTGAATCACCACCTTATCCTTGCCTTGATTGGTGAAGGTAACAAAAAGGGCATGCGCACCTTCCGTCATATTGGTCTGGACGACCGTCAAGACAGCCCCGTCGGCCGGATTGTCAGCTTCCCAGGTCAAGCCTGATTCGAAGCCATCGACGGGGATTTCTTTGGCTCGCCCCGGACATTGACTCAAGGCCAGCCCTAACAGTGCCAGCAAACCGAAACGGAGAACTTGGCGCATTTCCTGCCCAGTGGCCCTAGTTTGTTTGGTAATCATTGTTTGTTTGATTGGTCCGGATTGACGGGGTGTGACGTTCGCACTGGTGACCAGCGACCATTTTCCACTAAGTGATTTCATTCTTGAATACCTTATTGTTATTTATTTGTCGTTTGCCGACGCGGTCGGCGTCGTTTCCGCCATCGACGCACCAGCCAAAAACAGACAGGGAATCTCACAGTTGCTCCCCAAGCTCAACGTTTTGTTCATGCTTTCGATGACTGGCAAATAGCGAGGGTCCCGATACCTAAGGAAAGCATAATCGTAGGCAGTGACTCCTTGAAGTTTGCTGAGTTCCTTGTATTGTGTCGCCGGTGATTCAGGAGTGGCTGACCCGGTCGGGGCGAATGCCAGCGGGCGGTCAAAAATCTTCTTCAGGGTGGCGTCATGGTAACTGTAGAGATCGATTCCGTGGTGCCAGCAAATCTCAGCAACGCCGGTCATGATGGAGAGAGAAAAGATCTGCGACTTGGTATCGGATTTGTCCCAATGTTTATCGTGATCCGCAGCGGCGGGGTTGAACCAATACCCGAAAACCCCTCCCGTCGGTTTCTCCTGAGTCCCGTTTAATCCGTAAAGCGCCGCATGGGTCAAAGTATCATCTTCAAGTGTCATCCCCGCTGTAAAAACCCCGTAGAGGCACATCATCCCCCAGTCCTGAAGACTGTTGAACATGTATTGTTGTGACTTGAGATGGCCGGCCAGGGGTCTGATAAGTTCGTCTTCAACCTGCCTGCGCTCTGCGGGGGTGAACCCGGCGCGGTTGTAGATTTGATCGTATCCGTTGCAGGTTTTGACCAGAAAAAGGGCGGTGTCGCCGCCATCAAAACCGAAAGGCTCGAAGTGGTTTTTCCACTGTGAATCAACGGGTGGATTGCCCTTTTCGTGTCCGTAAACATCAACCAGAGCCAGGAGGATATTCTTGGCATAATCAGCATACTTTTCGCTTCCGGTCAACGCACTGAGCACACCCAGATCAAACACATCATTGGCAAGCCGCTGCAGCTTCGCGTTGAACTTCCACTCCCATTGATATGTGCCCGCAGCGTCCTTATAGCCTGCTTTGTATTCGGGATAGACCCATTGTCCTTCCGGGTTGATTTCGTGTTTCGGCGCACCCAAGGGTTGTTGGATGCGTTGATCTCCCCATTTCTGCAAGCGGGCAAATTCCGACTTGAGGTCACTGTTGCGAGTCAACTGTTCCCGGTATCGTGCAATAGCTTCCTCGTCCATCAAAATGCAGGGGTGACCTTGGCTCATCCTTGGCCTTCCATAAACCGTTGGTCGCGCCGACGCCTTGGCCGCTTTCTGGATATGACCGTCCTCCGGCAGCTTGACCGTGATGGCAACGGCAGGATGCTCAATCCCGTCAGTCTCTCCCGTCAGTTGGTCAGCCCGGGCGGCAACCGTTATCGCCAGGGCGGCAATCGCCATTACCAAATGTTGGACAGAGTTATTATTCACGGTTTTCTCAATGTTTCTGCTAACACTATTACATATCTCCAGCCTGATGTGGTAACGGAATTGTGCCATCGACTTGTAATTTTGCGACATGTTTAAGAAAGCATTGCCGACAAACTTGCTTGGTGGCCACGCCTCGATTAACGTGCCACCATGATCAGCGGTCGCAGTAATTCATTGAGTCCGATTGGCACCTTTACGCAATTGGTTGGCGGTCGCAAACAAAGCGCGGTCTGTTACGGCACGTTTACCAAGGACATTCCCGATATAAATTTCCGTTTGCGCGTATCAATCGTTGAGCATGAAGGGGATTTTCCCGCCCATGGGCACGAGTATTCGGAGCTCGGTGTGGTTTTGGGGGGCCGGGCAATCCACATTCTGCCGGGGCACGACCACCCGCTGGAAACCGGAGACGTCTTTGTCATACACGGACAAAGCTGGCACGGGTTTCACGCCGCCCGTCAGCTTAAGCTGTGCAACATCATGTTCGACCCGCTGCAGTTTTTTGGTAGCCAGAGGCAACTCGAAACCATGATCGGCTGGCAGGCACTTTTTGAACTGGGACCGCGCGCGAAACCTCCGATGCAAAAGAAAGAGCGCCTGCAACTGGCCATGCCGGAATTGACCTTTACCACGGAAAGAATCATGGCGATGCAGGAGGATTACGAAAAACGCCCGGACGGCTGGCAGGCAAGCCTCTACGGGCAATTCCTGATTCTGGTCACGTTTCTCTGTCGCATCTACGGACGCAAAACCAAGGAGCAAACCACGCCGCTGCTGCGGTTTGCTCGGGTTATCTCTCACATCCAAGATAACCTCCATGAACCACTCCACCTCCCGGTCCTCGCCCAACTCGCCCATATCTCGGTGCGTCAATTCCAACGTGAGTTTCAGCGTGTTTACCACACAACTCCAGTCAACTTCATCCGCCAGTTGCGGCTGCGCGAAGCTTGCGAACGCCTTAAGAACCCCGATGGCGACATCACGGGCATCGCCGTGGATCTTGGCTACAGCTCGGTCTCATTTTTTTCCAAGCAGTTCAAGCTCGCAACCGGCCTTGCTCCTTCGGCCTATCGCAGCCGCAGGCTTGAAGAAGTCGAAAAACAAAGCCGTCACAAATTGATGATAGAATCGTTGGGTAAGTCTCATCGCGGTTTGGGTGATAAAAACCGGAAACCGGATTCCAAATCCCTATGAAATCCTTGAAAATATTGGCTGGGAATAGGAACCGAATCATCAAATTCGTGATTTGCACCCTGGTGAGCTCAACCCTCTGGGCAATTACCGTCGGCGCACAAACCAACCGGATCACTTTTAACGGCCAGGATTTATTCCTGAGCGGCGCCAACATTGCCTGGAGAAATTACGCGAACGAAGTGGGTCCAAATGCCCACACGGACATGGAGTATTTCAACAACATTTTCAGCCAGGTGCGATCCAATGGCGGCAATTGCCTACGACTATGGGTGCATATTCATGGCGGAAACACTCCGGCCTGGAGCGGAAACATAGTCACCGGGCCGGGGACAAACACGATCCTGGATCTAAAGAAAATCCTCGATTGCGCGTGGACAAATCAGGTCGGCCTGATTTTGTGCCTTTGGTCCTTCGACATGTTGCAGGCCAAATTCAACACCGAATTTCCCGGTCTCACCGCCCGCTCCTATGCCATTCTGACGAACGACACCTGTCGCGGTTCTTACCTTACCAACGCCCTGATCCCCATGGTCAACGGTCTGAAAGCACATCCCGCAATTATAGCTTGGGAAATTTTCAACGAACCGGAAGGCATGACTCCGCAATTCGGTTGGAGCAGTTATCGGGTGGATATTTCCTGCGTGCAAAAATTTGTCAATCAATGTGCCGGAACCATCCACCGCGCGGATCCATCCGCCAAAGTTTCCAATGGCGCGTGGTCGCTGTTCTCCACCACCGACATGACCCTTTCCGGCAGCGCTTTGCCCAACAATTTCAATTATTACCGTGATGACCGGTTGATTTCCGCAGGCGGCGACACCAACGGGACGCTGGATTTTTACATGGTGCATTATTATGACTGGGCCGGCGGAGCCAATCGCTCACCCTTCCAACACGACGCCTCAACCTGGGGACTTACCAAACCGCTGGTCGTGGCCGAATTCTCATTTGTTGGCTGCACCAACTGCGGAACGAATTTCCACATCACGCTCCATGACCGTGGCTATGCCGGCGCGCTGGACTGGTCCTTTACCGATGAAAGCCCCACCGCCATCCTGAACCAAATCGCCGCCATGGCCAAAGTTTACCCTGCCGATGTGCTCGTTGTCACCAATGGCCAGGTCCGGCGTTGAGTCCTGTTCCGACTCGGGGCCAATACCCACCAACCGCACGTTTTGTCGAATTCGTCTTTGACCCGACAATTGTCATAACTGGGGTGCCGTTGGTTTCTTTCGTGATCTTTTCAGGTCAGCAACCAAATTCAGACGTGCTCCGTCAGCCCGATAGGACGCGCTGACCGCAACGAACGAGGGCGTGACCGTGCTTTGGCTAAAAGAATCGCTTGGACCAGACTGCAAACCCGACGCAGCTCGCGATGGTTTGGACGCACTTGAATCCTGAATCTCAGACGCTTCAAGCTACGACCCGGCGAGCCAGCCTTTTGAACTGCGCCTGGCAGGCCGGTGATCGGTTGAAGCCTATTTCGCCAGGGCCATTTCGGGGGCAGGGTCGCCGGTTTCCACCGCCGGCGCGGTTTCGCCGGTTTTGTGGAATTTTACGCTGACAATCTTGCTGATGCCGCGTTCCTCCATCGTCACGCCGTAAAGCACATCCGCCATGCCGATGGTGCGCTTGTTGTGCGTGATGACGATGAACTGCGAATTGGCGATGAACCGCTGCAGGATGCGGACGAAGCGGTTGATGTTCGATTCGTCCAGCGGCGCATCCAGTTCGTCCAGCACGCAAAACGGGCTGGGGCGGACCTGATAGATCGAGAACAGCAACGCCACGGCGGTCATCGTCTGCTCCCCGCCGGACAGCAGCGAGATGCTCTGCAACTGTTTGCCCGGGGGCCGCGCCATGATTTCGATGCCGCTTTCGAGCACGTCGTTCTGGTCCGACATGATCAGGTCGGCCTTGCCGCCGCCGAAGACCTCGGTGAACATCTGCCGGAAATTTTCGCGGATTTTCTCGAATGTCTCGCTGAACATCTGCCGCGTCTGCACATTGATGCGGTTGATGACTTCGAGCAACTGCGCCTTGGCCGAGACCAGATCATCGTTCTGCTTCGTCAGAAATTGATACCGCTGCTCGGTTTCCTCGTATTCCTCGATGGCCACCAGGTTCACCGGGCCGATTTCGTC
>Ga0074045_10005513_pt1 | contig 11034 bp, 7 predicted proteins | sample BogForMeECP23OM2_FD_94442 | JGI IMG/M metagenome (GOLD analysis project Ga0074045, IMG submission 94442) | Bog forest soil microbial communities from Calvert Island, British Columbia, Canada - Bog Forest MetaG ECP23OM2 | ecosystem: Environmental > Terrestrial > Soil > Wetlands ... | reverse complement strand
CTCAGTTACCCTGGCTTCGACGTCACCTAGCGCCCACCCGGGATTGGGCGAGCGGGTGATGCTGCCCGATGACGTCACACCCGACCATTATCGCATCGAGATCACCCCCGACGCCGAGAACATGACTTACAAGGGCGCGGTACAGATTGATGTTACGGTGCACCACGCGACGGACAAGATCGTTTTCAATAGCGCCGACATCGTCATCGATGGCGCCGCGCTCTCTGGCGAGGAAAGCGCGCCGACCATAAGCTATGACGACAGCGTGCAGACCGCGACCTTATCCTTTGGTCGACAGGTCAAGCCCGGCGCCTACACCTTGAGTCTCGCGTATCGCGGCAAGATATACAGCCACGATTCGGGCCTGTTCTACCTCGATTACGACACCACAAATGGGAACGCGCGCGCTCTCTTTACCCAGTTCGAGAACTCCGATGCCCGCCGCTTTGTTCCGTCATGGGACGAACCCGCCCGCAAGGCGACCTTCCAGCTCACCGCCACGGTGCCGGCGGATCAGATGGCGGTTTCCAATATGCCAATTGCCTCGACGGATCTCCTGGTGGCCGGCCTGAAGCGCGTGCACTTCGGGACGACACCCAGGATGTCGTCCTATCTCTTGTTCTTCGGTGTGGGCGATTTCGAGCGCGTCCATCGCGACGTCGACGGCGTGGACGTGGGAATAGTGGTCAAGCGCGGCGATGCCGCCTACGCCGACTACGCACTCGACGCGGCGGCGGAAATCCTGCGCTACTACAACCGTTATTTTGGCACCCCTTATCCCTTGCCCAAGCTCGACCTGATTGCCGGCCCCGGGTCGAGCCCATTCTTCGGGGCGATGGAAAATTGGGGAGCAATCTTCTATTTCGAACGCTACCTGGAGATCGATCCACGCGTGTCCACCGAAGGCGACAGACAGAACGTCTACATTACGGTGGCGCATGAGATGGCGCACCAATGGTTTGGCAACCTTGTGACGATGGCCTGGTGGGATGACATCTGGCTAAACGAAGGATTTGCCAACTGGATGCAGGGCAAAGTCACCGACCACTTCCACCCGGAATGGAACGTGTGGCTGCGGACGCTCAGTTATACGCAATACACCATGGGGGTCGATGAACGTGACGGTACGCATCCGGTCGTCACCCCAATCCATAACGTACTCCAGGCCAGCGGCGCTTTTGACGCCATTACCTATACCAAGGGTGCAGCGGTTATCCGTACCTTGGAGGCGTACCTCGGCGAGGAAGCCTTTCGCGCGGGCGTGCGGCGCTATATGCATGATCACGCCTACGGCAATACGGTAACGGATGATTTCTGGCGAGAGATGGACAAGGGCTCGCCCCACCCAATCACTCCGATCGCCCATGATTTTACGCTCCAGGCGGGCGTGCCGATGATCAGCGAGATTTCGGTCCGGTGCTTGAACGGCAAGTCTCGGCTGAGCCTCGCCCAGGGTCATCTTGCGATCGACGCCGATTCCACCAAGGCGCGGATCTGGCGGGTGCCTGTGACCATCGCGACCCTCGGCGGCGTCTCCGCCAAGATGGTGGTGTCGGGTTCCGATCCACACATTTTTTGGATCGGGGCGTGCGGCCCGGTGATTTTGAATGCTGGCCAGACCGCCTACTTCCGTAGCCGCTATTCCGATGAGAACCTTGCCGCCATCTCGGTTCACTTCGATGCGCTATCTCCAATCGATCAACTCGGCATCTTTAGCGACACTGCCAGCCTGGCCTACATGGGTGAAGAACCCATGGCTGTCTTCCTCAATCTCACGCGAAGGGTCCCCACCAACGCGGACCCGGTTGTTGCCTCGGCACTCGTTGAACAATTGCAAGTACTTGACCGGCTCTACGAGGGGCTGCCAGCGCAGGGTTCCTTCCGTGCGTATGCGCGCGACCTGATCAAGCCGTTCTTCGCACGCATTGGCTGGGACAAAGCGCCTGGCGAAGCCGACAATATTGCGCTGCTGCGATCAAACCTTATCTTCGCGCTGGGAACTTTTGGCGAACCATCGGTGCTGGCGGAAGCTTCCAACCGATTCGCGCGGTATGTCGCCGACCCATCGAGTCTCGACGCCGCCGCTCGCCGCTCGGTGCTTGGCGTGGTTGCGGCACACGCCGACCGGGCGACCTGGGATCGGCTACACCTGATGGCCCAGTCGGCGAGGACCCAAAGTGAACGCCAGGAGCTCTACGAACTACTTACAGCGGCGACGGACGTCGCGATCGTAGACGAGGGGCTCAAGCTAGCCATTTCCGCCGAGCCACCGGAAACAACCGTTCTGGGAATGATCAGCACGGCGTCGCGCCTGCACCCGGACGTCGCGTTCGACTTCGCCGTCGGCCATTGGGACCAAATCGTGTCCCATATTCCGCCGACGGTCGAGGCGCGTTATGTCCCCAGGCTGGTCGCCGACGCATCCGACCCGAAGCTGATCGACAAGCTGAACACATTCGCCGAGGGCCACATTCCGGCGGACGGCCGCCAGGATCTGCGCAAGGCCGAGGCCAACATCGGTTATCTGGCCAAGATACGGAAGGAGCGCCTCCCCGAGGTCGATCAATGGCTGAAAAGCCAGGGAGGCTGACAGGTTGAGCGACTCAACAGCGCGCGGCGCCAGGGCAATCCGCGCAGTCACCGGCCATCTGCGCTACGCCACCGACTTTTCGACGACAGCGTTCAATGCGCTGCGCAGGCGCGCGAAACTCGCCATCAGCGCGAAATAGCGGAACTCGTCGCCGCCCTTGGTGCGGATCAGCGTCACCAGGCGGCGCTTGTCCGGCCCAGGCCATGCATGAAGGTCCTTGATCTGAGCAAGGACGGGCGCCATGGCGCGCAATGCCCTGTGTTCGTCGTCGTTCCAGCCAGCGGCATCCCCAATTCCCAGCGCCGCGGCCACGCTGCGCAGCGCCGCCGCTTCTGCGCGATCGCGCCGTCCACGGAACCGAGATGCTATCCACGCCGTCACTGCCTGACTCAACAGTGCCGGATCGCAGGCGGCCTGTGCACCTTGGATCAGCGGCCGCTCGAGGTCGGATCGGGCGAAGCGCCGCAGGACGGACAGTGGCGTCCTATACCCCGGAGTTAGCCTTATCTGCTCGTATTCATCCAGTGCGAGCGCGCGCAACTTGGGCTTGACGGGCCGGAATCCCAAGCGAAAATAGAACCAGAACGCGCCTGATTCAAGCCCTTCACGGTTGCCGGCGCCGAATTGATAGGGCTCCACCACAAATCGCTCCACGGCGAACAGTCGGGCGTAGACGCGCAGGACGGAGGCCATCAGAAACGCGGACTCGCCGCTGCGAAATGGAGCAAAGATGTTAATGCCGATCTTGCAGGTGCCGAGGAACGGCCAACCGCCCCCGTAGCCGATCGGGACTGTGTTCTTGAACAACACGTAGCCAATATGCGAATCGAGCGCGGTGCGTTGCGCTGGCGTCGCCGAGTACAGCGCGATGTCAACGCCGCGACCAAGGTTGTAGTGGCGGGTCCGCTTGATGTCGGCGTGGGTGATCGGATCGGTCTCACGCCCGAGCATCGCCAGAACGCCACGGCCGGCGTCGATGAGCTGCTGGCGGGCATCGCGTCCGAGGCGGTGTGCCCTCGGCAGGGCCGTCGCGATGACGCGATCGGCATCGACGCTGCGCAAGAGCGGAACGCGGTGGTAAAACACCGGGGCGGGCAATCCGCGCGCGAACGTACGCGAGATCGGCGCATCGCGCGGGTTCAGCGAGACGAACGCTTCGAGGCTGTCGTAGAGCGTCTCGCGCAACGCGGGATCGCACGGCAGGCGCTCGAATTGCGCCACCAGCCACGCCAGGCGACTATCCCGCCATCCTTTTGTGCCGGCCTCGAGCAGCGCCTCCGGCGAATCCTCGCCGCAGGCCAGGAGTTCAAATTCGGTCGGCGGCAAACCATGCCGCAGCCACTGCCCAAGGAGCACGCCGCGATCGCCAAAGGAATCGATATCGGCACATTCCGGAAAGCGGGTCACGAGCCAGTGGACGATCGGATAACCATAGGCGATTGTGATTTCGGACCACGCGATGCCGCTTCCTCGGAGCGAGCCGCGTGCGCGCTCCGGCCCGTGTGCGTCGATATCACGCGCGGCTGCAGCGACTCGCGTCAGTTCCCTCGCAGCGAGCGAACGCATCGCGGCCGTTGCCGGATACGCGAGAAGAAAGAGCAGCACGTCGTGATAGGCGAGTAGTACCGTCCTGTCGCCAATAGCTTCGTCGGCCGCCCGACGAAGCAGCGCGAGGCCGCTCGCATCGTCTGCTCTGCCGAAACGGTTCGCCGCCGCGCGGAGTGCGGTGACGGTCTCGGCCTCCAGCTGACGCGCCGGAGAGTGCCCTATGTCGCTGCGCGCCATGTCGTCCAACCTGCGCGTCCACGCATTGTACGGTCTCGAATTCGCGTGCCGGCCGGCTCGGCGCACGGCACCGTCGCCTGCCTCAGGCGCCGCAGGTTGCCCACGTACCATGGGAATGGGGCCACGCAATCAGCTCCCCGGGGGCCACGGCTGACGTCCGCTTGACAGCCGGATGATACGAGCGGCTGTTTGGCGCGCTGCTTGTACGATCGCTTCCGGGTCGAGGTGCGTTGCTCGCGGCTGCCGGAGGGTAATGTTGCGCACGTTTGATCGACCCTGGAGAAAGAGCAATACTTGCTGTCGGAGGATTTTCGATCATGCCACGCAGACAGTACAGAAGATACAGCCGTGAGTTCAAGCTCGAAGCTCTGCGCCAGGTGGCTCTGGGCGAGAACTCCAAGGCACAGATAGCGCGGGCACTTGGGATTCGGGTCGGCCAATTGCGCGATTGGCGCGAGCAGTTCGAAGCAGAGGCGCTGGCCGACCTCACCAAGTCGCCGACGGCAGAATGGCAGGACCTGGAGCAGCTGAGGCATGAGAACGTCACGCTAAAAGTCGAGAATGCGATTCTTAAAAAAGCCTCCCTTTGCACGACCGATATGCAGGCCATTGGCATCATTCGAGGCGAACACCGTTCGCTTGCAGCGGTCTTGGACGGCATGATCTACATCGTCCATCAAATTCGGGATCGAGGCGCCCAGCCGGATTTCAATCTGCTGGGGGCAATGATCTATTACATCGATGCGGTTCCCGAGCGGTTCCACCACCCAAAAGAGGATGAATACCTGTTTCATCTCTTGCGTCTTCGCCGCCCTGACGTGATACCCCTGCTTGAAAGGTTGAAGTCGGAGCATCGAGCCGGCGCCGAAAAAATTCGAACGCTGGCCTTGGCGCTGACGCGCTACCAGCATGGCGGCGCGGGCGAGTTCCCCAACTTCATGGCGGCAGTGGAAGCCTACGCGACATTCCAGTGGAAGCACATGGGAACCGAGGAAAAGGAAGTCCTGCCACTGGCCGAGAAGCATCTCACCGCCGCGGACTGGGAGGTGATCGATGCGGCCTTTCTCGGTCATACGGATCCCATGCTCGGTGCTACGGCGGGGACCGATTACGAAGCGTTGTTCGCGCGTATCTTCGCGCAAGCGCCGCCGCCGATCGGCACGGGAACTCCGCGCGCGGACTAGGCGGCAACCGAGTGTTCTCTATCGCAGAAAAAACCCTCCCACCTTTCCGCCCTTGACCGCCAGCGTGAAAAGCAGGTCGTCGCCTCCATCCTTGAATTCGACCTTCCAAACGTATACCGAGTAACCTTCCTGGTGCAACTGGGTTACGAAAGTCGTCGTATAGCCACGCTTGAGGCGAGGCGCGAACTGGGCGCTTAAGCTGTTGAACATCGCCGGTGTGATATCGGTCTGGAACGACGCGTCTCCGTCCGCGACGAACGCACTACGCGACCCGCTCTGGGTCGCCGTGAGCATTTTCTGGAGCATCGCTTCCATATCCGGAGGCGCCTGAGCCCACCCGATCTGCGCAGCGATGCCCAGGAAAAGCGCAAGACTAAGAAAGACGCACCTGGAAACTGACGCCAGCGCACGATGCGTCCGTGACCTCTCCATATGTTTCACTGTGGCTCCTATAGGTGCTGCGAAAAATTTGTCTTGGGTAGTCTGCAAGCCCGGGGTCAAATGATAATACGGCCGGGTCAGGCAGTGAAACGCCTGCGGACGCGAACACGGCCCTAAACGGGCAACGATCCATCCCGGACCGATCCGTTCTCGATCCAATAGCGTTGAACCACTTCGCCGCGATCCGGCAAGTATTCCTCCGATTCGAGGATGCCTCCGTTGCTAACGATGACCCCCGATGATGCGAGGTTGGACTTTGCGCAGGTGACGAGGACCCGGGTGAGTCCAAGTTCGGCGGCGCGAATCAGGGACTGCCGTAAGAGCATGCTGCCCAAGCCCTGCCGTCGCGCGCTGGGCCGAATCCCGAATCCGATGTTGCCCCCCTCGCGACGCAAGCCCGCCGTCAGCGCATGACGGATGTTCGACACGCCGACGACCTCAGCGTGATCGCGCACGAGCCAGTACGTCGAGTGGGCGACGAAGCCCTTTTCGACTTCAATGCCTTCTGCGCACGCCTCGAGCCGTCGCAGCATTGCCTCGAAGTCATCGTGCGCGAAGGAGAGCGTGAACGGGATGAGCTTTTCCGATGCGGCCGTGAATTCGGCAACCAGAGCGCGATAGGAATCACGCCAGCGCGCGCTCGGGCGGACAAGCTCGGCGCATGGAACCGTCCCAGACATAGCGTGGAATGATAGTACGGAGCGATGCGACGGGCGAATCGGTCGCATCACCGCGATGACGCAAAGCGCGTCGGCCGCCCTGATGGCGGCCGACGCGCATCCGACAAGCCCCTAGGCTATGGCCCGACGCAATGTTCGCCCTGCTCGTGCCTGGAGCGACCCCGGCAAGGTCACAACGTCACCTCTTGGGGTATTTCGTATAAACGTAGTCGTCCTTCTTCACTATCGTGTGGCACGCGAACCCGCACTTGGCGTCGTTCCCCTGCGGCGGCATATCCGTCAGGTTGCCGGGCCTGAACGAATCGGACGCGACGTCATACTCGAACTCGGCATAACCCCATCCGCCGCTGTCCGAGAACTTCTTCGCATCCTTGACCATGAAATCCACGTCATGCAGTGCACCAGGCTGCCACGGCTGACCCGGGGCCGCGTCGTTCTTTTTCGCCATCCAATGCGTCTTCGCCATTTTGGCGCCGTCGGGGAAAGGCTTGCCGTTATCGGGAATACCGGCCTTATACGCATCGATCATCGCGGGGTTGCCGACGATCACAGCAAGCATATCTCCGTTATGACTGATGGCAATGACCTGCCAGGTCTCGTATCCCCTGAACTCGGAGAACGCGAGCCCACCCGGCACTTTGACGGTGTACCTGTCCTGCGCGGAAATCGCAGCCCCGGTCGCCAGGACGGCGAGCGCTACCGTAACACCCACACCGATCAGCGTGCTCTTCCCCTTCATCGTCGTTCTCCTTTGTCACGTCAATGAACATACGCAAAGGATTAGGCCATGAGTATGGAATCGCATCCATTGTACGAAGGTATTGCTCAATGGCGAGCCGATGCCTGGCTCTGTAACTGATGTAGATCAGAACAACGCCGTTACGCCTCCTCCGCCAAATCCCCCCGTGGTTTGGCACCCCTGAGGATGGGAGTAGCTGGCCGAAAAGCTGCCCATCCATTGCCCGCGCGAGCGTGACCGGCGGCATCCCACGCCGACCGTCTGCATGCGGTCGCGACGCACCTATTCCGGCTTCAGCTTTTGCGTGTCGACCAGGCTCTTGTAGGTATCGTATTCGGCCCTGATCTGCTCCGCGAACTGCTCGGGCGTGTTGCCGATGACGGTGGAGCCCGTATCCTCGATGCGCGCGCGCACTTGCGGGTCGTCGAGCGTCTGCTTGACCGCATCGTGCACCTTGGCAACGACCTCCTTCGGCAGGCCCTTGGGACCGTAGATGCCGTAGAAGGCCATCCGGTTTACCCCGGGCAGCCCCACCTCGGCGAGGGTGGGAACGTCGGGCAGCGCGGCGACGCGCTTATCCGCGGCCACCACGATCGGGATCAATCGCCCCTGCTTGATATGCGGCAGCGACGACGGCAGGTTGTCGAAGATGATCAGCACCTGGCCCCCGAGCACGTCGTTGAGCGCCGGCCCCGCACCCTTGTATGGCACGTGCAGGATCGACGTACCGGTTTGTGCCTTGAACAGCTCCATCTGCAGGTGCGTGATCGACCCGGTACCCGGGGTCGCGTAACTGTACTTGTCCGGATGCTTCTTCAGTTCCGCGATGAATCCCTTGTAGTCCCGGGCGGGAAAGGACGGATTGACCTCGATCACGTTGGGCGTGGCGGCGATATTGATGATCGGCGTGAAATCCGTGCGCGGATCATAGGGCACGTTGGGCATCATGACCGGCGCGGTCGCGACCGTCGAGACGGTGGCCATGCCAAGGCTGTAGCCATCCGGCGTGGCCCTCGCCGTCTCATCGGCGCCGATGACCCCACCTGCGCCGGCACGGTTTTCCACGACCATGGGCTGGCCGAAGTGCGGGACGATATTCGCCGTCAACACGCGGGCGATGATGTCGGTCGTGCCGCCCGGTGCAAAGGGAACGACGAGCTTGACCGGCTTCCCCGGGTAGCTCTGCGCCAAAACGGCCGCAGCGGCGAGCGCGGCGGTCGCCGCGATGCTGCGCACGAGGTTCTTGCGTTGCATGGTCTTGCCTCCTTCCAGCGGGTGCTGCGCACCGACGGCGTCAGGCGAAGCAAGGTGCATTATCACCGCAATGCCATCAACCTTCGCGGCAGTTCGCAAGGGTTTCCGGGCCCCGCGCAACCGCATGCAGGGTCCGCGCCGCAGCCGTCGCCGCGCTCGCGGATTGGTACAAAACCGACTCCCGGGGCCGCGAGCCTTCCTGCCGCTGGGTAATGCCCGAGGGGATAGCCCGAGGCGAGAAGCCTTTGCGCGCTGCCGGCGGCCCGGCGCGGCCGTTCGCCGTGCCCGAGTTCAGGCTTGCGCGCGGGTTCGGAGCCCGCCATGCTGCGCAAATCTCACGCGCCCATTGCGATGAGACCTGATAAGGATAGTTCATGACCGCATTCCGCACCCTCGCCACCGTTCGCCATCACGGCATGGAGCTGACCGATTGCGAATTCAGCGTGCCGCTCGACCACAGTCGGCCGTCGGGCGAAGCGCTGTCCGTCTTTGCGCGCACCGTGAAGAGCGCTGCGCAGTCGACCGAGGTCCGGCCCTGGCTCGTCTTCCTGCAGGGAGGACCGGGATTCCCCGGACCCCGGCCCGGCACCAACTCAGGCTGGATCAAGCGCGCCCTCGACGATTACCATGTGCTGCTTCTCGACTCGCGTGGCAACGGGCGCAGCAGCGTGGTCTTGCCACAGACGCTGGCCCGGCGCGGCAATGCGCGTGCGCAGGCGGACTACCTGATGCATTTCCGCGCCGACAGCATCGTGCGCGATGCCGAACTGATCCGCCGCCAGATTTTGGGCGATGAGGAGCCCTGGAGCGTGCTCGGCCAGAGCTACGGCGGCTTCTGCGCGGTCCACTATCTGTCGGCCTGGGCGCAGGGCCTGCGTGAGGTCTTCATCACCGGCGGCTTGCCGCCGCTCGACGGAAGTGCGGACGACTATTACCGCCACACGTATCCCGAGGTGCAGCGCAAGACGCGCCTTTTCTTTGCCCGCTATCCCGGCGATGAGGACCTGTGCCATCGCATCCTGGAGCACCTGCAACGGCACGAGGTCACCCTGCCTGCCGGCGGCCGACTCACGGTGCGCCGCTTTCAGCAGCTGGGCTTCCTGCTCGGGTTCGATGATGGCATGGAGGGTCTCCATTACTTGCTCGAGAACGCGTTCTGTCGCGGCGTGAACGGCGACGAATTGAGCCTGCCGTTTTTGCGTTACCTCGAGAACTCCCAGCCGTTCGAGACCAACCCGATCTTCGCCGTCCTGCACGAGATGTGCTACACGCAGGGCGCCGCCTCCCGCTGGTCGGCCGAGCGCGTGCGCGGCGAATTCCCCGACATGAACTGGGCGCCCGGCAAGGCGCCTTCGTTCACCGGCGAGATGATCTATCCCTGGATGTTCGAGGACTATCCCAGGCTGCAGCCGCTGCGCGAGGTGGCCGAGCTGCTCGCCAACGAGGAGCGCTGGCCGATGCTCTATGATGCGGCGCAACTCGCGCGCAACCAGATCCCGGGTGTCGCGGTGGTTTACGCCGAAGACATGTACGTTCCGCGCGCGCTTTCGGAGCGGACCGCTGCCGCCATCCCCGGTCTCAAGGTGTGGCTGACCAACGAGTATGAGCACAACGGACTGCGCAGCCATCCGGCCGTGTTCGAGCGCCTGCTCGCACTGCGGCGCGACTTGGTCTAGCAGGCGCAAAGTGGCGCCGCGGCAACATGCCGGCGCCCATGGCAACCCGGCCCGGAGGCGTGAATGGCGCCCGCCATGTCGAACACGGCCCGACAGCCCGCATCGAGGAATCGTTGCCGCAGGCCGCCTGAGGGTACGCGAGCGCGGGAACACGGCGTTATGATCGCCTCCTATGCTCCTACCGCGCTCCCGGAACGCGCCATGATCCGAGCCCTCTGCGGGTTGCTTCTCCTGTTTGCGATGCAGTGGCCTGCATCCGCGGACGACGCGCAGCCGCTGACGACGATTCTGCTCTTCGCCCAGCCGGAGCTCGTCGATCCCAATTTCAAGGGCTCGATCGTGCTGGTGATGAACAACATCGCGCCCGCACCGGCCGGAATCATCATCAACAGGCCGACGCCGATCGCCGTCTCGCACCTGTTTCCCGACCTCGGAGCCTTGGCAAAGCTGGACGACAAACTGTACTTCGGCGGCCCGGTCGAGTTTGCGGCCGTATCCTTCCTCGTTCGCGCCGACGTAGCGCCCGAGCACGCCACGGAAGTTGTCCACGGCGTCTACCTCAGCACGGACCGGGAGCTGCTGCGGAAGCTGCTCGGGCGCGACAAGCCGATGGAAGGGCTGCGCATCTTCATCGGCTACTCGGGTTGGGCACCCGGTCAGCTCGAGGCCGAGCTTGAGCACGGTG
>Ga0074045_10005512_pt1 | contig 11034 bp, 8 predicted proteins | sample BogForMeECP23OM2_FD_94442 | JGI IMG/M metagenome (GOLD analysis project Ga0074045, IMG submission 94442) | Bog forest soil microbial communities from Calvert Island, British Columbia, Canada - Bog Forest MetaG ECP23OM2 | ecosystem: Environmental > Terrestrial > Soil > Wetlands ... | reverse complement strand
TCTTTTCGCCTGGCTCGGGGCGAAACCAAGGCAATATTCGGCGTAGCCGGCTCGGGAAAAAGTCTGATCTTGAAGCTCAGTCTGGGATTAATCAAGCCAGACTCGGGGCGGATCGTCGTCCTGGGGCAGGATGTAACGCAGATGCGGGAAGAAGACCTGTTCGCATTGCGCGGCAAGATCGGAATGGTCTTTCAGGAGAGCGCGCTTTTCGACTCGCTCACGGTGGCGGAAAATGTCGCCTACCGGCTTACGGAAGAACATGGCATTTACGACGACGACATTGACCACAAGGTGCGCGAAGTGTTGCGCTTTGTGGAACTCGAACACACCTTAGCCCTCTATCCTTCGGAGCTCTCGGGAGGAATGCGGCGGCGCGTGGCGATTGCCCGGGCCCTGATTACGCAGCCGGAGCTGCTGCTTTACGATTCGCCTACCGGAGGACTCGATCCCGTGACCTCCAACACCATCATCGAGTTGATCGTGAAGCAACGCGACGTCTACAAGACCAGCTCTCTGCTGGTAACCCATCGCCTGCAGGACGCTTTCACCATGGCGAGTCACCAATTCGACCAAAAGACCAACCAGATGGTGAAGCTTCCGCCCGGACAACACTGTGAAGTGCCAATGAGCTTTTTAATCCTGCGTGACGGAAAAGTGATTTTCGATGGCGACCTGCAGCAGCTGGCGCACACGGAAGATGAGTACATCCGGGAATACATCTCCTAGGACGTCATGGCTTCTCCAAAATTGTTTAATCACGGTAGGCTTTTTTTGTGGGACCCGATTGTTATTTCCCCGCGGCCGACATCAATTTTTCTACGTCTTCCGCCTTCGAGGGCAGCGCGGCGCTCAGCTTGACCAGCTTTCCATCGGGGTCGACCCAGTAGTCGTCCTCGATGCGCACCCCGAGATTTTCTTCGGGAATATAAATGCCCGGCTCGATGGTGAATACCTGGCCTGGCCCGAGCCGAGCCTCGGGGTCGGCGGCGTCGTGCACGTTGAGCCCGACGGGATGTCCCAGGCCGTGGATGAAGTATTTGTCCAAGGGCTCGCCGTGAAGATCTTTGCCGTGGGCTTTGATGTAATTGCGAGCGACTTCATAGAGCGAATCATCGCTACCATCGCGCTTCATCGTCGACTTGCCCGACTTGAAAGCCGCTTCGGCGGCCTGTTGCGCACCTAGAACAATGTCGTATATTTCGCGCTGGCGATCGGTGAAGTGGCCGTTGATCGGAAGGGTGCGCGTGATGTCGGAAGCATACATCGAATACTCGCCCGCAGCGTCGATGACAACGACGTCGCCGGACTTCATTACTTTGTCGTCATCGGAATAGTGCAGCACGGTGGAGAAATATCCCGAACCCACGATGGGAGCGTAGGCGGGGCGCTCGCAGCCGCGCTTGCCCCACTCGTACTGCATGAGCGCGGAGACTTCGCGTTCGTTCACACTAGGCTTCACGGCGTTAAAGGCGGCGAAGTGCGCCGCCACCGACGCATCTACCGCTTTGCGAATCAGCGCCACCTCGCCGGAATCCTTGTAGGTACGCAGTTCGGCGATCATCGGCTTCACGTCCTGAAATTTCAGGAACGAGTTTACGTCCTTCAGAAAGGCCAGAGGTTCGGCGCTCGCAGAGACCTGATCCGGCGAAGCGACGTCGGTGTAGATGACGGGATGCGGGCCGGAGATCAGTTTCATCACGTCGCCCGGTAGTTTGGCCATGTCATCGACGCGATCAAAACCGGTAAGCTTCGGAGCTTCCGGATTCTCCGGGCCAAGCTTGGGTCCGGTCCATTTCTCCTGAGTCAGATTGCGCGGAGGCAGAAAAAGAATCTCCGTATAGGCGCGGGCAGGGGCATCGCCCTTGGCTTCGGAGTCCGTCGGCGGCGCAATCAATAAGGCAGCGCCCGGCTCGCTTAGTCCAGAGAGATAGTAAAAATTGTCCTCCTGGCGGAAGCCGTAAAGGTCGTTTGGCCCTTCGCTTTCCATGGGAGCGAAAAGAACGATCACGCCTCCAGCTTTTTTCGCCAGCGCCTGGCGGCGAGCGTGGTAATCCGAGTTGGGCTGGCGATCGAAAGCGAAAGCCGACCGACTGGAGCCTGCGAGAAGAAGCCCTATGCTCAACAGAAAAGTCGCCGGAACAAAGGCCCGGACAAAAACCCGAACAAGGTAAGACCGCTGCATCCGCATCCTCGTGACCATCCCCCTTGACTACTTCGTGGCGCCGGTTGCACTCTGCTTCGCCTGCAGGTAAGAATCGACATTGCTCTTGTCGATCAGCGCAGAACCAGTATCCACGAATGACGGAATTGGCGCAAAACTGTCCTTGGACCAGTCCGTATCGAGCGCCGGCGGCTTGTGATGATACAAGTTGTCGAGCATCTGCATGCCGACAAAGGCCATGGTGTAAGGCTTTTGCGCGATGGTGGCGGCAATAACGCCTTGTTGGATCAACTGCAGCGTTTCAGGATCGGTGTCCATCGCCATCACAACTTTGCCGGCAATGTGGTAGCTGTTGAGAACGCCGGCGACTTCTTTTCCCGATTGCGCTTCGAGGCAGACGAAGGCATCGACCTTATCTTTCTCCTTACCGATGATTTGCGTTGTGGTATCGAAGGCGATACGCGGGTCGCCCTGAATATCGACTACGCGCGTGATCTGAATATCTGGAGTGCGCTGGAGCGCGTCGCGATAGCCGCGAAGACGGTCCTGCATGTTGTGCTGATCGGGCATGGTGAATACCACGACGTTGCCTTTGCCCTTCAACTCCTGCGCCAGACGCAGGCCGCCAGTGATTCCAACCTGATAATTGTTGGTGCCAATGAAGAAGAGCCGCTTGCTGGCGGGAGCGTCGGAATCCATGGTGACGACGGCAATTCCGGCGGCGATCGCCTTGTCGATGCCGTCTTTGAGCACAGCGGGGTCCGTCACGCCCAAGAGGATGCCGGTGGCTTTCTGCTGCACCGCCTGCGCGAGAGCATCGCTTTCGGCTTTGACGTCGTAGGTGTTCGGGCCGAAGAAGTCAGCGCGCACTTTGAATTGTCCGGCGGCTTTTTTGAAACCCGCTCCCGCAGCTTGCCAATAGGGGACTTGCAGGTTCGCCGCGACGAATACAAAATACTCGTCCGAATCGTGAGCGCCGCAGCTCAGCAGCGAGACTACTAGGAAAATCAGAACGAGAAGAGAAGAGATCTTGCGCAAGCGGAGCATCGGATCCTCCTTCGAAAACCTGAGGGTTGGCGCTGCCGAGTGTAAACAACGCGATCTCGATGAGAAAGCTTTTGGCGAGGAGGATTGTAACCGAGCCAGCCTGCGAAGGAAAGCGCGCCACTTGATATCGCGGGATTCAAACGCCCACGGGAAACGGCTTGGTGTGAGAGTCGCCGCTGAGCGCGACCCCTGAGAAGCGGCCCTGCAGCAGCGACATCAATCCGGTGTACCAGTAGCCTACAACGAAGAGAAGCAGAAATGGAATGGTGACGAAGTTTTCGTTTTCGACGGCGTAGAACACCGTGAGCGCGAAGTAGCTGCCGATCGCGAGTTCGAGCCACGGCACCCAGCCCAGGCGCTTACGGTACTTGGTGACCCCCACTTTATCTTTTTTGGATTCCACGCGGTATTTGGGGGTGCGCGCGAAGGCGCTCTCTTTGCCAATGAGGGCTTCGATCACGGCCTTGGTGTTGGTGATAGTCAATCCAATGCCGAGGGCCATCAGAAAAGGCAAATAAAGAAACGCGCGCGGCCAGCTCTTGGGGAAAAGTTCGCGCTGCGAGACCAGATAGAAACTCGAAATGGAAAATGTCGACGCCATAAAAAGCGGCAGATCGATGAACAGCATCTGAAACCATCCCTGATAAAAGCGGATGATCATGGCCGGCAACATCAGAACTGAGAGCACGATCATCAGCGGATAGCTGAGGTTCGCGGTCAAGTGGTACCAGGCTTCGATCTTAGTGTGGAGCGGTGCATCGCTGCGCATCACCCGCGGCAGAATTTTCTTTCCGGTCTGAATCAGCCCCTTGGCCCAGCGGGCCTGCTGAGTTTTGAACGCGGTCATCTCGACGGGCAGCTCGGCGGGGCACTCGACATCCTGCAGGTAGATGAACTTCCATCCCTTAAGCTGGGCCCGGTAAGAAAGATCGGTATCTTCGGTAAGGGTGTCGTGCTGCCAGCCGCCGGCGTCGTCGATGGTGGCGCGCCTCCAGACTCCGGCGGTTCCGTTGAAGTTGAAAAAGACGCCGCTGCGGGCGCGCCCCGAGTGCTCGAGGACGAAATGGCCGTCGAGCAAAATCGCTTCCACTTGCGTAAGAAACGAATAGTTGCGGTTGATGTGCGTCCAGCGGGTTTGCACCATGCCAATCTTCGGGTCAGTAAAATGATGGACGGTGCGCAGCAGAAAATCTTCCGGGGGGATGAAATCGGCGTCGAAGATGGCGACGAATTCTCCTTTAGCCGATTTCAGACCTTCCGCCAGCGCCCCCGCTTTATAGCCGTGGCGGTTCGTGCGGTGATGGTAGCTGATCGGATTGCCCAGCGCGGCGTAGCGCTCGACCAGGTTGCGCGCGACTTCGACGGTTTCGTCGGTGGAATCGTCAAGCACCTGAATGTCGAGTTGCTCGCGCGGATACTTCAGCTTGCAGATCGACTCCAGCAGGCGCTCGACGACGTACTGCTCATTGAAGATTGGCAACTGCACAGTGAGCCGCGGCAGTTGCTCGAAGTAAACCGGAGGATCAGTAGTTCGATTCTTCTTGTGCTTGTAATAGAGATAGACCAGAACGTAGCGGTGCATCCCGTAGGCTGCCAGCAGAATCAGCACAATAAAATAGGGAACGAGCAGGGCGCGATCGAAGGCATCGGTGTGATAGAGACCCTGAAAAGTCTTATCCAGGAGGTGCTGGCGCAGATAGGGACCAATGCCCTTAGGGGCAGCGGCCAGCAACGAAGACAAGATGAGATCAGAACGGACCAAGATGTGCGGTCGAAACCTGTATTTTACCGCATTCTGCCGTAGGGCCGTCGCTTGCGCATCTCTAGCACACGAGGCCTCACGTAAGCTTCTCCACAAGCGGTGGATCTTTGGTAGCCGCCTGGACGCTAAAAAAGCCCCGACACTTTCGATACGAAACGGGAAGTTTCTAAAGAAGCAAGTAGAGGCCGAGAGAGACTAGCACCGGGTCGCTTCTAGTGCCGATTCGTTGCGCTCGCGGCCCAGCGAGGCGCCGATGGTTGCCTTGGTCTTGTCCAAAAGAATCTCCAGATCCATGACGAAGTTGCGGCGAGTCTGGGCCTGCAACCTCCACTGGTCCTGCAGCGGCGCGCTTAGACGAGGGATCATATCTTCAAAACACTCTACTGTGCGCTCGAAGTAATCGATATCTTTCTTGAGCAGTCGAAGGAATTCCTGGTCGCGTATGGTGGACATAAAACACCTCCAATTGTTCAACTGCACGGACAAGTGCAATTCACATGCCAAGTGGCAGCGGCGTTGTGGAAGAACGGAGAAGTGCCCTATTTTCAGACTGCTAGATTGCCAGCCTCCCTGGGAAGAAAGTGTTGCCTGTGCGTGTAAAAGTTTCAGCAGCGGGCAAAGGCAACGCGTCCGACTCTAAGAAGCACGCGAGAAACCACGCTGTTTGCAAAGTTGTCTAATGACGTGCCGCCCAGGCGAGGCCATCGGGATCGTGACCGGCCGGAATGCGGCCCACGACCTCCAGCGAATGCAAGTCGATCACGACCACATACCCGTCGGGAGAACACGCGACGAAAGAGCGAGCGCCGTCGGGCTGCATCAGAATTCCGGCAGCGCCGTGACCCACAGGAATTCGTTTGATGGTTTTGTGGGTCGCAGTGCTGATCACAGCGACGTCCGGGCCGCGCAGGCTGGAGACGAAAGCGAGCTTTCCATCGGGAGTGAATTTCAGCCGGTTAGCGCCGCCTACGTCAGCCGCCAGCGTTTGCGTTACCTGCTTAGTTCCGACGTCGATGATCGACACCGTTCCATCCTGCGCATTGGCGACCCAGATTTCTTTTCCGTCCGGCGAAACGTCGAAGCCCTCGGAGCCGTTACCGACCCGGATTACGGTTTCATTCCAATCTTCGCGCGGTGCGCCCGGCCCCGAAGTCACCATGGCCTTCTCCATCAAGCTGAGCGTGCCGGAGTTGACGTTGGTGGTGGCAATCCAGGTCGCGTCGGGCGAAACGTAGATCATATGAGTTCGGTTCTGGCCGGTGCCCAGAATCCAGTCGACGCGGTTAGTGGCGGGATCGTAGCTGCCGATCGCCTTCGCGGCTTCGGCGGTGAAAAAAGTTTTTCCACCCGCGAAAGTCAATCCATGCGGGCCGCGCAGAGCTCCAAGATCTATGGGAGTCGCTGCAGTTTGCGAAACCAGATCGACTACCGCAAGCGTGTGATAGGCCCCGGAGCCGTAGTTCGAAACGTAGGCCATCTTGCCGTCGCTGGAGGCAATCACTTCGTGAGGATCGTTGCCGACAGGAATGCGCGCGATCACTTGCAAGCTGGAAGGATCGACAATCTGAAGCATGCCGTCGCGTTTGGCGAGGATCAACAGGGCGTTCGAGGGCGTGTCCGCAGCCTCGGCTATCCCGGCAAAAGGCATGGCGAGAAGAACAAGGGAAACCAGCAGATGTTTCATAATCCGAAGCATACCGCATCGCCGCCAAAAGCTGCGAGCGAGAAGGATTTCGTGGTTAGGCAACTCGCTTCCGCCGGCGCACAAAAAAGCCGCCGTACAAGATGATCCTTGTTACGACGGTAATCGGCACAGACCGTTCGCCGATGAAAGTTGGCCGGGCCATGACTATGCTTCAATCAGATGGGTGTGTCTACAGAAGAGGTGAAGCGATTCGGAAGGTATCAGGTCCTCGACGAACTGGGCCGGGGAGCGATGGGAGTGGTGTATCGCGCCCGCGACCCGCAGATCGGCCGGATCGTTGCAATCAAGAGCATTTCCCTCACCGGACAACCTCCGGATACCCAAAGCGAATACCGCGAGCGTTTCATGCGCGAGGCCGAGGCTGCGGGACGCATTTCTCATCCCGGAATCGTGACGATTTTCGACGTTGGCGAAGAACCCGAAACCCATATGCCCTACATCGTCATGGAATACGTCAAGGGCAAATCGCTGGAGCAGTCGGGCAGGCTGGCTTGTGAAACTTCGCTGCGTCTTATCCGCGAACTGGCGGAGGCGCTTGACTGCGCGCACAGTGCGGGCGTTATCCACCGCGATCTAAAGCCCTCGAATATTCTCCTGACCGAAGATGGACATGCAAAGATTGCGGACTTCGGCGTTGCCAAACTGAATCTCAGCGAACTCACCAGTTGCGGCCAGATTCTGGGAACACCGGCGTTCATGTCGCCCGAACAACTGAATGGAGATCCGGTCGACGGGCGATCCGATCTGTTTTCGCTGGGCGTAATTCTGTATACGTTGCTCACCGGACACCGTCCCTTCCAGGGCAACAGCATTTTCACCGTGTCGTTCAAGGTCGTGCACCATGAACCGATTTCCGCGACAACGCTCAATTTAACGTTACCCCCGGGCATCAACGATGTCGTGGTTCGAGCGCTGGCCAAAGATCCTGCCAAGCGTTACCAACGTGGAATAGAAATGGCCGCCGATATCCAAAATGTCCTCGAACGGCAAGAGCTGGGAAATCGATACAACAAGTCTGGGACGCAATCTGCACGTCGGCCGAAACAAGTCCATCTTCTCGGCAAGCCCATAATTTCTGGTATCGCCCTGGCTAGTCTTCAACAAAGCTTGCGGACACCGGGTTCGCCGCTGCGAAAAACGTGGCGAACCCGTGCTCCTTGGCTTATCGCGAGCATGCTGACGATCGTTGCATTCGCACTTCTGCAAAGCTACCGCAACGATTCTAAGATGGCTACGTTGCCGCCTCTGCGATCCGTGCCAGCGGCTGGCGAACTCCCCGAGGCAACCACCTTTTCAAAAAGTCAGCGCGCAACGCTGCCTGGAACTCTTACCGAGCCTCTTAAGTCAGAATCGGTTTCGGCATCTCATACCGGAGGCCAAGTAGCGACGGTAAAGAAACCCCACAAAGTAGTTGCCGTTTCGACAGCTTCGAGTAGCGCTCAACTGAAAACGGGTGGGGCGGTTGTACCACGCTCGGCAGCGCTCCAGATTTCTGTTGAGCATAGGTTCACCAACGCCGACCTCACCCTGTGGGTTGACGATGAGCCGGTCTTGCGCGAAAAGCTTGAGGGGGGCAAGAAAAAGTTTGCGCCGTTCGGGCACGCCGGAGCCATGCAGTCGCAGAGCATCTACGTAACGCCCGGCACCCACCAGCTTCGCGTGCACGTACAGTCGGTCGCGGACGCCTACGACGAATCCGACAGTCTGAGCGCAGACTTCCCGAAGGATGGAGAACGATTGCTGACACTGACGTTCGGCAAGAGTAAAGACATGAAGGTCAGTCTGAAGTAAGGGTCCGCGCGGGCGGTCCAAACACGTCCCAAAACGAAAACTCCGCTTCAATAAATACAAGATCAAGGTCCGGGGCCTTACCCAACTGAAGTAAGCTTTGGCTCGTGGGCCTGTGGTGTAATGGCAGCACGGTTCCCTGCCAAGGTAACGGTGAGGGTTCGAATCCCTCCAGGTCCACCTTCTTTCGGGAAGATTGTCTCTCAGGGACGAGTGGAGGGTTCGCCGGGCAGGGGTGCGGCCCTCCTTAAAGTAACTTGATTTCTTGCTGGATTTTGTCGATGATAGAGGTGTTACCTTGGCAGGGTGCCGATTTATCGGTTCTCGCGGGCGGCCTCGGAGATTTCCGGGGCCGTTTGCTTTTTCAAAACGTCATGAAATCGAGGGAGGTTTCTTGCGCTGCAGTTCTAATTCTCGTAAAGGAAGCGAGAAGTAGGTACGCGGAACTCAGCTTTCAAGCGGCAGCTTCTCTTTGTAACACTGTGAACAATCGCTCAGCATGGGCGGACGCTGCTCGCACGAGATCAGGCTTGACCATTTCAAGCAGGTCAAATCCATGTCGCGTCTTGTGGTATGCGCCCTTCGTCTTCGTGTTCTTCGAAGCAAGCTGCAGGGCCTGGAATACGTCCCTTTTGGAGATCAGTTCGATGTTCGGCTGACCCGGCAGGGAATTCGCATTAAACCCTTGACCATAGTACGCCGCTAAGACCTGTCTATCAGCCAAGAACCACGACTCCATGACCTGAACCATTAGGTGAGCCTGCTCGTCATTGGCCGTTGCGGGGCGATCCCACCCATCGCCTTGACGGGCTGCTAGATGTTGCCAAGGAGTTCCTTGAACCGCCTCTTCGGAGTCGACAAGAAGAATGTTGAAGTCGTGTGGATTCTGCCTGAGTGCTAGGCTGAAGTCCTTGAAGGCTGATCCGCGATCGCCCGAAGCTATTACTCGAAAGGAGCGGCGGGCGATCACTTTTTCGAAGAGGATTCGGAAGGCTTGACGGCAGGCATTTTTTGAGCTGCCCTGACCGCCCTCGACAAAAATAACCACACTCACCAGCGATTTCCGCCAATCTGGCCAGTACGCCACAATTGGCCCAAGGTGTATCTCTCAAGCCAATGTGAGAGCTGTTCGCCATCAAGTTGCTTCAGGACCGACGAGCCCTCATGCTTCTCGCAAACGAGAACCGAGTTGGGAGTGTCCGAGAGTTCATCGACGAGTGTGTCTGAGTGGGTAGTTACGACCAGCTGCATCCGTCCTGACGCCTTCCGCAAAAGCTCTGCGAGTGAACGGATCACATCTGGATGCAAACCTAGCTCCGGCTCCTCGATGCAGACAAGGGGGGGCGGGTCAGGCTGTAGAAGGATGGTTAGCAGAGAGAGCCATCGCAGCGTGCCATCCGAGAGCCGAGAGGCTGGGATGCTGATGCCGTGTTCCTCTTCGAGACGCAAATCCACAAGTCCGCCGACAATTTTCGTGTAGATGTCCTCTGCTCCTTCATAGAACATGTTCAGATACTTGAGAAACTCCTCTTTCGACTCTGCACGAACTCGGTTTAGCATCAAGCCCAGATTGCTAATATCCTCTTCCAGAAAGTCGTTCTTGAGTTCGGAGCCGTATAAATCCCTGATCCCAGACTCAGGGCCGAAATCCCAGTTTCTGTAAAGCCGAAAGCTACCGAAGAACCGTCCTAGGTACGTAACCTCCGGATACTGATCGGGATCTTGTCGCTGGGAGAGAATCGATTGCTGAGGGTCTACTTCTTCGCGGCGAAGGTGGCGCTGCTGGTCCGAAACGTTAAGAACGGGACGGCCTCCGTTGTAGTCGAAGTAGAGATATGGCCTTTCGTGGCCGACATCGGGTCGCTCGTTTTCGATTCTCTCGTCGACGATCTTTAGAAGTGCGCCAGTCTTGCTGAATGCCAGCCGATAGCGAAGCGTGCGGTTGACTCCGAATGGACTAGCAACCACCTCAATGCTGGCGGTCGCTTTGGGATCCCCTTTCCACAGCAATTCCGAGATACCGCCACTATCGCCAACCTCGGCGGCAAAGTCCTTCGGCGTGCTCCGTAGCAATCCAATGGTTTCTATGAGATTCGACTTACCCGAGCCATTCGGGCCTATGAGCACGTTAAGGTCGGTCAGCTCAACCCTTGGAGAGTCTCCCCCAAAGGAGAGCAGATTCTGAATATGTAGGCTCTTGATGGTGTTCTTCTTCATGCGGAAACGACAGGATGTGCTTGACTTGCGCCCCCGGCAAATTCTACACCGAAACTTCCCCACTCCGCTCCGCCGAAGCCGGACGTCGTGTGAAAACTCTTAGTTCAGGAAATACTGCCGGTATAGCGTATCCCTCTGTGCAGGCCGGAATCCGGCGTCACGAATAATTCTGCGCAACTCTTCTTCTGTCGTGCAGTTGGTCACGCCCGCGGCTCGCACTACATTTTCTTCCAGCATCACCGAGCCTACGTCGTTGCCGCCGAAGCGGAGGCCCATCTGGCAGACTTTCAGGCCTTGCGTAACCCAACTCGACTGCACGTTCAGGAAGTTCGAGAGATAGAGGCGCGAGATGGC
>Ga0074045_10005511_pt1 | contig 11034 bp, 8 predicted proteins | sample BogForMeECP23OM2_FD_94442 | JGI IMG/M metagenome (GOLD analysis project Ga0074045, IMG submission 94442) | Bog forest soil microbial communities from Calvert Island, British Columbia, Canada - Bog Forest MetaG ECP23OM2 | ecosystem: Environmental > Terrestrial > Soil > Wetlands ... | reverse complement strand
TGGTAATGTTTACCGATGGCCTGAGCGAGGCGGTGGACGGAAACGGCGAGGAGTTTGGCGACAAGCGCATGGCCGAGGCCGCGCGCAGCAACCGTCAACTGCCGGCGGAGGCGCTTCACCGTTGTTTGCTGGAGCGTGTCACCGATTTCTGCGGTGGCGAGTTTGGGGACGACGCCACCATCCTGGTCATTGCTGTTTCCTAGACAAACCGCGCATCTTCGGCCCAGAGCAAATGACGCGGTATGGCCGATGAAGGGAGGACAAATTAATCATGAAAGAGGCCACCAAACGTTCGATTTTTCGATGGATTCACATTATCATTGGCATTCCGATACTCGGTTACATTTATGATTCGCCGACGGACACTCCAAACTACGCCTCCTCTGTTCGGTATGTCATTCTTCCTGTTTTGCTGCTTTCGGGATTGTGGATGTGGAAAGGCCACGTTGTTCGGCGACTTTTTTCGAAGAGAATGAAAACGGAACAGGAATTGGAGGCATAAAGATCCAATGAATCCATCGGAACGCATTGACCAGCTGATCGCAGGACTCACAGACTGGCGTGGTAAAACGCTCGCCAGCGTCCGCAAGATCTTCCTTCAGGCCGACCGGGAGATCATCGAGGAATGGAAGTGGATGGGAAGCCCCGTGTGGTCTCACGACGGAATCATCGCGGTCGGCAACGCCCACAAGGATAAGGTGAAGCTTACCTTTGCCCACGGGGCGAGGCTCCCGGATCCTGAGAAGCTCTTCAACGCGGGCCTTGGAGGCAACGCGTGGCGAGCGATCGATCTTTTCGAGGGCGATACGATTAATGAGCGCGGTCTAAAAAATCTTGTGCGTGCCGCCGTTGAGTACAATCAGATCAAATTGAAGAGGAAAGCGCCTGCGGGTACTCGAGCGAAAGTGCATAAAAGTAAAAAGTAATGAAACTACAGCTTTTTCTCACACATCCTCTTTGCGGGACTTCCTGACAATTGTGCTGGACGCTGCTGGATTGTCTTCAGAGTCACGGCTGTTCGTCGCGCACAGAGATCGAGAAATGCCGGGAAACAGCGACCCCAGGACCCAGGTTAAAAGCGAACCTGGGACACCCAACACCTTCCTAGCGGTCTACACCGGCCACCCGTTCGTCGCGCACGGAGTTTGAGAAATACCAGGAAACAGCGACCCCAAGACCCAGGTTAAAACCGAACCTGGGGCACCCAACACCTTCCTAGCGGTCTACACCAGCTACCCGTTCGTAGCGCAGAGAGTCCGAGGGATACCAGGAAACAGCGACCCCAGGACCCAGGTTAAAAGCGAACCTGGGGCACCCAACACCTTCCTAGAGGTCCACACCGGCCACCCGTTCGTAGCGCAGAGAGTCCGAGGGATACCAGGAAACAGCGACCCCAGGACCCACGTTAAAAGCGAATCTGGGGCACCCAACACCCTCTCTAGCGGGGCACGCGTCCACAAGTTCGCACTGCGCTAAAATCGATAAGACGAAATTGGCGGGAAGTGAGTTTTGTAAAATCATGGCCCCGGGACGCTTATGGTAAGGTGCTGAAGCGCAATCTCGAGGAGCGCCTGCAGGATTTCAGGCTTGCTAGCGCCAGCGCAGGCCAGTCGGGTTTCGCTGGAGTGGAAGTGATCGTGAGAGGTGTTTCATGAAGCGCATTTACATTGCCGCTTATCATCAATCGAAATTCGGGAAGCTCATGGGAATGAGTGTGCCCGAGATACTTCAACGCGCCGTTGTGGAAGCGTGCGCGGAGATCAAAGTGGAACCCTCCGCGATCGATGTGGGATCCGTGGGCGCGGTCTGCAATATTTCGCTGAATCAGCAAGGGCTGCTGGCGGGGCTGGTGGCGGATATTCCGGGACTCGCGGGCAAACCGATCGAAGCGGTGGAAAATGCGTGCGCCTCCGGCGGTCAAGCTGTCCTCTCCGTCATCCAGAAATTGCAAACCGGATGGGGCGATACGGGGATTGCCATCGGCTACGAAAAAATGCGCGACGCCGAAGGCAAGATGGATGGAAAGCTGATCGGCCAGGCCCTGGGATATTTCTCGCATCCCGCGGAACGGGAGGGCAAGGTGTACATCTTCCCGCACCTGTTTGCGGAGGCGATGGAGTGCTATCTGAAAGTACACGGCGTTCCGGAAAAACACCTGGCGCAGATTGCCGTCACGGAGTATGCGAACGCCCGCCACAACGAGTACGCGCAAATGCGCAACGTCGAGCTTACGGTGGAGCAGGCGATGCAGATCGGCGGCATTAACCGCTACATTGTGGAAGGGCTGCCGCTGAAGACCTACGATTGTTCGCAGATCAGCGACGGATATGCGGCGCTAATCCTGGCCACGGAAGAAGGGCTGGCAAAGCTCGGCGTGGAGAAGAAGGACTGCGTTGAAATTGCCGGATACGCGCAGGCGACTGACCCGCTGAAGAAGGCCGGGCGCGATGTGCTGCGTCCCGCGGGGGCGATCAAGGCCATGAACAGCGCCTACAAGATGGCGGGGGTTAAGGCGGAGGATGTAAAGGTCGCGGAGATTCATGATTGTTTCACGGTGATGGGAGCGCTGGGCACGGAAGTTTTAGGAAAAGCGGAGTATGGGAAAGGCGCAGAGTATTGGGTGGACGGAAAAGCCGGGGTGGATGGCGAATGCGGCATCAATACCTCCGGCGGACTCATTGCGAAAGGGCATCCCATTGGCGCGACGGGCGTCGCCATGCTGGGGTGGTGCGCGTGGCAATTGCTGGGCAAGGTTCCGCGAGCGTTACAGGTAGAGGGCGCCCGGGTTGCTGCTACGTTCAATATCGGCGGACCCATATGCGCGTCCGTGTGCACGGTGTTGAAATCCGTGAGATAAAAACTCGTCCCAATCTCTACGCGCTATAGTTCCCTACCAGAAGCGGCGGGGGTTCTGCCGGGCGATCTGGGATTGCACCCGGGAACGGACTTGCTCAGAGGATTTTCGCGAGGAGCAGCAGCGGACTTTGCACATGAAAACTGAGGAGCACTACAACACGGGTTATGTGTGGAGCATCTGCGCGGTTGCCGCCTTGGGTGGACTTCTATTCGGTTACGACTGGGTGGTGATCGGAGGCGCAAAGCCCTTTTACGAAAAATTCTTTCAACTGGGCTCCGAAGAACTGATTGGATGGGCGAACAGTTGCGCGCTGATTGGGTGTCTTGTAGGCTCGATCGTTTCCGGAGCCATGAGCGACCGCTTCGGAAGGAAAAAGCTGCTTATACTTGCGGCTGTTTTGTTCGCGGTGAGTTCCGTCCTGACCGGCTGGGCAGGCCATTTTTCATCCTTTGTGAGCTGGCGGATTATTGGAGGTGTGGCCATCGGCATTGCTTCCAATGTCTCCCCGACGTACATCGCGGAAATGAGCCCCGCACCGTGGCGCGGGCGGATGGTGACGCTGAATCAATTGACGATTGTTGTGGGGATATTGGCGGCACAAATCGTGAATTGGCTGATTGCCGAAAAGGTCCCCGACGGGGCCACGGCGGAAATGATCCGGCAATCGTGGAATGGGCAATATGGTTGGCGCTGGATGTTCACGGTGGTCGCCATTCCCGCGGTCATCTTTTTTGTCACCGCATTGTTTATCCCCGAGAGCCCGCGATGGCTGGCGAAAAACGGGCAGAAAGAAGAGGCACGCTGCATACTGGCGCGCATCGGCGGAGAATCATATGGCACACAAACACTGGGGGAAATTCTGGAGGCGCTGGGCAATGAGGCGGAAGGCGGGGTCGCCTGGCGAGAATTGCTGGCACCCGGCATTTTGAAGGTGCTGACGATCGGAGTGGCGCTCGCGGTGCTGCAGCAATGGAGCGGGATCAATATTATTTTCAACTATGCGGAAGAGATTTACCGCGGCGCGGGCTATGGAGTCAGCGGAGTTCTGTTCAACATCGTCATCACCGGCACGATTAATCTGGTGCTTACGCTGGTGGCACTGAGCCTGGTGGACAAGATTGGGCGCCGCTCGCTGATGTTATTTGGGTGCGCGGGGATTGCGGTGTCCCACGTGGTGCTGGGGCTGACGTACCGCGCGGGAATCAAAGGGCTGCCAGTACTTCTGATTACGTTGTGCACGATCGGGTGCTACGCACTTTCCCTGGCCCCGGTGACCTGGGTGTTGATCTCGGAGATTTTTCCGAATCGCGTGCGGGGTATGGGGGTTGCGATTTCGGTGTCGGCGCTGTGGAGCGCTTCGTTTGTTTTGACCTTTACATTTCCGATTCTGAATCGTGCGCTGGGTTCCGCGGGAACATTCTGGACATACGCCGGGGTTTGTCTGGCAGGGCTTTTCTTCGTGCTGCTGCGTGTTCCCGAAACGAAGGGGAAAACTCTGGAGCAAATCGAGCGGGAACTCACCGGCGTGCGTCACGGGTCCGCGAGCGCACGGTGAGCAGGGTAAGTGGATTGGCCTAGTACCGTTCCAACTATTTAGGCCAAACGACAGTCCAAGCATCTGACGCGGACACGGAGAGAGTATTGTCGATGGGATTTGCTGGAACAAGTTGGAACGGCACTAGCGGGGAGTGATCTGGGCCCACAGGACAACCACGGAGCGAGGGGCCGCACGATACACATAACCGGGAACGGGAGTGGCGGAGTACCAAGCGGAAATATCGTGGGGGGATTCCAGGGAGGTATCGATCCAGCGACGCCAGGGATCGTACTCGCCGGAATGGAGACGCGGAAGTTCAAAATCGAGGGGTTCCCAAAAGGCATTGAAGATATTGAAGTAATGGAGATTCTCGCGCGGCAAATCGAGGCTCAAGGCGAGCGAGTGGGAGTCCGGGCCCCAATCGGGCTGATGGAGTTTGACGCCGTGCCATTCCTTTTGGGCTTGATGGAGAAGCTCGGCCAAGGTCATGCGCTGCATTTCGGGAGCGAGGTCTCGCAACAAGCGGCGGCCGATAGCAAGGCGGAGGAAGCGCTGCACATCGCCGTGTTTTTTCAGGAGTGACCAGTCGAACCAACTGATTTCGTTGTCCTGGCAATAGGCGTTGTTATTGCCCTGCTGGGTGCGCCGGACTTCGTCGCCCATGGAGACCATGGGCATGCCAATGGAGAGCAAGGTAGCCGTGAAGAAGTTCTTCACCTGGCAATTGCGCACCTTCTCGATTTCCGGATCGTCCGTGGGGCCTTCGATGCCGCAATTCCAAGAGCGATTGTCGTTTGTGCCGTCGCGGTTCTGCTCGAGGTTGGCCTCGTTGTGTTTCTGCCCGTAAGTGACCAGGTCGTTGAGCGTGAAGCCGTCGTGACAGGTGATGAAGTTGATGCTCTGCTCGGCTTCGCGTTCCTTGTGAACATAGAGTTCCGGGCTGCCGATGTAGCGATCAGCAAAAGGACCAACAGAGGCTTTTTCGCCGCGGAAGAAATTGCGCATATCGTCGCGGAATTTGCCATTCCACTCGCGCCAACTGTCGCCCACGAAACTGCCGACTTGATAGAGGCCAGCGGCATCCCAGGCTTCAGCAATGAACTTGGTGCCGGAGAGAATGGGGTCGGAGTCAATGTCCCAAAGGACGGGGGGATTGGCGAGAACATTACCGAAGGAATCGCGAGCCAGGATGGAAGCGAGGTCGAAGCGAAAACCGTCAACGTGCATTTCCTGGACCCAGTAGCGAAGACTGTCCACGATCATGCGGCGCACGACGGAATGATCGGCGTTGAGCACGTTTCCCGTACCACTGAAATCGGCGTAACGGGAAAGGTCCTGCTGAAGAACGTAGTAAGCGAGGTTATCAATGCCGCGAAAGCTGAGCGTGGGGCCCTTCTCGTTGTTCTCCCCAGTGTGGTTGAAAACGACGTCGAGGATGACCCCAATGCCCCCACGATGCAGGGCCTTGACCATGTCGCGGAATTCATCGATGGGTTCCAGCGGCCCACGGCGGGAACTATAGGCAGGATGCGGCGAGAAGAAGGAGACCGGCGCATAGCCCCAATAATTTACGAGACCCGGCGGGCAATCCTGGGCATCGAAAGCAAAGACGGGAAGAAGCTCGACGGCAGTGATGCCGAGATGCTGCAGGTAGGGGATTTTCTCGATGAGGCCGCGAAAGGTGCCGCGCAGGCTTTCGTCGACCTCGGAATTCGGATGGCGCGTGAAGCCTTTCACATGCAGTTCATAAATGATGGTGCGCGTGGGATGAGTTGGCAACGTGGTGTCGCCCTCCCAATCGTAGGAGTGCGGATCCGCGACAACGCTTTTCATGGCGGAAGCGAAGTTCTCCCCTTTCGCGCTGGCGGCCTGGCGGCTGTAATTCCTCGGCGTGACAAGACCCTTGCCATAAGGATCGAGGAGCGCTTTTTCCGGATCGAAGCGGAGACCCTTGGAGGGATCGAAAGGGCCATGAACACGATAGGCGTAGAGCTGGCCTGGAACAATGCCGGGGACGAAGGCGTGCCAATAGTGTGCGGTGCGGTTGGCGATGGGATCGAAGGGAATGACGAGAGAGGGCCGCGCGGCATCGTCATGGTCGAAGAAGAGCAGATCAACGCCGATGGCCTCGCGCGAGTAGAGGCTGAAATTCGTTCCGGAAGGAGAGAATGTCGCGCCCAAGGGAGCGCTGCAGCCTTTCAAAGCAGTGGGTGTCATGAGCGGCCCGAGTGAACCTAATTGTGGAGTACCAGCTGTCGGCTTTCCGGCCGGCAAAGTGCCTAGAGAGACGCCGATGCCCATCGTAACTTAGGATTGGCTGTTAGCGGCCTTTTCTTTGTGCTGCGGTGTGCCAGTTGAGAGCTTTCGAGTCGCCCCGACCAGGTTGGGGTAAACACCCGGCGCGACTCATGAAGCGCGGCACATTGGAAGGGATGAAAGCTCTTGGCGCCGTCAGCCGGCGGGGGAAGGCCTCACCCCTAAAGGGGTGAGCTACAGGTGAGGATTCGGGGAGTGGAAAGCGATTGAGATTAGACAAACTGCGCTCGCCTGCACTTTGTAACTTCAGAAGTCCGGTTAAGTACTCATTGCGGCGGAGACGAGTGGGCGGCGTGGATCACGGCGTCGAAGGCGGGCTTGGGTTGGGCGCTGCGATCGAAGAGAAGCGGGTAGTTGGTTCTGCCTTTGACGGGCCAATTGTTCAGCCAGGAGTCTCCGTCGGTGACGCCCCAGAACGTAACGCGCTGGAGGACGCCGGGGTGCTTGAGAAACACGCCGAACAGACCGGCGTAGCGCTGCGCCAGCGCCTGCTGAAGTTCGTTCGGCAAAGCCTTGGGGTAAGGATTCAACTTGGGCTGGAGTTCGGCGGAGAGCGTGACGTCCGCGCCCATATATTGAAACGCGAGGGGCAGCACGTCCACGTCGAGTTCCGTGATCATGACTTTGAGGCCGAGCTTGCCGAAGGCGGTGATGGCGGCATCCACCTGCTCGTTGGAGGGCGAGTCCATGTGCCAGTGACCTTGAATCCCGACGCCCGAGATGGGAACACCCTGGGCCTGAAGTTTCCGGAGAAGATCGAGAGCGCCCCTAAGTTTGGCTTCGTTCTCGATGTTGTAGTCGTTGTAATAGAGCTCGGCCTGGGGATCGGCTTCGTGAGCGAATTGGAAGGCCTTGGCGAGATAATCCTCGCCGATGATTTTCAGCCAAGGCGTTTGGCGCAGCGTGCCGTCCTCTTCGAGGGCTTCATTGACGACGTCCCAGCCGTTGATGCGGCCTTTGTAGCGGCCCACCACGGTCAGGATGTGATCGTGCAGGCGCTTCAGCAGGGTTTCACGGTCCGCGGGATTCCCTTTGTCGTCCTGAAAAACCCATGCGGGGGTCTGGTTGTACCACACGAGGTTGTGGCCGACGATGAACATGTGGTTCTTTTCACCAAAGGCCACGTAGCGGTCGGGCAACTCAAAACTGTAGCTGCCCGGCTGGGGGTGGACGAGTCCCCACTTCAAGACGTTCTCCGGGGTGATGGTGTTGAACTGCGCTTTGACGAGCGCTGCGCCGCGAGCGTCTTGCTCGGTGAACTGGGCCGGGTTGAGCGCCGCACCAACGAGGAAGGAGCCCTTGAAGGCGTCCTTGAGGGCGGAAGCCGATTCAGGGATTGAAACTCCTGAATGCCCGAGACTTTTCGGCACGGCTGAAGAGGCTGCGGAAAGAGTGGCTTGGTTCGTCATCGCGAGCGAAGCGATGATTCCCTCATTGACGGAAACCCAAGAAAAGAGAGATTCCTCACTTCGCAGACTCCGTTCGGAATGACGGGATAGTGCTTTGTCCGCAAGCAGTGGAGCCGTGCCCTCCTGGGAGGCGTTTGTCTGAAGACTTCCAGATGGAGTTTGAGCGCTTGCTAGCAATGCAGTCAGAAAAAGAATGGCAAGGCAGGAGAATCCTGCGAATAGCCCACGCAGAGGATGCTTTGCGATGCGGGGGGCCTTGGTCCTCACTTTGCGTAGCCTTTGCGGCGCTCGATCAGGTCGTTGGCAATCGATTGGTTCTTCTCGCGCGTCAGCGGATAGAAGAAGAGGCAAGCGGCGGCGGCGAAGAAGCAGAGGCTCGCGTAGAGACTCGCCGTCAGAAGAATGCCTGTCTGCGTCCGTGCGGTCTGTGTGGCAGCCCCGGACACCAGGCCATAGGCCGACAGCAGCCATCCAGCGATGGCCCCGCCGAGGGCCAAACCGGCCCACAGTGCGAACACCACGGCCGCGGTGACCGTGCCGCTGGCGCGGCGTCCGGTCTTCCATTCGCCGTAATCAGCAACGTCGCCCATCATCGCCCACAGGATGGGGCCCGAGAGTCCGAAGGAGAACTGGCGAAGCACTTCCGCGGCGATAATGATATGAGTGGCGTGCGGCGGGATCACATACAGCGCCGCGGTGAAGACGCCGGTCAGGATCATGCTCGCGATGAAGAGCAGACGCTTGCCCAACCGGACGGACACGGCTGTGGAGAAGGCGACGCCCAGGAGCAACGAAGCGAGGCCAAAACCGTTGAACCAAGCGAAGAGGTTGACATTGCCTGCAACAAATCTGAAGTAGGGCAGCATGACATTGCCGCGCACCAGAATGGCCGTGAAGTAGAACAAGGTGACCAGAAACAGCGCGATCCAGGGCCTATTGGCGAAGAGGTCGGCGAGATCCTGGCCCAGCGAGGTTTTCTGCTGCGGATTGGGCTGGATGCGCTCTTTTGTCGTGAAGAAGGCGATGATGAAGAAAACCATGCTGAGGACCGACAGCAGCCCCATGGTGAACTGATAGCCGAGCGCGTCATTGCCTCTGCCAAAGAATCTGACCATGGGGATAGCGAGGCTGGCGATGATGAAGCCAGCGCTGTTGGCGGCGATCTGGCGATACGAGGAGATGCTGGTGCGCTCGTCGGGGTCCCCGGTCATGACCGCCGTCAGCGAAGCGTAAGGCACGTTGTTGACGATGTAGATCACGCGCAGAAGAATGTAAGTGGTCCAAGCATAGATGATTTTGGAGCCCAAGCTGAGGTGAGGAGTGGTGAAAGTCAGGACACTGATGATGCAAAATGGCACGGATGTCCAGAGCAACCATGGCCGGAATTTGCCCCAACGGGTGTTGGTGCGGTCCGCGATCATGCCCATCACGGGATTCAAACACGCAACACCCAGCCCCACGACGAGGAAGAGAGTCCCTGCCTGGGCAGCGGTCAGGCCGAAGGTGTGGGTATAGAAGTCCAGTTGCAGGGCCAGCATGGCCTGGAAAATGAAGTTGGCAGCCATATCGCCAAGGCTGTACCCCACCTTTTCTTTTACAGAGAGTCTTGCAGCAGCTTCCGTCATGTGGAACCTCGTCTCTTATTCTCCTAAGCGTTCAATTCTTGACCTGTAAAATCACTTTCTGTAGATCGGTGTCGCGAGAGGAATTGCCGACCATGATGGCGAACTCGCCGGCTTCGACGACGTACTTCATGTTCACATCGTAGAATGCAAGGTGCTCTGGAGCGATGTCCAGGGAGACGGTTTTGGTTTCGCCGGGGCGCAAGGAAATTTTCTTGAAGCCCTTCAACTCCTTGATGGGCCGCGTGACTGAACTGACCAGATCGCGGATGTACATCTGCACGACTTCGGTGCCCTCGCGCTGGCCCGTGTTCGTGACGTCGGCCAGGACGCGCGTGGATTCGTTGCGCCGGATGGCCTTCTTGGCCAGACGAACGTTCTTGACGGCAAACGTGGTGTAGCTCAAGCCATAGCCGAAGGCGTAGAGCGGCGACACATCGTCAAACAAATAGCCGCGGCGCGCGGAGGGTTTGTAATTGTAGAAAACAGGCAAATGACCCGCCGAACGCGGGAAGCTGATGGGCAGCTTGCCGCCCGGATTGAAATCGCCTAACAGGACATCCGCAACGGCGCGGCCCGTTTCCTGGCCGATGTACCAACACTCGAAGATTGCCGGAACATTCTGGCTGACGTAATTGATTGAGAGCGGCCGGCCATTGAAAAGGAAGACGACGACCGGCTTGCCCAGCGCGACCATGGCTTTGACGAGTTCTTCCTGCCGGCCGATCAGGTCGAGGCTGGTGCGGTCGCCCATGTGATTGAGGCCCCAGGCTTCGCGCGAGGTCTGTTCGTTGCCGCCGATGGCGAGCACGATTACGTCGGCGAGTTTGGCGACTTCCACGGCTTCCGCGATCTGCTTGCGGTCTTCGTCAGGGTTGCTGGGGATGACGGCGTCCTGGTTCCAATTGCCGCCGATGGTAATTTTGCAGCCTTCGCTGTAGAGCACCTTGGCGCGGCCACCGATCTTGGCCTTAATACCATCGAAGACGGTGACGTCGTGCTTGGGCACGCCGCTGTAGCCACCCAGCAGGCTGCGATGCGCATTCGGACCGATAACCGCAATCGTCTTGAAGCGGCTGACATCGAGCGGGACGGTATTGCCTTCGTTCCGGAGCAGGGTGATGGCTTCACGAGCGGCGCGGAGAGCGAGTTCGCGATGGGCCTCCGAACCCACTACGCGGTCGGCTTCATCCGGATTGACGTATGGATCGTCAAAGAGGCCCATTTCGAATTTCCAAAAAAGCATGGGGGCGACGAGTTCGTCGAGTTGGGATTCCTTCAGCACGCGCTTGC
>Ga0074045_10005506_pt1 | contig 11040 bp, 7 predicted proteins | sample BogForMeECP23OM2_FD_94442 | JGI IMG/M metagenome (GOLD analysis project Ga0074045, IMG submission 94442) | Bog forest soil microbial communities from Calvert Island, British Columbia, Canada - Bog Forest MetaG ECP23OM2 | ecosystem: Environmental > Terrestrial > Soil > Wetlands ... | reverse complement strand
CTCCCGTTCAGCGGTGCCGGGCCGGGCGGCCATGGCGCGCGCCGCGCGCTCCACGTCACCCACCTCGAAGGGGGCGGCCGCGTATACGAGAAAGAATCGCTCGAATCCGGGAGCATCGTCCAGCTCATACGCGGAAGGCAGGACCACCTGGCCCTGCATGTCCAGCGCGGGCGCGGCGCGGGAGCCGCCCTGGTAACCCGCGGGCACGTGCCAGGTGATGGCGCCGCGGCCGTCCACGGAGAGAATGACCCCGTACTTCGCCTCCCCTGCCGTGTAGCTGATCTGCAGGACGTCCGCCCGCCGGGCGGCCGCGCCGGACCGCAGCTCCTCCGCGCCGCCGGCGGGCGTCTTGCGGAAAAGACTGAGGTGGGTCGAAAGGCCCTTGAGACGCGTCTCATTCGGTGCGACCCTCTCCCGCATCACGAAAAGGGAAAGGATCAGAACCACCATGGCCGCTGCCGGCAGCGCCCAGGCTACCGCCGGCATCCTGCGCGGCCGCGCCGCCCTCCCCTCCTCGAGAAATCTTTCCTTTATTGCCGGCACGATACGCTCGGGCGGATAGTCCGCGAGGATCTCCCGGTTCGACCGGGCGATGGCGGCCAGTCTCTGCCGCACGGACTCATCCCGTTCCAGCTCGGCACGCACGAGCCGTTCCTGGTCGGATGACAGCTCTCCCAGGGAATATTGCTCCAGCAGCAGGTCCGATACAGTCTGTTTCTGCGGCATCTTGTTATGCCTCCTCCAGAGCGCGGGTGCGCTCCTTGAGCTGGCGCAGGCGCTTGCGCACCCCGGACACGGAGAGGCCGACGTGGCCCGCCACCTCCTCGAGCGTCATGCCGTCCACGTAGTGCATCACCGCCATGGTGCGCGTGGATGCGCGCTCCCTCCCGAAGATGCGGTCCAGGACGTGGCGGTCGAGGGCCCTCGACTCCACGTCATCCGCGGAGGCAATCCGCTCCAGGGGCGCTTCCCCTGCCGACTGCGGGCGCCTGCGAGCCGTGCGCATCATGTTCAGGCATACGTTGGTGGCGATCGTGTAGAGCATGCTCGACGGTGCCTTGTCCGTGAGCCTTTCCTGGAAGCGCAGCAGCTTCACAAAGGTCTCCTGGGCGGCATCCATTGCCTGTTCCTCGTCGACGAGAAGGGTGCGGCACCTGCGCAGGACCATGGGTCCGTACTTTCTGTAGAGGGCATCGACGTCCAGCGCCACCGGCTTCTCCCACTCATCACAGACTATAACACGGAAAACTCCGCGGAGTGACACCCTCCTGTTCCAGAGGTGTTGCACTCATATGATATCCCACAAGGAGGCATTCTGATGAAATCCAAGTTCCTCGTCCTTGTGCTGGCGCTAGCGGCACTCGGCACGCCTTGTTTCGCGGGCGCCGTGCACCTGACGGGAATTGTCTCAACCGACTTTCTCGGGGCCAACACGCCCCAGCAAAGCATAAACACTTTCACGACAGGTGGCCAGCCCCTTTTCTGGGGTTTTGGATGGGAAGTTATCATCAACCACTTCGGGTTCGGGGGAGACTACATGGTGAGCTTTCTCCAGGATGGCAGTCAGAACTGGTGGCTGGACTGGCGTGCCCCCGCGCTCTTCCTGAGCTTCCACCCCCTCGGCAGCAGGTTTTTCCTGGATCCATTCTTCCAGGCAGGCGTCGGCAGCTCGGGCCGCGTATTTCTTGGCCAGGAGACGGTGTCTACGGGACCGGCTCCCGCGCAGGACCTGGCCCTTTCGCTCTTCCCGTTCGTAGGAGCAGGCCTTTCCCTCAATGTGGAAAGCCTGCTGCTGAGCGCGAAGGTGGTCTACATCCCATACCTTTCGCAGGTGCCGGCGACCAACATTCCAGGCTACCCGATGGGCAGGTTCCAAGTGACGATGAGCGCCGGAATCTCATTGGGCTGGTAGCCCGATCCGTGCTACTTTGCCCGCTATATCCGCAAGTTCGCGGATGAGGAGGTACCTCAATGCCCGCGGGCACATTTGTCGGATTCGGTTTCGGTCCCATACAGGCCGGCCTGATGCTCTACGAGGCCCAGCAGTCGGGGAACTTCTCGCGCTTCGTTGTTGCAGAAGTTGACCAGGCCCTGGTGGACACGGTCCACGGGAACGGAGACACGGTCACAATCAACATCGCCGGAGAGACCGGAATACGCAGGATGAACCTGCCGGAGGTCCGGCTTCTCAATCCCCGGGTCGACGCGGACAGGAGGGAAATCGTGGCCGCCATCAGGTCTGCCACGGAGCTTGCCACTGCAATCCCGAGCGTCGAGCTCTACGGGGCGGGCGGGGACGCATCCGTTGCCGCCCTGCTCGCAGAGGGCGCCACGGGAGAGCGCGCGCGCGTCCTTTACGCGGCGGAGAACAACAACTACGCCGCTTCGCGTCTCATGGGTGAGATGGCGACGTGGTCACCGGGCCGGGAGCCTTCCGGGCTCCAGGTCCTGGATACCGTGATCGGAAAGATGAGCGGCTTGATCACGACCACAGAGGAGATGCGGCTGCTCGGGCTCGCTCCCCTGGTACCGGGCCTGGACAAATGCGTGCTCGTCGAGGAGTTCAACCGGATCCTCATTTCGAAGATCGTGCTGCCCGGTTTCACGCGCGGCATTAAGGTATTCGAGGAAAAGGACGACCTCATTCCGTTCGAGGAGGCCAAGCTCTTCGGTCACAACGCCGTGCACGCCCTGCTGGGCTACCTGGGAAGGCTGCGCGGTCACAGGTTCATGAGCAGTATCCGGGAGGATGGCGGGCTCTTTGAGCTCGGACGCCGGGCGTTCCTCCAGGAATCAGGGCCCGCACTGATCCGGCGGCACGGGAGGACGGGCGACCCGTTGTTCACGGCCGCAGGCTACGAGGCGTACGCAGACGATCTTCTTCGACGGATGACCAACCCGTTCCTCCATGACGATGTGGAGCGGATCATCCGCGACCCGAAACGCAAGCTCGGCTGGAGCGACCGATTCTTCGGAACGATGCGGGCAACGCTGGAGGCCGGCATCCAGCCGACAGCTCTGGCGCTGGGAGCAGCCGCCGCGACGAGTGCGGCCGGCATCTCGCCTGAAAACGCGCGGGAGCACCTCCTGTCCCTGTGGGGCAGCGAGGCAGGCGGAGTGGAGCGCGAAACCTGCCTCTCGCTCGTGGATGACGCAATATCCCGTCTTGCCTCCTGGCGGGCATAACGGGCTCGCTTCCGCCTTGACCGCGATCTTCCCCTCTCCTAATATCTCCGTGTGCGCAAGACAAAAATAGTTTGCACGCTGGGCCCTGCCACTGATGACGTCGGAGTGCTCTCAAGCCTGCTGCAGGCGGGCATGAACGTGGCACGGTTCAACATGGCCCATGGCGACCTTGACTACCACGCTGCCATGATCTCCAAGGTGCGCGAGGCCAGTCGTTCGACCGGAATCCCCGTGGCCCTTCTCATCGATATCAAGGGACCCGAGGTACGCACGGGAAATGTTGCCGGGGGCGGCGAGGTGGACCTGGTCACCGGCCGCGTCGTCGCGGTCACGGTGGACGACAGCCCCTGCACAGCGGAGCGCATAAGCCTCAGTTACAAAGACCTTCCGGACCAGGCCACTCCCGGCACGCACATCCTCATCGCGGATGGGCTCATCGACCTCGAGGTTGTTTCCGTGAACGGCAGGGAGACGCAGTGCGCCGTGCGCACCGGCGGATCGCTCGGCTCCCACAAGAACGTGAACATCATCGGCATCAGGAGCCGCCTGCCTGCCGTGACGGAAAAAGACATCGAAAACCTGAGCTTTGCCGTGGCAAAGGACCTGGATTTCGTGGCTGCGTCGTTCGTCCGCAGGCCCGAGGACATCCTGGAAATACGGCAGATCCTGCTGAAAAACGGCTCGCACATGCACATCATTGCGAAGATCGAGGACGGGGAAGGCGTGGCGAACATAGACGAGATCATCCGGGTCTCGGACGGCATCATGATCGCCCGCGGAGACCTGGGGGTCCAGCTCGCCACAGAGGAGATCCCGCTGGTGCAGAAAAGGATCATCCTCAAGTGCCACGGCCAGAACAAGACGGTGATCACGGCCACGCAGATGCTGGACTCGATGATCCACAATCCCCGGCCTACGCGCGCAGAGGCCACGGACGTGGCCAACGCCATATTCGACGGATCAGACGCGGTGATGCTCTCCGGAGAGACTGCCAGCGGGAAATATCCCGTCGCAGCCGTCCAGGTCATGGACTCCATCGCCCGTACTGTGGAATCCTCACCTGAGTACGAGTCCCGCGTGAAGCGATTCTTCCGGCTCGACGAGATCGATGAGGACATCGCGCAGGCGGTCACGCGGAGCGCCTTCCTGGTGGCGCGGGAAATCCACGCCACGGCCATCATCGCCCCCACGCTCCGCGGGAACACGCCGCGCCTGATCAGCAAATACCGGCCTTCACAGCCGATTTTCGCCATTACCCCCTCCGAGTCGGTCCAGAGGCGCCTGCTCCTCTACTGGGGCGTGTATCCCCTGCTCTGCGATCTTGCCGACAATTCCGAAACCATGCAGAACAACGCGCTCACTGCGGCCATGGAAAATGGACTGGTGAAGAAGAACGACAAGGTCGTCATCGTAGCCGGGGTCCCCCTGTACTCGCCCATCATGCTCAATACGATCAAGGTCCATTTTGTCGGCAACGTCCTGGCAAAAGGCCAAAGGGGATTCGGGGGCTACAGGTCGGGGAAGATCGTCCGTGTAGAGGATTCCCTGGATGCGGAGCTCCGGTTGAAGCACGACGGCTCGGAGATCCTCCTGGCGCGTTTCCTCACGCCGGATTTCCTGCCCATCCTCACGGGGGTCAGCGGCATTGTGCTGGAGGAATCCTCGTACCTGAGCCCCGAGCAGATCCGGCAGATCGCGCCGGATGCCGCGGTGATCGCCTCCGTGACCGGCGCAATGGTGCTGCTGGAAGACGGATTCACCGTGACGCTGCACGGGGACGAGTGCGTGATCTACGAGGGTGTCATCAGCGGGAAATGACATGAATGCGCGGTGTACCGCGCCGCGTCACTGAATGGTCTTTTCGAACTCTTCGATCAGCTCGCGCTGACGCGGGCTCACCGCGCGCGGGATGACCACGGACACTTTCACAAGCTCGTCACCGTTTCCCTTGCCGCGCAACTCCGGCATTCCCTTGCCCTTGAGCCGGAAAACCGTGCCGCTCTGCGTGCCGGCAGGGATCTTCATGACAACCGCGCCGTCCATGGTCGGCACGCTGAGCTCCGCGCCGAGAATGGCCCGCGGCAGGCTGATGCTGAGCTCGGTAAGAAGGTCGGTGCCCTGTCTCTGGAACTGCGAATGAGGGAGGACCTCCACCACCAGGAACAGGTCTCCCTTGCCTTTTTCTCCTGACTCCCCCTCTCCTTTCATGCGGAGGCGCGCGCCGGTGTCCACACCAGGGGGAATCGTGACGGACAGGGATTTCGTGACCGTCACCTTGCCCTGTCCCCCGCACTCCTGGCAGGGGGAGAGGATGATGGAGCCGGTACCCCCGCACCGGGGGCAGGGCTGGGCCATCTGGAAAATGCCGCTGGACACGAGCTTGCTGCCGGTGCCCCGGCAGTCGGGACAGGTGGTCTTGCTTGTTCCCGGGGCCGCGCCGCTTCCTCCGCACGCGGGACATGAGTCGCGTCGAGACACCGAGATGGTCTTCTCCGTGCCTCGATATGCTTCCTCCAGGGTCACGGAGACAGCCGCCTCCAGGTCCCTGCCCTTTGCGCCCTCCGAGGAAGAACCTTTGTTCTTTTTCCGCCTGCCGCGGGTCCCGAAGAGGTCGAACCCCGAGTCCCCGAAGAGGTTCTCGAAAAAGCTGCCGCTGAGGCCCTCGTCCCCCTCGAAGACGCTGCGGAAATCAGTGCCCCTGAAGATGTCCTCACGGGCAAAGTTCTTGTCGACGCCATCATGGCCGTACTGGTCGTACAGGGCGCGCTTCTTCGGATCCGAAAGCACTCCGTATGCTTCCGAGATTTCCTTGAAGGTGTCCTCGGCCTTTTTCTTCTTGTCCGCGGACACGCGGTCAGGGTGGTGGCGCAGCGCAAGCTCCCGGTAGGCCTTCCGCAGCTCCTCAACGGTTGCGCCTTTCTTCAGCCCGAGGATTTCGTAGTAGTCACGTTTTGCAGACATGGTTTTCCATGAAAAGCCCCGGGGGCTGCCCGGGGCTCGTATCGGCTATTTCTTCTCTTCGCGGAACTCCGCGTCAATGACGTCGTCGTCCTTTTTGCCCGAAGCCGTCCCGGCCGGACCCTGGCCATTCGGCGAATCCGCCGGACCAGGACCTGCCTGGGGACCCTCCCCCTGCTGTTTGCCGGCGGCCTGCTTGTACACTTCCTCCGCCAGCTTGTGGGACGCCTTTGTCAGCTCCTCCATTCCCTTCTTGATCCGATCCACGTTCTTTTCCTTGATGGCGGACTTCAGATCGTTGAGCTTTGCCTCGATATCCGCCCGCTCCGCCTGGCTGACCTTGTCTCCGTAGTCCTTGAGGGATTTCTCCACCGAATAGGCAAGGGTGTCCGCCTGGTTGACGGTTTCCACCTCTTCCTTCTTCTTCGAGTCATCCGCCGCGAACTGCTCGGCCTGGCGCACCATCTTCTCGATTTCTTCCTTCGAGAGCTTCTTCGGCGCCGTGATCTTGATGGACTGCTGCTTGCCCGTCCCCAGGTCCTTGGCAGCCACGCTGACGATGCCGTTGGCGTCTATGTCGAAGGAGACTTCCACCTGCGGCACGCCGCGGGGCGCCGGGGGAATGCCCACCAGGTTGAACCTGCCCAGCTCCACGTTGTCGTTCGCCATGGGCCGCTCGCCCTGGAGCACGCGGATCGTCACCTCGGTCTGGTTGTCCGCCGCGGTGGAAAAGATCTCGCTCTTGCGCGTGGGGATCGTGGTGTTGCGCTCGATGAGCTTCGTGCTCACGCCGCCCAGGGTCTCAATGCCGAGGGAAAGCGGGGTCACGTCCAGGAGAAGGACATCCTTCACCTCGCCCTTGATGATGGCCGCCTGGATGGCGGCGCCCATTGCGACGCACTCCATCGGGTCCACGCCGCGCTCGATCTTTTTGCCGAAGAAGTCCTCCACGAACTTCTGCACGATGGGCATTCGGGTAGGGCCTCCCACCATGATGATCTTGTCGATCTCCGCCCCGTTGTCGCTGAACTGCACGCCGTCCTTCGAGAATGCCCCCTTGGCATCCTTCAGAGCGGTCTCCAGCGGAGTCCGACAGCGCTGCACGATGGGACCGATGAGCTCCTCCAGCTTTGCCCTGTTCACCGTCATGGTGAGATGCTTGGGACCGCTGGCATCCGCCGTGATGAAGGGGAGGTTGATATCCGTCGTCAGCGTGCTGGAAAGCTCCACCTTGGCTTTCTCCGCCGCCTCCCGCACCCTCTGGGTGGCCATCGTGTCCTTCTTCAGATCTATGCCCGTCTGGCGCATGAACTCCTTTTCAACGTATTCCACGAAGGCATTGTCCATGTCCGTGCCGCCCAGCTGTGTATCCCCGCTGGTGGACACGACCTTGAACCCGCCCTCTTTCCACATCTCCATGATGGTGACGTCCAGGGTGCCGCCGCCGAAGTCGAACACGAGGATCTTCAGCTCCTTGCCCGCCTTCTCCAGGCCGTAGGCAAGACACGCCGCCGTGGGCTCGTTGATGATGCGCAGCACTTTCAGACCGGCGATTTCCCCTGCGTCCTTGGTTGCCGTGCGCTGGTTGTCGTCGAAATACGCGGGGCACGTGATGACCACTTCCTCTACCGTGTCCCCCAGGTACGCTTCCGCGTCCTGCTTGACCTTCTGCAGAATGAACGCGGAGATCTGCTGGGCGCTGTATTCTTTTCCAAAGGCCTTGAACTTGTAGTCCGTCCCCATCTTTCGCTTTGCCGCGTAGATGGTGCCGTCCGGGTTTATGGCGGCCTGCCTTCGCGCAGGCTCCCCCACGAGCCTTTCCCCTTCCTTTGTAAACGCCACAAATGAAGGGAACGCCTTGCCCGATGAGACGCCGGCGCCCTCAGCGGAGGGGATGATAACCGGCCTGCCGCCTTCCATGACTGCGGCGGCGGAGTTCGACGTCCCGAGATCGATTCCGATGATGCGACCCATATTTTTCTCCTTTGTCCTGCTCTCTCTCCTGCGCCGCCATGCGGCGCTTTACCGGGCGCGCGGCTCTTCCGCTTTTCTGCCGCCCGGGGAAACCGGCCATTCGTTTCCTGGTATTGTTCTTACGAGAGACATCCGACTGGAAAAATGTAAGTACTGAAGGCTCGGAAGTCAAGCAGACGATGGGGATGCGCCGCTGAATTCGACGCCGCATTGACGCCGGCAGCCCCCACCGTTAGAGTAGCCACTATGCAAGTCCGCGTCCTGGCCTGGAGCTCCCTCGCGGAGCAGGACAAACGCAAGATCATCGAGCGCTCCGAGCAGGACATTGCGGCTGTTTTCCCGCGCGTGCGGGAAATCATCGAAAAGGTGCGCGCGGAAGGGGACGCCGCGCTCATCGAGTACACCCGCCAATTCAACAACGCGGACCTCACCGGCATTCCCCTTGCCGTGACCGAGCAGGAGTTCGAAAAAGCGGAGAAATCCCTCGATGCGCCGGTGAAGGACGCCATCCGCTTCTGTGTTTCAAACGTGCGTGCGTATCATGAACAGCAGCTCCCCGGGGCCATGAGCTTCGGTGAAGTCCTGCCCGGCGTATACGCCGGGGAGCGCGCCACCCCTGTTCCGTCCGTTGCCCTGTATGCGCCCCGGGGCAAAGGGAGCTTTCCTTCATCCACATACATGATGGCGGTCCCCGCACAGGTTGCAGGGGTCAGCCGGGTGGTCGTGGTGAGCCCGCCGGATTCCACCGGCGCCTGTGACCCGGCCACGATTTTTGCGGCCCGGCTCTGCGGCGTCCACGAGGTCTACCGGGTCGGCGGCGTGCAGGCCATTGCGGCGCTCGCCTATGGCACCCGGAGCATCAGACCGGTGCTGAAGCTCCTGGGCCCGGGCAACCAATACGTCACGGCGGCCAAGAGACTCCTGTTCGGTGTCATCGACGTGGGGCTTCCCGCAGGACCCTCGGAATCCATGATCCTCGCAGATGACTCGGCAGACCCTCGCCTGCTCGCACTTGACCTGATCATCGAGGCAGAGCACGGGTCGGACTCGCAGGCTCTCCTGGTCACCACGAGCCTCTCCTCGGCCCGGGCCGTGGCCGCGCTCCTGCCGCGCCTCGTGTCCGAGCTGCCCGAACCGCGCGCCTCCTATGCGGCGCAGGTCCTGGCCAACTACGGCGGCATCATCCTTGCGGCCGACATGAACGAAGCAGTCGAAATCGCAAACGACGTAGCCCCCGAGCACCTGCAGATCGCCACCACTGATCCGTTTGAAACGCTTTCCCGCATACGGAACGCCGGTGAGATACTCCTTGGCCAGCACACCCCGTTTTCTCTTGCCAACTACGCCATCGGTGCCAACGCGGTGCTCCCCACGGGCGGCAAAGCGAAAACCAGCTCTCCACTCTCCGTCCGGGATTTCCTCAAGTACTCCTCGGTTGCATACCTGACCAGGCAGGGTCACGAGTCCCTCCGGGACGCAGCGATCGTTCTCGCCGACTACGAAGGTTTTCCCGCGCATGCAAAAGCGCTCCGTGAAAGGAGAGGAAATGAGCCCGAAAAAGACCGGCACGGCTGAACCCCGGGCAAAGAAGGTGAAAACGGTTCGCCCAACCGCTGCCCGCAGGCCTGCGCCGCCCAACTCCGCGGCATACCGCGGAAGGGGCCCCCGGGCCTGGCTCACGACCGCCAACATGGGTCTCGGCCACCAGAGGGCCGCCTACCCGCTGCGCGACATCGCGGAAGGAGGGATCATCACGCTGGGCAAGGCGGAGAACACCTCCCCCTCGGAGCAAAGGCTCTGGGAGCGCCTGCGCAGAAGCTATGAGTTTCTCTCCCGTACAAAGAGCTGGCCGGTGATCGGCAACACGGTGTTCGGCCTGCTGGACAGGCTGCAGAACATCCCGCCCTTCTACCCCATCCGCGACATGTCCAACCCCTCCTTCCAGGTCCGGTGGCTGAAGGGGCTGATCCTGAAAGGGATGTGCAGCGGGCTGATGGAAATGATCCGCGCCAAACCCCTGCCGCTGCTGACGACATTCTACGCTCCTGCCATCGCCGCTGACATGGCCGGCTACGGGCGGATCTACAGCATCATCTGCGATGCAGAGATCAACAGGGCGTGGGTGGCGGAAAACCCGCGCACGAGCAAGATCGTGTACCTGGTTCCCTGCGGACGGGCCGTGCGGAGGCTGAACGAGTATGGAATTCCCAACGAGCAGATCTGGCTCACCGGCTTTCCGATTCCTCTCGAGCTGCTGGGGGACCGCAACATCAGTGCATTGAAGCACGACCTGGGCCAGAGGCTGCATTACCTGGACCCGACCGCGGAGCGCTTCTGGCCCATGCACGGGCTGAACGTGGAGCACTTCCTCGGGGCAAGGAACTGCAGGTTCGCAAAGGAGCGCGCCTTCACGATCACATTCGCCGTGGGAGGGGCGGGCGCGCAGACCGATATCTCCTACACCGTTGCAAGGAGCCTGCGGGACAAGATTGCCAAGGGTGAAGTGAGCTACAACATCCTTGCAGGCATCCGGCCCGAGGTGAAGGAATACCTGGAGAGCATCAAGAAGGAGCTCGCCCTTCCGCAGATCCAGATCGTCTGGGGAAAAACGCTGCACGAGTATTTCCAGGGATTCACCGAGTGCATGCACACAACGGACGTGCTCTGGACAAAGCCGAGCGAGCTTTCATTCTACTGCGGGCTGGGCATCCCGGTCATCATGGCGCCGCACATCGGCTCCCAGGAGGACTACAACCAGGCATGGCTCCTGGAAATCCAGGCCGGCTTCCCGCAGCAGGATCCGCAGTACGCCGACCAGTGGCTCCTGGACCTCATCCGCGCGGGCCGGCTTGCGGACGCGGCATGGAACGGGTTTCTGAAGGCAAGGAAATACGGCACCTACAAGATCCACGAAGTACTCAT
>Ga0074045_10005505_pt1 | contig 11041 bp, 10 predicted proteins | sample BogForMeECP23OM2_FD_94442 | JGI IMG/M metagenome (GOLD analysis project Ga0074045, IMG submission 94442) | Bog forest soil microbial communities from Calvert Island, British Columbia, Canada - Bog Forest MetaG ECP23OM2 | ecosystem: Environmental > Terrestrial > Soil > Wetlands ... | reverse complement strand
TAGAAAAGGTTGTTGTCCTCGTGCGGGTCGCTGCTCAGGTCGTAGAACATGGGAATCTGCGGCTTGATGTACGGATTCTGGATGGCGGGAGTCAGTGTATTGTCCGTGTAGCGGAAGACGGTCTTGTATATCTTCCACTTGATGGACATCAGCTCGCCGTCTGCGCCGAAGAATACATAGTTATCGCGGCCAGTGGTATCGCTCTTGCCCAGCATGAACGCCGAGGCATCGACGCCATCGATGGGCCGGTCCTTGGGAACGAGTTTCGCTGCGCCCACCATCCCAGCCAGCGTGGGCAGCCAGTCCACATCGGCGAGTATCTCTTGACTGACGACTCCCGCAGGGACCTTGCCCGGCCAGCGAATCATGGCCGGAACCCTCATGCTTCCCTCGAACGGCGTGTTAAAGAAATCGCCTCGCCACGGCCCATTGGTACTTCCCCCGAGTTGTGGAATTGCCCCACCGCCGCCGTTGTCGCTGCTGAGGATGACAATTGTGTTGTCCTCGATACCCGCTGCCTTGATTGCGTCCAGAATCTGGCCGACGCGATAGTCCATCTCGGCGATCACGTCGGCGAACACTCCGCCGCGCTTGTCCGACTTTCCGGCGAAATCCGGATTGGCCATGATTGGCGGATGCACTTCGGAATAGCCCACGTAAACGAAGAAGGGCTTCTTGGCCGCGGCGTTTCGCTTGATGTACTCGATGGTCTTCGGCACGATGTACTTCTCGTCCACGACGGGCCGCACCTTCAGGTCAAGCGGCATCACGGGCTTGGACTGCTCACCCTTCTTGCCCTCCCAAATCATGGGCACAGGCACGCCACTCTCCTTGAATAGTGGCCATGCCGTATAGCCCGCCTCGTCCCAGCTGTCCTCTATGCCCCACCACTCGTCGTAGCCCTGGTCGTTGGGCAGCCGCCCTTGGACGTTACCCAAGTGCCACTTCCCGTACAACGCGGTGGCATAGCCGGCATCCGAGAAGAGTTTGGCGATGGTGTATTCCCAAGGCGACATCCCCGAGGCGCCTTGCCCGGGAAAGGGGACGCGGTACGTTCCCGACCGAACCGAATACCGCCCGGTATGTATCGCTGAGCGCGTCGGCGTGCATTGGACCTCGACGTTGTAGTTGTTGAAACGGATTCCCTCGCTGGCCATCTTGTCGATACGTGGAGTGGCTACAGTTCCGCCGTATACTCCGAAAGTTCCCCAGCCGACGTTATCCACAAGGATGAACACGATGTTGGGCTTCTTCTCCTGCGCCAGGGTCGGCAGGGCGGCGAACATCGTTGCACCGATCAACGCGCAAACGATGGATCGCAGAGGTGTTCCTGGTTTCATGGTGTTTCCTCCGGGGCAGTCGTTCGACCTAAGAGTCGCAGAGGATTTTCACATAGCACGACGGTAGACGACAATGGGCCACTTCACACGTAATCAGGCTGTCTGCGCGCGCCAGTGCGACCCGCACACCATCCAATTTGCCCTTGTTGCCAATGGGGCGATTCACAGCCATTGCGGTTGGGACCGAGTCACGCGCACCCGGAAGTTATTCCGGGTCAGAGCAGGTAGATAACGACAAACGCCCATGGGTTCCAGCATCCACTCGGTCGTATAGTCGCCTAACAGCCCGTGGTGCAACTCTGGGTTCGTGGGCAAAAACGTCTGACGTATCCACAGACATTGTTCGTAGAATCGCCCTATGGCGATGGGGACGCGCAAGCAGCGGGAAAAGCAAGAGGGGATTTGGATTGCGCACACCGAGTTGGCAGCGGCGCCGGGACATCCTTTCTACCAGAAGCTGAATGAGTTGCTGGAGGCTGAGGGCTTTGACCGGTTTGTCGAGGGACGGTGCGCGAAGTTCTATGCCCCGCAGTATGGGCGGCCCTCGCTGATGCCGGGGATCTACTTCCGCTCGCTGCTGATCGGCTATTTCGAGGGCATCGGAGCGGAGCGTGGCATTGCTTGGCGGTTGGCGGACTCGCTGGCGTTGCGGCGTTTTGTAGGCATTGACTTGGACGAGAACACGCCGGACCACTCCACGATCTCGCGCACGCGGCGATTGATCGATGTGGACACACATCGCGAAGTGTTCAGCTGGGTGCTGGGGGTGCTGGCGGATGGTGGGCTGCTGAAGGGGCAGCGGATCGCGATTGATGCGACGACGCTGGAAGCCAACGCGGCGATGCGATCGATCGTGCGGCGCGACACGGGCGAGAGTTACGAAGAGTTTTTGCGTGGGTTGGCGAAAGCCTCGGGCATCGACACGCCGACGCGGGAAGAGTTGGCGCGACTGGACCGCAAGCGCAAGAAACGCACATCGAACAAGGAGTGGAAGAGTCCGGCAGACGAGGATGCGCGGGTGGCGAAGATGAAAGACGGGCGCACGCATCTGGCGCACAAGGCCGAGCACGCGGTCGATCTGGACACGGGCGCGGTGGTGGCGGTGACGCTGCAGGGGGCCGACCAGGGTGACACGACGACGCTGGATCAGACGTTGTGTGAGGCGGGCATGGCGGTGGCGGAGCAGATCGGGCGCGAGGCCGAGTTGCGGCCCGGCGACAAACCGAAAGTGAACGTCAACGGCATCGAAGAGCTGGTGACGGACAAGGGCTACCACAGCGGCGCGGTGGTCCAGCGGGTGAAGAGTTACGAGGTTCGCAGCTACATTCCGGAGAAGCAGCAGAAGGGGCTACGGAACTGGGCGGGCAAGCAGACTGAGCAACAAGCGGTGTATGCCAACCGGCGACGGGTAAGAGGCGAGTACGGCAAGAGTCTACTGCGGCGGCGCGGCGAGTTCGTCGAGCGCAGCTTCGCGCATTGCTACGAAACCGGTGGTATGCGACGCTGTCACCTACGGGGACGGGACAACATCTTGAAGCGGCAGTTGATTCATGTCGGCGCGTTCAACCTGAGCCTGATCCTGCGCAAGTTGTTGGGCGCGGGCACGCCGCGAGAGCTGAGAAACCGCCTTGGCAGGCTTGTTTTGTTGGTTTATTTACTCTTCCGGGGTCGGATAAACCAAAATTGGCTTTGCAGAAGCCGAAATTCCGCGTCCGTTGCCAATTGCTTCGCGGAGTCGCATATCCGGCTACGTCGTCAGCCTTGCAGAAAATCCGCCACTTGCGCCACGGGCTGCTATGGTGAGAAGTGACGGGCCGCCTGAAGTTCCCTCCGGCGTTCCGCTTTGGTGGCATTTTCATCTTATGCGTCAATTTGTGGCGATATTTTCATCTCATGGGGTCTCCGATTCTCACCTTATGGGGGCAAAGTCAATCTAAGTCGCTGTTTTTACGGCCCCGCCATTCTCACGTCATGCGTAAACCCACACGCATCATGGCGTGTTAAAAAACGGTGGACGCGGGGGGCTTCAGCCCCCCGCGCACAAAGTTGAAAGTGAGCAAGACGTACTGTGAAGGGGGCACGGCACGCCGTGCCCCCTTCTTGATTCGCAGTGTTGCCTTCGACAAAGAAGGGTATCGCGAAACAACTTATGCAAGATTTGATCCGCCTGATAGGCGAGGTAGATGTAGTTGTACCGGGATATAGCCACGACTGCGAGTTCTTGCTGCCCTAGCCGAAGTGGTATTGAACACGTGGTCGCGCTCGGAACACCCAAGGGCTGTCCTTGCCCAGTGCGAAGTTGCAATCGAACACTATCGCGGAATTCTAGCGTTAGTTAGTCAGAAGCTCGGGCTACCTGCCGAGAGCCTTGCTCGTAATCTCTTCGAGCTTTCAATTTGCACTATCTATCTAGCCAAACATCCCGAACTACTGGACGACTTCATCGATTTCGGTACCAACATCCACTACGAGGTCTTGGCCGCCATGTCGCCGGCACTGCTGGCGCGAGACAAATCTCTGCTTAATGAACTTGAGATGAGAGAATTTGAACACGACCGGATGGTCGCATACTTCGGGAAGAAAAGCTGGCATCGCAGGAGTGTCCGCGAACTAGCGGATGACACTGGCTTCGGACCTCTATATCGCACGTTCTACAAGGTATCATCATCCATCGCGCACGGCGACTCTTTTATTCTCCTACGACGTAGACATCTGAGATGGTGGACCTCAGAAGTAAATCGCAAGCGATGGGCAAGCTACGTCGAAACATCTGCCCGATTTGCATACCTCTTGATGGCCACGCTATTTGAACAGGTCAATCTCGTTCTTGCACTTGGACATGACCAGCCAATGCACGAAATGGAAACATACATCGCTACCCATCCGGAATATGAAATTCCTACCGATCTGCGGTAGACTCGGCAGCGAGGCGGGGGGGGCCGATCAACGCCTCTTCCGAAGTCAATAGGTCCTAGTCGGGTGGCGGTGGCCCGGGCAACGACACCCTTCCCAAACCAAGAAATCCTAGTTGGGTGCCTCTTTCAAGCGAAGGAGTGTTCTATTCGGCGGAACGGGGTTGCTGTTGTACCTGATTTTGTGGATCGTGATGCCGAATGAGGGATAAGAGCCGTCGGACTGTAGCTCTCTATCACGCGACAGCCAGCCGGCATCTCAAAGAGCGACGGGTCGAGCGTTGTGGTGGTGAGTTCGACCACTTCGTTCGTAGTGATGATCTTTCCCTTCTTCGATGTGTGCGTCGCTGTCGACTTCATCGGGTAGAGTCCGTCGCTCGCATCATCACCTTTCATAACGACGCGGTCGCCACACCCAGGCTGGCTCACCGCAGGGCAGTTCATCGCGCGAGCGACCTCTTGCTCACAGCTCAGTTCCGGCAACAACTTGGCGTACGAGCCGTCAGCTTCAACCTTGCCGTCGAGGTGATCGCAGGCATCGGGAGTGGACTCGGAGACCAAAGACGATTTGATGTGCCGCGCTTCAAATCCGAACATCTGCTGGCGCTCGCCAGTATCGATGCTGGTGCGGGTGGTCGTCACCACGCCGCCCTTATGACGGACTGCGGATTTTCCATCGGCTGACTGGGCTGTTTCTCCGGGCATACTCACGCAACGGTCCGCGTGCTCCAGAGAGATGATCGTGCACTGATTGCCGCCGAGTACAGTGATGATCCGCTTCTGATCGCACTGGGTGATGTTGATAATGCCGCCCATACCGCTGCCGAAGGACAGCTCGTCGCGCATGCGTGCCCCCTTGATGTAGAGCGTACCGTCCATGGTCATGGGTGCTGTATTTTCGGGCATTTTGGTGGTGATACGAGTCTTGATCTTCAGGTCGGCCGCAACAAGCGAAGAACAGGAAAGCGACACGGTCAGAGCGTACAGGTAAATGCGCGTCAAGGGACCCCCTCCTACTTATTGAAGGGCGAATGGGTGGATATGATAAAACGAACTGCGGACGCGAGAACAGCGGAGGAAGGGCGGGCGACCTGCGCAACAATGTACCCGAAACCGAGAAATCCTCGCCGGGTGGCCCGTTCAAGCGAAGCTTTCCCCACTCAAGGCCAAAAGAAGGCCTTGAATGGGGCATCCTGCAACTGGGGTTCTCCAGATTTAGCTCAGAAGCTGCCGTACGCAATGGCGGTCGAGTCGTCACCGGTGGAATGGTTCTTCGACATTTCTTTCGATATTTCCTTGACGCGGTCGCGCAGTACCAGTTCGCGTCCGCTGGTTTGGCCCGAGGTCCAGACCTGGCTCAGAAAATACTCGCTTCCCGTGTGTTGAAAGATCAGTTCGGCGTTGGCCGACGGGGTCAGCATGAACGTTGGGTGCGTGTGAACCACGGCAACGTGCTGGCCGTCAGCGCTCTGCAGCCAGATGACCGATTGGGGATTCAGGTCCGAGTCCGAAACGGTGTAATCGCCCGCGGGAAGCTGCTGATTGTCGACCATGAAGTTAAAGGGTATCGAAACCTTAAGAAAGGCCACGTTTTCGGCCTGTGAGTACACGGAAGCGGCCCCGCACAACAGGACCATCGCGAACAGCGTGCGTATAGCTTTCATCTGAATTTCTCCTCTGCCTTGTGTACGGTCCAGCAGCGTGAGCGGATTCGGTCGACTCGAACTCGCTCGCGCTCTATCTGGCCCTTACTTACGAAGGATAAGAGCCCCCGCAACGCGATAAGTTACACAGAGGGTGGCGGGTGCCCCATCCCGCCTTCCGTTGGCGGGGTGGGGTTTTCGCGTGTGCGCCAACGAACGTCCATGAATAAAAGACCCACCCGGGCAAATCCGGCCCGAGTGGGGCATCCAATTCACTCGAACCCGGTGACGCCCCGGGTTACTTTAGTTTTCCCGCCCCGCCGATTTCTCTGGCTCTCCCACCCGCCATCGCGATACACATCGAACGGGGGACGGGATCGGTGTCCCTGCCTGCACCCGTCGTGTGGCAGAGTCTGCTCGTTGACAATTCCCATAAGGAGAAAGGCGGCCTTCGTCGGCGCTTCTCCGGCGCCGCCATGATTTCGCTATGTCAGTATGACTTGTATGATTTGTATGATTTATATGACTAGTATGACAAGCGTGAGTATGGAAAGTATGACAAGTATGACAAAACCGCCCGCTAAAACCCACGAGTTTGCGCTCTAAGTCCCACGGGCAGACATGGATACGTATAACTACAATATTTATCAATGACATGCGAAACAATTTCCTCCCAAACCATTGATTCTAAACAGTCGTTAATTTTGTTTTTTGAGCGATTTCCAACTGGCAGTTTACCCAAACGAAAATCCCCACTCAAGTCCTCAAAGAGGGTTTTGAATGGGGCAGGGAAAGAGCGGAGCCAAAGAACCTACCGAAGCTCGCGGAGCAGCAACTCGCTCGCCAGGTGGGTACGTTCCTCACACAGGCGTCCGATGCGGCGGTTGTTCTCGGACTCTAACTCTCCTGATCTTGCGGACAGGAGAAAGAGTTCACCTTCGATCGTTCGCATCTGCTCCCAAATGTCGATCTTTCGCTTCTCATGATTGGATAATTGCATTTCAAAACCCTCACAATCGTGTACAGACCAGGTCACTCAAGCCGAATCTTATGCTGAGCGGCGCGCCTTCAAAAGGTGTGGTTACGCCGGTTCGATCTCGCACGATGGAATGGACAAGCCTGTTTTTGCGAGGACCCGGTCAACGATCTGTTCCGCGCAGTCGTGGTACTCGGTGTGTAGCGTGCTGCGCCAGCCTGAGAGTTCGCCCCGTAGAAATTCGGCCTCAGGTCCAGCGGGACCATTCTTATGCTCAGCATGAAAGGCCTGCAAAAGGAGCGCGCCCTGGTCAACAAGACGATCGATAGTTTCCGCGTTTGCCACTAGACGCATAATAATTATCCTTTCGCGCAATCGACTGCCTACAGAAATCAATCGCGCCGATGCCGCTAACGGCCAGATAACCTAGTAAGCTGGCGGCTGGTTATTAGGTATAGTTTGTGGTCCGGGAAGGCAGGTTTGCCCGCCTTCCCGTGTAACGTGGTCGCGAAAACTACACAGCTACGGCGACGTTATGAAAGGTCGAGACGACCGTCTCATAGTTATGAACCCGCGGCGTTCCATCGATTATCTTCGCCAGGGTCTTCAACACTTCGGGGTACGTGTTGGTGTTGTAATCATCTGCATTGTTCTTGTTCTCCCACAGGCTGATTGAAACCGCGTCCTGCGAGCCGGTGCTGCATAGACTGATTTCCTCCTTGAAGCCCTTCTGCTTGCGCAGCAAAGGAAGGATCTGGTTCTCGAATGTCCGGGTGTAATCAGACTGCATGTTCGATTTCAGGCGAAAAGAGACATTGCGTGCGTACATATTCAACCTCCTAAAGGTTGTTCAGTAAGCCGTATAAGATGGAGACAACTTCAGATGGGCTGACTTATATTCAGGGAACCTGAATGAGGGGAAGGTGGACACTACCTCAACTTCGACTCTACGCGATAGGGCCCCTGTTGTCAAATGTACGAGCTACCGAACAAGCCTCGCTCGAAGCTTTCAATTCGCTCAGGACAGACTTTTTGATAATCCAAGTTGGATAGTGCCTGCTTGTAATAACTCCGGCGATTCGTCACTCTAAAGGACTTACGACGTTAGTTTGTGTCTCTGCGATTCTCCTTAGATAGAGCTATTGTGCTCAGACGCAGCGGCAGGCGGAACCCTATCATTGAGCTTGGCCAAAGAACTTTAAGGAGAAATGAATGAAATCCAAGAATCTATCTGCTTTTGTCCTGGGGTCGCTGATCGTGTTCGCCCTGTCACTGCCGGTGATGGCGCAGAGCACCACACAGTCGACAACCTCGACAACGACCCAGGCTCCTCCCGCGACCCAGAGCACCACCACCACGACTTCACAGGACCCGGCACCCATGCCGGCCCAGACCACGCAGACGACCGAGACCAATACCAAGTACAACAATCATCACAAGGTGAAACAGACCGATTCGACCACCACCACCGCCACACCGGCAGCCGAGCCGATGAAGCAGACCGACACCACGACCACCACAACCACGCCGGCGCCGCAAGTGAAGAGCCAAAGCACCACGACGACGACCACAACCCCGCCCCCGCAGAACTAATCGCGGAGAATCGGTCCTAATTCGTTCCTCGGAGAGTAGTCCAATCTTGCTTTCCCAGGCGCACCACTCAGGCTCAATGCTTGAGTGGCATTTTTTCGTGGGAGCTGACGATTCGGACTGTGGTGTCCAATCGGCGTATGATTGAAGTTGAGAGAGTTTCCCGACTCCTCATTCAGACCCCCTGAGCTAGGTCAGCTGTTCTGGAGTACCCTCCTCTTAGTTGTGCAATCGCAGGAGTTAAAGTGTTAAAATCAAATGTCCGGGTTAGTCCCAAGGCCGTCTCCCCCATGAAACAACAGCCTTCCCAGCACGTTCCGGCGAGCACCTTCTCCGATGAAGAGATACGAGTCCGCGCTTACCAGATCTATGAGTCCAGCGACAGAACTAACAAACATGCTGACGCTGACTGGTTCCAGGCCCAGACGGAATTGATGGAGATGGTGGGCGGCAAATAGCCCGTGCGTGTTTAGCTTATGAAGAACAGCGACTTCATGGTCTAACCGGCCCGTTGACGGGCGGGTGGCCCGGTCGACGCCCCCCGAACCAACAAATCTTAGTCGGGTGTCAGTTCAAGCGAAGCTTGAGCACCCGACTGTTGGAGGATAATTCGCGGGTACTTCGCCCTGAAAGGCGATCGCTAGACCTCAGACGACCCGTAGTCGGCCCGCCCAGCCTTACTGGTCGACCTTCGCAGCCCTAACCTGTGCCATACCTTTGCGCACTCGTTTGGCGAACTTGTTTGCGCCTCTGGTGAGCGCCGCTCCGTCGATCTCTGCAGATTCTTTCAGCCGTTCGATCATGTTGGAGAGAACTTCCACTTCTTGGGCCGACAGCTTTGCGCCATCCTGATGCAGAGCCTTGAGACGGCGAACCTTGTCGAAGATCGAGATGAGTCCTTGGTACTCCGGTATCAGATACACGACTTCCCGCTTCGACGCGTAGTAGTAATCAAAAGCTTGGCAATTCAGTTTTCTCACTACCCTGAGCGGATCTCCCTGTCCGCTCTTGATTCTTGTCGCAAGGTGGTATATTCCTCCCAGTTCCTCATAGATGGCGCGTTTCGCATACCGGGCGGTGATGGCATCGCCGATCCAGCGCCTGATTGGCTCCAAGAAAATCCCGGTGACAACACCTGCGAGCGCACTAACGAGGATCTTGCCCCAATCCGACATGTCAGGAGTCTGCTCGGGGCGCCGCTCATAGTCAAGGTGCGAGCGAGAGATGCGAGAGATGGCGGGTAGCGCAGGTAAGTCGGGCGGGTGCCTGCCGTTGGCAAATGTGGGGCTTTCGCCAAGGCTGAATCGGCGGGGTGCCCCCAGAGCCTGCAATGAGCCGCGGCGAGGTGCGCGCCCGCTTTTGCCGATCCTCGGCCATGAGCTTTGCAGATCAGCGAATCCGCCTATCACGCGCCGGTGTGTCCCGCGTCCTTGCGGGTTTCAATCCAGACCTGTTATCCATAGCTCGTGAGGCAAAGGGATTGGTGTCTCTTTTCCTGCCGCTGCGGCGCGGAATGCATTGCTCTTTGACAACATCGGACCTTTGATAACCAGGAACTGTCGCTCCCGGTATCCCTACTATCACCTGTGATCAGTTTCAGATATGTTATATAGTTATAGTTATCTAGTTATATATAACAATAAGTTCAACTTTGCAGTCAGCTGATATATATCTTATTCTAAAGCCTTTGTATATGTGATATAGCGTTATACCTACGTATAACATCAAAACTGAAAGAAGCGCCCTGCTGGACGTTGACACCTCACCTAAGACGGAACGAAGTTACAAAGCTTGAGGGTGTATAAGAGCGAAGACGCCATGCGTAAGGTGACCATCGTTGGACGCCTCCTCTTTTTCGTGGTGATTGCCTGTGTTTCCGGGCTGGCACAGGAGTCCTACGAAGACCGCGCCGCCCGGCTTCGGCCGGAAGACATTCCTCCGCTCATCCAGAAAGCCCAGGGTGGTGACCTGAGTTCGCAGGTGCTGCTGTGGCTGGCCTACCGCGGTGGCCACGGCGTGCCCAAAGACGCGAAGCAAGGCGTTTCGTATTTGCGCCAGGCCGCCGAGCAAGGCAGTCTTGAGAGCCAGTGGGTCCTAAGCACGTTGTACGAGTTCGGCCGCGCCGGGCTGCCGGTCGATCATGCTGAATCCTTCAAGTGGGCGCTTAAGGCTGCGCAGCGCGGTCACATGGTGGCGCAGCACAACGTTGCGTCCGCTTACTTTGAGGGCCGGGGAGTAGAAGAAAATCTGGAGCAGGCCCGCTACTGGTACACGCGTGCAGCCGAGCAAGGATTTGGCCACTCCGAATGGATGCTGGGCCGTATCTATTACGAAGGGCTGGGGGTTCCGGCCAACCGCGACGAAGCCATAAAGTGGCTGAGCAAGTCTCTGGCCCAAGGGCATGTTCCCACCATGCTCACGCTGGCCGACATGTTCACCAATGCCAGCCACGTTCCCCTGCAGCCACAATTTGTGTTCGATCTCGAACGCGGCGCCGCGCAAGGAGGCAGCCATGCCGCCGAGTTCGAGGTTGGCCGCGTCTATCGTGAAGGCTATTTGGGCGCGCCCGATTACGCGCAG
>Ga0074045_10005504_pt1 | contig 11042 bp, 15 predicted proteins | sample BogForMeECP23OM2_FD_94442 | JGI IMG/M metagenome (GOLD analysis project Ga0074045, IMG submission 94442) | Bog forest soil microbial communities from Calvert Island, British Columbia, Canada - Bog Forest MetaG ECP23OM2 | ecosystem: Environmental > Terrestrial > Soil > Wetlands ... | reverse complement strand
GGCCGCGCAGCAGCCGCTGTTTCTCGCGATTCCACTCCCGTTCCTTGGTCACCGCCCGCTTGTCGAACTGCTTCTTACCCCGCGCCAGACCAACGTCGAGCTTGATCCGCCCCTTGCTGAAATGCAGGTTGAGCGGCGTGAGCGTATAACCGGCGCGCTCGACCTTGCCGATGAGACGGTTGATTTCGACCCGGTGCAAGAGCAGCTTGCGTGTGCGTGTCGGGTCGGGTCGGATGTGGGTCGACGCGGTGGCAAGAGGCGTCACGTGCGCGCCCAGCAACACGATCTCGCCCTTCCGGACCACGACGTAGGCTTCCTTCAACTGCGCCCGCCCGGCGCGGATGGCCTTCACTTCCCAACCTTCGAGCGCGAGCCCTGCCTCGAATTTCTCCTCGACGAAATAGTCGTGATAGGCTTTTCGGTTGTCGACTATGCTCATCGCAGGCTCTTCGTGCATCGCGCGCGGGCTCGATAGCACGCACGCGCGCCCTATTGTAACAATGGCAGCCATCCGCACCGCGCGAGCGCGCGAGCGGCCCCGATCCGACATGCGCGAGATTACCGTCACGATCGTCCATGCGCTGCCCGACGAGGCGAGGGAAATCGCCTTGAGCCTGCCCGAGGGCGCGACCATTGGCGAGGCCATCGAGCGCGGCAAGGCGCTTTTGCTGCTCTCCCAAGCCGAGCTCGCCCGCTGCCCGGTCGGCATCTTTGGTCAACGCGCGCGCCGCGACACCGTCCTCGCCGACGGCGACCGGGTCGAGCTCTACCGACCCCTGAAGATCGACCCGATGCAGGCGCGACGCCGGCGTGGAGCTGCCAAAAAACGTTAAATTAGCTGTGCAAGCTATTTATTATTAACGCTAATTCGGCTTGGAAACCGGAGCCTTTGATGCCCCGACCGCGGCGCCAGTGCACCGCGTTTCAACCCGATGCCCCGTGCGCGCGCAGCGCACGAGCGATCCCGTCGTAGCCACCGCGCACCGCCCAGGACAGCGCCGTGGCGCCGTTTTCGTTGTGCTGGTTGACGTCGGCGCCGTGCGCGAGCAACAACTCGACCGTCGGGTCGTAGCCGCCGCGGACCGCCATCATCAGTGCCGTGGTGCCATTGGGGGACACCGCATTGACGTTCGCGCCGGCGTCGAGCAGGTAGCGGGCAACCTCGGTCTGGCCCGTGGTCGCGGCATAGATGAGCGGCGTCCAGCCCGGGGCATCGAGCGCGGCCCCGTGCGTGTAGAGCGTCTTGACGATCGCGAGGTGGCCGCCGAGCGCGGCGACGGTGATCGGACGGTCACCGAAGTGATTGGGCGCATCGACCTTTGCCCCGGCCGCAAGCAGCGCGTCGAGCGTAGTCTGCCAGCCGGCGCGCGCCGCGACGAACAACACCGGGTCGCCGTTGGGATCGACGGTATTGGGATCCATGCCGCGCGCGAGCATGGCCCGCACCTGGTCGCTGCGGTCGATCGTCACCGCCTGCACAAAGGCGTCGTACGAATCCGCCGCGCGCACAGTGTACGGGGCGGCGAAAAGCATCCCGAGTGCGAACAGCGCCGCCGCCGGCGCGTGGCTGGAGAATCTAGTGCGCATCGCGAGCTACTCCAAACAAATTGAAAAAATTATCGGACGTCCTCGTCGCGATGTCGTCGACGGCCATCCCGCGCAGGCGCGCAATCTCTTCGGCCACATAACGCACGTAAGCGGGCTGGTTGGTCTTGCCTCGAAACGGTACGGGCGCAAGATAGGGCGAGTCGGTTTCGATGAGCATGCGTTCGAGCGGCACGCGCCTCGCCACGTCCTTGAGCGCCTGCGCGTTCTTGAACGTGACGATGCCCGAGAATGAGATGTGGAAACCGAGTTCGAGCGCACCGGCCGCGACCTCCCAGCTCTCGGTGAAGCAGTGCATGACGCCGCCCACGTCGCCAGCGTTCTCCTCGCGCATGATGGCGAGCGTATCGTCGGCTGCGGCGCGGGTGTGGATGACCAGTGGTTTGCGGCAGCTGCGCGCGGCGCGGATGTGGTTACGAAAGCGCGCGCGCTGCCAGGACAGATCGCCCTTGAGCCGATAGTAGTCGAGCCCCGTCTCGCCGATGGCGACAACCTTCGGTTGCGCCGCGAGGCGCACCAGTTCGTCCGCCGAGGGTTCCGGCGTGTCCTCCACGTCCGGATGCACCCCGACCGTGGCGTAGAGCTGCGCATGGTCGGCGGCGAGCTTCACCACCGAGGGCATCTCCGGCAGATTCACGCTGATGCACAGCGCGTGGGTTACCCGGTTCTCGGCCATGGCCTCGAGCACCGCCGGAAGGTTGGCGGCGAGCTCGGGAAAGTCGAGGTGGCAGTGGGAATCGACGAACAAGCGTTACATCGTGTGCGTCGGGCGGCTCGACGCCAGCGTTTCGCCGAGGACCTGCTCGATTTGCGCGCGCGCCGATGCCCCGATATCGTCGTTGGTGAACTGCACGCCGATGCCCTGCGTGCGGTTGCCCTGGACGCCGTCGGGTGTGATCCACACCACCTTGCCTTGCACGGCAATGCGTTGCGGGTCATCCATGAGCGAGAGCAGCATGAAGACTTCCTCGCCCAGCTGGTAGGGGCGGTTGGTCGGAATGAAAATGCCGCCGCCCTTGAGAAAAGGCATGTAGGCGGCGTAGAGCGCCGCCTTCTCGCGAATGTTGAGCGACAACACCCCCGGCCGCGACACCGTCGACGTATTGCCGTTGAAGCGGTCGTTGCTAATGCACGTCTCCCGTAGCGAATAGCGCGAGATACTCGAACAGCAGCGCCTCGACCACCAGCCGCGGTTGGAGTGGATGGCCGAGCAGCGCACGCTGCTGGAGCAGCGTCCCATAGTAGCGGAACAGCTTCAGCCGCGCCACCTTCCGCCCCAGTTCGCGCAGGGCATCGCGCCGGTCGGGATTGAACCGCGGCGCGCCGCCGCCACTGCTGGCGGCAAGATCGGCGATCCAGGTCTGCAACCAGTACACCACAGCCGCCAGCTGTGCCTTGCGCTCGTCCTTGGGGTAGCCGTCCAAGCGCGCACCGAAGAGCACCGGACGCAGGCGCTCCGGCCGCGACAGGCCGTCGAGCAACAGTTCGCGCTCGCGCTGCACGGCGGAATCGGCAAACGTAAGCGCGAGCAGCGGCGCGCCGCCGGCCTGCGCGAGCAGCAATTCGGCGTTGTCGGCGCCGTGCGCCTCAAGCCACGCGGTCGCGGCCGCGACATCGGGGTCGGGCGCGACGAGCCGCTGGCAGCGGCTGATGATCGTTGCCGGAATGCGCCCGGGCAGGTGACTGACCAGGATCAGACACGTCGCCGGTGGCGGCTCCTCGAGCGTCTTGAGCAGGGCATTGGCCGCCGCCGCGTTCATGCGCTCGGCAGGCGTGATCAGCGCCACCTTGGCGCGCAGGCGGTGGGTCGAGAGCTGCGTGAACTCGATCAACGCCCGCACGCGCTCCACGGTGATGGCGTCGACCGGGACCAGATTGCCCTCGTCGTCGCGCTCGATGGGCTCGATCACGCGCAGATCGGGATGCACACCCGCCGCGACGTAGCCGCAGCTCGGGCAAGCGCCGCATGCGCTGCCGTCCGCGTGGGGCTGTTCGCACAACAACGCCTGCGCAAAATGCAGCGCCAGGATGCCCTTGCCGATGCCACGCCGCCCGGTGACAAGCATCGCTTGCGGCCAGCGCGCGCGCGCTTGCAGCGCCGCGCCCGCGGCCGCGCGCTGCCATGGGGCCAACGGCTGCCACACGGGCACGGGATTCGCGGCTTCGTTCACAGCGCAGCGACGAGCGAGGTGACTTCGGCCCGGACCGCGTCGCGCGAACGGGTGGCGTCGATCACGCGCATGCGCTGCGGCTCTGCGCGCGCACGTTGCAGATACGTTGCGCGCACCCGGGTGAAAAACTCGCTGCCCTGACGCTCGAATTTGTCCTGCATCCGCGCCCCGGCGACCCGCTCCTGGCCGACCTCGACGGGGATGTCGAACACAAGCGTCAGGTCGGGACGGAAGTCGCCCAGCGCAAGCCGTTCGAGCTGGACGAGCGTTTCCAGCGCCACGCCGTGGCCGCCGCCCTGATAGGCATAGGTGGCGTCGACAAAGCGATCGCAGACGATCCACGTACCGTCGGCAAGACGCGGCCAGATCTCGCGTTCGCAATGTTCGCGCCGCGCGGCAAACATCAGCAGCGCCTCGGCCAGCGGTGTCATCGGCTCGTGCAGCAGCAGTTCACGCAGCGCTTCGCCGACCCGGGTGCCACCCGGCTCACGACTGACCCATACCCGCCGCCCGGCCTGCTCGAGCGCCGCCTTGAGCCACGGCAGATGCGTGCTCTTGCCGGCACCGTCGATACCTTCGAGGGTGATGAAGCGGCCGCGTGGAGGAGAGTTGGACATGCGCGATGCAACGGCGATGCTAACGCCCGTTCTTCTGGTATTTTGCCACCGCGCGATTGTGATCGGCGAAATTGGTCGAGAACTCGCTCGAGCCGTCTCCGCGCGAGACGTAATACAAATAGGGCGTGGGAGGTGGATGCAACACCGCGTCGAGCGAGGCCTGGCCGGGCAAGCCGATCGGCGTCGGCGGCAGGCCATCACGCGTGTAGGTGTTGTACGGCGTGTCGGTATCGAGGTCGCGCTTGGTCAGGCTGCCATCGAAGCGCGCGCCCAGGCCATAGATGACGGTCGGATCGGCCTGCAGCCGCATGCCGCGCTGCAGGCGATTGACGAGCACCGACGCGATGAGCGGGCGGTCGGCGCCGCGCCCGGTTTCCTTTTCCACGATCGAGGCCAGGATCAGCGCCTCGTACGGCGAGGTGAACGGAAGTCCGGATGCGCGCGCCGCCCAAGCCGCATCCAGGCGTTGCTGCATCATGCGGTAGGCACGCGCCAGGAGCGACATGTCGGTGGCCCCGGCGGCAAAGAAATAGGTGTCGGGAAAGAACCAACCCTCGGCTTGCGCGCCATTCGCGCCGAGCGAGCGCATCAAGTCCGGTTCGGCCACAGCGGCCGCGGTCTGGACGATCTCGCTGTTGCCGCGCAGCGCCGCGCGCAAATCGCGCACCGTCCAGCCCTCGACAATGGTCAGGCTCGTCTGCGTCGCGTCTCCCTGAGTCAACTTCGCGAGCAAGCCGGCGAGCGTCGTGCCCGCCGCAAGTTCGTAGTTGCCCGCCTTGATCGAGCGGTCGACGCCGCCCAGGCGCGAGAGCAGCACGAGCGTCCAATCCGCCCGCAGCACGCCGGCGGCCGTCAGCCCGTGCGCAACGGTGCGCAGCGTCGCGCCGGAACGCACGCTGAAGGCGAACGGCGCCTGCGGCAGCGGTAACGGAGCGCGTGTGACCCACCACCAGGCGGCCACCCCGGTGGCCAGGACAATGGCGATGAACGCGATGAGACGGCGCAACACAGGCGCTCGCAGGCGGAAAACGGAATCGCGCGATTATAATGGCTCCATGGTCCGACCCCTTGGTCCACCACCGCGCGCGTCCGGTTTCACGCTGGTCGAGATCCTGGTTGTCATCGTCATTCTTGGCATCCTTGCCGCACTGGTCGTGCCGCGCATCATCGAACGACCCGATCAGGCGCGCGTGACTGCCGCCAAGGCCGACATCGCCACCATCATGCAGGCGCTCAAGCTCTATCGCCTCGACAACCAGCGCTATCCGACCACGGAACAGGGGTTAAGCGCGCTCGTGGTCCGCCCCACCCTTGCGCCAGCGCCTGCGAACTGGAAGCCGAACGGCTACCTCGAGCGCCTGCCGCAGGATCCATGGGGGAATCCCTATCAGTATCTCAATCCGGGTTTGCGTGGCGAGATCGACGTCTTCAGCTTCGGTGCGGACGGTCAGCCCGGCGGAACGGGCTACGATGCCGACATCGGTTCGTGGGACCTGTGACGCGCAGGCGTTGTCGCGGCTTTACCCTTGCCGAGATATTGGTGGTGCTGGTCGTGATCGGCATCGCCGCCGGGATCGTGTATGCCCAGCTCGAGAGCGATCCGCGCCAGGCGCTGCAGCGCGAGGGACGGCGCTTCGCCGGCGCGCTCGAGCACGCCGCGCTGCTCGCCCAGTGGAAGAACGAAACCCTCGGCGTATCGGCCAGTGGCAATGCCTACCGCTTCTGGCGCCGCAGCAGCGACGGCGAGGGCGACCATTGGGTGGCGCTCTCCGACGACGACCTGCTCACGCCGCGCGCGCTGCCGGCGCCGTTGATCGCGGTGGCGCGCGTCTATGCCGGGCAGGCGGTTCCCAACGACGCGGTCCTGCCGCTCGTCCCCAGCGGCCGTAATGAGCCCTATGTCATCGCCCTTGCTGCGCCGGAATGGCAACTGCTGCTTACCGCCGACCCGTTGAACCGGGTCGCGGTCGTCGGTCCGATTCCACGCTGAATCGCCTTCGCGCCGTGCCCCGGCGGGGATTCACGCTGGTCGAAGTCCTGGTCGCTCTGGCGATCGTCGCCGTCGCACTCGCCGCAGGATTTCGCAGCGTCTCGCAGAGCGCCGACAGCGCCACGGCGCTGAAGGCGCGCACGCTCGCGCTCTGGGTGGCGGAGAACCGCCTCGCGGCAGCGCAGCTCGAAACACCCGGCCCGACCGTGGGAGACACCAGCGGCAATGACAGCGAGGCCGGTGCGAGCTTCCTCTGGCACGCCACCGTGATCGGCACGCCCAATCCGGCGTTTCGACGCGTCGAAATCAGCGTCGCCGAGGCCGCCCGTCCCGACTACGTGCTCGCCCGCTTGGTCGGCTACGTGGGCCAGAGCGCGCAGTGATGGCGATGCGCGACGTCCCGCGGCGTGGCTTCACCCTGATCGAGGTCGTGATCGCGATCGCCATCGTGGCGTTGATCGCCACACTCGGCTATCGCGCCGTCGCCGCGCTAAGCGAGAGCGAAACGCGGCTCGCCGCCGAAGCGACGCGCTGGCGCACGCTCGATCTTTTCTTCGCGCGACTGGAGGGCGACGTGCGCCAGGCGATGCCGCGCCCTGCGCGGCTGTCCGATACGCTCGAGCCGGCCTGGCTGGGCAGCAACGACGACGTCGGCAACAGCCTGCTCGAATTCTCGCGCGCCGGGCCCGAGTTCACACTGGAACCGGGCAGCGCCGGACAACGCTTGGCGTATCGCCTGCGCAACGGCGCGATCGAAGTGCTGTATTGGGCGAGCTACGATCGGCCGAGCGGCGTCGAGCCCACGCCGTATCCCCTGCTCGATGGCGTGGCAGGTTTCCAACTCCAGTACCTCACGCAGAGCGGGGCCTGGGCCGCGACCTGGCCGCTCACCGGCGAGAGCCCGCTGCCACGCGGGGTGAAGGTCGATGTCACGTTGGCATCGGGCGAAGTCATCGAGCGATGGCTCGCACTGCGCTAGCCGCCCGCGGTGCAGCCATCGTCATGGCGATGCTGCTCGCCGCGCTGGCGGCGACCATCGCCGCCACGCTGCTGTGGCAACAGCAGCGTTGGGCGGGCGAGTACGAGCGCCGGCGCGATCAGGTACAGGCGCAAGCGCTCGCGATGGCCGGCGTGCAATGGGCGCGCCAGATCCTGTTCGAGAATGCCCCGGCGACGATGGTCAATCTGACCCAGCCCTGGGCTTTTCGCCTGCCGACGACACCCATCGAGAACGGGTCGATCGGCGGCTACATCACCGATGCGCAAGGGCGCCTGAACGTCAACAATCTAGCCCCGGGCGGTACCGCGGCCACCTCCGCACAAGCGGCCTTGCAGCGCCTCTTTGTCGCGCTCGGCGTTCCGGTCGCGCTGCTCAATGCGCTTGCCGACTGGGTCGACGCCGATGACCAGACAACCTCCAACGGCGGGGCCGAGGACAGCTACTACCTTGCGCAGGACCCGCCGGGGCTCGCTGCCAACGCACCCGTCCGCCGCATCGGCGAATTGCTCGCCGTGCGCGGTGCCGACCCGGCCCTCATCGCCCGACTCGCGCCTTTCATCGACGCCCTCGATGCCCCCGTGTCGGTCAACGTCAATACCGCGCCGGCCGAAGTGCTCATGGCGGCCGTCGCCGGGCTCGATGCCGCCGGCGCGACGACGCTCGTGGCAAGTCGGATGACGAAACCGTTCGCCAATCTCAGCGATTTCCGCTCGCGACTGCCGCCGGGCAATCTGAGCGTGGATGAAACCCTGTTGTCCGTGACCAGCAATTGGTTTGTCGTGACCATCGAGGCGCGGCAAGGCGACACCGTTGCCCGCGCTCGGGCGCTGCTCAAACGCGCCACCGTTCCGACGGCCTGGCCGGACGTCATCTGGCAAACCGTCGAGTAACGCACGTCCTTGCCGGTCGGGACCGGGCGTCGCGACAGGTCGAGTACAATCGGCGCCGATCCAAGGCACCGCGGAATCGGTCCGCAAAGCGCCCCGGCACGCGAGGCGCGTCGCCTGCACCGGCTGCCTGAAGCTCGCGATGGCACTCAACGCAACCATACTGCGCGTTCTTGTCGATGACCTGCCGGAGCCGGGCGCTGACCTGGTCTGGGTGCTGTTCGACGCCAGCGGCGGCAAGGTCGGCAGCGGCTGCAGCCCGCCGTCCGCCTGGCCTGCTGCCGAGCGCAAGGAAGCCGTGATCGCGGCGCGCCACGGGCGTCTGGTCACGCTCTCGCTGCCGCCCTTGCCGCCGGGCCGGGTCGCCGCAGCGGCAAGGTTTGCACTCGAGGACCAGCTTGCCGACGCACCCGACGAGAGTCACGTTGCGGTGGGCACCGAGCGTAGCGGCGCCGGATTGCGCGTGGCGATCGTCGCCAGCCGCTGGATGTCAGCCTTCGTGGCCGCGTCGCAACGCGCCGGCGTGTCATGGGACCGCGCCGTGCTCGAAAGTGACCTTGCCTTGCCACCGGCGCGCGGCTGGCGCTGGTGTGCCGACTCGATCGCACAGCCCGGGTTTGTGCGCACCCAGCGCGGGGCGACCATCGCCGTGGGGGCGGCGCAAGGCGACGCGCCGCCTCCCGAACTCGCTTTGGCACTCGCCCGCGGCGGCGCCGACGCGCCGCCCGCGGTCCGCGTCGATGCCGACGGCGTCACGCCGGCCCTGCTCGAGCACGCGCGCAGCTTGACCCGGGTCGAATTCGTCGCCGGCACACCCTGGCGCTGGGCGGACGCGGCGCCCGGGGCGTTTGCCGGCGCCATCGATCTTCTGAGCGAAGGCTTTGGCGCGAGCACCACGCGCCCGGCCCTCGATATTCGCCGCCTGCTGCGACCGGCAATTTGGATTGCCGCCCTCGCCATCGGCCTGCACCTGGTCGCAACGCTAGGACAGTGGGTCTGGCTGCGCTGGGAGACGGCGGCGGTGGGGCGCGAACTGAGCGCACTTGCCACCGCTGCGGTACCCGACTTCGCCGCCGGCGCCATCGCGCCTGCCGTCGCCCTTGCGCGACGCGAGCGCGATCTCAAGCACCGTGCCGGTCAACTCGCCGCCGACGATTACCTGCCCTTGCTCGCTCGCGCGGCGCCGGCGCTCTCGGCGCTGCCCGCCGATTCCATCCGCTCGCTATCCTACGCCGACGGTCACCTGCTGCTCGATCTGCAGAAGGTCGAGCCGACGCAAGCGTCGGGCCTGCAACGCGAACTGCAGCGCGTCGGCCTGGTTGCCATCGCTGCGCCCACGGCAAGCGGCGCGCGTGTGCGCGTGGGTTTGAACTGATGGCCACGACCGCCTTGAGCCGGCGCGAAGGCCTGGTCCAATGGTGGCAACTGCGCTCGCGCGCCGAGCGCACGCTGCTCGTGCTCGTCGCCACCGTGCTGGCCCTGACACTGGGCTGGTTGTTGATCGGCCAGCCGTTGCTGCAGGACACGGAGCAGTTGACGCGGCAGCTTGCCACCGATCGGGTGACCCTCACCGAAGCGCAGCGACAAGCCGACGCCATTGCCGGTCTCGCGCAAAGCGCGCCGCATGTCGCTGCCAGCGATCCGCGCGCCGCGCTCGATGCGGTGCTCGTCGAGCAGGGGCTCAAGGGTGCCGCGACGTCGATCGAGCGCGGCGACAATGAGCGCATCCGCCTGACTTTTGAGCGCATCACCTTCGATGCGCTCACGGCATTTCTCGATGCCCTGCAGAAAAGCGCGCAACTGCGGCCCGTCGAGCTCGTTGCCACCGCCCGCGTCGAGCCCGGCCAGGTCCGCGCCGACCTCACCCTGGCGCGCTGATGCGACCGGCGTTCGCCGTCGCCGCGGCCGCGCTATTGCTCGCCGGCGCATTGCTCGTCACCGCGCCGGCCACCCTGCTCGATGCGCGCCTTGCCGCGTTCTCCGACGGACACTTGCGCCTCGCGAACGCAGGCGGGACCCTATGGAACGGATCGGGCGAGATGGTGCTGCTGCCGTCAGGTGCGCGCGAGCCGTTGCGCTGGCAGCTCGACGCCTGGCCATTGCTTCATGGCGAAGTGCGCGTCGCGATCGGCACCGACGGCGAAGGTTCGCCGAGCGGGTCCGTCGTCTACGCCCGCGATCACTTCGATCTGCGCGGCCTCCATCTCGCGCTGCCGGTCGAGAGCATCCTGCCGTTTTTTACCGCGGCGAAGCTCGCCATCGGCGGCACGCTGGTCGTGCAGGTGGACCACCTCGCGTGGCAGTCCCATGCGCTCGACGGGCAATTGACGCTGCAATGGCGTGACGCGAGCGTGCCGGGGCCTCGCGCTGACACCCGCGTCGCGCTCGGTGACGTGCACATCGATCTCAACGGACACGGTGCCGACCTCGCCGGTCCGGTGCACAACACCGGGGGCGATGTCGAAATGGTCGGGCAGCTCACACTGACCGCGGCCGGTGCATCGAGCCTCGAGGCCAGTCTGCGTCCGCGCGATGCCGACCGCGCACGCGTCGACCTCGTCGCGGCCGCGCTCTCGACCTTGGGCAGTGCCGATGGCCAAGGAGGCTACCGGCTGCGCTGGTCCGGAGCGTGGCGGTGAGCCGGCGGCGCAACCGCCGCGGCGCGGCGGCCGGCCGTGGTCCGGGTGCGCGCAGCGTCGCGGCCGCGCCGGCCCCGGTGCCGCTGCGCCTGGCGCTGATCGACGGGCTGCGCGGCTTCGCCCTGTGCCTGAT
>Ga0074045_10005502_pt1 | contig 11045 bp, 10 predicted proteins | sample BogForMeECP23OM2_FD_94442 | JGI IMG/M metagenome (GOLD analysis project Ga0074045, IMG submission 94442) | Bog forest soil microbial communities from Calvert Island, British Columbia, Canada - Bog Forest MetaG ECP23OM2 | ecosystem: Environmental > Terrestrial > Soil > Wetlands ... | reverse complement strand
TTTAGGCGATGAAAGACGTAATCCGAGCACGTCTGAAGCTATTCAGCAATGGAGAGCGGAGGAAGGAATGAGCGACACACGGCTTGGTCGCGCCAGAAGGAATGCTCCGCGATATTGATCGCATGATCCCCGATTCGCTCGAGCGCGCGAGCAACGAAGATAAGATCCAGGTAACTCGGCACAAGTTCTCAGTCCTCGGTAGCCCGCGCAACTTGGGAGGCGCGAGAGTCATTGAATGGACCTTTGCCTGGCGGTTTATTATTTGAGGAGGCTATGCACTTCTGAAGCGTTCGCCCGAACGCTAATCGCGGATCCCGTCCCACCTGCAACCTCCAACCTCAATCGGCGTGTCGGCCTTCGACGCTGTTCTCCAGCAACTTGCCGGTCTTGGCGTCGACACCGACTTCGTGTGTGACGCCACGATTCTTGATATCGAAGGAATATCGTAGCCCGCTGCCGCCCTTTTCCTTCTCCAGCTCCTCGTCGGTGATTTTTCCAGGGAAGGCTTTGAGTGCGATGGCGCGGGCCTCGCGCAAGGTGACCTTAGCGTCCTTCGCCAGCTCTTCTCCGGTATAGGCCGACACGACGCCCGTGCCGCCGACCAGGACGGCGCATATGGCGGCAGGAACAAGCAATTTAGAACGAGTCATAATGCGTTTTCCAATCTGAGTGGACTTCCATTGAAATGATAGGGCAGGTCGTGTAACGTCGCACGCTATTTCCGGAGGTTTTCTCAATTTAATTCCGACGGATTTCTCACGGTGAGATCATAAAGACCGGCCCTGCTAAATGACAGAAATGTCATCAATATTTTAGGGTTATTGTCATCTTGAGGCGCCAGGGTCCTGCGGGTTGAGTTCGATTTGATATTTCCTAAAGTGAGATTTTTCCGTTTTCTATGTTTTTTTATCCCCCTGAGCGGTTGCTCTTCATATCACCCGCTTCCCCTATCGAACGCAAGTGTGCAACAGCAGCTGCGTACGCCGGCGGCGAAAGCGCTGCAGATTGCCGCTGCGCAGCTTCATCACCCGCTCCTCGCTTCGGTTCCATTGAATTTTAGAAGCGGGCTCGGCCCTGATCAGGCGGCCATTCTTGCGGTGCTTTTGAATCCGAAGCTGCGCGCAGACAGAGATCGCAGAGGTCTCGCTGCTGCGCAACTGATCCAGGCCGGAATTATTCCCAACCCCACAATTGGCTACACCCGTGACTTTGTCACCGGTGGCAGCACCGCCGGTACCGTAACCGCGTTCGGATTTACGGGTAGCTGGGACATCTCGGCACTGGTCAGTCATGGCGCTAAAGTAGCAGCCGCGCTTGCGAATTTGCAGGCTATCGATCTCGATGTCGCCTGGACCGAATGGCAAATTGCCGTGGCGGCGAAATTAGCCCTATATCGGGTGATGGCTCTCGAAGAAGAGCTGAGCCGCGCTAGGCAAATAGCCACTGACCAACAGCAAACGGTCGACACCCTGCAAGCTGCCGTGGATCGGCACGAAAAAAGTGTGCTCGACCTGGCCGCAGCTCAGGCGAGTCGCGAAGACGCGCGCGCGACGGAGCTGACGCTCGAACAGGAGCTTGATCGTCAACGCCTGGAATTAAAGAAAGCTGTCGGCGTTTTGCCGGAAACTAACCTCTCGATCCAGGAGGGCGTCGCCCTTCCGTCTCATTTCCCTTTGCCGTCGGATGTTGAACTGGTTGCGGATCTGGAGAACAGGCGCCTGGATTTGGTGGGGCTTCGTCAAGGTTATCAAAGCCAGGAACAAACCGTGCGAGCTGCGGTGCTGGCGCAATTTCCAAAAATAGTACTCGGTTTTAACCCTCACAGCAGCGATACGACCAACGTTCATACGGCCGGATTCGGGATCACCATCGACCTCCCTATCTTCGATCGGAACCAAGGCAACATCGCTATCGAAACGGCGACTCGCCAAAAACTCTTCGACGAGTATGCCACTCGCGTTTTTGAAGCGCATTCCGACATCGCGACAGCAGTCGCCGACATCCGATCACTCAACCGCCAGGTCGCAGCGGCTGAAGCAGCTCTGCCCGTTCTTCGGCATCTGGTCGACATTGCCAAGGAGGCATCGGACCAAGGCGCAGCGGACGTACTCGGGTATTTCCAGGCCAAAACCAACCTTAATCAGAAGAGCTTGCAAATTATCAAACTGAAACAGCAGCTGGTCGACTCGAGAATCGCTCTGGAACTTGCTTCGGGCAGATACCTACCGGCGGGCGATTGGCAAATAAAATCGGAGTAACAATGAAAAAGACGCGACTGTTAGTAATTCTGTTAGTCCTGCTGGGAACCGGCGTAGGCTTGTTTTTTCTCATTCGGAGCCATCGAACGTTGACCGCTGAACAGGCGCCGACGCAGGTTGCTGAAGGCGACGAGACGAAACCTGTCGCGCAGGTTCAGACCGTCTCTATTGAGCGCAAATCCATTTCCGAAAAACTTACGGCTTACGGCAGCGTGGTTGCGCAGCCTGGCAAGACTCATTTCGTCGCGATCTCTTTTGAAAGTCGGGTTCAACATATCCTGGTTAGTCCCGGTCAACTGGTGAAGCCGGGTGACACCCTCCTGGAGGTTCAAGGGAGTCCGGCGAGCCTTTTGCAGCTGCATCAAGCTGAGGCCACCGCGCAGGAGGCCTCTAAAGAGCTGGATCAAGCGAGAAAACGTTTCGATATGAAACTCGCCACCAATCAGGAACTGAATCAAGCCCAGAAGGCGGCTTCCGACGCCGAACTGCAGCTGGAAAGCCTCAAAACCCAAGGCGTCGCCGCCGACGACAGAATCCGATCGGAAATCACGGGCATTGTCGCCAAGGTCGATGTCGAGGACGGTCAGGTTGCGAGTGCAGGCACTCCTCTTGTCGAGCTTATCGCAACGGGCGATATCGAGATCAAACTTGGCGTGGAGCCGGAAGACGTTGCGAACCTGCAGCTTGGCCAGCGAGTTGGCATTTCTCTCGTGAATAACCCGGCAACATCCGAGATCGAAGGAACCGTCCGGCTGGTCACGCAACGCGTCAATTCGGCGGATCGATTAGTAGACGTTTTTGTTTCAGTCCCGCAAGGAATAAAGCTCTTGCTCGCGGCTTACGTCCGCGGAGAGATCATTGTCGCATCGCGGGAGACGCTGGTTGTGCCGAGGGACGCCGTCCTGCCTGACGACGGCGGCTACACGCTGTATGTCGTCCAGGATCACCGTGCGATAAAGAAGACGGTTAAAGTCGGATTACAAACAGATTCACAAGTTGAAGTGATCGATCCTGAGTTACGGGACGGTGACCAGGTCGTTACGGTCGGGAATCGCGAGCTCGGCGACGAGATGCAAGTGAAAGTATTAAGATGAATTTCTCGGCTTGGGCGTATCGGCATTCTCGCTTCCTCCTTGCGCTTTTCGTCGTCTTCGCTATCGCCGGAGCGGCCTGCAGCCTTTGGCTCCCGGTCGCGTTGTTTCCTCAACTCAGCTTTCCTCGCATTCGCATTGACCTTGATGCGGGAGATCGGCCGGCAGAGCGGATGGCCATCGAGGTTACGACTCCGGTTGAAGAATCGATTCGATCGATCCCTGGCGTGCGAACCCTCAGATCAACGACGAGTCGGGGCAGCGCTGAAATATTCGTCGATTTCGATTGGGGCGAAGATATGATCGCAGCCTTGCTCCAGGTGGAGTCTCAGATTAATAAAGTCCTGCCCACTCTCCCGCCCGGAATGACGTTCAATGTTATCCGGATGGATCCAACGGTCTTTCCAGTGATCGCTTACAGTATCACGTCGGACCGTCATCCGTTGACCAAGCTGCGCGATCTGGCCCAATACACTCTCCGGCCGGCTCTCGCTACGGTTCCGGGCGTAGCCCAGGTCGGGGTGCAGGGAGGCCAGATCGAGGAATATCGCGTGGTGGTCGATCTGCCGAAACTCCAATCTTTCGGGATGACGTTCAATGACGTGGCGAATGCGTTGTCGGCCTCTAACGTTTTAATTGCCGTCGGCCGCATCGAACAGTACGGCAAGCTTTACCTGATGATCTCGGATACCCGATTTCAGAGCTTTGAAGATATCGGGAAAACGATCCTGAAATCGGGTCCGGATGGTACGATTCTGCTCACCGACGTCGCGACCATTGAACAGTCAAACGAACCGCAGTGGGTCCGTGTCACCGCGGACGGCCATGACGCTGTCCTCTTTCAAGTCTACCAACAACCCGGTGGAAATACCGTCCAAATTGCGCGAGACATCAAGGCAAAGCTAGGGAGTTTGCACAACGAGATTCCGGAAGGGGTTCAGCTTGCCAACTGGTATGATCAGAGCGAATTGATTCTCGCTTCAAATGGCAGTGCACGCGATGCGGTTCTGATTGGTGTCGGATTAGCAGCGCTCATCCTGCTGCTTTTTCTTCGCAACTGGAAAATCACCCTCTTCGCCGCAATTGCGGTGCCCTCGGTTCTCTGTGCGACGGTGCTCCTTCTCTATGTGCTCAAGATGAGCTTCAACATTATGACGTTAGGCGGGCTGGCCGCAGCTGTTGGACTTATTATCGATGATACGATTGTGATGGCCGAGCATATTATCCGCCGCGTTAGAGAAAAAAAAACTGAAGCGCCCAAAGGTGCGGTGCTGGACGCGGCGGCAGAATTCACTCGTCCGCTGATTGGCTCCTCTGCTGCCACGATTATCATCTTCGCGCCACTGGCATTCCTTTCCGGAGTGACTGGAGCTTTTTTCAAGGCGCTATCACTCACGATGGCAGCCAGCCTGATTATCTCCTTCCTGATTGCCTGGATAGCGTTGCCGGTCATCGCCACCCGGCTTCTCTCAATAAGAGACGCCAAACTTGATGACGGCGGTAGATTGACGAGGGCAATTCACTTCTTGTACCGGCGGTTAATGACCGGACTTCTGAGGACTCCTCTCTTGGTGGTCTTCGTTATTCTGCCGCTAGTCCTCGCCGGTTTTATGGCGTTCAAGAATGTGCAATCCGGCTTCATGCCCATAATGGATGAAGGCGGATTTATTATTGACTACCGGGCGCCTCCCGGAACCTCACTTGCCGAGACGGATCGTTTAGTGCGCCAAGTAGAAGCAATTCTGCATACATTGCCAGAGGTCCAGACTTATTCCAGGCGCACTGGTTTGGGCCTGGGTGGCGATTTGAACGAGGCGAACCAGGGTGACTTCTTCGTCCGCCTAAAGGCAGGTCCGCGACGAGGAATTGAGGAAATCATGGATGACCTGCGCACGCAAGTCGAACACAACGTTCCGGGTTTGGCGATCGAAACGGCCCAACTCATGGAAGACTTGATCGGCGACCTCACGAGCGTGCCACAGCCCATCGAGATCAAGATTTTCTCCGATGATGAAGCCACCCTCGAGAAACTGGCGCCGCAGGTTGCCAATGCAATCAGTTCGGTCCCGGGCGTTGTCGAAGTCAAAAACGGGATTACGCCGGCGGGCGATGCACTGGAGATACGGGTAGATCGAGTCAAGGCTGCGTTGGAGGGCGTGGACGCGGATTCAATTACAAAGATATTGATCGGGTACCTGAGCGGCAACGTGACGACCAAAGTGTTGCATGGAATCAAGCTCGTAGGTATCCGGCTCTGGATCCCGCAGAACACTCGAAAGACCGATCTTGATCTGAAAAGCTTGTTACTGCCAGCCCCGGACGGCCATCTATTTCCGCTGGGAAGGATTGCAAGCTTCGATACTGTCTCCGGTCAGCCGCAGATCAAGCGAGAAGACTCCCGGCGAATGGTTGCGATTACCGCGCGCATCACTGGACGTGACTTGGGTTCGACCGTGAGAGACGTGCAAGGGGTGTTGGATAAGCCGGGTTTCCTCCCCAAGACCGTGCCCTACACACTCGGCGGCCTGTATGAACAGCAGCAGATCGCCTTCAAAGGGTTAACGATTGTCCTGGTAGCAGCGATTATTCTGGTCGTTCTTCTGCTGTTATTCCTTTACGAGAGTTTCGGTGTGACCATCGCCATGCTGATTACCACCCTGTTGGCTGTCGCCGCCGTCTACGTTGGCCTCTTGATCACCGGGACGGAATTCAACATAACTTCCCGAATGGGTATGACGATGATTGTTGGCATAGTCACTGAAGTAGCGATCTTTTATTTATCCGAATTCCAGGATTTGCAGGACCAAGAGAACCAGTTTGTGCTCGCAGGGATCAACCGAATGCGGCCAATCGCGATGACGACTTTTGCGGCCATACTCGCGTTGCTACCACTTGCACTCGGTATTGGTCAGGGTTCATCTATGTTGAAACCACTCGCGATAGCGATCATCTCCGGCCTCGTGTTTCAGCTGCCGCTGGTTTTGATTGTGCTTCCTTCTTTCCTCGCACTCTTTCGCCATGGGCCGAGTGGCGCACCGCGAATTACCCGAGCGACTCCCGCACTGGTGAGTAGTGACAGGTGACAAAACTGTCATCTGTGGTTCACGGTCGTTTAATATCTTTTCGATAGGATTCTCACTAGTCCGGGGCCGCCAACGGAAAAGCAGGCGCCCCGCACAGTTAGGGCTGAAATATCATTTCCGTACCATGGTTGACCGGGTTATTTTTTTGGATGGGCTGGGAAAATGTTTTGGCCGCACAATCGCGGTTAACGGCATTTCCATGGTGATCGGCGAAAGGCAGATCTTTGGCTTTTTGGGGGCGAACGGCGCTGGGAAAACCACCACGATCCGGATGCTCTGCGGATTGACGCGCCCGACGCGCGGACACGGAGCGATTCATGGACTGGACATCTGGCGCGACCGTTTCCGAGTGCGTTCGCATTTCGGCTATGCTCCCCAGCGCTTTAGCCTCTATGGCGATCTCACGGTGCTGGAGAACCTTCGGTTTTTTGGTGGCGCCTGCCGCGTTCCTAAAGATCGGCTGAGAATGCGCATCGAAAAGCTTCTCTCGGAGTTGGACCTTGCAGCGGATCGGGACACAAAAGCCGGTAGCTTGTTCGGTGGTTTTAAGCAACTGCTCTCGATCTCTTGTGCTCTAATTCACGAACCTTCGCTCTTGTTTCTCGACGAGCCGACCGCCGGCCTTGATCCGGTTCACCGCCAATACATCTGGGACCTTCTATATAAGCTAAGCCGCCAAGGCAATACTATCTTCCTAACGACTCACTATATGGACGAAGCGGAACGATGCACAGAAATCGGATTTATTCAGAACGGACAGCTTCTAGCGAAAGGCTCTCCTCTCGCCCTCAGAGAAGGTTTGCCCACCAAGCTTCTGGAAGTTCATGTTGAAGAGGTTATGGATGGGATGCAGATCTTCCGAGGCCTTCCAGGCGTCTACGGAGTAGAGCTGCGACGCGGTCGCTTCCGGATCCAGGCGCGCGATTCGGAGGCGCTACTGAAGGGTTGGCTCGAGCGGTGGCCTTATTCGAATCTTCGTTGGTTAGGTTACACCTGGGTGGAACCAGAAATGGAAGATGTCTTTATGGCTTACTCCCAGAGATACTTCGCCGACACCGGTTTGGAAAACAGAAGAGCACAGGCGAGAGGTAACTGAATGAGAATCTTGGTCGTCGAGGATGAAAAGAAAATCGCAACGTTCGTGCAACGTGCTCTGAAAGAGTGCGGATTCGTTGTGGATGTAGTTTGCCACGGTGACGAGGCTCTGGAAGTGATTCTGGATCACAACTTCGATGCGGTCGTCCTGGATATTATGCTGCGGGGCCGGGATGGTTTGAGTATTCTTCGCCACCTCCGAGAACAAGGAAATTCCGTTCCCGTCCTGATCCTGACTGCTCGCGGCCACATCGCGGAGAAGGTTGAAGGACTGAATCTTGGCGCGGATGATTACCTTGCAAAACCTTTCTCGATCGACGAATTGGTGGCGCGCGTTCGCGCATTGATTCGTCGTAATTCGGGCGAAGGTCTGCTCCGGTATCGAGTACACGATCTCGTGCTCGACCTGGCGACACGAGTCGCGCGAAGGGGCAGTCGCCGAATTGATCTCACAACGCGCGAATTTTCCGTGCTCGAATGTTTAATGCGTGCTCCTGGCCGTGTGTTGACTCGGACACACCTCTGCCAACATGTTTGGGAATATCATTTTGATCCGGAGAGCAATTTGGTCGACGTGTATATCCAGCGGCTTCGACGCAAAGTGGACGACGGCGAGCAAGTAAAATTAATTCAAACGATCCGCGGCACTGGTTACCGGATCGGGGAGGCAAAGTGAAACGCTGGCCGCTCCGCAGCAGGCTTGCGATTTGGACCGCTTTTTTCCTCACAGTTGAACTTTTCGTCTTCGGACTCGCTTCGGGTATATTGATCTTCAACGAGCAATTGGAGGCGTTCCGTGAGATCAGGGGTGATCCGACCTCACCCATAGTGATCCGGAAAGAAGCCAACGAACTGATAGTTGACACTCGCAACCGCCTACCTGACCGCATTCCCGGCGGCAGCGCTGGCTGCGGCTTTCGGGGTCTGGTGGATTACGCGACGGTCCCTGAAACCTTTGCAAGATGTTGCTGATGCAGCCGAACAGATTCATGCAAAAGCACTCAACCAGAGACTACCACAGCCTGCATCCCAGGATGAAATCGGACGGCTGGTTATGGTCCTGAACGATACGTTTGACCGGCTCGAACGCAGCTTTTCGCAAGCAACGCGATTTTCAAGCGACGCTTCTCATGAGCTTAAGACGCCCCTAACAATTATGCGCGGCGAAATAGAATCTGCATTGCGCACCGGTTCGCATAATCCTGAGACCGAAAACTTATTGGACAGCCTGCTTGGCCAGACCCAACGGCTCTCGACTATCGCTGACAAGTTGCTTTTGCTTTCCCGGGCTGACGTAAGGGCGCTGAACTTGAAGAAGGAAGCCGTAAATTGTACCGCGATGTGCCACGATGTAGTAGAAGACGCCGAAATCCTTGGGATGCAGCGTAACATTACAACGAAGGCGGAAATATTGCCGGAAGTTATCGTATGGGCGGATAGATCGTACATTCGCCAAGCTCTCGTAAACCTTCTGGATAACGCCGTTAAGTACAACGTCGAGAGTGGCGCCATATCGATCTCGCTCTCAAGGTCCGGCTCGCTAGCGATGTTCCGGATCGCCAACACGGGTCAAGAAATTCCCAAGGACCGCGAAGGCCGTATATTCGAACGCTTTTATCGTACGGAGGCCAGCCGGGCTGGCGAGGTCGTCGGTTCGGGCTTGGGTCTAAGCATCTGCCGCGAAATCGCACTGGCGCACGGGGGGCACATTTGGTTAGAGCGACCGCAGGCTGGCTGGACGGCGTTTGTCTTTACGTTGCCTGTTGTGCCAGATGGACGGGATCGGCCCAAAGAACAAGAGCCCGCGCCCGACCCCGAGGGAAGCCGCTTTATACTCTCGGAAATGCTTCCTGCATGAACTTCGGAATCCAGGTTGAGAGCCTCACATTCCGCCGCATGTGGTACGGGCCCGTGACTTAACCATGCCAGAGCTTGATGGTAGCCTCGATGACAGGTTCGTGAGGAAGGAGGTGCAATCTTGAAGATTGACGACCAACCACATCACCGGTGACAAGCGCCTGGGAATAGGCTGTTTCCCTGTGTAAACAGATAGCGTTGGTGTGTCCAAAGAGTGTCAGGCATTTCCGCCTGAATGCTGCGGCGATGTGACTTGCAGAGCCGTCAACCGTAAGGACTGCTTTTGCATTCCATATAACCCATATATAATTCTCTAAAGTGGTTTCTCCTGCGATGCACTCCGCCGGCTGCGTCAGTTGGCGGCAAATTGCTGCGCAATGCTTCCTTTGCCAGTCCTGCATCCCGGATGTCATGACGACTGGGCCAATCCCGTGCTCGGCCAGTCGATTGATCGTTGTTGCCCATCTTTCCGGGGTCCAGTTCTTACTTCTCCAACCAGAAGTCGGGTTGACGTGCAGGTACTTGGAAGATGAAACCGGATATGCCCATTCCTTTGGTGGAGGGGCGAGTTCCGGTGCCTGAAAACTGCCGTGATCACCATCCAGAATGTGTTTCCAGTAATATTCCGAGATATATAATCGACCGTGATCCGGCTTTAGAATGGTTGGGAAAATCCTTGAGTGATACCACTGAATTGAGGCGCCCGGGTTGATTAACAGATGCTTTTCCCGCGCTCTGGTGAGGAGCGAGTAAAATGCCGATTTTCGTCGATCGTCAAAGCACCAAAGCGCTTCATAGCATTTTGCACTGGGTCTTGTCCGAAATTTCACAAAAGGGATCAATGATCCGATAGGCTGAAACCCCGATCGCGTAATCAGATCAATAGTGTGACTATTTCCATGAGCAAGACGTCTTAGCGCAGGCTCAAGAAGAACCAAGTCGCCGAGTTGCTTGTGAAATATAACGACAGAATGCGACATGCTCGCGGGTTTTTCGAAAGGCTGGACGATCCGGTGCGTTGCTCGAATACCTGCTGGGGTTTCGGAATGCTGGTACGCGGCTCAAGCTTTATTCCGTGGCGAGTGCGGAGGCGTGCGTTGCCACGCATCTCCAGGTACGGTCACGCCGGATGAATATATCTGTAAATCTGAATCGCCTAACATATATTTCATGCGTTTTGGACCAACCCTGGTAAGTAGCGCGACCTGTCGCGACGGCCGCGTCGCCGTAAACGCGTATTCGAACGTCCTCTATGGTCGCGGACGTTGTCCGGAATTCCGGATTATTCACTTCTGCGACGTACTCGTTCTTATCGAGCAATGAATCACCCGTGCCGGAGAGGGTGTAATCATCGGCCAGAATTTGCTGAAGAATCTGTACGTCCCGCTGTACCCAAGCTTGCGCCATCTGGCGTTCGAATTGGAGCAACAGCTTCGCGTCGCTGCTTTCGCCGGCTTGAGTTGCTGGAACCGACACATCAAATGAGCCAACGAGGAGGAGTCCTGCAGTTAACAGGCGCAATCGGCGACATAATCGATCTATACGCAAGGTCATAAGTAATTGCGAATAGATTCCCGTAGTGGTAGTTGTCTATGGATGAAGATTGTTACCATCGACGATGCCGAGAATGTGATCCTGGGACTTCAAGACGAAATTCGTCG
>Ga0074045_10005500_pt1 | contig 11047 bp, 6 predicted proteins | sample BogForMeECP23OM2_FD_94442 | JGI IMG/M metagenome (GOLD analysis project Ga0074045, IMG submission 94442) | Bog forest soil microbial communities from Calvert Island, British Columbia, Canada - Bog Forest MetaG ECP23OM2 | ecosystem: Environmental > Terrestrial > Soil > Wetlands ... | reverse complement strand
GAATCGAGAGTGTTCATCCACTGCGCCGCCGGGGTGCACCGCGCCCCCATGATGGCGCTGGCGGTGCTGCGAGCTATGGGCTTCCGGCTGCAGGACGCCATAAGCATGATCGAGTCGCGGCGCGCGGTGGTGGACTTCGCCGAGGTTTACGTGCAGAGCGTGGAGCAGTTCATGCGCAGCTATGAGCCGGCCGGGCAGGAGCGGTAGCGGTTAGCAGTTAGCAATTAGCGACTAGGAAAGGCTGACCGTGAAATTTCGGCGTGTGATCCTAAGCGGAGACGGCCCGCTGTTGGCCGCCTCAGTTGAACGACCCGTATAATTAACGAAGATCCTCGAAACAGGGTACCATCCCACATTGTGGGAGTTTGTGAGCCCACCCAGCGCTGAAGCGTCTGGGTGAGAACTTAGTATGGTTTGCAGCAGTGGAACGAGCCTGCGAAAAATCAGCCCCGAAGGGGCGGCTCAGTCTAGCCCAGCACGCAGCCGCAGGCGGAGTGCTGGGTAAAAGTGGGAAATTAACACGAGCCCCGTAGGGGCGGCACCGGATCTCACACAGACTCGGAAGCGCTGGGCTATCCTCTTTCGCGCCTACGGCGCTGGATCGAGGGCCATCCTTATGTATCCCACGAAGTGGGACATAGCACAAAACAGCAATACATCTTCGCCGGCCAGCGCCGGCAGCAGAGAGGCATACATGATGCCGAACATCAACCGCCTGACCGGGCGGTTTTTTACTGTCCTGATTTCTCTTGGCGTTGCCGTTTTATTGCCGCGGGCCGTAGTGGCAGGCGAAGCGACTCCTCGATCTCCTCTCGCTTCGCCTGCCCGGACCGAGGTGGCACTCGCAGTGCGAGCCGACCTGCCATCCGCCCATCCATTTGCTGCTCTATATAAGGATGCGGCGGCCGGTCTGGATTCGGCGGCTCCGCGTTTTGCCGCGTGGCCCACCGAGCGCCGCTTCACGCCGTTGCGGCTGGAGCATCCGGCTCCCGTGCTGGTGGCCAGCGCCGAACTGCTGCCCGGCTTCACATCGCCGGCGCGTCTGCTGGCAGCCCCGCCAATGGGCGGCACGAAACCCACGTTGTGCCAGATCAGCGACACAGTGTACCGCGCCGACGGTTCGCCCGCGCAGGGCACCGTCCTGGTTTCGTGGCAGGCGTTCACGACGGCGGCGGGACAGTCGGTCACCCCCGGTTCGCTGTTGGTCACCCTGGATGCCGGCGGCGGATTCAACGCCAGCCTCGCGCCCAACACCGGCGCCAGCCCGGCGGGCACCTATTATAAGGCCCTGTTCAAACTCAACGACGGCACCACCGAGACGGAATTGTGGGTCGTCCCCAACACGCAGACGACGACCATCGGCGCGATTCGCAGCAAGCTGGTTCCAGCCAATCAGGCCGCGCAGTTTCTGACGCGCGACTACGCCGACTCCTACTATGTCGGACTAGCTAGCACGCAAACCATCACTGGACTAAAAACGTTCAGCGTTTCTCCCGCGGTGCCCACGCCGCAGAACCCCACCGACGCGGCCAACAAGGCTTATGTTGACGCCAACGCCGGCAGCGGGAACCTGGCATCGCCTCCGCCCATCGGCATTGTCACGCCCAACACAGTGGCAGCCACCACGCTGACGGCAGCCGATTCTCGCACCAGTGGATTTCCGGTAATTGACGTTCGCGCCTTCGGAGCGGTTGGGGATGGCCTAAGCATTTCCGGCTGCTCGATCACCGCCCCGCAGACTCAGTTGGTATGCACCAGCGCGAATTTCACGTCAGCTTCTCCCGGTAAGTTGATTGTAGTTCTGGGCGCGGGTTCGAGTTCTGGCGGAGGCGCTTACTCGGCGCCGTTGATAACTACCATCGCATCCTATACATCGCCTACCACGGTCACGCTCTCAGCTCCGGCGGTGCAGACGGTCACAGGGGCCGGAATCGGCGGGTGGGGCACGGACAATGGGCCTGCATTTTGCGCTGCTACCCAATGCACCCAGGCAACGTACACCGGAATTTATAATGATGGTGTACTTGCTGGGAGAGAATTATACCTTCCCGGTGGTACATATTTTACGACGCAACCGCTCTATTGCCGCAACGGGTTAGGTTGCATTGGAGCGGGCCAAGCGGCAACGCAGCTTGTGTTGATGAGCATCCAAAACGCTCTACCTACAGAAGGTACAGTCAACTTCGCTCCGCCGAACATCACTCCCGTAATATGCTTGGGCGGTAATGCTACTGCCGGAATGGGGACATGCACGAAGGACGTAGCGCCGGCCACTGGTGCGGCATCTGTTTACGATATGTTTGCCTGGTCTGGAGTTATGCGAACTCCTGCCGTCTATCTTCCAACTCTTACTGGAGCGTATGTCCAAAATCTTTGGCCTGAAGGCTACTATGGAATAGTGGGTTACCAGGCGCAGACTGTCTCAGCAAGCGGAATCCAGTGCGATACAGGAGTCAGGAACTGCATCGTCGTCGTCGGTGATGGAGTAGCGGGCCACTTCAACGGATGGACGATAACTGGTACGCAATTCGGCCCGGGCTACACGGGACTCTGGTGTGATGGATGTACCGATGTGCAGGTGACTGGCAATAGCTTTACCGGAGTCCAGAACAGCAACCAATGGGGATCGCTTGCTACGGGAGTCCGTTTATATTCTTCTTCCGGTAAGACAGCCTATAGGCTAGGCATTGTCGGTAACGATTTCGCCGATACTCCGGGCTACGTTGCAGCCTATTTTATTCACCTCTCTTCGCCGTGTGTAAACTGCTCGATTGTCGGGAATACATTTGCCTATTCTGGAGATTTCGATATTGCGGTTGATCCAACTGCCGCAGCTTCTACTACAAACCTGCTGATCGCCAAGAACCACCTTTCGCACTCCCAGGGCCAGTCGGTGAGCATGGGCGCAACGTCGCCCGGCGGGAGCGTTATCGTAGAAGGCAACGTGTGGGACTCGCCGGGGCAGTATGCCATTTTCGGCGGCGGCATGAATGCGCAGTTGGATAACAACACCTGCGTCAATCCTTTTACCGTCACCCAGCCCTTGGATAACACGAAGGCTTATGAGAGCGGGTGTTTCTTCTTTACCGGCTCCAGTAACAGCACAGTAGAGGCGAGCAACAATTCGGTTACGTCGTCCGGCTCGACGAAGTATCCAGCCGTCAATCTGTACGGTCCAAGTATTGCTATCAGCGGCTCGACCAGCGGAAACCGCTCCGATTATTCGGGCTGCGCGGTTTGCGCCTACAGTAGCAGCACTGGACTGATGACAAGTTTCAATGAACTGGCAACGAACTACGGCACGAGTGGGGCTGGGTTGTTTAGCCCCGTGGTCGCACAACAGGTTAATGTCGTAGGCGATCTCACCGCGCGCGACATTACTGGCGTCGAGTACTTCGTCAGCCACTACGCCAGCATCCAGGCGGCGATCAACGCTGCCTATAATAATGGTGCGGTGCTCGGGACCGTGATTGACGATCGCACCACTCCTTACAGCGGCGCAGGTTTCATCCTTTATGATTCGGTGACCCTGAAGCTGGCGGCCACCACTTACACCATTACCAGCACGGTCACCTACAACAACGGCAACAACAATGTTACGGCGGGAATCATCGCGGTTCCCGGCGCGCGGCTCATCGGCGCCAGCACCTCGTCGAACCACGGCACCATTATTACTGCGGGCAACGGATTGAACGCCGACCTGATTGCGACTTCCACCGTCGGCACCGGAATCGCTTCGGCGGCGCAGTGGTGGCACTGGGGCGGCTTCGAAAACCTGCGGGTCACCGGCAACGGCGCCAACCAGACAGCAGGGAACTGCTTCAACATCGAGAACATGGGCGAGACGGCGTTCCTGCGCACCATCGAAGTGAGCGGCTGCTATCTCGACAACATTCTGTTCACCGGAGCAAGTGCCACACCGTCAGACATCGTCAACATCACCACCAACAGCGCCGGCCGCTATGGATTCAACTTCAATAATCTGGCCGGCGTGGCGGTGGTCCACGGCTTGAGCGGCGACTCCAACACTACTTCGCTGGTGCGCCTGAACGGAGGCCAGTCGGGAACGCTGACCATTCTGGGCTTCAAGACGGAAGAGGAAATCAGCGGCCAGGACCCACTGATCACGATCGATCAAACTGGGCAGAACGGCGCGCAGCCCAGCCTGTTCATCGTGGGCGGATACACCTTTGGCCGCAACGGCGTGAACGACATCATTAAATATGTGAACGGGACCGTCGGCACGACGCCGTACATCAGCGTCAGCAACTTCTACACGCAGAACTATGTGAACGCGGTGAACGACACGGTCAACGGCCGGACCACGGCGGCGGCCAACATGAATAAGGTGCCGTTCTACTACGGCCCCACCGGCGCGTTCTATTCCGGCCAGGCCTATACGCTCGACCTGAATACTTTTGTGCAATCGCCGAACTCGGGCAACGGAGTTCTCACCGAAATTTTCGGCACCACCAGCTCCAACGAGACGCTGGTTGCGGCCAGCGGAACTTCCACCGATCCCAGCGTTGGCGGCATCGGCTTCCGCATGCCCAACCGCAGCAATTACGGGCAGACTCCTGAGCTGTTCGCCAAGATGACCTACGCGTTTCCCGGCGGCATTCCCAACACGCAGCAGTGGGAGTTCATTCCCGCGAAGGTTGGCGGCGACAATAGCACGCGCTGGATCGGCGATCCCAGTTATCGCTGGGACGAGATTTATTCCGCCGATGTGAACAGCACGACGGCCACCGTCGGTACGCTCAATGTCACCACGTGCAACGGTTGCGGCGGCAGCCTCCAGCAGGTGAACAGCGACTGGAATGCCAACTCCGGTGTGGCGCAGATCATGAACAAGCCGGCCATTCCGGCGCCGCAGGTCAACAGCGACTGGAATGCCAGTTCCGGCGTGGCGCAGATCCTGAACAAACCGGCCCTGGCGACGGTGGCGACGAGCGGCAGCTATAACGATTTGAGCAACAAGCCGAGCATTCCGGCGCAGGGCGCGCACCTGGTGAGCGGGACCATGCAGGGCAACACCGCGACGCTGACCGGCAACAGCGCTGACCAGACCATCTACACGGCGACGCTGCCTGCCGGCACGTTCACCGTGGGCACGGGCGCGCATTGCTGGGCCAAGTGGCAGCACACCACCAGCGGCAGCACGGCGATCACATATAAATGGATACTCGGTTCGACGACGGTGGCGTACGGTGCGTTCACCAGCGCCAGTGTGAACGCCATCAGCGATGTCGAGGTGCTGACACCGGCATCGCTGACGACGCAGATCATCAATGGCAATGCGGTGATTGCCGGGACGACGATCCAGGCGGGACCGAGCAACGGCAACGCCGGCAGCGAAAACCTGGCCAACTCCGACACCCTCAAGCTCACCTTCAACGCCGGCAGCGGCGAGCAGGTGAAGGGCATGTCGTTCTACTGCCAGACGGTGCAGTAAAGCAGTTAGCAGTTCGAGGAAATCGCGCCGTAGGCGCAGCATAGGTTAGCCCAGCGCTTCAGCGCTGGGTGCGCGTTCCAGGAAAATGAGGAGCGCCGTAGGCGCGGCACAATTCATCCAAACACAAACTGAGGGTCGTATGCGATGTGGTACTTCCGCAATAACGTAACGAACTCCTCTTCGAAGCTCCACTTCTTGTGGTGTTCGGGCTGTCCCCGTATGTAGGAGATCACGGTTTGCCGCTGCGACTGGCCAAGGCTGAACGCACCGTAGCCCTGTTGCCAGGCGAAGGGATGCTGCTGGTTCATCCAACGTGAGCTGTTTCCCTTCAAGTCGCGCACGGCCTGCGCCAACAGGATAGTTGGCGGCAGGTCCAGAAGAAGATGAACATGGTTCGCGGTGCCGCCAGCCGCGATGAGCGGGATGTGTTTGGCGCGGGCAACTCCGCCAAGGTAGCGCCACAGCGCTTCGGGTTCGCGGATCAGGGTGGCACGCTCCTTGGTGCTGAAGACGCAGTGCACAAGGTTGGCTGAATAGGTGTGCGGCATGAAGAAAAGATAGCCGGGGCGGACACGCAATGCTGTGATGAGGGGCACAGGCTGTTGTGCCGTGCCTACGGCACTCGGCCGGGGAAAATAACCCCCTACCCAGCGCTGAAGCGCTGGGCTAACCTCTATTGCGCCTACGGCGCGCCAATTACGTCAGAACGCGAGGTGTGAAATCGCGAAGTCCCTGACTCCGAATGACAGAACAGGGAATGACGGGGCGGAAGACGTTAACCGCAGATCCCTCCGCTCGGACTGAAGTCCTCGGTCGGGATGACAACCTTTTATACATTCGATATGTGAACCGAAACGTAACCAGTCGTCAGCAACAGGCCGCCAGCTTATGCGAACGACTACTGGCAACTGACTACTGACTACTGACTACTGGCTACTGACCACTGGCCACTGGCCACTGATTTTCAACATCCACATCCTTCTTGAGGCAGCGGGCATCCGGACTCATCCTCCCACAGCGTGGGACGGCACTTTTATATACCGAGATGATGAGTCCCACAACGTGGGAGTGTTGTGATGACCCCTGCTGGGAAAGCCGGCGCCCCACGGCGCCGGCCACAGTGATGGCAGGTCCCGGATAGTGGATAGTGGTTAGTGGATAGTGGATAGAGGTCCCATCGTGAGGGTTTTCTATCCACTATCCACTAGCCACTAATCACTGCTTTCTGGGGCTGCGTCATCAGGAGTGGCGCAATGACAAGCCCAGCAACCGAAGCAGTCGTAAACTCATCAACCAGCAACCCGAACGCAGCAATCAACGAAACCACAAGCGAACACAAGAAAGGTTCCAAACAAACCACGAAACCACCGAAACCTGAGGAACGGTGGCAGACAAGGACCGCAGCCGTCATCTTTCCCAGCCGCGATCAGGAAGTAACCGTTGAGCAGTTGAAACCCCTCGGCGAGCACCTGTGCGAACTCATTTACCTTCCCGCGAGCGAGGAGCAGCCGAATGTGCGGCAGCGGTCGATGGACCGGCTGCTGAGGGTCCGCAACAAGAACCGCCGGGTGTGCAAGCTCAATCTCAACGACGTGCAGCAGGACGTGGACCTTAGAGCAAGCAATCGCAACATCGTGCTGAAGGCGCGCCAGGTGGGCATCACGACCTACGTGGCGGCGCGGTTTTTTCTCTCGACCATGCTGCAGCCGGGAACGCTGAGCGTGCAAGTGGCGCACGACCAGCAATCGGCAGAAGAGATTTTTCGCATCGTGCACCGCTTCCTGGAGAACCTGCCACCGGAGTGGCGGCGCAGCGCGTTGAGGACCTCGCGCGCCAACGTCCGCCAGATCATCTTTCCCGAGCTGGACAGCGAATATCGCGTGGAGAGTGCGGCGGACCGCTGTGCCGGCCGCGGGTTGACCATCCAGAATTTGCATTGTTCGGAGGTCGCCCGCTGGCCGCACGATGTGGCCGAGACACTCGCCGCGTTGCGCGCCGCGGTGCCGCCCGATGGCGAGATCTTTCTGGAGTCTACGCCCAGCGGCGCCGGCGGGACGTTTTATGAAGAGTGGCAGAGCGCGCCGGAAACCGGCTACGTGCAGCACTTCTTTCCGTGGTGGTCGGAGGAGAGTTACAAGCGCGAGGTCGAGATTGTTAACTTTACCGACGAAGAACTCGAGCTGATGGCCAAGCACAAACTCAGCGCCGGGCAGATCGCTTATCGCCGTGAGATGCGGTCGCAGTTCCGCAATCGCTTTCTGGAAGAGTACGCCGAGGACGCAGAGACGTGCTTCCTGACTTCGGGCAATTGCATGTTCGACTGCGAGAAGTTGGACATCGAGCTGAAGAAGCCGCCGCAATATTATGACGAGAAGGAAAACGGCCGCATGCTGTACTTCCTGCCGCCAGTCACGGGAAGGAAGTACATCATTGGAGTGGACCCGGCCGGTGGCGGCGTGCACGGTGACTACGCCTGCGCGCAGGTGATCGAAGTGGAAAAAGGGACGCAGTGCGCCGAATTGCTGGGGCACTACACGCCCCAGGAACTCGCCGCCAAGGTCACGCTGTTGGGCAAGAAATACAACCTGGCGTTGGTGGCGGTAGAACGCAACAACCAGGGAGAAGCGGTGCTCGCCTATCTTGGAATGGAGAGCGGCTATCCGCATGTATATCCCGAGGGCGAGCGGCCGGGTTGGCTCACGAACCTGGCGACCCGGGGACCGATGCTGGGCCGGCTCGAGGTGATGCTGGCGAACATGCCGCATCTATTCCTTAGCCACCGGCTGCTGCAAGACTGCCGCAGCTTTGTGCGCGGCGCTGATGGAAAGTGCGCCGCCGCAGCGGGCGCCCACGACGACACGGTAATGGCCATGGCGATAGCGCAGGCCGTCCGCGCCGAGTGCCGCGTCCAGTTGCCGGAAGCGGACAAGGAGCCGGCGGTTGCGGCGCTGGCGGCATAGCTCACACGCTTGTGTGACGTATGACGGCGCAATCGCGGCGGCTCCGCGTTAGGATTGACGCGAAACTGCCGCGATGGCTCGATCGCGTCGTCCGATGAATTGAGTTGCAAGCGACGCGGAGGCGATGGCCGTGATGTACGGCTGCGATGGCCGTTCGGGGCGGTTTCCTACACTGTGGTAGAGACCGCCCTGTCGCTCCCGGCGGGGTAGTGGATAGTGGGTAGTGGATAGTGGATAGAAGCGGGACACCTATTCACTATCCACTATCCACTGACCACTGGAAACTGGTCTCTTGCTGGTCCAGGCGGTACAACACGTTCGCAGGATGCGCGGCGGCGCGCAGAGCCATCTGATGCGCTGCGCCGATGGCCATTATTACGTCGTCAAGTTCCAGAACAATCCACAGCACACGCGAGTGCTGGTCAACGACTGGCTGGGCACGCGGCTGGGCGAGATGATCGGCCTGCCCATGCCGGCGGTGGCCGTGGTGGACGTGCATCCCTGGCTGGTGGAGCGCACCTCGGACCTGCGCATCGAGATGGGCGGCCAGCGCCGGATGCTCACGCCGGGGCTGTCGTTCGGCTCGCGCTATGTGGTGTCGCCGTTTGAGGGCCAGGTGTGGGACTACCTGCCGGAGAGTATGATTTCGCGGGTGCGCAACTTGCGCGACTTCGCCGGCGCGCTGGCGCTCGACAAGTGGACGTGCAACGCCAACGGCCGCCAGGCGGCCTTCTGGAAGCTGGCGCGCGAGCGCAAATACACTGCCAGCTTCATCGATCAGGGCTACTGCTTCAACGCCGGCGAGTGGAATTTTCCTGACGCGCCGTTGCGCGGCGTCTTCGGGCGCAACGACGTTTATGCATGTATCACATCGTGGGACAGCTTCGAGCCGTGGCTGGAGCGCATCGAGAATTTTCCCGAGAGCTCGCTGTGGCCGCTGGCGGAGGAGATTCCGCCGGAGTGGTACGGCTCGGCGACCGACGAGCTGGAGCGTTTGCTGTCGCGGCTGCTGACGCGGCGCTCGCGGGTGCGGGAGTTGATTCTGGACTTCAAGAATTCATCCCGGAACCCGTTCCCAAACTGGAAGGAAGTGGTGAATTAGTGTTCACCACGGAGGCACGGAGAACACGGAGAAAGAAGAGAATAAAGGTGGAGGACATGAAAGATTTCAGGAAGCTGGAGGCCTGGAAGCGGGCATACTCGCTAAACCGCTGGGTGTACGCACTGATAGACAGCTATCCGGCAGTGGCGTGCTATGGACTGGCGCCGCGCATGCGGCAGGCCAGTCTGGCCATCGCCGCCGAGATCGCCGAGGGCTGCGGCGCTTATGAGAACGATGGCGGGCGTTGGGACTTCAATGCGGCGCTTGGGGCGCTCAGTTCGCTGGACTATCTGATGTTTCTGGCCTCAGACCTGCGCCTGATTCCCAAAGGGTGCGCCAACGCCTTCGTCGGATCGAAGATTGACATCCAGGAGAGGCTGCTTGCGCTGCTGGCCGAAGAGGAGATTGAAAGGCGCGAGCCGGCGTCGCTGCGGCTGGTGCAGTAGGAGCAACTGGCGACTAGCGACTAGTGGAACAATGCGGTTGGGTTTCACCACGGAGAGCACCGACGAACTATAGGGGTCCTTCGACTCTTCAGCGCAAAGGAAGCGCTGACTGGCTCAGGATGACCAAGCGGGGCGGGCTGAATGCTGAGTGCTGATAGCTGATGGCTAGTCTCAAACAATGCGAGTTCTTCCTGCTGCGCTACGTCCCTGACGTGGTGAAGGGCGAGTTCGTCAATGTGGGCGTGGTGCTGCTGGAGAACGGCGACGGCGGTTTCACCGATGTGCGCTTCACTCGCGACTGGCGCCGCGTGCGCTGCCTCGATCCCGGAGTGGACATCGAGCTGCTGGAATCGTACGAGGCCGAGTTGCGGCGCCTGCTGCAATCGCGTTTGCCAGAGGTCATCAATTATCGCGGGCCAATGTCGCGCCGCGATTGGCTGCTGGCGCAGATGCAGCAATCGTTCTCGGGAGCGTTGGAGTTGGCGCCGATGAACGCGGTGCTGACCGAGTCTCCGACGGCGGAGTTGGGCAAGCTGGCGCAGGCGTATTTGGAATCGGCGGCGCGCGGGCGTCGCGTGCAGGCGGGCCGGCGCGTCATCTTCAACACGATGCGCGACGCGTTCGAGCAGGTCGGCGTTTGGGAGTTGATGCTGAAGAACATCGAGGTCGCCCGCTACACGCGCAAGGGCGATCCGCTCAAAATTGATTGCGGATACCGCGTTCCCGGCGCGGGAGTGGAAGCGAGCGGAGTGATCCATCTGTTTCATGCGCTGTCGCTGGCAACCGATGTGGATTCGGCCAAGGTGCTGGCGTTCAGCTACTCGGATTTGCGTGAGGGCCTGAACGCAGCGGAGCACGCCACGCCGGACCTGACCGCAGTAACAGAAGATGGTTTGGACCTCCAGGACGAAGGCGTGGCCTTCGCGCTGGCCACGCTGCAAAATAGCGAGATCGCGGTGGCGCGCGTCAGCGAGATGCCGCAGATTGCGGAGAGGGCAAGGGTGGAGTTGCGGCTGTAAGTTGGTCGCCGCTACGCGGCTCCCGGTCTTTAATATGGTTCGGTACCCGGGGTTTGCACCCCGGG
>Ga0074045_10005496_pt1 | contig 11050 bp, 9 predicted proteins | sample BogForMeECP23OM2_FD_94442 | JGI IMG/M metagenome (GOLD analysis project Ga0074045, IMG submission 94442) | Bog forest soil microbial communities from Calvert Island, British Columbia, Canada - Bog Forest MetaG ECP23OM2 | ecosystem: Environmental > Terrestrial > Soil > Wetlands ... | reverse complement strand
TGCAAGCGGTTATTCTGATGCCGACAATAGAGAAGAACTTATACGGGCCGGAGCTAGGGGATTCGTAGGAAAGCCTTTTCAGATGACTGAATTGCTGCAAGCCCTTCGCGATGTTCTAGATGCCGATTGATCGGGAGTTCGAGAAGTCTCGTCCGTTTCTTCATTCTCGCGGCTGGCTGGCACATTTGTCTTTGCGCAGATCCCCCTCTCTATACCCATGGCCAAGAATCTCGACCGTATGCAGAAATCGCTTTCCTAAAGATCGGCAGGGGCCGGCGTCCCTGCCAGCCGGAGCTAGTCGATTTCTAGTCGTAGCCAAAAATAATATCCATTTGGCAATCACTCCCAAACCTCGAAAGGCAAAGACTTGCATGATAGGATTAGTAGCACTTGACGAGAGGTGATCTGTTTCATTAGGATCGCAGAGTCGCGAGGTCGCAGAGAAATCCTGGCTGGGAAGATGGCAAGTACATGAGCCGAGCTGGGAGGCACGATGACGATCCATAGCCCGCGAGATTTTGGTTTTTCGAGATAATGATGCTTCAGAAAATTAAAACTGCACTAATTTTTTTGACACTTCTGCTTGTTGCTACCACTGTCGCACTTTTCGCACAGGGCCCCTATCCCGGCCAATCCCCTCAGCCGGCTCAGCCTATTGGGCCTCCACAGCAGGTTCCGGCGCCGCAACAGCAACCGTCGGAATATGCTTTTCGACCGGATCTTACCAACCCTGAGTTCGGTGAGTGTCTGCAACTGGAAAAGGCCTGGCAGGCGGCTTGGCAGAGATATGCTCAGGAGTATCAGCGGCACCGTTGGATGAATCCCAGGGACCCGCAATACCCGCAGATGACCTATTATGTTAGGAATTTAAAGCAGCAACTCGATGCGACCTGGCAGACCTTCAGCGGGAGGTGCGTCTATTTTCCCGGGGTCGATAAGCCAAATCGTAAACAGACCAGGTGAAAGAGATTATGGCCGGACTGGAAACCGCGACAAATTCAAGTATTGCGGAGCCGAGCAAAGAAACGGTCACTGACAACCGTGTCGAGGGGGTGGTTTCTACCCGTGTCATTCGCTCCATACTGCTCTTCACGGTCGCCGGCGTGATTCTCTATGGCGCCGCGACGTTGGCCGCGGATTACAAGACCATTACCGCGGCGCTTCGACAATTTCCTCTCCGGACATTGCTTATGATTTTGGCGCTGGTCATCATTGGGTGGCTGATGCGTGGCTGGCGATTCTACTATTATCTCAGGCAGATCGGGGCAAGGGTCCCTTTTACTTACTCACTTGATGCATTTTTCGCGGGACTGGCCTTGACAGGAACTCCGGGTAAAGTCGGCGAAGCGGTGAAAGGGGTTTTTCTCAAGCAGGACTATGGAATTCCAGTCACTCGCGTAGTCGGCATCGTCATGGTGGAGCGTCTCATGGACCTGTGGGGGGTGCTGATTCTCGGTTCATGCTCCTTGCTTCTGTTCAGCGGCTGGCGCACCCTCTTTCTTCTTTGCGCGGCGGCAGTGATTGCAGGCGGCGTTTTTATTTGCATGGAGCGGGTGTATCGTCCTGTTTTGGAATGGCTTGCCGGGTTCTCATTTCTGTCGTGGTTTTCGCTCAAAGTTCTCAAGATACTGCTCACCGGTCGTGATCTAATGACCCCGAGAATTTTTCTCGTGGGGCTTGTTGTTTCAACGATTGCGTGGGGTATGGAGTCCCTTTCGCTGTACCTGATACTTGAAGGCCTTCATCTCCCCTCCACTCTTTTGGAGGCCAATTTTGTCTACTGTTTTTCTACCATCGTGGGCGCTCTGTCTATGCTGCCCGGCGGGATCGGGGGTACCGAAGCGGGTATGATTGGACTGCTGGCTGTTATGGGTATCTCTTACACTAGCAGCCTGCCCGCGGTCATTCTGATCCGATTGTGTACGCTTTGGATGGCTATTCTAGTGGGGATCGGCTTCATGATTTTCATGTTGGCTCGTTCCCGCAACAAGTTACGGGGGGCTGACTCCCCTTGCCCGGACCGGGACCCTTTTGTTCCGGAAAATCCTTTTAAGGAGCCAAGTGCATGAGTGACGACTATGATGTAGAGTTGACCGAGGAGCATATCATGCTCCGGGATATGGTTCGCAAATTCGCAGACAAGGAAATAGCGCCTGTGGCCGATCAGGATGAGAACGACCATCGCTTTCAACGAGAACTCGTGAATCAGATGGCTGAACTGGGTCTCTTCGGCTGCCCGGTTCCTGAGGAATACGGCGGCAACAACATGGGATATCTGGCCCACGCCATAGTAACCGAAGAGATAGGCAGAGTGTCGGGCTCCCTCAGAGTCGCTTTCAACATGCAGACGATGGGGACGGCCATGTCCGTCCTCAAATGGGGGAGTGACGAACTAAAGAAGAAATACATTCCGGAACTCATGTCGGCCAAGATGCTGGGCTGCTTCGGGATCACCGAACCGGATGCCGGTTCAGATACCGCGGCCATGTCCACCACCGCAGTGAAGGACGGCGACTATTACATTCTAAATGGCCGAAAGATGTGGATCACCTGGGCGCCTGTCGCGGACATGTCGGTAATATTCGCAATGACGGACAAGTCGTCAAAGCACAGGGGGATGAGCGTCTTCGTTATGGACATGCATTCGCCGGGCGTGTCGACCCTTGCCATCAAGGACAAACTCGGACTCTGGGCATGCCCAACGGGTGAAGTCATTATGGAGGACGTCAAAGTTCCGGTTGGCAACCGCCTCGGTGAGGAAGGAAAAGGCTTCTCGTACCTCATGCAGGAGCTTATCAGCACGCGACTTTCCGCTGCAGCGGGAGCGGTCGGAAGTTGTCAGGCAGCTTTGGATGAGGCCATTAAGTATGCGAACGAGCGAAACCAGTTCGGCCGTCCCATCGCGGAATTCCAGATGGTCCAGGAAGTTATTGCGAGGATGGTCGCCGAAACCGAAGCCGCAAGAGCGCTTACCTGGAGATGTGCCATTCAGAAGGACCGCGGACTGGTCCATAACATGAGAGAGACTGTGCTCGCCAAGTATTATGCATCCCGCGCAGCGGACGAGGTTCCGAACTTGGGCCTGGAAGTCTTGAGCGCCTACGGTTACTCCAATGAGTACCCCATTGCAAGAATCCTCCGTGACGGGAAAGTATATAAGATTCTCGAGGGGGCCACGAATATCATGAAGATGATACTCGCGGCGGATGCGCTGGGGTTGAAAAAGGCCAACAGGTAATCCGGCGCTAAGCCGTCCACAAAGGCATGGGATTTTCATTTAGGGTAATTCACAGGGATTCAGGAAGCAGAGCCAGGCTGGGAGGCTTGACCGCGGGCGGTCCGGAGGTCCTGACTCCTGCTTTCATGCCGGTGGGAACCCGCGGCGTGGTGAAGGCAGTTTCCCCGGAGGAAGTGTGGGGCCTCGGGTACAGACTGGTACTTGCCAACGCCTACCATCTGTACCTCCGGCCGGGCCACGAGTTGGTGGAACGGCACGGGGGTCTTCACAGGTTCATGGACTGGCCTGGTGCCATTCTGACGGACAGCGGAGGATTTCAGGTCTTCAGCTTGGCCCGTCTTCGCAAAATCAGCGATGAGGGAGTGCTATTCCAGTCCCACATAGACGGCAGCTCCCATTTGTTCACGCCGGAGCTGAGCATACAAGTTCAGGAAGCGCTGGGATCAAATATAATCATGTGCCTTGACGACGTCAGGGGCTATCCGGTCACCAAAGAGGAAGCCCAGGAGGCGGTGGTCAGGACCAGCCGCTGGGCGGAGAGATGCCTGAAATCCAAAAAAAAAGTTGACCCTGGTTTGTTCGGCATAGTACAAGGGTCGGTGTTCTCAGATCTGAGGAAATTGAGCACGGACAGCCTCACTTCCCTCGATTTGGACGGATATGCCGTCGGCGGTCTCAGCGTCGGGGAACCCCATGACATCATGGTCGAGATGCTGGAGGTCACGGTACCGCTGCTTCCTGAGGAAGCCCCCAGATACGTGATGGGGGTGGGAAAGCCGCAAGATATTCTCGATGGGGTGCTACGAGGAGTCGATCTGTTTGATTGCGTGCTACCCACACGCAACGCGCGTAACGGAACGTTGTTCACCTCTCAGGGGTCGGTAAACATAAGAAATGCCCGGCATGCAGATGATCCCGGGCCGGTGGACCCTTGCTGTACATGTCCGCTGTGCGCCAAGTACTCCAGGGCTTATCTGAGACACCTGTTCCAGGAAAAGGAGATCTACGGACTGCGTCTTGCTACGATCCACAACCTCAGTTTTTATAGCCGGATGATGGAGAGTATTCGCGACGCGGTGAGAGACGACAATCTACGATCTTTTGCCGGGGAGTTTCTGGCAAAGATGGAGGAGACAGATGATTGATGTGGCTTATGCCATGGCCCCTCCCGGTGGGCAGGGCGGGGGTGATCTGAATCAGCTCATAGGTTTTCTACCCATTGTGCTGATTTTTGGAGTTTTTTATCTTTTGCTTATAAGGCCGCAGCAGAAAAAGGCCAAAGAACACCGGGCACTGCTGGAGAACCTCAAGAAAGGCGATGGAATAATTACTCAGGGGGGCCTGTACGGCAAAATTACGGCAGTGTCGGACCATGTGTTGACTTTGGAAATCGCCGACAAGGTCCAAGTGCGCGTGTCGCGGGCCCACATTGCGGGGCTGGCCCCCTCGGGCAAAGAGCAAAATCAGTGAGGAGTGCCAATAGATGACCCAGAACCTCCAGTGGCGGATAATCTTAATTGGAGTGGTCCTGGCGGTGAGCGCGTTCTTGGTCTATCCGTCGGTGGGACCGGTGCCTCCCTTCTGGGCAAAATATCTTCCCAACAACCCGGTCCGCCTCGGACTGGATCTTCAGGGCGGTCTGTATCTTGTCCTGGAGGTTCAAGCCGATATGGCGGTGGAGGCGGTTGTCGATCAGAGTGTCTTGGAGGCCTCGGCCCTGATGAAGGACGAGAAGATAAGGTATAACGACATTCAGAGGACTTCTCCGACCTCACTGACTGTTTATCTCAAGGACGCAGACCAGGCAGGGCTGTTTGACGAGAAGGTCCTGGACAAGCTACAGAACTATAAGAAAGGTTCCGCGGCCCAAACCGACAAAGGGTTCGAAGTCCAGCTCCAGATGGACCAGAAGACTGCGGAAGTTATAAAGCAAAGGGCCGTTAGGCAAGCTGTGGATACCATTAGGAACCGCGTAGACGCCTTCGGGGTCGCAGAGCCGGACGTCGTGGTTCAGGGCGCAGACAGGATAGTTGTGCAGTTGCCGGGACTTAAAGAAGACATAACCCGCGCGATCGACATCATCAAGAAGACTGCTCGTCTCGAATTCAAGCTCGTAGATGAGAAGGGCGATCTGAATGCTGCCTTGAAAGGGGACATCCCGAGCGGCGATGAAATTCTCTATCAGCAGGAGCGCAATGCCCGAACCGGTGCGTCCAGCCCGAAGCCGTTGCTGATAAAGAAGCAAATCCTCATGACCGGTGACTCTATCACCGATGCCAAAGTTCAACCGGGCCATATGGGTGGGATGATCGTTCACATGGACTTCAATCGCACCGGGGCTACTCAGTTCGAGAGGATCACTGGGGAACATGTCCGTGAACGACTGGCCATAATCCTTGATAACAGAGTCTATTCAGCCCCCGTTATCAAGGATCGCATATCCGGGGGATCTGCCATAATCGAAGGCACATTCAGCCCAGAAGAGGCCAGCGACCTGGCCCTGGTGCTGCGGGCAGGTTCGTTGCCCGCGCCGGTGAAAATCCTGGAAAATCGGACAGTGGGCCCGTCTCTCGGTGAGGATTCCATTCGGCTTGGTCGAAACGCGATATTACTCGGCATATGTCTGATCGCGATCGGCATGGCACTCTATTACAAGTTGTCGGGACTGGTGGCTGATGTGGCCCTGATCTCGAACCTTCTCCTCATCATGGCTGTCATGGTTTCGCCCGGCTTGCGTGCCACTTTGACTTTACCGGGGCTTGCAGGGGTGGCGCTGACCATTGGTATGGCAATCGATGCGAACGTTCTCATTTTCGAGAGAATACGAGAAGAACTGCGCAGTGGGAAGTCGCCCAAGGCTGCTTTGGACAATGGTTATACCAAAGCGTTCATGACGATTCTCGACACCCACGTCACGAACATCTTGGCCGCCCTTCCTCTGATACAATTCGGGACCGGGCCTATCAAAGGGTTTGCGGTTACCTTGTGTATAGGGCTTGTGATTTCCTTGTTTACGGCATTTTTCATCACGCGCACGATTTTTGATTACGCGTTTCAGGTTAAGCGGATCAAGAGCCTGAGCATTTGATTGCCAACGTTGGTAGGGGCACGGCATGCCGTGCCCCTACTACAGCGTGAGGTCGTCCGATGAAATACCTTTTCCCAGGCGCATCAGTATAGAGCTTACAACGAAGACCAGTTCCTAAACAACCCTGCGACTTTCAGAAGGATTGAACCGGTGGAGCTTATAAAACCCAATATCAACATCAATTTTCTTGGTAATAGGTACTATGCCTACGCGTTCACTACGATCATGATCGTCCTTTCCCTGGCCTCCATTCCCGTCATGGGGTATATGAAGCTCGGGGTCGACTTCACCGGCGGCGTAGTGGTTCAGGTGAAGTTCAACAAACCGGTGCACACCGACCAAGTGAGGGAGGCTCTCAAACCGCTGGGCGAGAACCTGGTGGTTCAGCAATTTTCAATGGCATCGGGTGAGGAATTTGTTATTCGGATGGAGCAACATGATGAGAGCGCCGAGAAGGCGTCCCAACAGGTCAAAGATCTCTTGGACACTCAAATCGGCAAGGGAAGCACTGAAATCCGGAGTTTGGAAGTAGTGGGCCCCAAGGTCGGGAAAGACCTTCAGGAATCCGCCATCTGGGCCACTGCCATCGCTCTCATTTTTCTTCTCATTTACATGGCCTTTCGCTTTACGTTCACAATGGGATTGGGCGCTATTGTCTGTTTGATACACGATTTGTGCATAGTGTACGGGTTTTTCGCCTGGACTGGAAAAGAGTTCAATTTGACTATTCTCGCGGCCATGCTGACGATCATAGGATATGACATCAACGACACCATTGTGGTTTGTGATAGAATCAGAGAGAATTTGAAATCGATGAAGAAGGTGCCCCTTATCGACGTCTTCAACGCGTCCATCAATCAGACGCTTTCAAGGACCTTGCTCACCAGCGCCTTCACACTCCTTTCGGTGGTAGCTTTCCTCGTCTTCGAGACGAATGTGCTCAAAGATTTCGCCTGGGCGCTCATGGTAGGAATTATCTTTGGAACCTATTCCTCAATCTTCGTCGCCTCTCCGCTGGTCTTGGAGCTGGACAAGATACTACCAGTGAAGCGTGGGTGACTTACAGCCCCTTGCGACCACTCACATGACCTTCCTTGTTGGACATGAAAACAATCTGGCATTACTTGAGCGGACCGTAAGAGAGGGACGGCCCGCGCATGCCTACCTATTCACTGGGCCGGACGGCATCGGCAAAAAACTGGTAGCGGTGAAGTATGCCTGCCTGCTGAATTGCGCTGAGCCAGGCGAAGATCCCGAAGGTTCCTGCCACGTGTGCCGTAGGATAATCGCGGAAAAGCACCCTGACGTCACAATTGAGAGGCCTGAAAAGGGCATGATCCGAATCGATCGAATTCGGGATCTTCAAGCGTTCTTCAAGTACGCGCCCGTAGAGGGCCGGCATAGGGTCACAATCATCGACGATGCCCACCTAATGAACAGGTCAGCACAAAACGCCCTTTTGAAAACGCTGGAAGAACCTCCACCCGGCCGTATTCTCATCCTCATCAGCGCCAGACCTTCTCTACTGCTCCCCACTGTAAGGTCAAGAAGCCGGCGCATGCGGTTCAACCCGATGCCTTTTTCACCGTTAGCAGAGCTGTTGGAACAGAAGGGGCTCCCGGTGGAAAAGGCCCGGACGTTGGCTGCCATGTCATCCGGAAGTGTTGCACGGGCCTTGGAGATGGCCGCGTCAAGCTTTCTCGATCTCCGAGAGCAAGTTGTCTCAGCCCTGACCGATCCGATGGGGAAAAGGCTCAGCGGATTATTGGAGCTTTCCGCAACGATTTCCGTTGACAGGCAGACCGCGGTTGAAGCAATAGAAATAGCCTCGACGTGGATTCGGGACTTGCTCCTTGAGCAGACAGGATTCAGCCTTAGCGGCCGGGTCCACGGAGATTTCCTTGACAGAATCACCTCGGGAGCCCAACATCACAATAGTAGACAACTGCTTTCGGTCTACGATGAACTGGTGAAAGCCTCTTCCCTCATTGAAGCCGACATCAACGTAAACCGGAACCTGGTTACAGACGTAATGTTTCTGAGAATAGCGCGGATACTGGCCGGGCCTACCCTTGGAGTTGCAACGGCCTCGCGATGAAAGACTGACGCAATGAGTGACGAGAAGTCAAAGAAAGATGGCTCCTACCTTCCTAGGGCGTGGGGGTCCGCGCCTCGACCGAAAGCATGCGAAGAGTGTCTAAGCCGGACTACTCACTTCGTAAGCGGCACGGAGTGCGCGAGTCCCGAGAAAAGGCCAGGAGAAGAAACTGAAAATCAGCTTACTTTGGAGCACGCTGCCGCTGACCTTCAGGATGACCCTGGGGCAGACTTGAGCATTCAAGGTGATGAGGTTGGCGATGTGAGTACAGAGCCGGCAATTCACAAAGCCCCATCTCTCCCGTTCCAGGCCGACGTCATTTCAGTCGCCACCGAGGAGACCAACTCCGAAGCCGGACCGGTAACCCCGCAAGAAGCCGGCGAACGCTATCCTATGCCGATAAGGGTGAACATTGTGGGGATTCGCTTCGGATACGCATGCAAAATCTATCATTTCGATGCGGGGGACATGGATCTGACAGCCGGGGACTGGGTGATCGTCAAGACTGAAAAAGGTACGGGACTCGGACAAATAGCCCTGGCCCCCTTTGAACGCTTAATGGATGCCTCTCAACTCGAGGGGTTGAGAAAGGTTATTAGAAAAGCCGGCAAGGTCGATTTCGATCAGAAGGAGCGCTGCGCACAGAGAGAAGCAGAGGCTTATGCGCATTGTATTGAACGGATCGAAGCTCTGGGATTACCCATGAAGTTGGTTGGAGTAGAGTGCTTCTTCGATGGTTCCAAATATGTCTTCTATTTTACTTCGGAAGGGCGAGTCGATTTTCGAGAGTTGGTGAAGCAACTTGTCTCGCGCTTCCCGGTACGGATTGAGATGCGTCAAATAGGCGTGAGGCATGAAGCAAAAATGACAGGTGGACTGGCCTGTTGTGGCCAAGAGTTATGCTGTGCCCGTTTTTTGACTGATTTTCGGCCCGTATCGGTCAAGATGGCCAAGAACCAGAACCTTTCGCTGAACCCTACCAAGATCTCCGGTGTCTGCGGCCGACTTATGTGCTGCCTGGGATACGAACACGACACTTACGAGGCATTCAGGAAACAATTGCCAAAAGTCGGGAAAACAGTGAAAACTCGAAAAGGCGATGGAGTGGTGCTCAAACACAATCCTCTCGCAGAAACCATTTTCATTCGCGTGGACGAAGAAACAATAGTGGAAGTCACTAAGGACGAAATAATCGAAGAGCCTGAGAATTCGGGGCAGGATAAGGGTGCGGCAGGCAATAAGGTGAAGGAGAGGGTGGCCAAGCCCCGTGGCGAGACAATCGGCAATGGCGCATGACGAGAAAGGATGGCGTCGAAAGATCCTTCCAATCTGGTGCTGACGTTCTGCTTCACAGGCGATAACCTAAAGGCTGTTTTATGGGTTGTAGGGACTTTGGACTGCAAAGAGGCCGGCAAAGTCCCCCTTTACGAAAGGGGGGAACAGATCTTTAAGTTAGCTGATACGAGGCGCAACCTGGAAACGCGATCTGAATGTCCCAAGACCATTTTGAAAGTGGGGAGCATGAATTCCGGCACCAGAATCCGTGACTCGGTCTGCCACGGCGGCATAGGTGGCCTGATTGCCGTCCGCTATGGCTTCGTTACCGCCGTTGCAATGGTCGCCCTGCTCGTCCCGTGGAGCAACGCCAAATGCGGTGCTGTCTTCCACCGGGTGATGAAGAGCGGGACCGTGCGTCTGGGAGTCCCCTATAACCGCATTCCGCAGGGTTTTCTCAAGCCTTCGGGAGAATGGGTCGGTTTTGAGTTGGATTTGGCTTCGGAAATGGCCAAACACATGAATCTCAAGCTGGAGACGGTCAAGACCAATGAACAGACATGGGGCCCCGCTCTTACTCGTGGTCGGATAGATGCGGCCCTTTGCCGCATAACGCACAGGCGTTCCCTTGAGAACGCTTTCGACTTTTCCGTCCCTTATTTTTTTGATGCCCTGAATATTCTCATTTTGAAAGGTAGCTTTAAATCAGCCGGGGATCTCAAAGGCAACAAGATTGCCGCGGTCCAAGGGTCGCCGTCCGAAAAAGCTGCCATGCGTCTTCTCAAAGAAGCTGGTGACCAGACGGCGGAGAAGAATGTAGTCTCCTTTCCGGACCGGCCCACATGTTTTATGGCACTGGGACAAGGCAAAGTGGGGGGGTGGTTGGATTCCGGCATGACCCTCATCGAGTACTCTTCCCGCAGCCCCGGCCGTTTCGAGCTTGTCAACGCTTCGGATGCAGTTGAAGAGGTTGCTGTGGCCCTCCCTCAGGATGATTCCGCATGGCGGGACCTGGTCAACTTTACTATTCAGGACATGGCAGCAGACGGCTCGTTCAAGAAAATATACGACCAATGGTTCGGACCGGAAACTCCGTACGCATTCCCCGTGAAACGATCCATTGATATCTGGCCGGAATGAGAATTCTCCAAACTCCCCAATCGCCCGAGCATACAGAATTTTCGGAGAATAGCCGATGAAACGAGTGATCCTCGGCACTGCAGGCCATATAGATCACGGCAAGACAGAATTGGTGCGCGCTCTCACAGGCATTGATACAGACCGCCTTAAGGAGGAGAAGCAGCGGGGCATCAGTATAGAACTCGGATTCGCTTTCCTGGATCTGGGCGAT
>Ga0074045_10005495_pt1 | contig 11052 bp, 12 predicted proteins | sample BogForMeECP23OM2_FD_94442 | JGI IMG/M metagenome (GOLD analysis project Ga0074045, IMG submission 94442) | Bog forest soil microbial communities from Calvert Island, British Columbia, Canada - Bog Forest MetaG ECP23OM2 | ecosystem: Environmental > Terrestrial > Soil > Wetlands ... | reverse complement strand
CACGACCACTTCTTCGCTACCTTCGAGAAGTTTGGTCCAGCGGTGGAGAAGCACGTCGGCGAAGCATTCGCCGAAGTGGCGTCGCGAGCGGCGGAGGATCATCTGCAGTATGTGGAATTGATGCACACGGCCGATGGGATGCAGGCAGCCATGTTGGGTGGCAAGGTGGGATGGGATGACGACTTCGGCAAGCTCCGCGACAAGCTGTTGGGCGGGGGAATGGCGGATGTGGTGGCTTCGGTGCGCAGCCAACTGGACTCCGATGAAGCTCGCAAGAAAGAAGTGCTGCATTGCGGGACGGCACAGGCTGATCGGGGATGCGAGGTTACGATTCATTATTTGTACCAGGTATTGCGCGGGTTGCCGCGGGAGCAGGTCTTCGCGCAGATATTGCTTGGTTTTGAGCTGGCCAAGGCCGATCCGCGGTTCGTGGGCTTCAACCTGGTGATGCCCGAAGACTATTACGTGCCCATGCACGATTTTGATTTGCATATGCGGATCATCGAGGCGTTGCACAAGATTTATCCGGCCACGCATGTTTCGTTGCATGCCGACGAACTGGCTATGGGGCTGGTTCCACCCGAGGGGTTGCGATTTCACATTCGCGAATCGATTGAGCGCGGCGGCGCGGAGCGAATTGGGCATGGCGTGTCGGTCATGAGCGAAGACGATCCGATTGGATTGCTGCAGGAGATGGCTAAGAAAAATGTGCTGGTCGAGATTTGCCTGACTTCGAATGATGTGATTCTGGGCGTGAGTGGCGATCGCCATCCGCTGCCGATTTATATGAAATACGGAGTGCCGGTTGCGCTGGCTACTGACGACGAAGGCGTTTCGCGAAGCGATATGGCACATGAATATCTGCGGGCGGTCGAGACCTATGGCTTGTCGTATGCCGATTTGAAGCGGATGGCGCGCGCGAGTTTGGAACACAGCTTTTTGCCGGGTGATAGTCTGTGGAGCGATGGACGGGAGTTCCGGCGGGCCGCGGCTTGTGCGGATGAAAGAGTGTCCGGCGATCGGGGCTCTCGAAAATGCCAGAAATTAGTTGATGTGAGTGAGCGCGCTCGCGTGCAGTGGCAGTTGGAGCGGGCTTTTGTTGAGTTCGAGAACAAGTTCTAGAACGATGCCGGGCCTTGCCCGGCCGAGGCAGACGAATGCGTCCGCCCCACGTAATTCTTTATGAAACGAGATTTGTTTACTCGTGCTGAATCGGCGGCAGCTTTTGTGCTTTCGCGGACTACGCTGCGCCCGCAGATCGCGCTTGTTCTTGGCTCTGGCCTTGGATCTTTTGCCGACGACCTCACCGAAGCCGTTCGCATTCCTTATGCCGACATCCCGACGTTTCCGCGTTCGACGGCGGTGGGGCATGCCGGACAGCTCGTGATTGGGAAATCCGGTGAAGTTCCGGTTGCAGTAATGCAGGGGCGGGTGCATCTGTATGAGGGCTATTCGGCGGCTGAGGTCGCTTTTCCGGCGCGTGTGCTGGGGCGAGTTGGCGTGCGCGCTTTGATTCTTACCAACGCGGCCGGCGGCATTAACGTCGAGTACGGACAGGGCGCGCTGGTCATTCTGCGCGATCACATCAATCTTCAGGGGCAGAATCCGCTGACGGGCGCGAACGACGGCCGCTTTGGCCCGCGCTTTCCTGACATGACTTATACCTACACCAAGCGCTATCGGGAGATCGCGCTGGAGGAAGCGAAGAAGCTTTTTATTCCGCCGCGCGAGGGCGTCTATGCGGCGCTTGCCGGCCCGAGTTATGAAACGCCGGCGGAGATTCGCTACCTGCGCGCAATCGGCGCCGATCTGGTGGGCATGTCGACCGTGCCGGAGGCAATCGCCGCGCGGCACATGGGGATGAACATTCTGGCAATCACGTGTGTGACGAATATGGCGGCCGGAGTTCTCGATCAGGTGTTGGTCCATGAAGAAGTGCTCGAAGTGGGACGACGAGTGATGGGGCAGTTCATCGCGCTTTTGCGGGCGGTGCTGCCTCGGATTGCAGGGGAATTGAAGAAGACGGGGTAGAGGGACCAGCTATGCTCGTCTTGAACGGACGAATGCGGCCGTCCGTAAGCAACCCTTACTGGCCAGAGGCCCGTCACCACATGAACATCGCCGCCAGGCTCAGTGGCTTTTTCGGGGGATGAATACCGGTTGCGGCGGATCTATGCCATACACGGTCGCGAAGCTTCCCTGGTTTACCGCAAAGCTGGCGCGTTCGCGTGAATCGATGAAGAGCAACGGCTGTTTGAGTGGCACATCGCTGAACGTCCGAACGAACTGCATCTCAATTTCGCGTCCCGCAATGGTTGCTCGCACTTTATCTCCGTGCTGATAACCGAGCTTCTGGAAATCTTCGTCGCTGATGTTTGTAACCAGATTGCCGAACGGACCATCCAACGCGATTACTTCTCCGGTCAGGCCTTTGTCGTCAACCTTGGCGGCCTTCAGATCGAGCCGGACTAACTGCTTGACTACGGGGCCGACCTGGGTCCAGTCGTCGCCGCGCGCGATGTGTGCGCCGACGGGGGAAAAAATATCCCGGCCATGGAAGGTGGAGGAAATCTTCGCGCCGACCATCCAATCGGGGTTGGTGATCTCGCGAACGCTTTCGATGCCGTCGCGGTCCTCTACTAACGTTATCAGGCCGTTGTCGGGCAGGACGAAGAATTGTCCTCGCCTCGTTTTCACCACCACCGCCTTGCGCGAACTGCCGACACCGGGATCGATGACCACCACGAACACCGTTCTCGGCGCAAAATAGGGCGACGCTCCGAACAGGTAAAGGGCGCCGTCTCGAATCGAAAAAGGTGTCACCTGATGCGTGAGGTCGACAATGCGGAGGTTGGGTGTGATGCCGTACATGACGCCCTTGCAGAGGGCTACCGAGTCGTCGATTACGCCGAAATCGGTCATGAAGACGACGGTCGGCGGTTGCACGGGCGTCGGCGCGATTGAGGGCTGCGCCAGAAGCGGGGTCGCGAGCGAGAGCAAGAGGGCGAAACACAAACCCAGCGCTCGCGTCGATTTTGCTATCGTCGATTGTGCGACCGAGGTTGATGTCGTCCGCATAGAGTCTAACCCTCCGCGAGAACTGGTTTGCTTGCCCGGCGCCGGCTGTTGCTAGCCCAGTAGCTCAGTAGCTCCGTGAAGCCAATGATTCTACCCGCTCAAGAGCCAGAACCCAAAGCTCGCTCCGGGCATCTATAATCGGGGCGGCAAGAATTAGTCATCTTCGGATCAAATATAGGATCAACTACAGGAGAGCCAACGATGTCCAAAGTGATTCCTGAAAAATACGTCGACCTTTTCCATAAACGTGCTTTCGCCAGTCTTGGGACGCTCATGCCCGACGGACGGCCGCAGGTTACTCCGGTGTGGTGTGACTTCGACGGCCAACACGTCATCTTCAACTCGGCTCGCGGACGCCAGAAGGATCGCAACGTGCGCCGCGATCCACGGGTTGCGCTCGCCATTGTCGATCCTGACAATCCTTATCGGTATCTGGAGATTCGCGGCACCGTAGTTGAAATTACCGAAGATGGGGCCGACCAGCACATCGACAAGATGGCGAAGAAGTATCTGGGAGTCGACAAGTATCCGTACGCCAAGCCGGGAGAGGTGCGCGTGATGTACAAGATCCGGCCGGAGCACACTACGGTGATGGGGTAGCAGATAGCCAGCCCCTGAAGGGGCGTCTGACCCCGAATGATCTTCGGCATCGCTAAAGCGATGCCCTGATACGAATCTTGAGTCCTTGTTTCCAGGTCTCTCTCGGATGCTGCCGCGGGCGAGGGCGCCCGCGCTACACGAACTAACCTTTCTTTGCCTCACGAGTCCAACTGATGACGGAACTTTGGAGGCTCACTCCCCGTATTAGAAGGCAAGAGCCGAGTAATCCGCGGCATTGCCTGTTTGCGGGAGGAGTTGTTTATGGAAGTTGGAAAGAATAAAGGTGATGGCTTGCGCGCGATCGACACCCAGGCCCATAACATTTCGGCGCACCAGGTGGTGGAGGCTGCGCACGAAGAACTCCTTCAGTTGCTGCGGCAGCGGGCCGAGATCATGAAGCGCATTGGCACCCTGAAGCAGACCATTGCCGGATTGGCGAATCTTTTCGGCGACCAGGTGCTGGGCGACGACTTGCTGGAATTGATCGACCGCAAGCCCAATGGCCGCCAGCCCGGCTTCACCAAAGCCTGCCGGCGGGTACTGATGGAAGTCCGGCGGCCGCTTGGAGCCCGCGAGGTTTGCCTGGAACTGGAACGATATGCTCCAGCAATCCTGGCGCGGCACAAGGATCCGCTGGCTTCGGTCACAACGGTTTTGAATCGTCTGGTGGATTATGGCGAGGCCCGCAGCCTGAGCAACGATCGCGGTCGGCGGGTATGGGAGTGGGCCAGCGACGGCGAGCCTGCGGCGGACGCGGTGCCATCCCGGAGAACGGCCTGAGGAGCGAACGGCGAGGGATGTCGGCCGCCGGCAGACTGCGGATCCCTCGCTTTGCTCGAGATGACAATTCTTAGAGAATTCCTAAGCGGGCAGGAGCCGCCCTTTTTCCAGATGGCGGGTTACGTGGGCATACCCGGCCGCGTGCGGATCGTGCGTCACCATCACAATGGTTTTACTGAAGCTTTCGTTCAGCCGCTTTAGGATTTCCAGGATTTCCGTTGCCGAATTGCTGTCAAGGTCACCGGTCGGTTCGTCGGCGAGAATCAGCGTAGGATCGCTGACGATGGCGCGAGCGATGGCGACCCGCTGCTCCTGTCCACCCGACAGCTGCTTGGGCAGGTGATTGACGCGATCCTCGAGTCCGACGAGTTTTAGCGCGGTCATCACGTGATCGCGGCGTTGCTGCGGTGTCATCCTGGTCAGCAGCAGCGGCAACTCGACATTCTCGAATGCGGTCAGAACCGGGATCAGATTGAAAGTCTGGAAGACATATCCGACGTGAGTATTGCGCCACTTGGCGGACTGCGAGTCGTTCAGAAGAAAAATATTTTCGCCCATTACCAGGAGATCGCCGGACGTGGGGCGGTCGATGGCTGCGATCATGTTCAGCAGGGTCGTCTTTCCCGATCCTGAGGGCCCCATCAGCGCCAGAAACTCGCCGCCGGCGATGTCTATGGAGACGTTGTCGAGCGCCGTGACCTGGAAAGCGTCGCGCTTGAAAATCTTACTGACGCCGCGGGCTTGGACGACCTTGCTGCCTACTGCTGTTTGCGCCGGTGTTTGCGTGGTTGCGCTCATGAATTCCCCTTGATACGAATCTTTTGCCCGTCCTGCAAATCCGCGGGGGCTGCTGTGATCACGCTTTCGCCGCCGACGAGGGAGTCCACCAAATAGCCTCCTGCACGCTGGCCCTGAACGTGAACATTGCGGCGGAGAGCCTTGCCGTTGAAAGCAAGGAGCACAAATTTCGCGCCATCTTTGTCGCGCAAGGCGACGGTGGGCACGAAGACATAAGTTTGCTTCGTACCGGCGTTTTTATCGTCCTTATTATTGGCCTTCGCCTTGAACTGCACGGTGGCGTTCATTTCCGGGCGCAGGTAGGAATCGGGTTGCAGAATCTGCACTTTGACTTGGACGGTTGCTTTCTGGCGATTTGCTTCCGGCGACATTTCGGCGATCTCGCCTTTGTAGGAGCGATCCTTGAACGCGTCGAGGGTGACGATGCCTTCCTGCTTGGGAGACAGTTTGGCGAAGTCGTCCTGCGCGATATCGAGTTCTACCTGAATGTCGTTCAGATCCGCCAGGGCGACTACTGACCCTCGTGGGCCACCTTCGGCTCCGCTGGCGAATTGCGCGGTGACCAGCTCACCCTTCTCCGCCGTGCGCTCGAGAATCGTGCCGGTGACGGGTGCGCGAATTACCGTGGCATCGAGTTGAGACTTGGCGTACGCCATCTGGCCTTCTGCCTGCAACAGGTCACCGCGGGCACGGAGAATTTCTTCAGAGCGCGGACCAAGCTGCATCAGCTTGAAAGCCCGTTCCAGCGAATTCGTTCTTTGCTGCGAAGCGTCGCACTTGCCGATCGCGTCGTCCAAATTCTGTTTTGACATTACTCCCTGCGCAACCAAGTCACGGGTGCGATCCAGATTGATCTTGTCGTTCAGAGCCGTTGCTCGCGCCTCCTGCAGATTGTGCTCCGCCTGCTGGATCTCCTCCGGGCGCGAGCCGTTCTCATTTTCGAGCAGGCGTGCTTTGGCGCTCTCGACCGCACCGCGAGCTTGTTCGAACTGGGCGCGAAATTCCTCGTCCTCCAGGCGCACCAGAACTTGTCCTTCTTTTACCTTGTCGCCTTTTTCCACGCCGATCCACGCTACGCGGCCGGTGACCTTCGAATTCACGCTGATTTTGTGATGGGCGACAATGTATCCGCTGGCGGAAAGCACGGTGCTGCCGGCTACGTCACTACCTTCCGCGGTTGCGCGCGCGACCTCCACTTCCGGCGTGTTGGAGGCGAGCGCGCGGTACGCCAGGGCAACGATTCCCAGGAGGACGACCACGACGATTCCACCCAGAATGAAGCGGCGCGACCACGCAGGCGGTTCTCCGCCTCCGTGGCGCAGCGAATGATCGATGCGCAGACTTCGCAGATCTTCGTGCTTCGTATCGCTAGAGCCGAGGTCTGTTGGCATTAGTTGAAGGATGCTCCAGATTCTTATGTTGACGCAAAATCTAAATCGCTAACAATGGTACGAACTATGTATGAACAACGTGCGAATCAGGCCCGCAGCGAGGTTAGAATATCCTGTCGCGCCGCATGCCAGGCGGGCGCGAAGCCTCCCAACAAACCCATGATCATGGCAAATAGCACCGCCGCCACTGCGACTCCCCACGTCAGGTGCAGGCTGAACACCGTCTCACTGAAGGTGAGCTGGTTGCCGATTCCCGTGGTCATGCCGTTGAACGGCAATATCAAAACAATCCCGACAATCGCTCCCAGCAGCGAAAGCAGCAACGCTTCGATCACGAACGAGGTGAGAATGCTGGGCCGGGAAAATCCTATGATGCGAAGAGTGGCGATCTCGCGCGAGCGATATGCGACCGCCGCATACATCGTATTCATGGCGGCGAAGCTGGAACCGATCGCCATGATGATGGCTACAAACGTGCCAATAAATTTGATCGGTCCGCCAGAACTGGTTTGCTTCTCGTAGTAATCGGTTTCGAGCGTGCCCTCGAGCTTCAGCCGCTGATCGTCGCTGACGCGGTGTTTCAGCGCGTCCGCGGCGATAGGGTCAGTTGCTCGCAGATAAGCAGAAGCATAACCGCCCTGGCGGTCGAAATCCGCGGCGATCTGGTTGACGTCGCCCCAGAGTTCCGAATCGTATGCGGTGCCACCGGAGTCGAACACGCCGACGACCTTCCACTGGCCCTTGGCAAAATCCATTGTGTCGCCCACGTTGGCTCCGTTGAAACGGTCGTGGATCGACTTGCCGACGACGATCTCACGCTGTCCGGGCGTAAACCAGCGGCCTTCGACCAGCCTAGCGTTGGGGCGTAGAGTGAGGCCCTCCGGCATCAGACCGCGAACTGAAACGTTGACTTCGCCGGTGCCATCTTTGCGCGGGAGCACGACCACCACCACCCATTCGCCCGACGCGATTGGATCCCCATGGGCGTCTTTGGCGATGCCGGGCAGCGTTCTTAACGTCGGGAAGAGATCGGCGTCGAAGCCTCCCGAAAGTTCGGCCGTGGATCCCTTGCGCATGACGAGCACGTTGATGGGATCACCGCTAGCCATGAAGGCCTTCTTCAGACCCGCCAGCAGCGCCATCAGGAAAACGGCGGTGGTCACAGTGAGCGCAATGCCCAGGGCGGTCATGATGGTGAGGCCCTTGCGCAGCTTAAGATTGCGGATGTTATAGCTGATCGGAATCGCCATAGTGTTTTGTCGCTAGCCGATATGGCGCAAGCCCTCCACGATACTTAATTTTGCCGCATGGTAGGCGGGAAGGATCGCGCTCAGGAATCCCACCATCGCCGCGACGAAGATGGAGAGCAGAAAGGTCGGGATGGTTACCTTCATCCCGAGGAAGAAGAAACCCATTCCGGGGGCCTTCGCCATCGCCGACACCAGCCCGATGGCTAGCAGGCATCCCAGGAAGCCACCAACCAAAGCTACGGTGACGGATTCGCTCACATAAAGACCGAGAATCGATTGCCGGGTAAAACCGAGCGTCTTCAGCACGGCCACTTCGCGGGTGCGCTCGCGGATGGACATGGCCATGGTGTTGGCGGAAACGAGCAGAGTCGCGAACACGACGGCGAAACAAATACTCAAGATGAACGCCTTTACATTGCCGAGGCTGTTGATAAAGCCGAGCTGGAAAGCCTTCTCGGTTTCCGTCTTGGTGGGCTCGGGAGAGTTGTGGAACATGGCGTCGATGGCGGCTGCGATCTTGGGAACGTCCTCGGGAGAGTCTGCCAGAATGTTAAAAGTGCCAGCGTGGCCCTTGGCGAAGGGAACTGCCTCCTCGACATACTTATAGTTGAAGTAGACGGTGATGGTGGGTTGGGGCGCAATGAAGATTCCACGAATCGTGAGTTCCAGGTCTACCGGGAAGATGGTTCCCTTGATCACGATGCGATCGCCGATTTTCCAGCCATACTTCTTTGCCAGTTCACTGTCGACCACGCAGCCGGCTTGATCGCGCTGCCAGGCGGCTAGTTGGTCGTCCGGAATCTTGAAGTCAGTTTGCACCTTAAAGATTTCCGCGGGATCGGTGCCAAACTGCGCGAAGAAATTCTCGGGTTTGTCGTCTTTGTACAAGCCGCCAAACCACTGCGTCGGAGCTACGGCCACAACTCCGGGGACGGCGCGCATTTTTTCGCGGTAATAGATGGGCATACTCTCGGTCAACGAAACGCGGTGGCGGGCAATCAGCCGCAGGGCTGACTGCGTGCTGCCCTTGTCAAGGTAGAAGCTGTGCCAGATGGTCATCATCAGGGTCAGCAGCAGCAGCGAGAACGTGATGCTTAGCACGGTCAGCAGGCTGCGGCGCTTGTTGCGAAACGCGCTCTTGGTCACGAAGCGGGTTAAGGTCATGCGACTCCGGAAGGCCCACTGGTTTGATTAGAGAATTACCCGGAAAGTAGAGCCAGCCCCAATTGCGCTACACCTGAGGATAATGCAGCGGTTGTACTATCGACAACTGGGGGATCTTCTTTTCATGAATTCCCGACCGCCGCTTTCCTCATGGTCACGAATCGATCGTAGACGATGACCGCGTACAGCGGAGTCCGTTGCGAGACTTGCGCGATAGCTAGGGACGTCACAACAACAATGGACTGCGTCTGGGGTAGGATTAAACTCTAAGAGCCTGTTCTCCGATGGATGGGGCGATGCAGTTTGCGATCTCAGTTCCGATGGCAGTCCTGCTGTTCTGCGCCACTCTGTTCGGGCAGTCTGCGACGCGCGCGATTCACCCTCAGACCCTCCAAGTCCGGGGAACCATCACAGACCCACTCGAAGGCGTGATCCTCTGAGTCAAGGTCACGTTCCAGAACGCGCAACTGACTAGCTAGAACCGTGATCACGAATAACGTAGGTGTTTACGAAGCCGATCTCCCGCTCGGTGACTACACGATGACCGCGCAGGGTCCTCTGGGTTTCAGGCCGTGCCGCCGACCGCTGTTTCGCCTTCCGTCGGCCACCGCCATCCTGAACGCCACACTGCTCGTCGGAAACCCGTGCGGTGACATGATCGTCGTCATCAACGGAAAACCCGCCACGCAGGAGCAATGGGAGGCCGCAACAGGACGTTGCAGAGGCGAGGAGCTTATTCCGATTCCGTCAGGCGACGGGTTGCCGCTGCAACTTTCCATTCGCTATGGAAGTCGAACACCAAGTGCGGAAGCGCACAATCGAGGCAAGCGGCAACGTCATCGCGGTGAACGAATCGGGCGCAACCCAACGCGCCGACTCCATGGCCTTTAAGATCGAAAACGGCCAAGCTACGCTGCTTCGGTGGCGCACAGACAGCTGCTGAGAACAGGCAATTTCACTAACTACGAGCCCCAGCAAACCTGCCTTCCCTTCCGCTGATCGAAGGCAGGCGATGCGCGAAGAGAGACAGTTGCTCTGGCTTGATCGGTTGTCCCGTGCGCGCCGTGTTTACTGTTTGATGGTGAAGGTCGCATTTGCGTGGGTGCCGTCATCCTCGGTTCCGAGGCTTACCACGACGGCGCGCTTGCTGGCTTTGTCTTCGCCGGAAACCATGCCTCCGACTTTTCCATTCGAGTTGGTGGTCATGTTAGACACGATAAAGCCCGCCGATTTCAGCGAATCAGCATAGATAGAACGATACGACCTTGTCGACCGGGTCCTTGGTGACAAACGTGTAGGAACCGCTCTGCTCAGTGCCGCTGCTGGCTGAGGATGTGCTCTGCGGAGAAGATCCGGGATACACGGGCACCCAATCGGGCGCTTTGTCGGAGCCGTTGCCGATTTTCATGGTGGCTTCGGAGCTTTTCATCTCCATGCTGGCGTTTGCCCCCTCACCGGTCGAGGTAAATGAGGTCGTCTTGCCGTTCTCGTCGGTAATGACCATGGCCTTCTTCTGGGCGTCGAACTTCATGGTTACCACCTTGCCGGTTTTCTTGTCGCGGACGGTGATGGTTCCGGCATTGTCGTCGCTCGAAATGATCTCCGCGTTAGGGTTCATGGCCATGGCCATCTTCGCGCCGGCGAGACCGGGGTTCGTCTTCATCAAATCCGAATTCAAGCCGGCCTGCTTCATCTTGTGCATGGCAAAGAAGCCGAGTACGGCGCAACTGGCAAAAGAAATCAGGATGAGCCCCACGACGATGCCGACAATCCACAGGAGGATTTTGGCTCCTGAACTCTTCTGGGGCGCGGGCGGGACGCTGCCGGGTGTTTGCGGACTGGACGGGCTGCTGGACATGGGAATCTCCTCTCGTGAAACGACGGCTTGAACGCTGCAACGCGCGAAAGAAACCGCGCGTCTAAAGAACGCGCCATTATATGCGAGGGGATCCGTACTTAGTCACTGATAACCCCAAGCTTGGTGAGGATCT
>Ga0074045_10005494_pt1 | contig 11052 bp, 7 predicted proteins | sample BogForMeECP23OM2_FD_94442 | JGI IMG/M metagenome (GOLD analysis project Ga0074045, IMG submission 94442) | Bog forest soil microbial communities from Calvert Island, British Columbia, Canada - Bog Forest MetaG ECP23OM2 | ecosystem: Environmental > Terrestrial > Soil > Wetlands ... | reverse complement strand
TGAACGGATCCCGTAGGGGCTCAGGAACTCGTTCTCGTCGAGCATGCGGGTCAGAATCCGGCGCAGCCTGGTCTGATTTACCAGTCCCATGATGCCCCGCTCCGCGACGCCCAAATGGCCCGGCCCGGTTTCATGGATCGATTCGAGCAGCTCCGGCATGCGCCGCAGCCGGTCAAGGAACCCCGCCAACAGTGTGGGGACCCGCTCGCGCTGCCATTTCTCCACGACAGTCGTGGCGCAGAGCGGTAGGAGACCCACCATCGAGCGGACTTTGAGCCGGGTGGCGTTTCCATCGGGCAAACGAAGGACGTCATAGTAGAAGCCGTCCTCCTCGTCCCACATGCCGTCCGGGCCGATCCCGTTCATTGCGCGGGCGATCGGCACGAACTCCATCGCGTAGTTCGCTGCCAATTCTTCGTAGGTCGGGTCGTGCGCCGCGAGCTCGAAAGCGATCTCGAGCATGTTCTGGCAGAACAAGGCCACCCAGGCGGTGCCGTCGGCCTGTTCCAAATGGCCTCCGGTGGGCAGCGGCGCGCTGCGGTCGAAGACGCCGATATTGTCGAGCCCGAGAAACCCGCCCTCGAAGAGGCTTCGGCCGAAGCGGTCCTTGCGGTTCACCCTGTCTTCGCCGGTGCGGGGCCGGGGGCCTTGGCCATCGTCTCCTCCTGTAAATAACGCTAATTAGTGGAATGTAGTACAACTTCCGTGCGATCGGACACAAACCGATCAACCCACGAACCTCGATGAGCCAAAATTCACGAAAACGTCACATATCGCAAGGCGTGGCGGATTTGCTGGGCTTTTGCCCTGTTCGGTCCCTCCGTTGATTTAGATCAATGTTGCTCCGCACAAAATCCGCTCCTAGTGTGCTTCCGCCACAGAACGGGAGGCAAGAATGACTGACCAGACCGAGAAAAAGCAACCCAACAATTCCACCACTGCGTTATCACAGTGGCCGTTCTTCGAGGCGGCGAATAGTGCGGTCGACTATTGGGTCGACGCATGGCAACGCTCGATTCTATTGTTGGATGTATTGCGCCAGCGCGGCAACAATTGCGTCGAGCACAACGCCCGCAAGGCGCCGAATGTGCTGAGCTTCGAAGCCGAACTCGTGCTCGATGGACGCACGCTGCCCCGGCCGGTGAATTACGGGTTGGTGCGGATCATTCCGCCCAAAGGCGCCTCGATCGACCAGACCAAGCGGCCGTTCATCGTCTTTGACCCGCGCGCCGGGCATGGCCCCGGCATCGGCGGCATGAAGCACGACAGCGAGATCGGGGTGGCACTCGCCGCGGGTCATCCCTGCTATTTCGTCGGCTTTCTGCCCGACCCGGTGCCCGGTCAGACGATAGAAGACGTATGCCAAGCAGAGGCCCGTTTTGTCGAGGAGGTGGTCAAGCGTCACCCGAACGCCGAGGGCAAGCCGTGTCTGATCGGCAACTGTCAGGCTGGCTGGCAGATCATGATGATGGCCGCGATCCACCCGGAAAAGATCGGCCCGATCATGCTCGCCGGATCACCGCTCTCTTATTGGGCCGGCGTGCACGGCAAGAACCCGATGCGCTATCTTGGCGGGCTGTTGGGCGGGACCTGGCTGACCTCGCTGGCCGGCGATCTCGGCAACGGCATTTTCGACGGCGCCAACCTGGTTGCAAACTTCGAGTCGCTGCACCCCGACAACACCTATTGGAAGAAGATCTACAACGTATACTCAAAGGTCGACACTGAGCCGCCGCGGTTTCTCGAATTCGAGAAGTGGTGGGGCAGCCCGGTGCTTCTGAATGCCGAGGAAATGCAGTCGATTGCCGACCAGCTTTTCGTCGGAAATAAGCTTGTTTCGGGCGAGTTGCGCAACTCCAACGGCGTTCGCGTCGACCTGCGCAACATCAAGTCGCCGGTCATCGTGTTCTGTTCGTGGGGTGACGACATCACGCCGCCGCAGCAGGCATTGGACTGGATCCTCGATCTTTACGATCATGAGGATGAGCTCGTCGCAGCCGGCCAGACGATTGTCTATTGCCTGCACCAGAGCATTGGCCATCTCGGCATCTTCGTCTCCGGCAAGGTGGCGACGAAAGAGCATGGCGAGTTCGCGCTTGCCATGGACATGATCGATTTGATGCCGCCCGGTCTTTATGAGGCGGTCATCACGGGTATCGACGAAAATGTCGAAAACCCACAGCTAGTGCAGGGCAACTATCTGTTCAGTCTCGAGAACCGCACGCTCGACGACATCCGCAAACTTGGCGGCAACAGCCCGGAGGATGACCTCGCGTTCGCGACCGCCGCGCGGGTTTCCGAAATCATGCAGGGCGCCTACAGCACTCTGATGCGGCCGGCGGTGCGCGCTACGGTAACCGAAACCAACGCCGAACTGATGCGGCACAGTCACCCGAACCGCCTTCGCTTCGAAGGCTTCGCCGACCAGAACCCATTCATGCGGCCCGTCGCGGACTGGGCCGAGATGGTGCGCGGAAATCGCCGCCCGGTAAGCCCGGATAATCCATTCTTCGCTTTCGAGCGCATGGCGTCGGACATGATCACCAGCGGGCTAGAAATGTGGGGCAAGGCGCGAGACGCGGCGACCGAGGCGTTCTTCTTCAACACCTACGGTTCTCCCATTCTGCAGGCGATGGTCGGTCTGCGCGCCGACGAAACCTCGGTGAGCCGCCGCATCGGGCGCGATGTGGTACGCGAGGCTGCGGCCAAACAAGCCGCCGTCCACCTTGAACAGCAGATCGACCAAGGCGGTTTGATCGAGGCGGCGGTGCGGGCACTGATCTATGTGCGTCTTCCGGAAGGCAAAGTCGATGAGCGCGGATTTGCCGCCCTGAAACAGATCAGCGCCGAGTTGCCGGCAGCCAAGCGCATTGGGGTCACTCGATTCAAGGAGATCGTCAAGGAGCAATACCTGATTCTGCTGCTGGATATGGAGCGGGCTATTACCGCGCTTCCCAAGCTGTTGCCCGGCAATCGCCGGCAGTGCGAGGAGGCGCTGGCGTTGGTGCGTCGGGTGCTCGCGGCTCGCGGCGCCCTTCCCGAAGAGGGTCGCCGGAGGCTCGAACGCGTTGAGGCGATGTTCGCCGGTCCGCCCCCTGAGATCGGGCGGGATAAGGCGGCGTAAACCGCTGAGAGGTGAGGCGGAGCGATGGAAAAGGACGCAATCCGGTCGAACGAGCGCTACGAGCGGCTGCTGCGCGCGGCGCAGAGCCTGCCCCCGGTGACGACAGCAGTCGCGCATCCTTGCGACGAGGTCTCGCTGAAGGGTGCCGTGGAGGCCGCGAGGCTCGGCTTGATCACCCCGATCCTGGTCGGGCCGCCCGACCGCATCCGCGAGGTCGCCCGAGAGGCCGGGCTCGACATATCGAGCTTCCCGCTAAAGGAATCGGCTCACAGCCACGATTCCGCGGAGAAAGCGGTGGCGCTCGTCCGTGAGGGAAAGGCCGAAGCCTTGATGAAGGGCAGCCTGCACACCGACGAGCTGATGGGTGCCGTGGTCGCGCGGGAGACGGGTATTCGCACCGCTCGGCGCATCAGCCATTGCTTCGTGATGGACGTCCCCGGCCACGAGAACCCGCTGATCGTCACCGATGCCGCGGTCAACATCGCGCCTGATCTCGCCGATAAGGTCGATATCGTCCAGAACGCGATCGACCTCGGGCATGCCTTGCAATTCGTGGAGGTGCGGGTGGCGATCCTCTCGGCGATGGAGACGGTCGACCCCAAGGTCCCGTCGACGATCGAAGCGGCCGCATTGTGCAAGATGGCCGATCGCGGACAGATCACCGGCGGGATCCTCGATGGCCCCTTGGCGCTCGACAACGCGATCAATGAGGAGGCAGCGGCGATCAAGCACATCGTCTCGCCGGTCGCCGGGCGGGCAAACGTGCTCGTGGTGCCGGATCTCGAAGCCGGGAACATGCTGGCCAAGAGCCTGTCCTTTCTCGCCGGTGCCGATGCCGCCGGCATCGTCCTCGGCGCGCGGGTCCCGATCATCCTGACGAGCCGGGCCGACACGGTGATCTCGCGTCTGGCATCCTGCGCCGTCGCCAGCCTGGTGGCCGACGCCCGACGTCAGAGCGCGGCGGCAGCGATCCGATGACGGGGGCGAACAGCATGCCACCCGAGCTGATCCGTTCCTCGATCCTTAAAGGGCAGAAGGCGCTGATCGTCGGCATCGCCAACGACCGCTCGATCGCCTGGGGCTGTGCGCAGGCGATGCATCGGGCCGGCGCCGAGATCGCGATGACCTATCTCAACGATCGGGCGCGCCCCTATGTAGAGCCGTTGGCGCAGGCGGTCGAAGCGCCGCTGCTGATGCCGCTGGAGGTTCGCGACACGGTGCAGATCGATGCGCTGTTCGAGGCGGTCGCGACGAAATGGGGGCGCCTCGACATTCTCGTCCACTCGATCGCCTTCGCCCCGCGGGAGGCCCTCTCCGGGCGCGTCACCGACTGCCCGCGTGACGGCTTTCTGACCGCGATGGATGTATCGTGCTGGTCGCTGCTCGACCTGACGCGCCGCGCCGAGCAGCTGATGACATCAGGCGGAACGATCTTCGCCATGAGCTATCATGGCGCCAACGAGGTCATCGAAAATTACGGGATCATGGGGCCGGTCAAGGCGGCACTCGAATCGGCCGTGCGCTACTTGGCCGTCGAACTCGGGCCCAAAGGCATCCGGGTGCATGCCATCAGCCCCGGCCCGCTCGCGACCCGTGCAGCCTCCGGCATCCCCGACTTCGACGCGCTGATGGAGCGGGTGGCGGAGCGTGCGCCGGCGCGCAGGCTCGTTACGATCGAGGAGGTCGGCGCCGCCTGCGTGTTCTTGGCGAGCCCCTATGCCGGTGCGATGACCGGGGACACGATCTATATCGACGGCGGCTACCACATTCTCGGGTGAGAAGGGGTGATCCAAGTGCATTTCCCGGTTAATTCCCGGTTAGCCGATCTCTTTGCCGGTTCGCCCGCCCAAAAATTCCCGGATTTCGACGCCGGATCGCAACTGTAAGATACTGATGTAAAAAAGGTTTATGCCGATGGGACGCACCGGAGCGGGTTTTTTAACCGGCAATTTCCCGGTTTTACCGGGTATTCCGCGTCGGAGTGTGAGGTGACCGAGGGCGTTGGCGAGCCGTTGATCGGCGTGATCAACGCCGGCTCCTCCTCGCTAAAGTTCAGCTTCTACGAAGGCGAGAGTCGGCTGCTGACCGGTCAGGTGGACGGTATCGGGGTGCGACCTTCGGCGAGCGCCACAGGGGCCGATGGCGAGGCGATTGCGCCCCCGGACCTCGGTGCTGCGCCGCCCTCGACACCGAGCGAGGTTTTGCCGGCGGTGATTCCCTGGGCGAGAGAGCGGCTCGGCGCAAGACGCCTTGCGGCCCTCGGCCATCGCGTGGTCCACGGCGGCCTGCATCACTCCCGACCCGCCCGCGTGACCCCGGAATTGCTGGCAGAGCTGGAAGCGCTGGTACCGCTTGCGCCGTTGCACGAGCCGCACAACCTCGCGCCGATCCGGACGGCGTTGACCCTTAATCCCGATTTACCGCAGGTGGCGTGCTTCGACACGGCCTTCCACCGTACTGCGCCCGAGGTCGAGCAGGCCTTTGCCCTGCCATATGCGCTCTACGACGAGGGGGTGCGGCGCTACGGGTTTCACGGCCTGTCTTACGAATACATCGCCTCGGTGCTGCCGGAGAAGGCGCCGGAGATCGCAGATGGCCGAGTCGTCGTGGCGCATCTCGGCAATGGCTGCTCGGCCTGCGCGCTCAAAGCCCGCGTCTCGGTCGCGACGACGATGGGGTTCACCGCCCTCGACGGCCTGCCGATGGGCACCCGCTGCGGCGCGCTCGACGCAGGTGTGGTCCTGCACCTGATCCAGCAGAAGGGGATGTCCGCGGAGGCGCTGGTCGACCTCCTCTACCGCCGTTCCGGCATGCTGGGGCTTTCCGGCGTGTCCTCGGACTTTCGCGAGCTGCTGGCGAGCCAAGAGCCGCGGGCGCGATTTGCGCTCGACGTATTTTACTATCGCACCGCCGGCGAGATAGGGTCGCTCGCGGCGGCACTCGGCGGTCTCGACGGCATCGTCTTTACGGCCGGCGTCGGTGAAAACGCCGTTGCGGTACGAAGCGCCATCGGCCGCGCGTGTAGCTGGCTGGGGCTGGAGCTCGACGAGGCGGCCAACCGCGAGCACCGGACACGCATCAGCACGCCGAAGAGCCGCGTCGCCGCCTATGTGATAAAGACCGATGAGAATCTGATGATTGCCCGCCATGCCCGCGTGCTGGTAGGTAGCTGACAAGGGCAGGATGGGGCAAAGGTCATGTCATCCGATCACAGCACGACACCAACCGCCGGCACGGGAGCCGGGACATTTTCCGCCGCCGATCTCAAGCGTCGCATGGCCGAACGCGAGGCGGCCAAGGCCGCCGAGGAGCTGCGGCGCATGCGCGAGCACGAAGAAAAGCAAAAGGCGGTGATGGCGGAATTCCATAAGCCGCCCGAGCGGACGCCGGAGCAGCTGCTGCACTTCGTCCAGCAGCTGGTCGACCACGCCGCCGAGGCCGGGCAGACCGAGGTCCAGATCTACCGCTTCCCCAACGAGCTGTGCAGCGATCGCGGTCGAAGGATCAACAACTCGGAGCCTGATTGGGAAAAGACTTTGGAGGGTCGGCCCAAGCTGGCCTACGAATTCTGGCATGAACATTTGAGGCCGCTCGGCTTCGGGCTGAAGGCTGAAGTGGTCGAATACCCGGGAGGAATGCCCGGCGACATAGGCTTCTTCCTTACCTGGAAGTAGAAGACGCTATCTGCACAGAAAAGGAGGAGCGCCATGTCCGGTCGGATCTGTCAGAAGCGATCGGCAAGATTCACCGAAGGGCTTGCTGTGGGCCTGCTGGTCCTGTGCGGCATTCTCTCAGCCGGCGCATACGCCCAGTCCGCGCCTCCCCCGAAACCTTCGGGCAGCGTCAACATCCATCAGGTCCAGGTCGCATTTATCGGAAGCGGTGCCGTCGGCGGGGGCACGCTGTACTACCGTGGCCGCAGCTACCCGTTCAAACTGGGCGGTCTGGGGATCGGCGGGATCGGCGTATCGACGCTCGACGCCACCGGAAGCGTGTACAACCTTCGCCGTCTTCAGGATTTCGAGGGGGTTTACGGTCAGGCGCGGATCGGATGGGCTGTGGGCGAGCAAGGCAAGGGCGACATGTGGCTGCAAAATGCGAATGGGGTGTATCTGCGTCTGAAGGCGCGGCGCCAAGGCTTGGCCTTGAGCCTCGGAGCCGATGGCATGGTCGTGCGTCTAGGCGCCTAGCTCTGCCGAGCGCACCGCCATCCTCTTCACCAGCGGGTTGACGCGGCTCACGCTCCTGCTAGAAGTCGCGATCAGTCCGCGGCCGCGACGGAGGCCGCTTGGCCCGCACCCGCCCGCAGCGCGTCCTCGCGACGCTTGCGGGCCAGGGCGCCTTCACCGCCGGCGGTCGCGTGATAGAGATCCAGCCGGTCGAATTCGTCGTCGAGGGGCGGGGCGATCGAGAGATCGGAGTAGGTCCACCGATCGGGTGCGGCAAGGACGTCCCTTAGAATCACCCTTGCTTTTCGATAGACCGACCAATACCGCCACGCCTTGAGAGCGATCTCACCGGCACAGCGAGGGTAGAACACGAACGGGCTCTCCAACCGCAATCCATACCGGCGGGCTCGCCGGGACTTGCGGCGAAACGCCCCGCCCTCGAGCGGGTGGACGGCCTCGAACATGGTCATCAGCTTGAACCACAGAAGTGTCGTCAGCGTCGTGCGCGGCCGGCCCCGCGGGTGGGCCGCCGTGCGCCGCAGGATCGTGCGCACATGCTCCAGGCTGTAAAAGCTCTCCCACGCCGCACGATAGGCACCGTCCCAGTCCTCGTCGGACATGGTCGGATGATGCACGACCCGGTGATTGAGATCGTATTTGTTGAGATCGGGATCCATCCAGGTATCCTGCTGCCATAGGACCTTGTGGTCCTCTGAGCCTGGCAGTGGCGTGAGCATGAAAGGCTCGAGTATATCGAGCGGCAGCTCCCGCTTGATGATCTCGATATCGCGCAAAATGGACTGCCTGGTATCACCGGGGAACCCGATGATGTAGCCGGCACAGGTAATCGCGCCGTGGTCGCGCCACTTCTGCAGCATTGCGCGGTATTCGGTGATCTTGTTCTGGCGCTTCTTGGCCGCGATGAGATTGTCGGGGTTGATATTCTCCAGACCGATAAATACGCGGCGGACACCGGCCTGCGCCGCCTTCTCGATGAAGTTTGGAATGCGGTGACACAACGTGTCCACCTGGATCGTGAAGCCGATCTTCAAGCCCTCGACGACCCGCAGTTGGATCATGCGATCAAAGAGCGGTTCCCAATGCCGGTTGCGGGCAAAGTTGTCGTCGGTGATGAAGAACCGCCTGTTGCCCTGCCGATAGTTTTCCCGGATCGCGCGTTCGAGATCGTCGGGGGAGCGAAACCGGCTCTTGCGGCCTTGGACGTTGATGATGGTGCAGAACGAACACTGGTAGGGACAGCCGCGGCCGAGATCCAGGCTCGACAGTTCTCCGGAGACTCGGCGGACATGCTTGCGCGGCAAGATCGGCGCGGGTTCCCCTTCGAGCGAAGGGAGATCGCTCATGAAGTTGTAGAGCGGCTGAAGCGTGCCCTCCCAGGCATCCCGCATCACCTGATCGAGTCGGCCATGCTCGGCCTCGCCGGCAAAGAAGGAAATGCCCAGCGCGGCCGCCTCGCGCATCTCCTCCGGCATTTCCGGCAGCATTGCGATGCAGCCGGAAACATGGAAGCCGCCGACGCAGACCGGCAGACCCGCGCGCAAAAATGGCCTCGCCAGATCGACGGCACGGGGAAACTGGTTCGATTGAACACCGACCAACCCGACGAGGGCCCGGCCTCCGGCCCTGCGGATTATCCGAATGATCCGATCAGGCCTCACACGCTGATTGGTCTCGTCATAGGTATGGACGCGAATTTCCACGTCGGGGCCGAGCACTCGGCGGCGGCTTGCGTCTTCTGCGAGACCGTTGAGGCAGGCAAGCGTATTTGACGGTATCGCGGCCTTGACCCACTGGATCGGATACCCGTCGTCGTCGTAGTGCGTCGGTTTAATCAACACCAAATGGAAGATCGCGTCGCTCCGAGGCATGGCTGTTGTCACGAATCCGGCCAAATCAATCGCCTCGAGCTGAGCCCGAGCAAATATCGCGACTCTTATGCACCGATAACGATCGCGGTTCAATGCAATGATGTTCGCGGGTAATAATAGCCGTCTTAGAGCGGCCATCTCCAGTCTGTGATCTCCGGCATGTCGATGCCGTGCTCATAGGCATAGTTGCGGCAGTCGAGCTGCCGGTTCAGCAGCGCCTCGCGCGCGTGCGAGCCGCGCCCCTGCAACGAGGGGACCCGGTCGATCGCGTCGATCGCCAGCGTAAAGCGATCCACCTGGTTCTGGATGGCGAGCTCCATCGGCGTGTTGATGTTACCCTTCTCCTTGTAGCCGCGTACATGCAGGTTGTGGTGATTGGTCCGGCGATAGGTCAGCCGGTGAATGAGCCACGGATAGGCGTGGAAGTTGAAGATGATCGGCTTGTCGGTGGTGAACAGCGCGTCGAACTCGTGTTCCGTGAACCCGTGCGGATGCTCGGTGTTCGGCACCAGCCGGAACAGATCGACGACATTGACGAAGCGAAGCTTCAGGTCCGGGAAATGCTGCCGCAGCATGGCTGTGGCGGCCAGCGCCTCCATCGTTGCAACGTCGCCGCAGCTCGCCATCACGAGGTCGGGCTCGCTGTCTTGATCGCTGCTGGCCTGTCGCCATATCGACGCGCCCTTGGTGCAGTGCTTGATTGCGCTGTCCATGTCGAGATATTGCAGATGCGGCTGCTTGTCCGCGACGATGACGTTGACGTAATTCATGCTGCGCAGGCAGTGATTGGTTACCGATAACAGGCTGTTGGCGTCGGGCGGCAGGTAAATGCGCGTCACCGACGGGCTCTTGTTGGCGACGACATCGAGAAACCCGGGATCCTGATGGGTGAAGCCGTTGTGGTCCTGCCGCCATACGGTGGAGGTGATCAGCAGGTTGAGTGAGGGGACATCCGCGCGCCAGGGCAACTCGTTGCACTTGTCCAGCCATTTGGCGTGCTGGTTGAACATCGAATCGATGACATGGACGAAGGCTTCGTAGGTCGAGAAGAAGCCGTGCCGCCCGGTCAACAGGTAGCCTTCGAGCCAGCCCTCCAATGTGTGTTCGCTGAGCATCTCCATGACCCTTCCGTCGGGCGCCAGCTCGCCGCCGTCGGAATCCTCGGGGAAATATTCGCCGAGCCAGGTCTTCTTGGTCACCTCGTACAGTGCCGTCAGGCGGTTGGAGGCGTTCTCGTCCGGGCTAAACACCCGGAAATTGGTCGGGTTGTTGCGCGCGACATCACGCAGGAACTGGCCGAGGATCTGGGTAGGTCCGGCCTCGGTCGTGCCCGGCTTGTCGACGGCGACGGTGTAGTCGCGGAAGTCCGGCAATTTCAGCCCTCGGCGCAAGAGCCCGCCATTCGCGTGCGGATTGGCGCCCATTCGCCGCGCGCCCTTCGGTGCCAGCTCCCGCAGCTCCGGCAGCAAATGCCCGGCATCGTCGAACAGCTCCTGCGGCCGGTAGCTGCGCATCCATTCCTCGAGGAGCGCCAGATGCGAAGCCTTCTCGCGCATCTCTGCCAGCGGCACCTGGTGGGCACGCCAAAAGCCTTCGACCTTATGTCCGTCGACCTCCTTGGGGCCGGTCCATCCCTTCGGACTGCGCAGGATCACCATCGGCCAGACCGGTCGCTTGACGGTGGCAGTGGAGTTGCGCGCCTCCTGCTGGATACGCCGGATCTCGTTTACGCAGTGCTCCAAGGTCGCCGCCATCGCCTGATGCATGCCGGCAGGATCGGAACCCTCGACGAAATAGGGCTCGTAGCCATAACCGCGGAACAGGAACTCCAGCTCCTGATGCGGGATGCGGGCGAGGACGGTCGGGTTGG
>Ga0074045_10005493_pt1 | contig 11053 bp, 9 predicted proteins | sample BogForMeECP23OM2_FD_94442 | JGI IMG/M metagenome (GOLD analysis project Ga0074045, IMG submission 94442) | Bog forest soil microbial communities from Calvert Island, British Columbia, Canada - Bog Forest MetaG ECP23OM2 | ecosystem: Environmental > Terrestrial > Soil > Wetlands ... | reverse complement strand
GAGCATCCACATTCCGGCCTTCGCCCGCCCCGAAAATAGTGGTCACGGCAAGTTTCCCTGGAGCACAGATCACCACCTCGCGGTCATCGACGCGGCAACCGGCACCGAATACGACATGTGGGGAGCCGCGCAGCCGAACGGCAAAGGCGGCAACCTGACGATCGGATGGGGCGGCCTCGGGCCGATCACAAGCCAGGGCATCAACATTTTCGGCGCCACGAACTCCCAATTCGCGCTCACGATTGGGATCGTGCGCTCAGCCGATATCAACGCGGGCATCATCCCGCACGCGCTCCAGATGGCCCTCCCGTGCGCCAGCGGCATGGGAGTCTATCCGGCAGCTGTGAACTCGGACGAGGCGTGCCCCAAAACCGCCGCAGCCCCTCCCTACTACGGCATGCGCGTGCAACTCAACCTGACCGACGACCAAATCAACGCCCTCGACGCGCCCGCCTATGCGAAAACAATTTTCCTGGCGCTCGCGCATTACGGCGCGTTCGTCTCCGACACCGGCACCGGCGACTCGATGGAGTTCCAGACAGAAAGTGGACTAACCTACACCATGCTCGGTCTGCCCGATCCGTGGGTTGCTCTCGCGCAGCAGTACGGCATCCAGCCCGATGCGCCGCTGTCGAATCCGTATTCCGCATATCTGTTCCCGCTCTCCGCGATCGGCATGAACGTCACAAAGTATTTGCGCGTGATTGCTCCCTGCGTGACCGCGGGAACCTGCTGAGAGCGTCTCGGCCGTCGGGCCCAAGCTCGCCCTCCGCAACTCGCAACCAGGTCGCTGAGAAAGTAGATCTTGCACCTGATTTTGGGGCGCGCATTCCTTCCGTGTGGGCGGGAGAACTCCCTTTCCTGCGGGGAAACGAAGTGCGAACAGATCCAGCCCCGGAGGGGCGGGCCAAAACCAGGCCCGCTCAGGACGGGGTAAAGTGGGAAAACAGCTTAAGTCGCGGAGGGATGAGCCACTTCTCACGCCCACGCTTCAGCGCTGCCATGGACCGCCTTGTTTCCAGTGGCGGCTCGGAAGCTGCCGCTTTCAGTATTTATGCCTCTATGTGTGCCGCTTATGCCACGAATTTCGCAGCCGCGATACTAGCGGCGACTTGCGGGTGATGGCAGCGGCGAGACAGTTTCATGGGGTGACGGAGGCACAACAACGCCTTCGGCTATGAGGAAACTCCTGGCATCCTCGAACGTGACGCCAAACGAAGTGCCGCGAAATCTTCCCTTACCAGCCTGAGTGATGATCCCGAGGACCTCCCCTCGGGGAGAGATCACCGGACTGCCGCTCATGCCCTCAACTGCCACAATGTTGGTTGCGAAGTTGCAGCGGCAGCCGTCCTGACGGCGATAGTCCTCCTGGCCGGTGATGCGGCCCGCCCGCGTCAGAGGGGCCAGCACCCATCCGGTAAAGCCGGTAACAGACACGGGTTCGCCGGGTGTGACCTGGCGGAAGCGGAGCGGAGCCGCACGGATGTAGCCCAGATCGCGGGGATCGTCCGCGGGTTGGAGGCGGCAAACCGCGAGGTCGAGCAATTCGTTCAGGTGGCAACGAGCCAGCAGAAATCTTCGCAAATGACCGGCGTGAATCCATTCGTCATCGGGGATCATGACGCTGAGGGTGCAGTCAAAGTGGGCCTGCAAAATGACGTGGGCTGCGGTCAACAGCGTGCCGCCGGAATCGGCAATCAGGCCGGTGCCGCGGACGACGGTGCGGAACGCCGCAGTATTCTCGGTGCACAACAGCGGAACGGCGGCGCGCAGGGCGGGTGGGGCCTCCGGTTGCTGAATAGCGAATGCGCACAACGGCAGACAAAGAAGCATGCCGGGAATGGTTCGTCGCCAGGCCACGATAGGTGCGCTGCTTCGAATTGTAGTGCGATTCGGGCATGAAGGTCCTGCCGATTTTAATCCCAAGCGCGAGAACCCGCCGGCGACGCCGGTTGCTACGTTTCGATTGCAATGTGCTACGCTAATCTGAAGAAGATACCGCATTCAGAGGAAATCCCATGGCAGAGCTGAGCAGGATTGGCGTATCGATCGATTCCAGCCTCTTACACCGGTTCGATTCCTATATTGCCGGCAAGGGCTACGAAAACCGCTCGGAAGCGTTTCGCGACCTGATTCGCGACCGACTGGTGGAATCGGCGGTAGTGGCGGGCAACGTCGTGGGCACCGTCACGCTGATCTACGATCATCACACCCGGTTGCTGCCCGAAAAGCTTACCGATCTGCAGCACGAATACCACGACGTGGTGATCTCCACTCTGCATGCGCATCTCGATCACGAAAATTGCCTGGAAGTGGTCGTACTTCGCGGCAAGTCGAGAGATGTCCAAAAGCTGGCGGATCGACTCATTAGCACAAAAGGCGTGCAGCACGGCCGCCTCGTTATGAGTTCTCCAGAAACCCTGTCACTCCATCCCCACCGGCACCGCTGACGGGAACGGCCGGAAAAGCTCTATAGCGTACGCAGCGAAAGTCCTGTAGAGCCTAAGAACTTCGAATGGCCGGCAATTAGCGTTCAAGACTTGTGCTACTCTGTAGCACGATATTAAGAGTCGTGTTATTGCATTGGATAGCACGAACTGAGAGAACGTGTTATGCAAGAGATTCATTGGTGGGGCCAGGCAAGACGCGGAGTCGCTGCCGCCAGAACTCTAGGGGTGTTCTTGATGCTTATGCTTTCGTCGCTTCCGGCGATCGCGCAGGAGAGGACGCCGGCCGCCACCAGTGATAAGGCTCATCCGCCTCAGCTATCAGGAACTGTCGTTGACACGTCCGGCGCGGTGATTGCCGGGGCCGCCGTGCAGGTCCGAAGCGTGAACGGTACTCTACGAGTAACGACACAGTCGGACACGAACGGCTCCTTCATCGTTTCTGGACTCTCGGCAGGTAATTATCGGCTCGTCGTATCTGATCCCGGTTTTGAAACCAAAGAAATTCCTGTCACCATAAGGACGACTGAGACGTCGGCCCCGCTGCGCATCTCTCTGGCTGTGGGCCCCGTGAGCACGACCGTAAGCGTGCAGGGCCGGGCGAATAGTCTCATCGGAATTGCCGAGTCCGCCACCCAGGGAACGGTGGGCGCAACGGAAATCCAGGAACGTCCGATTCTTCGTTCGGGAGAAGTTTTGGAGACGGTTCCCGGTGTCATCATTACGCAACACGCCGGCGGCGGCAAGGCCAACCAATATTTTCTTCGTGGCTTCAATCTCGACCACGGCACAGATTTCGCCATTTTCCTCGACGGCATGCCGCTTAACCTGCCATCGCACGCGCACGGCGAGGGGTACTCGGACATGAACACCGTCATCGCGGAGTTTGTGGAGCGAGTGGATTTCGAGAAAGGTCCTTATTTCGCTGATGTCGGCAACTATGGCTCGGCTGGATCGGCCCATCTGGTGTTTTTCAAGATGCTGCCCCAGAACTTCTTCAAGGTGGAAGGCGGTGATGATGGCTATGGGCGGGCCGTTTTCGGGGCATCGCAAAAGCTCGGTTCGGGCAGTTTGCTGTACGGCGGGGAAGCGTATCACGATGACGGCCCATGGACGCATCCGGATAATTACTACAAATTTAACGGCCTTGTGACTTACAGCCAGGGAGGAGACGCCGATGGTGTCAGCATCACGGCCCGCGGTTACCACGGGACCTGGCACTCGAGCGATCAAATCCCCGATAACGCCGTACCCCTCGTTGGCTTATTCGGCGCACTGAACCCAACCGACGGTGGGCATTCACAGCGTTATAGCCTGCAGGTCGAATGGCATCGCCGCGGCGCAAGTTCCGAGACGAGGCTCATGGCCTACGGATTTTATTATGATCTCGATTTATTTTCTGATTTCACTTACTACCTGACGGACCCCGTTCGCGGCGACCAGTTCGAACAGAAGGACAGGCGCTGGGTGGCTGGGCTAGATGCACGCCACACGATTTTCAGCCAATGGCTTGGCCACAAGGTGGAAAATAGGTTTGGCCTGCAGCTCCGCAACGATTGGATTCACAACGGCCTTTACCAGTCGGAAGATCGCGTGCGCGTGGACAAAATTGATGCCTCCACCGGCACCACTCTGCCCGCGACCACGGAAGCGGATCGCTTTACGGACACGCAAGTAGGTTTTTATGTGGAAAATGAAATCCAGTGGGCGGAAAAATTCCGCACGGTCGCGGCCCTGCGCGGCGACCTGGGACACGTTGACGTTACCAGCCTGGTTACCGCGGCCAATTCCGGCACGGCCAGCAAGTTCCTGCCTAGCCCAAAGTTAAGTTTGATTTTCGGCCCATGGTCCAACACCGAGTTCTATGTACAGGGCGGATTCAGTTTCCACAGCAACGACGGACGTGGCACAACGCAGAGGATCGAACCGGTTTCGGGGGAAAATCCTTACCCCAATACGCCCTCCACGCCGATTCCCGCCCTGATCCCAACCAAAGGCGCGGAGGTCGGCGTGCGCACTGTGGTCGTCCCACATCTGCAAAGCACCCTTTCGTTCTGGTATCTCCACAGTGCTTCCGAACTGCAGCAGGATGGCGACACTGGAGGCACGGTTGCTTCACAACAGCCAAGCAACCGCTATGGCGTCGAATGGGCGAACTACTACACGCCACGGGAACATTTGGCTTTTGATTTTGATCTCGCTGACTCCCGCGCCCTTTTTAGCTCAATAGACGGAGATGATGCGACGCCGGGCAGCCGGGGCGGCAAACGGGTGCCCGAAGCGGTTGGGTGGGTGATTGCGTCGGGCGTCACACTGCACGATCTCAAAGGCTTTTCGGGGAGTTTGCGCCTGCGCTACTTTGGCCCGCGCGATTTGACGTCCGACGGAATTTATCGCTCAAATTCAACGGCGTTGCTCAACGCGGGGGCCGGTTATCAAATTAACAGGAAATGGCGCGTTTCAGCCGAATTGTTGAATTTGCTTAACCGCCGCGATCACGACATTGACTACGCCTACACCTCCCGCATAACACCAACAGCCACGCCGGCATTCACCGACGTTTTCCACCCCGTCGAACCGTTTCAGGTGCGATTCGGGTTAGGTAGAACCTTTTGACAAAGGCTGCGGTTATCAGCTCTCTTTGTTCAACTTCTTGATTTGTTGTTCGAGTTTTTTCACACGCTGTTCGACTTCGGGATGCTTGTGACTGGGTTGTTTGACCGGCATGGGCTATTCTCCAGGAGCGGATGATGCCACCGTCTGGGGCCGCAGATTTCAAATTTAGCCCGCTTTGGAAGATAGCCGAAACGGCGTAATGACTAACAAGGAGCTTTGATCTATGAAGGAGTTACGCAGCGAAAATTCGCCGTAGGGGAAAAAGTCCAATTGTTTTTCCACTCCGAAGGTGAAATTTGCTGCGCAAATTGCTTGGTGCTACACTTCATTGTAAGTTAAGTCTTTGCATTTAAAACGGTTGTCGGCATATGCCCGGGGAGCGGTTTGGCTGTTTGGGTGCCTTGTTTAAGCTTGCGTCGCCCCCGGGCGCAGATCCGGGAGGGTAACCTTGAGCGACCGCGCGATTGGCGATCCAGAGCGACGGAGACGAAGCTGGTACAAGCGTCGTGTCCGAAATCGACGTATTTTCGTCGCCGTTGCTGTAGTAGCGGTAATTGGGATTGTGAGCTGGCTGGGTCCCGCCTTGTTCCCAATGTCCGACGTGGAGTATTCCGAAACCGCGCCACCGAAACCAAGCAAACCGCATCAGGCCACGCCCGAGGATTTGAGCAAAATGGCGCAGCAGGGCGACGCCGAAGCGCAATGGCGGCTCGGCACGCTTTACCGCAATGGGGATGGCGTTCGGCAAAGCGACGCGGAGGCCGTCGAATGGTTCCGGCACGCCGCAGAGCAAAAATACGTGCCAGCTCTTTCCGCTCTTGGCTCGCAATACTGGGCCGGCCGCGGGGTGCCGCAAGATTACGGCAAGGCCTATTTCTGGTACGACGTGGCGCTGGCCCAAGGCGATGAGAATGCCGAAACACAGCTCCAGGATCTTGCCACTGAGCTAACTCAGGACGAAGTCGCCAGCGCCCACAAGCAGGCCAAAGACTGGGTGCAAGCGCACAGTTGCACCACCGAGCACCAGTAAAGCTAGTTAGTTTTGACTCCCTCGGGGATTGGCTTTTCTCGCAGGCACAACGCCGGTCGAAGTCAGGATTAGCCGCAGCCAGCGAAGTTGGTTATGGAGTGACATTTCCCCCGCTCTGAACACAATCGGGCGCACGCAGTATCGCCAAAGATGCGTATGCACTACACATTTGCGTTTTGCACAGCTTTCGCCACATATTCTTCTGGACTCAGAAAGAGGATTCGGCTAGAGTTTTCGTTGCAACTTTAAGTCTGCAGCCTCCAGCGGTTGGATGCTTTAAACGCGCAAGGTTTTGCTGTCTTTGTGAGGAAATTTGGTTGGGTAGTGCTGGTAGCCATCATGCTTCACTTTTGTTAAGTATTTGCATTCCAACCGGTTGCAGATCAGAGACAGGCGCGAAAGTTTGGCAGTTCAGGTGCAGCAGTTAAGTCCGGAGTTGTCCGCCTGCTGGACGCTGGACCCAGAAGTTGAGGAGAGTGCCTTCTGAGCGACCGTGCGAATGGTGAGGGTGTGCGGCGTAGGCGAAGCTGGTACAAGCGTCGTCTTCGCATCCAGCGTTTCTTGCTCGCTTCGGCGGCCGTCGCGGTCATTGCGGTTTCTTGTTGGCAAACTGCTGTCCGTTTCTTCCATTTGCACTCCACGCAAGTTTCCCAGACATTGCCGGATTCCTACTGGGCCCGGGCTGCCCGGCAGCAGCTTGGGTTCGCATCGCGCCAATCGATCAAGCGTCCCGTGTATGTGACCCGAGTTCCAGGAGTTTACCCGTACTCGGTTGTGCCGGGAGGCCTTAAGAGCGGCCAAGCTCTACGGCAGGCGGCGGCCGGTGACAAGGCCGTGGCCCGCCACTTCGCCCAGTTTGACTACAATCGGGCTCACCTTGTTCGGCTGACTGAGCCGCGCGAAGTTTACGTTTCCTATCGCATTCGCGACACTGTCTTCTGGACGCAAAAGAGGATTCGGCTGCAGGCTGGCGAAATGCTGCTGACTGACGGCAAGATCACGGCCCGCGCGAAATGTGGGAATCAGGTTTCCGACACGGCCAAACCCGAGGTTTCGAACGAAGAGCCGGAAGAAGATGTTCTGGACCAACCGGTGGCGCTCGAACCGATGGGGCCGGCGTTGCCCATCCGGGCAAGTTTGCGCGCACCCGAATTGCCGGCGGGTCAGCCGGTGCCGCCCGAGTTGTACGCGAGTGCTTTTGAGTTCCCGTACGTTTCTTCCGAGCTTCCACTTCCTCCCCGGAATTGCGCTTTGCTAGGTGAAGCTGGCGGCCCAGAGTGCCACAAACGCCGCCCGCCTCCGGCGTCGACTCCCGAACCTTCGACGATGATCCTGCTCGCCTCCGGATTGGCAGGGATCGGCCTGCGATATCGCAAGCACAAGGGCGTGGCCGGAGCTTAGAGCAGGCTGCAAGCCGGGTCGGGTCAACCATCCGCTCCTACCAATAGGACTACGACTTCCGAGTAATTCTCCCCTCGCTTCAACTGCTACACTTCTTGATAGTTGCCCATGTCCTGCAAGCTGTATTTCGGAGCCCTGCTTTCGGTTGCCCTTCTAGCGGAACCACTTATCGCGCAAACGGGCGCGACGGTTGAGCACGTGCTGGTGCGCGGCAACGCGGATGCCATGGAAGTCGAGATACAGACTTCCGGTGTGGTTGCGCCGAACACTCAGGCGATTTCGGGGCCGGATCGCATCGTGGTGGATTTTCCCGGCGCTTTGCCGTCCGCGGAGCTGCGAGCGCTTACGGTGAATCGCGGGGCGCTGAAGGCTGTTCGCTCCGGGCTGTTCTTCAAGAATCCTCCTATTACGCGCATTGTACTGGACCTCGAAAAGGCCCAGCCGTATCGGATTTCGAGCACGCAGAATGCGGTCGTGGTGAAGCTGGGGGGAGCGAGTGCGGCGCAGAAGCAGGTTGCCAGTACACCATCTGTAGGGGGCGCCCAGTTGCGAGAGACTGCGCTGGTATCGAATCCTTCGGTCTCGCCCACGAGACTGGCGATGACGAACGCGGTTGCGAACGTACCGTTGCCGACTAACAGCGCATCGATGCCGAGCAAGTCCGCTGCCAGAATTTCCGGCGCGGCCGTGAACGCCGCAGCGGCTCCTTCGAAGGTTGCATCGCATGGCGGCGTGGCAATTGCCGCGGCCAATGTCCCGGTACTCACGCAGGGAAGCGTCGATGCTCCTGCTGCGGTTGCTGCGGAACCGGCGAAGCCGGCGGTGAACGTCTCTTATGAAAACGGGATGCTAAGCATTCACTCCTACCGAGCGACGCTTTCGCAGGTGCTGTTCGAGGTGCACTTGAAGACGCAAGCTGAGGTCGGGATTCCGGCCGGAGCAGAGCGTGAAGAAGTGATCGTGGATCTCGGACCTGGGCCAGCGCGCGACGTGCTGGGCGCGCTATTGAACGGGTCTCCTTACAATTTCATTTTTGTCGGCAACGAACTTACCCTTGAACGCGTCATCCTGACGCGGCGCGATACGGGCAGTTTCTAATTCTTCCAGTTTGACGTCTGGGTAAGACCCGGCCTCGGAACTCCCATCAGCCTCTCCGGTTTCCGCTGAAGCCGCCCCCTTTCAAAGTCGCCATTACCTTGGCGGTGGACTTTTGACTCTGCGTACTGGCTTCAGAACCTCTCCGGCGCAAAAGACTTTAGATCGAAGTTGGGTTTGTCTCCGGCGATCACTTGTCCGATGACTCGTGCCGTGACTGGCGCCAGGAGAATGCCATCGCGAAAATGTCCGGTTGCCACAAAGTATCCCGGCAACGACGTCGCGCCCAGAATCGGCAACGCATCGGGCGTGCCGGGCCGCAGTCCAGCCCACGCTTCCAGGAATCGCGCTTCGGCGAGTTTCGGAACTACATCCAGCGCTGCCGCACGCAACTTCTGGATCGTCTCTGGGACAGTTTGCTTATCGAATCCGGCTTCCTCTTGCGTGGCGCCAATCAACATGCGGCCGTCCGTGCGCGGAATCAGATAAACGTCAGGCGTACGGACAACGTGACGGACCAACTTCTTTTTCGGCATGACGACGCAGAGCATCTGGCCTTTGACTGGACGCGTGGGGATCGGACAGAGAAGCGCCGAGCTGTGCGCCGATTGGACGGACGCGCCCGTCTCTCCACTTGCACCGTGGCCAATTTGGCTCGCCCACGCTCCGGCACAGTTCACGACTGCACCTGCTGCGAACTGCGCTTTGCTGGTGCGGACGCCCGCCACTTTGCCATCAGCGACCGTGAGCGCCACTACCGGGTTGCCGGAGGAAAAATCAACTTCACGGTGTTTCGCAGCGGCGATGGCTGCTGCCGTCAACTGCCTTGGATCGACGCTACGCTCGTGTACGAACAGTGCAGTCAAACCCGAGATTTTGCCTGGGACATTGAATGCCGGCTCCAATTCCTGCAACGGCTGAGGCAAAGGATAGGAGGCCTTGAATTGAGCCGCTCCTGCGCAATTACGTTGCGAATCGGACTCCGGTTTGAGAAATACGAGCGTGCCGTGGTCGCGCAAATCGATTTTCATGCGCGATTCATCCTGAAGTTCGCGGACGAACTCGGGATACATCCGTGCGCTGGCCGTCGCCAGATCGCGCAAGGCGGGCGGCGTTTCAAGAGGAAAATCCGCGAGCATGCCGCCCGCAGCCCACGACGCTTCGCGGCCCGGCTCGCCTTTATCCACAACCAGCACCTTCATCCCGCGTTTGTTCAGTTCGATGGCCAGGGATAGTCCGATGATGCCGCCGCCAACGATGATCGCGTCCCAATGCTTCACCGCTCCATTCTAGCGGCAAGGCTAGCCGCAAATTACCTCCGGCCAAGTACCTGAATCGCAATTGACAGCGCCGAGCGTCTCACAAACAATAGGTGTACAGGAGACAACGCATATGCCCGAAGGCGAGCAACCGAACGTGTATCACCCCGAAACCGGGAGCAATGCCGGCAAGTGGATTCTTATAGCCGTAGCCGTCGCCTACGTAGCCGCTTCGGCGTTTTTCAGCTTTGACATGCACAACAAGCTGACCAAGCTGACTGACAGCCAGACCGCCAGCCAGCAGCAGATTGCCGATCTGACCAAGCGCATGCAATCCGCCGAGTCCGATGCGGAGACGCTGGGCGAAAAGATCGGCATGACGAAAAAGGAAATGGCCGAGCGCGCCGAGCAACTGCAGAGGGCGCAGGCAGCCTCGGCCGCCAAGCTCTCAGCCCAGGAAAAACAGGATGTGAACGCGGTGGCAGGCGAGGTCGGGAGTGTGAAGACCGATGTCGGCGGCGTCAAGACCGATGTCGCGGCTACCAAGGCGACTCTGGACGCGACCATCGCGAAATTGCAAACCACCATCGGCGATCTTGGCCAGCAGAGCGGACTGATTGCCAACACGCGCAGCGACCTGGAAGCCCTCAAGCACAGGGGAGACCGCCAATACTACGAATTCTCGCTGATGAAGGGCGCGAAGCCGCAGGCGATTTCCACCGTGACCATGCAGCTCAAGAAGACCGATCCAAAGCATGGCAAGTACACGCTCAACGTGACCTCCGACGACAAAACGATCGAGAAAAAAGACAAGAACCAGAGCGAGCCGGTGCAGTTTTACTCCGGGCGCGATCATATGCTCTTCGAAATGGTAGTTTGGACCGTGGACAAGAATAAGATCACCGGCTATCTAAGCACGCCGAAGAACGCACCGGTGGCAATCACGCCCACACCGCAATAGGAAGCAGAGATTAGACGCGCCCGGGTCAAGCACGCGGCGAAACTATGCTCCCAGCAAGCCTCCATACGCTCGCCGAGATTGCGCTCCGCACAGGAGTCATCTACCTGCTCGTGCTGGTCGGCATCCGCATCAGCGGCAAAAGGGAAGTGGGGCAGATGACGCCCTTTGACCTGACGCTGTTGCTGCTGATTTCAAACTCCGTGCAGAACGCAATGACCGGACCGGATACGTCGTTAGCCGGCGG
>Ga0074045_10005492_pt1 | contig 11055 bp, 13 predicted proteins | sample BogForMeECP23OM2_FD_94442 | JGI IMG/M metagenome (GOLD analysis project Ga0074045, IMG submission 94442) | Bog forest soil microbial communities from Calvert Island, British Columbia, Canada - Bog Forest MetaG ECP23OM2 | ecosystem: Environmental > Terrestrial > Soil > Wetlands ... | reverse complement strand
GTTTGCAGCGTGAGATCGACCCGGTCGAACCGGTCACGCTCGGGATGGACGTCGGCAGGCTCGGCGACGAAATGCGGGTCGTCGACCTCGAGGTACAGGAACAGGTACCGTTCGGTATAGCCCGCCTGCAGGCGCGCCGGGTAGCCCGTCGCAGTCGGCAGCGGCGCGGGTTCCACCGGCAGATCCCAATCCTCCCGATAGCCATCGAGCAGCGGCGGGCCGTGCAGGGGAAAGACATAAAGATCGCCGTGCTCCTGCGCAAAGGGCTCGACGTCGTCCACATCGCGAAACACACGCTCGGGCTGCGCCGACAATGCATGCGCGATGGTGTCGGCGCTCGCTTCCAAGGCATGCTCCTGCGAGGTGCGCAGCGCCGTCTCGAGCTTGAGCGCATATTGGCAGCCGGCCCACGGCAGAACGAGAGTGGTGAGCGCGACGATCAGCAGTTGAAAGCGGATGCTCACTCGACCCAGCGATAGCCCATTCCGTACACGGTTTGGATCGCATCGAAGGCGCCGTCGATCTCGAGGAATTTGCGCCGCACGCGCTTGATGTGCGAGGTGATGGTGTTATCGTCCAAGACCACGTTCGCGGCATCCATCAATTGCTGCCGGTTCTTGACGTGGCCCGGATGGCGGGCGAGCGCGTGGACGATCCAGAATTCCGTCAGCGACAGAGTGACGGGCGCGCCCTTCCACGTGGTCTGCATCTTCTCGCCGTCGATCGACAGCGCACCGCGCCGCACGATCTCGGCGGCGTTGACCGGACGGCGCAATGCGTCGATGCGCCTGAACAGCGCCGCCACCCGCGCCGCCAGATGCGGCAGGCTGACATCCTTGGTGAGAAAATCATCGGCCCCCAGGCGCAGGCCCGACACGGCGTCCAGCTCGCTGTCGCGCGCCGTGAGGAAGATGATGGGCAGTTCGGCCGACAGCGCGCGCAGGTCGCGGCACAGGTCGAAGCCTCCCTCGGCCTCGTCCTCGAGCGCTATGTCTATGATGGCAAGATCCGGCAGGTGCGCACGGAAGGCCTGCATGGCGGACTGCCGGTTCGGATAGGTCTTCACGCCGTAGCCGTGCCGCGCGAGCGCCGCCGCGTAGTTCTCGCGCAACGCGGGCTCATCTTCGACGATCGCGATGTGCTTTTTCATGGCCGGATGATAGCCGATGGCGGATGGCGGGAAACGGGCCGCCATGATTGGCCATTATTCGCCCGCCGGCAGCCATTTTCGCCGCTCTTGAGTGCGGGATTCCCATTCGACACTGCTTCTCGTACCACCCACCACGAGGCCTGATCATGCAACTGTCAAATTCACGCACGAACTTTGCGCCTCCAGGCGGACTCAGGTGGAACCGCCGCGAAGCCTCGCTCAACTGGCTGGCGTTCGGGCTGCTGCTCGCCGCCTGGAACGCGGCGGACGATGATGCCGGCGGGACGCGCCAGCGCCCGCCGTCGCTGCGCGGCTATTCGTATGTTTCGGTTCGCGCGGTGGCGCGCAGTGAGGCGCTCGATCGGTAGCGGCCCTCCGCAGAGGTTCATCGTGGCAACATTTTTCTCTCGGAGGTCACAAATTCGTCAACGTACTGTAAAGCTGGGTCTCTCTAATGGCGCGGCGCCATGCTTGCCCACGAAACCAGTAAACAGATCCTCATCGTCGATCGGGATGTTGCCACAGTCGAACCCCTTCGCCAGAAGCTCTCTGACGCGGGGTTCGTCGTACGAGCGATCACCGACGGCGCCGCGGCCGTCACCGCGGTGGCCGATCGGCCGCCGCATCTGGTGATCATCGATTGGAACATGCCGGGCGTTGTCGCCCTTGAGTTGATTCAGGGGGTGCGCCGGGCGCGTGCTCCGCAAGCCGTAAGGCTCATCATTTTATCCGCGCTGGCGGGCGAACAGGACGTCGTCACCGGCTTGAGTCTCGGGGCCGACGATTACATCGCCAAGCCCTATAGCTTGCGCGAAGTGGTGGCAAGAGTTTCCGCCGTCCTGCGCGTGCGCAACCATGAGGTACAGAAAGCCGCTCTGAGCTGCGACGAGCTGATGCTCGACGCAGAGACCAATCGCGTGACGGCGCGCGGCCAGCCGGTCAATTTGCGCGGCGTCGAATATCGCCTGCTCGAGTTTCTCATGTCCCACGCCGGCCGAACGTTCAACCGCGCCCAGCTGCTCGCGCAGGTCTGGGGGGACGATTGCGACGTGGACGAGCGAACGGTGGATGTGAACGTCCAGCGGCTCCGAAAACTCCTCGCCGAACCGGGTTATGAGGCCTACATTCAGACGGTCCGTGGATTCGGCTACCGGTTTGCCACCCCTTGCCCCACCCAAGTAAAATGAGACTTAAGTCAAGCTTTTAGTGTTCCACGCGATGTTCCACGCGTAAGTGCCTTTTTTGTAAACAAATCTTCTTCCACGAGTCATGCAGCCGTCATGAGAAATGGCGAATCTGTTACCCGGGTGAAGAGAGTTTGGAGGAGGACACATGGTGGAGCACAATGCCCCGGTGCCGCTGAGACTGCGATCAGTCTTCATCTCGGATATTCATCTGGGCTTCAAAGGCTGCAGCGCGGAACTGCTGCTCGATTTCCTGCATCACGTCGAAATGGACCGCCTGTTCCTGGTGGGCGACATCATCGATGTGTGGAGCATGAAGAAGAGCATGTTCTGGCCGCAGTCGCACAATAATGTGGTGCGCACGATCTTGGGCAAGGCCAAGCGCGGCACTAAGGTCATTTTCGTCCCCGGCAATCACGACGACGTGTTTCGCGAGTTCGACGGCGCGGTGTTCGGCAACTTGGAGATCCACCGGGAATACATTCATCACGGCGCCAACGGCCGGCGCATGCTGGTGCTGCACGGCGATGAATTCGACAGCGTGGTCAAGTGCAGTCCGTGGCTCGCCAAACTGGGCAGCAACCTCTACGACATCCTGCTGGCCGCAAATCCCTACATCAATTGGGTGCGCCGATTGTTCGATCTGCCCCACTGGTCGCTGTCGGCTTACCTCAAACACAAGGCCAAGACGGCCGTGCAGTACATCGGCAGCTTCGAGGAAGCGGTCGCGCAGGCGGCGCGCAAACGCGGCGTCGATACCGTCGTGTGCGGGCACATTCACCGCGCCGAGATGCGCGACATCGGCGGCATCCTGTACTGTAACGACGGCGACTGGGTGGAGAGCTGCTCCTCGCTGGTCGAGGACATGAACGGCCAATTGCGGTTGATCGATTGGCCGAAGCTGCGCGAGCAGATCTACGCCGCGCCGGACGAGGTCCCCGTGGATGTGGGGCAGGCGGCGTGACCGAACCGTCATACGGGCTTCATGTGCCTGTCAGTTCACTTTGGTCTAATAGCATCATTGAACCAGCATCATTTAGATTGCGCCAATGAGCGACACCGCCATGAATGACATATTCGAGTTGTGGAGCCTGCCCTGGCATGCGCTGCAGCGCAGCTTGGTCGTAAGCTTCGGTGCCGAAACCGCAGCAATCGCGCCCGGCGACCCCCGGTCCATGGGCGCCCGGGTAGAGACGGCGCCCGCCAGCAGCTGGCTGGTGCGTGCGCTCAACGACACGGCGCAGGCGGCCTCGTTCCGGGCGAAGCGCTAGCGCTGCCCACCGATTTGTCGATCCCCCGTCGGCTCCAGGCCCCAATCGAGGGGCCTGTTTTCTGTGTGCCTAATTTCAAGAAACTGTCCGCTAACCGTCATCTTCGCCGTGCAGCATCGTGCGTCATGACACCACCCAAGAGGCGCAAATCCATGAGCAGTCTCGATTTCGAGCTCGACAGTCAAATGAATCATTTGGAACTCGAATGGCGGCAGGGCTATGAGGCCAGCATAGTCGCGCGCGCGGAATACCAGGCCCTGGCGGCCAATCCGAAGGCCAAGGCGAAGCTGCTCGACGCTGCGCGCGAACGCCTGGAGCGCGCCGAAGCGCTCAAAGCGCGAATCATGGCAAAAATCGAGCGGCTCGAAGACCACATATTGAGCCAAGATTGAGGAAGCGGGATGGAGACATGACCGATCGAATTGCACGCGGCGATGCGGCCGAGAATCTTCTGGAGCGGCGCTGGTTCGCATCGATTTCGGCCGTGCGCACGCTGCAGGCCGAATGCGACATATTGCGGGAGGTCATGGAGCAGACCGAGGCGTCATGGCAGTGCGCGCGCAGCGAGCTGGTCCGGCTCGAGGCGCTGCGCGATGCGCTGGGCGAGGAATTGTCGCGACGGGATGAGTCGCCCGTGGAAGGCACCCTCCTGCATACCGATCGCCGCCTGTCCTCGGCCGCGTGATGGTCGAATGGCCGGCGCCGGCGGCCCCCTTCAAAGCTCGGTTTCCTGCTGGCATTTCCGCCTCGTCACAAAAATGACATTGTTTTCCGTGAGTATTGCGCACTCGTAATCCGCTCGGGTCCCCACCGAAGTCGCGGGATGAAGCAACTGGTGAGCTGACGGCACCGTCCCGCGACGCGGGCGTCTGTTTGGGTGTTCGCGTTGGTAACAACTATAAATCGGGTGTTTCAAGTGACCAGTACAGCGTGCCCTTGATGGCGTCCAAGAGGTTCTGGGGAATCATGGCAATCTCGGTGCTGCAATCTATGCTCATGGCCCGGTCCGCGGAACCGCCCGCGCCGTCGGCAGCGCAGCAGCCCGTGAAAAGCTTCCCCGTCCTCGAGTACCAAATCGAGGGCAATACGCTGTTGCAAACCATCGACATCGAACGTGCCGTGATGCCCTACCTGGGCGAGGCCAAGACGATCAAGGACGTCGAGGCCGCGCGCCAGAATCTCGAGAAGGTCTACCACAATCACGGCTATCAAACGGTGCTGGTGAATATCCCGCAACAGGAGATCAGCAGCGGAATCGTGCGCCTCGCGGTGGTGGAGGCGGCGGTGGGCCAGGTGCAGATCAAAGGATCCCGCTACCACTCGCTGGAGGTCATCAATGCCACGGTGCCGCAGCTGCAAGGCGGTGTAGTACCCGACTTCAACGAAGTGCAAAAAGAGCTCGCCGAGGTCAATCACACGCCGGACCTGCACGTCACTCCGGTGCTGCGCCCCTCGGCCACCCCCGGACAGGTCGATGTGGACCTCGATGTCCAGGACACATTGCCTTTGCATGGGTCCCTGGAGGCCAATAATCGCTACAGCGCCAACACTGCCCACGTGCGCCTCATCGGCGCGCTGGATTACGACAACCTCTTTCAGAGCAATCAATCCCTGAGCTTCCAATATCAGATCGCCCCGGAAGATCCCTCGAATGCCGAGATCTGGTCGGCGTCCTACGTGATTCCGACGAAGGGGGGATTGGTGTGGGCGTTGTACGCGGTTCACTCCAACAGCAACATCGCCGCGGTGGGCGCCACGGATGTGATCGGCAACGGCCACATCTACGGGGTGCGGCTGATCGACCCGCTGCCCTCGAGCGGCGCGGACTTCTATCATAATTTCACGGCGGGCTACGATTACAAGGATTGGAAACAAGACGTGGGCTTGCAGGGTGCCGATACCCTGGCCTCTCCGGCCAAGTACTCGCTGTACACACTTCAGTACACCGGCACGTGGCTCGGGCCCGCCGACGCCGCCCACCACGGCTCGGCCGCGACCACCGGCGCGCGCAGCAGTACGGAGTTCACCGCCGGGATGAGCTTCACCGTGACCGCTCTGGGCTTCGATAATCCGGAGCAATTCGACCACAAGCGCTACGGCGCCAACCCGGATTTCTTCATCTTTCACCCAGAATTACAGCGCCAACAAATTCTGCCGTGGAACTTTAGCCTGGTGGGCGAGATCAACGGGCAGCTCGCGAGCGGTCCTTTGATCAGCAATGAACAGTACGCGGCCGGCGGCGTGGACAGCGTGCGCGGATACACGGAAGCGGAGCGGCTGGGCGACAACGGCGGGCGAGCCTCGCTCGAATTGCGCACCCCGCAATTGCTGGCCGGCCATAAGCAGTTCACGAATTCGTACTTTTATATCTTTTTCGACGGCGCGCACGTAAAGATCATCGATCCGCTGCCCGGCCAGTTCACCGGCTATCACCTCGCGAGCGAGGGTGTGGGATTTCGCTTCAAAATCGACGGCTGGATCGCTGACCTCGACGGCGCGCGCGCCAATACCAACGGCTATGTCACTCGAGCGGGCAACTACAGCGCTCAATTCAGAGTCAATTATTCCTGGTAGCCCAGCACAAGGTTCACAGCTGAAGTCATGAAAATTGCAAGAACTCTGGCGATCGCGTTGATCCTCCTGCCCACGATGGCGTTCGCGTGGTGGAACAAGGATTGGACGCAGCGCACCGCCATTACGCTCAACACCTCGAGCGCGGGGGTTGCGATCAACGGGGTGCTGAACGGGGTTGCAATTCCGGTGCGCCTGCATTCGGGCAATTTCGATTTCGTCGGCGCGCGGCCCGACGGCTCGGATCTGCGGGTGCTCGCCGGAGACGACAAGACGCCGCTGAAATTCTGGATCGAGCGCTTCGACAGCGTCAATGAGCTTGCCGTGCTGTGGGTGCAGGTCCCGAGCGTCATGCCGGGCACCGACAAAAATGCGATTTACGTATATGGCGGCAATGACAAGGCCGCGGCCGATGCGAACGGCCCCGGGACGGCGGCCGCGATCGGCGATGCGGCGATGATCGCCGCGTTTCATTTCGCCGAGAAGGACGGCATCGCGGCAGACCAGACGGGCCTCATCAAGGCCACCGCCGCCACCCCGATGGAACTCAACGGGCTCATCGGCCCGAGCGCGCGGCTCGTCGGCACACCGATCGTGATTCCGGCCAACGACAAGATCAAGGCGGCCGCCGACGCACCGTTCACGGTGTCGCTGTGGGTGAGGCCGGATACCGCGGCCGGCACGCTGTACGCGCAAGGCCCGCTGGAGGTGACGCTCGTCGCCGGCAAGCTCACTGCGAAACTCGGCGCCATCAGCGTGAGCGGCGGGGACCTCGCGGCTGCGACTTGGTCGCAGGTGGCGCTCACGGTCGACCCGGGCAAGCTTGCGCTAACTGTGAATGGGGCCGAGACCAGCCAGGTTCTGCCGCGGCCCTTGCCCGCCATCGAGGGCGAGATTCGTGTGGGCGAAGGCTTGCAGGGGCTCATCGATGAGCTCGAGATTTCCAATGTGGCGCGCAGCCCCGAGTGGATCAAGTTCAACTACGCGGCGCAGGGCGCGGACGCGAAACTGATCGCCAGCAAGACCGAGAACACGGGGAGCGAGTCGAGCAGCGGCGGGGGCAGCTACTTCGGCATTTTGTTCAAGAGCTTGACGCTCGATGCCTGGGTCATCATTGGCATTTTGGCCGTGATGTTCTTCATCGCGGTCGCGGTGATGATCAGCAAATCGCTGTACGTCGCCCGCACCGACAGCGCGAACCGGCGGTTCCTGCGCCAGTTTCGTGAAACGCTGGATGTGCTGAAAATCGGCGGCGAGAGGGGCGGCGAGCAATTCGGCAACTCCTCGCTCTACCGGCTGTATCGCGCGGGCTTGCAGGAGCTCATCAAGCGCAAGGTGGGCCAGGGCGATCGGCCACCCCTGTCCGGCCCGGCGTTGAATGCCGTCAAGGCCTCGATCGACGCCGATTCGGTGCGCGAAGGCTATGCGCTCAATTCACAGATGGTGCTGCTGACGATCGCAATCGCGGGCGGACCCTTTCTGGGCCTCCTCGGTACGGTCGTCGGCGTCATGATCACCTTCGCCTCGATCGCCGCGGCAGGCGATGTCAACGTCAACGCGATCGCACCGGGCATTGCCGCCGCACTGCTCGCGACGGTCGCGGGCCTGAGCGTCGCAATCCCTTCGCTGTTCGGCTACAACTATCTCGCCTCGCGCATCAAGACGATCTCCTCGGACATGCAGATCTTCATCGATGAGTTCGTGACGCGGGTGGCCGAATCCTACGGAGCGCAGTGATGTCCGAAGGCCCGAAGGAACAGAATCAGCTCTACGACGACATCAACATCACGCCGATGCTGGATCTGGCGTACGTGCTGCTGGTGACCTTCATCATTCTGACGACGGCCGCGGTGCAGGGCGTGCGAGTGCAAGCGCCGCTCACGCAGGCGGCCAATAATCTTGGCAAGCCGCAGACTCGCGCGATCACGGTCACCGCGGACGGTTCGATTTTCCTGGACGCCTACCCGGTGACGATGGAGCAGCTGCGCTCGACGCTGGCGCAGTACAAGGCGGCCAATCCCAATCTGCCGGTGGTCTTGAAGGGCGACGCGGCGACGCAATATCAAACCATCATGGACGTGTTGGAACTGGCGAAGAGCCTGGACATCACGGAGATCGGCCTGGTGACCAAGCGAGCACCCACCTGATGCAAGTCCACAACGACTCGAAACCCTACGACACGATCAACGTGACACCGATGCTGGATTTGGCCTATGTGCTGCTGGTGGTGTTCATTTTAATGACGACGGCATCGATTCAAGGATTGTCCATCACGATGCCCAAGCCGTCGAACAAGCCGGTGACCGAGCAGCACGAGCTCAAGCTCGTGCAAGTCACCGCGACCGGCGCCGTGTTGATCAACGGCGTGGGCGTGAGCCTCACGGAACTCGAGACTCAGCTCAAGGCGGCGCAGGCGCGCGATCCGAAGATGTCGGTCGCGATCAAGGGCGATGCGCGCGTGCAATACGCCAAGGTCATCGCCGTCATCGACTTGTGCAACGGCCTGGGGGTGAACATGGGACTGGTAACCGCCCGGATAGGGACTTGACCATGGACGCGACCGCTTACCAGCGAGACAGCGTATCGGGCAACCGGGCCTCGGGGGGCAAGCGCTGGCTGCAGCGCATCGGCATCACCGCCGTGCTGGTGGTGCTCGCGGGCGCGGTCGTGTGGGGCGGCATGAATTTGAGCAAGGGTCCCGCCGGCCCGAAGCGGCAGGTCGCGCGCATCATGGTGCTTCCCGATACGCCGCCGCCGCCGCCCCCGCCCGAAGAAAAGAGGCCGCCGCCCAAGGATGAGCAGCCCCGGCAGCAGATGCAGACACCGAAGCAGGAGACGCCTCCCGAGCCCCAGCAATTGAAAATGGAGGGCCAGGCCGGGGAGGGCCCCAGCGCGTTTGCGGCGGGCGAGGTCAAGCAGGATTACATCGGCGGGGAAATCGGCAACGGCTCGCGCTACGCCGCGTACGTGGGGCGGGTGGAACAGCGTATCCAGCTCGAGCTCACGCGCCACAAAGTTCATGCGAACAGCGTCAAGGTGTTCTTGTGGCTGGCGCCCGACGGGTCCATTCAGCGCTACACGGTCGAGGGAGGCGATGCCGACACCGAAAAATCCGTGCGCTTGGCTCTCGCGGACCTGAACCGGCTCGATGAGGCGCCGCTCGCGGACATGCCGATGCCCATCGGCCTGCGCGTCAATTAGATCAATGTCGTCATAGGATCCTTTGCGTATGAAAACACGTTGGCGCTGTGCAATCCTGGCTCTGCTCTTGTCGGCGGCTGCCAGCCCCAGCTTCGCCGATGAGGCCGAAGAGTTGCGCAAGCTGCGCGATTCGACCATCAACCTGATCAATGCCTTGGTGGAGCAGGGCGTGCTCACGCGTGCAAAGGCGGATGCGATCATTGCACAGGCTCAAGCGGCCGGGGCGAAGCCGCCCGCTGCGGCGGCGGCGCCCGCTGCTCCCGGCGCGTCGCCGGTGGCGCCGGGCGTGGTGCGGGTGCCGTACGTGCCGGAAGCGGTCAAGCAAGAGATCACCGACGAGGTCCGGAAGGACGTGCTCGCGCAAGCCAAAACGGAGCGCTGGGGAGATCCGGGCGCGTTTCCCGACTGGCTGAAGCGATTCTACTGGTATGGGGATCTGCGCATCCGCTACGAGGCCGACACGTTTCCGCCCGGCAACGCGCCGGTCCAGGTACTGCAGGCGTACGGCGTGAACACCACCAACTCGACGGAAACCAACGACCGCTTGCGCTTTCGCGCCCGATTCGGCTTCGATGCCATCGTCAGCGACTCGGTCACGGTGGGCATCAGACTCGCCTCCGGCGGGGTCGGCACCGGTGGCAACCCGGGCTCGGAGAACCAGACGCTCGGCACCTACGAGAATCGTGCGACCGTCGGCTTCGATCGCGCGTACATCGCCTATCACCCCCTGTCGTGGCTCAATCTGTCCGCCGGTCTGGTGGGGAACCCCTACTTCAAGCCCACCTCGCTGGTCTGGGCGGACGATGTGAGCCTCGGGGGCGTGGTAGTGCAAATAAAACCGCAGATTACCCATAGTTTGAATTTCTTCACCGTGGCCGGCGCCTATCCGATCCTGGAAATCGATCCGACGCCGACCAACAGCGCGCCGAACAAATGGCTGTACGCCTTCCAAAGCGGAATCAACTGGAAATTCAGGGATTCTTCCGCTCTGTGGTTCGCCGCGGCGCTGTACGATTACCGCAATATCGAAGGCATCCCGAATCCGACGTTCTACTCCACCGCATACAGCGACACGGCGGCGCCGTTTCGGCAGACCGGCAACACGGTGTTCGACATCGACGGCCTGCTCAATACCCAGAACGGCACGCAGAACTACCTGTGGGGCCTCGCCTCGAAGTTCCACGTGTTGAACCTGTCGACGCAGCTCGATCTGGGATTCGTCGGACCTGCGCACATCATCCTCGACGGCGACTGGGTCAAGAATCTGGGCTTCGATGAGAGCGAGATTTATCAACGCACGGGCTATCAGGTCACCCGTCAGATCGAGGGCTGGCAGACGCGCCTGACGCTCGGCTATCCCACCATGAAGCTCAAGTACGCCTGGCAGGGCTATGCGGGCTATCGATGGGTACAGCGCGATGCCACGGTCGATGCGTTCACGGACCAGGACTTTCACCTCGGCGGCACCGACGCGCAGGGCTATTTCCTGGGCGCGCGCTACTCGTTCGAGAAGAACACTTTCGTCAATCTGCGCTGGTTTGCGGCCCATCAGATCAGCGGCGTGGAGCTCGCCGGCGCCACTTTGAGCGGCCTGCCCTACGCCGTCGATGTGCTTCAGCTCGACGTCATGACGGCGTTTTAGAGGATACCGCGATGCACACCAGGATAACCGCGCTCG
>Ga0074045_10005490_pt1 | contig 11059 bp, 9 predicted proteins | sample BogForMeECP23OM2_FD_94442 | JGI IMG/M metagenome (GOLD analysis project Ga0074045, IMG submission 94442) | Bog forest soil microbial communities from Calvert Island, British Columbia, Canada - Bog Forest MetaG ECP23OM2 | ecosystem: Environmental > Terrestrial > Soil > Wetlands ... | reverse complement strand
CGTCTTCTTTCCAATCATCCTCCAATCAAGTCGCCACCAACAATCCAGACTTGATCCATTTTTGCCTCCCCCAAGATTTCATAACCTGAACAAACGATGAATCGGTTTGACAAACAAAGCGAGACGGACAGCGCCTCGGAGATTCTTCCAGTCACGGTGATCGGTCACGCCGACGTCACCTCCGTCATTCCTGCTTTGACGGTGTCGGCGTCTTCTTCGGCCGTAGTCGCCGGGGAGTCCGCCCCGTTGCAATTTCCTGCCGCTGATACTAACGTTTCCTTCGCAACGCCACGTAAGCGGACAGGGAAGAACATGGATCGCCGCCGTGGTCAAAATGGTCACATCGAAGAATCAGGTAGGTGGTTTGTGGTGAGGTTCTGGAAGGACGTGCCCGGACAAGAAAAGCGAGCGCTAGTCCGCGTTCGCATCTGCCCCATTTCCGGTACCGGATCGCTGAGCGCGTCCGCCAGAGAAAGGAGAGCAAAGGAGTTGATCGCTGCATCCGGTGTCGATTCGCAGGAACACTTCGACCGTGTGGTGAAGGTTCAGACGGGCGTCACAATGCGCGAGCAAGCCGACGCATGGTACAGCCTGATAAGCAATCCTCGCCGCGTCGGGAAGAACGGTCGGCAAACCGCTTTGTCAACGCTCGATAGCTGGAAGGGCATCGTCGAATCCATCAAGACAGAACTCGGAGGCATTCCGCTGAGCGCCTTGGTTCAGAATCAGCAGCCCGTTGCGGATTTCGTCACGAAGCTGGTGGACAACAGGAAAAGCCCCAAGACGGTGAAGAACTACTTCTTCGTCGTCAAGGCGATTGTTGCCAGCGCCAAGGACGTGTCCACCCGCAAGCCGCTTTACCCGGTTGCATGGGACAACGAAGTGTTGCTTATGCCCCGAGTCAACCCGAAGAAGCAGCATCGTCCGACGTTCACAGCCGCTCAGGTGAGCCAGATCGTCGAACGCGTCAAGGGTGTATACAAGATGCTGTTCATCGTGCTGGCGGCAACGGGTCTGCGCATCGGCGAAGCCATAGGGCTGAAAGTCGAGAACGTTTTGGATGGTTGATACCGCCTTCGCATAGTCGAGAAGAACTATGCCGGGCGGCAGGAAGACTTTCTCAAGACGGACAACGGCGAGCGGTTCGTCGAGTTGCATTCCAGCGTCGCAAAGTTGCTGCGCGAGCACATCGGCACCCGCACAGAGGGCTTTGTCTTCGAGAACGAGGAGAAGAATGCTCTGTGTGCCACCAACATCTTGAAGCGTTATCTTCACCCCGTGCTCGTGGGCGATGATGACACCAAGGGTGTGACGGGAAAAAAGGCAGGTGAGCACGCATTCCGTCGTTTCCGCGACGGTCATCTCAGATCGCAGCGGTGCCCGAGCGGTCTGATCAAATACTGGATTGGTCATAGCCGGAATCAGGACATGAGCGATCTGTATGATGGCTCCGTGAACGACGAAGCGTACCGGATGGAAATCGCGGAGGAGATGGGAATCGGCTTCAATCTTCCCGTGAGTTGTACCGATTGTACCGAAAAAGAAAAAGAGGCGACTGGAGCCGTCGCCTCTAAGTAGTTGATGGAACAGGAGAAATTGGTTGCGGGGGTCAGATTTGAACTGACGACCTTCGGGTTATGAGCCCGACGAGCTACCAGGCTGCTCCACCCCGCATAACCACTATAGCGGAGCAGCTAAATTCCGTCAAATTCCCCACCAAGTTCATCCCCGCGCAACGATTCCTAATTTCCGCTTACCAGGTCGTGTAGGAGGTCCCATCCGTGCCATTCTGTTCGCAACCCGAATGTACGTCATCCACTCCCGTGCTGGTCTGGTCCGGGCTCAACACCGTGTCCCCAATGTGCGTAACCCAATCTTTCTGCTGGCACGCCGGGTCCATTGGAATCTCCCGCAGATAATGTGCGTCCACCAGATCGTCCAGCGATTGCGGAGCCTGTTGCTTGTCCAAAGTATAATTATCAATCGCCTGCCGCATCACCTGCAGGTCCTGCCGCAGCACCGCTTCCCGCGAATGTTTCACCGTTTTGTCGTACATCACCGCGGCAATGCCGACCAGGATCGAGATGATCATGATCACGATCATCAGCTCAATGATCGTAAATCCGCGTGCACGCTGAAGCCTGGCCCTTCCGCGTCCCCGCATCCGCCCGGCCTTGGAATTGCTGCTCATCATTCACCTTCGCTGGCAATCCTACCAATCCGAATACTTCGTTCCATCCAGCGCCGTCCCCGACGATTTCGAATACACGTCGAACACATTCTTGCCGCCCCAACTGTTGGAATCCGGATCGTCCTGCACGGAGCGCATGCCCCATTCCGCGCGCCCCGTCATCGGATCAACGGGCACGCGTCGCAGGAAGCGAATATTTTTCCCCGCCGCCCCCGTTCCGCCCACCGCCACCCCCTTTACCAGGGTGTCCAGGTCCGGTGGATATCCTTCGCTGCCAAGCTCCACGCGAATCTTCTGCTGGTCCGCCAGGTCCTTGTACTTGTCAATCGCGCCTCGCATCTCCCGCAGGTCGTAGCGCAATGCCTTCTCGCGTTCGCGGATCACCGTGAACTTGGCAATCGGCAGCGCCATCGAAGAAAGGATCAGCAAAATCGTGCAGGCAATAATCAACTCCAGCAACGTCATGCCGGCTTGCCCGGAATTTTTAGCCTTGCGGTACATGAATGCCGCGGCAACCTCCGTTCAATAGGGCGTCTTACTGCACGTGGAGCGTTGCTTCGCCGGTCACCAGCGGAATGGGCCTTTGCTGCGAATCTTTCGCGTTCACCTGCACGATGGAAAGATTCGTGAATCCCGGCCCCAGCGCCTTAACCACCACGCCCAGCAGCGTGCCGGTTCCATTCACCCCCGGCGTATTCGGCTGCCGCGTTGCCGAAATAATCGCCTGGCCGTGTTCCTTGTCCACGCGCTGCACCAGCGCAATTTCCTGCGTTCCGCCGGAGAGAAATCCTCCATGCCGCACTTCCTCAACGCTGATGATCGCCGGGTTGTATTGCAGCAACATCGGCACGGAAAAAAGATCCGTGACATTTTCCACCACCACGCCGATAGTGGCCGTTTGTCCCGGCGAAAGATTAAGCGTCCCCGGCTCAAAACGTATGCGCGGTCCGCTGGTCTGCGCCTGCGGCACGCCGGGAGTGTTCGTCATCGGCGCCGGGCCGCCCGGATTCGACGCAGGCGTCGCCACCGGCACCGCGGATGGATTCGGATTGGCCACCGGCGTCTTGATATCCATCTCGCGCTTCACACCCGGATAAGTTTCCGACCCCGAATAAATCGCCCGCAGATTCTCGCGAGTCCAATCCGGCATGCGCACAATCCGCGGAATCAGCACGATCAGGTTTTCGTTCTCTTCATGCTCCACATTGTCGGTCGAGAAGAGGTACCGCATGATCGGTACATTGGCCAGCCCCGGCCAGCCGTTCAGCGTCTTGGTATCCGTGCGCTCGAACAACCCGCCAAGTATGCTCACTTCGCCTTCCTTCAGGCGGATTTCGTGCTCGATTTTTCTCTGGCTGATGATCGGCTGTTGGATCCCGCCAATCGTTGATTCACCGGTTACCGAGGAAACTTCCACGGAAACCTTCATGCTGATGTCGCGGTTCGCATGCACGTGCGGCGTGATGTCCACGTTCACCCCGACGTCAATGTACTGGAACTGCGTGTTCACCAGCGGGTTCACGAACCCGGCGCCGCTCGTGGATCCCACGCCCACTCCCGCCTGAAAGCTTCCAGTCGCCACCGGCACGCGATCGCCAACCCGCAGCTTTGCCGGCTGCCCGTCAATGGCCCGTATTTCCGGATTATCAATAATTCTTGTGGAGGTGTCGGTCAACAGAAAATTCGCCGTCGCTCCCGGCAACGTCAGCGCCACGTCATTCTGGTTCAGATGAGTCAGCTGATTAAGGGATATGCTGCCGTTCGAACTGGTGGTCGTGGTGCTCCCTGTCGTCGAACTCGTCGTACTGGTGTTCGGGTTAATGGCAATCGAAGCGCTCTGCCCCGGCAGAATTCCCAGATTCCGCAGATTGTCCGTTCGCGCCTGCAGCACTTCCATCTGGATGATCACTTCCGGCTTGGCTTTATCAATGTCCCGAATGATCTTTTCCGCCAGCGCAACCTTGTCCGGCGTATCTCGGATAATGATGGCGTTCTGCGCGTTCACCTGCTGGATGCGTTTCAGGTCCAGCAACTGCCGCAATCCGGTGGTGATTTCCGTCAGGTCCTGCGCGATGGCCACATTGCTCAGATAAAACGTGCGCACGATCTGCTCTTCGTAATCACGCCGCTTCTGGGTGTTGTCCTGGGCAATCATGATGATGTTTTCCGTCACCGGCTTCCAGAACGCCTTGCCCTGCAGGCAGACAATGTCCAGCGCCTGCTCCAGCGTCACGTTGTTCAACTCCACCGGAATCCGCTTGGCCGGCAGGTCGGGATCGTAAATCACCGTCAAGCCCGCAAGTTTCCCGATGGTGTCGAACACCACCTTGATGTCGTTGGACATCCGCAAATTGATGGGCGCGCGCGAAAGTGGCTTCAATTCCGGCGGCTGGGAAGCCAGCCCCGGTTGGCCGTTCTCCATCAGCGGCTGATCCTGCGCCTGATTGGCCTGCGCGCGTTCCCCAATCATCTGCAGCGTGCGCTTCAACTCCTGATCCGCGGCTGTGCTTGAGGGGTCCATCACCTGGGCGCGCTGGAATTCGGAGACCGCGCCCTGCAAGTCTCCCTTGTCCCGCAGCTTAAGGCCCTTTTGAACGTGCAAGGCCCCGGCTTCAAAACGCGATTGATCCAATCCAATCTTGTAATTTACGTTGCGCGGGTCTGCTTTGTTCGCCTTCAGGTAGTACTCAACGGCGGCGTCGTAGTCCTTCATGTCCACCGCCTGCTGCGCCGCTTTATAGTCGTGCTTGTCTTTCGGGCACCCCGCCGCAACCACTCCGGCAGCCCCTAAGACCAAAAATTGACACCATCGCCGCATGGACACTCCGGAACCTCGACTGGGGACAACCCGTGCCTTTACTTGCTCATGGAGTCTAGCATCGGGCTCTGCGGCCCGTCCAGCCGGGCATTTTCCCTTGTTTTCCGCTTCAAACGGTCCCATGTACCAGTCCCGTAGCCTTTCTTTCAACGCCCTCTTTAGCGGCTGACCGGTAGCTGGGAGGTGGCTGGCCAGGGGAGGCAGCCTTTCCGGACACCCTCATTAGACGCGGCATCAGGTAAAATGAAAGATTGTGATGAAGCCGACCAGTAAACCGGGTAAGAGCAAGGACGCCAAGGAGTCGGGCGAAAAGATCGTCGCGCAGAATCGCTCGGCGTCGTACAACTACCATATTCTTGAAAAGCTGGAAGCCGGTCTCATCCTGCACGGCACCGAAGTGAAAGCCTTGCGCGAAGGCAAAGCCAACATTCGCGATGCCTACGTGGACTTCAAACCCAGCGGCGCTTTTCTCGTCAACGCCCACATCGCTCAATACATGCCCGGCGGTCCCTGGAATCACGAGCCGCTCGGCGAACGCAAACTGCTCCTTCATAAACGCGAGATTCATAAATTTTCAGGCCGTACCGAATCCAAAGGATTGACCGTCATTCCTCTGCGCATCTACTTCCGCAATGGCCGCGCCAAGGTCGAAATCGCGCTCGCTCAGGGCAAAAAGTCCTGGGATCGCCGCCAGGACGAACGCGACAAGGAAGCCCGCAGGGAAACGGAACAAGCTCTCTATCGCAACCGGAGGCGATAATTCTGTCATGCAAATCACACTCGACACCAAGCCGTTTGCTGCACTGGAAACTGACGCACTCGTTACCTATGTCTTCGAAGACGGCGACCCCGCCCAGGGCCGCATTGCCGAACTCGATAAACTCACCGGGGGCATGCTTACCCGACTCTCCAAGAGTGGCGAACTCACCGGCAAATCCCTGGAAACCACGCTGCTCCACGCCCCCGCGGGTTTCAAGGCCGCTCGCCTGCTCCTCGTCGGGGCAGGGAAGCGCGCACAGTTTAACCCCGCCGCCCTGCGAAAAGTTGCGGCCGTAGCCTTGCGGTATTTGAAGGGCCGGTCGGTCCACAAGGTTGTCTTCCTGGTGCGGGAAGGCGATGCAACCGAAGAAGTTGCCCAAACGGCCACCGAAAGCGCCATTGTCGCCGATTTTGAAACCGACAAATACAAAACCGACAAAAAGAACGACAAATTTATTGAGACATTCACAATCGCAGGATATGGCGACACCGAAAAAGCTGCCGGAGAAAAGGGCATTGCCAGCGGCCGCATCATTGGCGATGCGCAAAACTTTACCCGCGACCTCGTGAATGAACCTTCCAACAAGCTGACCCCGAAGATTCTTGCCGAAAAAGCCGAAGCCATGGCCAAGGAAGCCGGCCTCGCTGTGGAAATCCTCGACGAAAAGAAAATTGCCGATCTGAAGATGGGCGCGTTGCTCAGCGTCGCGCAAGGTGGTCCAGAACCGCCGCGCGTGATTGTCGTCACCTACACTCCGGCAAACCCCAAGCCCGGCGCCCCGGTAATTGGATTGGTCGGCAAGGCCGTCACCTTCGATACCGGTGGCATCTCCATCAAGCCCGCCGATGGCATGGAAAAAATGAAGTACGACATGGCTGGTGGCGCCACCATGCTCGGCATCATGCGCGCCATCGCCGCCTTGAAGCCCAACGTCAAAGTCATCTGCGTCGTGCCCGCCACCGAAAATATGCCCGGCGGCACAGCTCAGAAGCCCGGCGACATTCAAACCGCCATGTCCGGCAAAACGATTGAAGTCTTAAACACCGACGCCGAAGGCCGCCTGATTCTTGCCGATGGCGTGCACTACGCTAAGCAGTTGGGCGCCACCCACTTAGTGGACGCCGCCACTCTAACCGGCGCGATCGTCGTCGCCCTCGCCAACGTCAACGTCGGCGTCTTCGGCTCCGATCAGGCCTGGACCGATAAGCTCCTCGCCAGCGCCAAAGCCGCCGGCGAAAAAATGTGGCAGATGCCCATGGACGACGAGTATCGCGAATTCATCAAAGGCAGTTTCGCCGACATTCAGAATATCGGCAGTGGAAAAGGCGGCGGCTCCATCACCGGCGCCTGGTTCATCCGCGAATTTGCCGGCGACACCCCGTGGATCCATCTCGACATCGCCGGCACCGCCTGGAACGACGACGCCAAGCCTTGGCTAGCCAAAGGTCCCACCGGCGTAGCCCTCCGCACCCTAATTCACCTAATCCAATCCTTCTAACCCAACAGTGTAGGGGCGGCTTTAGGCCGCCTTCTTGCCTTTGAACGGCCCGCCCGCCTCGCTCGTCGGGCCGCTGTTCGCGTCACTTCAACGCGGTAATGTCGGCGCGCCGACATTGCCGTCGCCGCAATTCGCCCAACCATTCGAACGCAAACCAGAAATCTCTAAATGTAATTTATTGAATTGGAACCGCTTAAGTCTCGAATGTCGGCGGGCCGACATTGCTCTCGCGCAATCCTCGCGCCCCACCTACATCTTCTCCGGCGCCTCAATCCCCAACAAATGCAACGCCCCAACCAACTGCTTCTCCACAATCTCCGTCAACGTCAACAAAAACGCGCGCTTCTCTTCATCCGCTTCCGAAAGAATATGGTGCTTGTGATAAAAATTGTTAAATGCCTGCGCCAACTGAAACGCATACTTCGACACAAACGCCGGCTCCTGCGCGCCAATAGCTGCCTCCACCGCGCTGTCGAGGGATCCCGACGCCAGCAGCACTTCCCACAAAGCGATGCTCTCGTCACCCTCCAGAAATTTCTTCAGCAATTCCGGCGTGAGCTGCGGCCGCGTTCCCGCAACTTCCGCGCCCTTTCGCCGAATCCCGCGAATCCGCACAATCGCATACTGGCAATACGGCCCGGTCTCGCCTTCCGCGCTCAACGCATCCTCAAAATCAAACGCAATGATGGTGTTTCGCGTCACCTTCAAAAGAAAAAATCGCAGCGCCCCCACCGCCAGGTCGTTGGCCGTTCGCTGCAACTCCACGCCCGCCATCTCCGGATGCTTCTGTAGCACCCGCGCCTCCGCGGCCTTCAGCATCCGGGTAATCAAATCGTCCGCCTTAACTCCGAATCCTTTTCTCCCGCTGACCTCGACATACGGCCTCTTCGCATCCTCCTCGGAAAGTTCGTAGCCCAATTCAGCAGCGCAGCGCGGCGTCAGTGCCACAATCTCGTAATCAAAGTGAATCGAGTTTTCCGCTTCCTTCACATGTCCCAGTGCCCGCAGGCCTTCCGCCACCACCTCCTGCAAGTAGGCCTGCCGCGCGTCAATTACGTTATAGACGGCTGCCGCCACGCCGAAACGCGGCGCACTCGGATCATTCGCACCCGCCGTCGTGGCCCACAGTTCCTTGCCATCCGGAGCGTTCGGCCACCGGTGATAGTGAAAATCCTTCCCCAATAATCCAAACTTCCAAAGCTGGTAAGCGATGTCCTTTCCGACATAAGTGACCGTCCCGTTGGACCGCACGATGATCTTGGCCTGATCCTCTTCCGAAATGGAAGTAGAGGAAGTTGAGGATGTAAAGGAGTCGCCCGCTCCCGCAGTTTCCTTTACCTCCTTAACCTCCTCACCCTCCTTAACTTCCTTCCCCCAAGGCATAATCCAGCAACCAGCATTCTTCCCACTCGTCGCCAGTTGAATCGCTCCACTCGCTTTCAATTGTCCAAACGCCGCATCCCAAAAATGCAGGTGCAGAATCTCGCTCTCTCGCGCCAGCAGTTCGTAATAAATATCCACTCGCGCCATGGTCCGCAGGTGAAAACCCACCACAGAATTGGCAATCACGGTCGCCATTTCTGCGGTTTCGCCGTGGCCTTCTTCGATGGCTTTCAAAGTCTCACCACGCAACTTCCCGGCGCGGACTTTGTCTTCCTCAAAATATTGCGTGGCCTTCGCGTAAAGATCCCAGCACAAATAATCGAAATTCTTGGCCGCCGCCAACGTCTTCACTTCTGCAAACGTCTTTTTCTCCATGTGCTGAAATGCGATGACCACATCGGCGACCTGCACCCCGGTATTGTCGATATAATTCTGCACCGCAACATCGTGCTCGGTGTAGCGAAGCAACCGGACCATCGTGTCACCCAGCACCGCATTGCGCAGATGTCCGATATGCGCGGCCTTATTCGGATTGATGCTGGTATGCTCGACAATCACCCTCCGCGGCACGTGGGTAGCCGCCGCTCCTGCGGTTGGCTTTTCCGAAGAAAGCGCAGCGAAGAATGCTGCGCGATCAAAAAAAACATTCAGGTAGCCCGCGCCAGCAACCTCGATTCGCGCAATCCCCTCAATTTTTGGCAGGGAAATCGCAATCTCCTGAGCGATCTGCCGTGGTGCCTTCTTCAACCTCTTGGCCAGTTCGAAACAAACCGGAGACGCGGCCTCGCCCATCTCCAATTTCGGCGGCCGTTCCAGCACCACCGTCAATTCCACGCCATATTTCTCAAGAATGTGCGCGCCAAGCGTGCCACGCAACCGATTAAGTAGAGTCAGATACACATTTCCTCAGTCTGAATGCAATAAGTACCGCAAAATTCCAGTATAGCAGGGCAATAGGCGCGGAGCAGTTCGCTCCCTATATCTCAGGCACTCTAGCTTGTGTAGTCATTTTCAACCGTTTCTTTGTGACTTGCAAAGAAGCTCGCACGCCGTTAGACAAAAAACCGGCTCTCGCGTGTAATCACATTGCGGTTTAGTTGGGTGAGAAGGGGCCTTGACGGGTAAACAGCTCGAAGAATCGGAGATCCGATCGCTCTACGAGCGCCATGCCGGGGCGCTGACAGCCTACGCCTGCTCGTTCAGGCTCGATTTCTCCCTGGCCCAAGACATGGTGCAACAGGTGTTCTTCAAAATTCTGAAAGGTGGAGCATCGTTGCCCGACAACCCAGCAGGCTACCTCTATCGCGCCGTACGCAACACCTGCTTGAATCGCCGGCGTGATGGATCAAGGGAAGTGCCCCTGGAACGGGGTACAACTTGGCTGTTACATCGAACGCCCGATCACGAGGCGGAAATTGCCCTGCAATCCGCCCTAACGAATTTGTCGGATGAGCAACGTGAAGTGGTCATTATGCACATCTGGGATGGCATGACCTTGGACGAAGTAGCCTCCGCGACTTCGACCTCTCTCAACACCGCCGCTTCTCGCTACCGCTATGCTCTGGACCACCTCAGGAAATTCTTCGGGGTAGAGAAACGAATAGAAGGGAAGGGCGAACAATAAAAATGGACGACAAGCAATTCGAGTCATATCTTCGCGAGTTTGAACCACGCCAGCCGCACCCGCTCCCGGAGCTTGCTCCGCCGGCCCCCGACTGGAGGCGACGGCTCCTCGCAGCCGCGGTCGTAATTCTTGCGGGAACCACAGCCGTCTGGTTCGCCGCACGTCGCACAAACCACGTTCAGCCGCGAATGCCATCCGTCATCGCCCCATCCCCTTTGGCTATGGCACCGCCAACTCGTCCGCGCACCATCCTTCAATTCACACGCCTCGCCCAGCAGGACCCGCGGCAACTAGATGCCGCCTTGGACGCAGCCTCGCGAAAGCTTTTGCCCGAATTCACCGGGAAGAACAGCACCCTCGCCACACTGGCAAAAGAATAGATACCACCGGAGACCCGTACCATGCTCAAACAATTTGGAATCCTCTCAATTCTCCTGACGTTGCTCGCAAGTGCTTGTCCCGCAGCGGTCCCGGGAAAGCTCCCGCCAGAGACCCGCAACGCCGCATTACGCTACTGGATGGCCTTCGCTGAAATGCAAGACCCTCCCGCGGACAATGACGTCTCCGAGCTTCTCGAAAAAACTGCCGCGGGTGAATCCACCTGGGATGAAGTGAAACTTGGTCCCATCCTCGACAGAAATGACGACGCCATCCGCATCATGCAACGCGCCACCAAGTTGTCAGGGTGCGACTGGGGCCTCGAATATGGCCTCGGCCCGAATGCATCGATCGCCTATGCCCCACGAGCGCGCGTGTTGGCGCGCTTGAATACTCTCTATGGCATG
>Ga0074045_10005489_pt1 | contig 11059 bp, 9 predicted proteins | sample BogForMeECP23OM2_FD_94442 | JGI IMG/M metagenome (GOLD analysis project Ga0074045, IMG submission 94442) | Bog forest soil microbial communities from Calvert Island, British Columbia, Canada - Bog Forest MetaG ECP23OM2 | ecosystem: Environmental > Terrestrial > Soil > Wetlands ... | reverse complement strand
GCGGATGCGCACCCAGGTGAAGAACCAGTTGCAGGCCATCGCCCTGAACCAGGGCTTGCAGAAGAAGCGCAAGCTGTGGACGCAGGCGGGACGCGCGGCCTTGAAGGGGTTGCCGTTGTTGCCGTTCGCGGCGCAGCGGCGGCAGCAGTTGCTGGGCACGCTGGACCGGCTGGAGCGCGAGATCGGCGAGCTGGACCGGCAAGTGGCCGAGCAGGCCGAACAGCGGCCGGAGGCGGTGCGGCTGATGAGCCATCCCGGCGTCGGTCCCAACACGGCGCTGGGCTTTGTGCTGACCATCGGGGAGGTGAGCCGCTTCCGGCGGGCGCGGCAGGTGGCCAGCTACCTGGGGCTGATTCCCCGCGAGCACAGCTCGGGGGGCAAGCAGCGGCTGGGACACATCAGCAAGCAAGGCAGCGCGTTCATGCGCTTTCTGCTGGTGGAAGCCGGGCAGAGCGCGGCGAAGGGCGATGCTCAGCTGGGGCGGCTGTATCGCCGTCTGACGGTGCGTGCCGCAGCAAAGACAAGGTGGCGCGCAAGCTGGCGGTGCGGTTGTACTGGATGCTGCGCAATAACTGGGACTATGCGCAGCTGTGTAGGTCCTTTGTGCAGGGGAGCCCGAGTCATCCTGTCGTGGAAACTAGACCGACCGCTTGAGTGGGCAGCCTGCCTCGCGTGAAGACGGGAGTTCGAATAGCTAATCATGGTCTGCGGGCGGTAGCCGCGCGGATCGAATAGATGGATGGCGAGACCGCACAGGTCCCGCAGGGATTACACGAACACAAGGATCTCTGGTCGTGAGCGGAAAAACAAAACCTTTTCAGCTAAGGAACGAAGGTGAGGAAAAACCGCCCTCCCCTTCGTTCCTGGCTTCGATTATGGACGGGGTGGAAGCGGCGCCAAGGGTCTGCGATGAACGCCGCGGCGCGGCGCCCTTGACTCCGCTTCCACCCCGCTGGGACTGGTGTCGCTTGACAACGCCAACGTCGTTATAGACAGGATGACACCGACGAGTGCTGAGTGCTGATAGCTACTCCAGCGCCTGCTCCAGATCAGCAATCAAATCTTCCACATCCTCAATCCCCACCGAGATGCGCACCATGCCGTCGGTGAGACCTATCGCTTTGCGGCCGGCGGGGCCGATTGCCGCGTGCGTCATGCTCGCGGGGTGCGAGATGAGAGTTTCAACTCCGCCCAGCGACTCGCCCATCGTACACAGGCGGACCCGCTTCAGCAGCCGCTTGGCGTTGCCGAGTGAGCCGGTCTCGAACGTGATCATCGAGCCGAAGCCCGACATCTGGCGGCAAGCTAAGTCATATTGCGGATGGCTCTTCAGCCCGGGATAGAAAACCTGTTTCACCTTGCGATGCCGGCTGAGAAAGTCGGCCATGACGCGGCCGCTCTCGTCGTGCTGTTTCATGCGCACGGCCAGCGTCTTGGTGCCGCGCAGCACCAGCCAACATTCGAATGGAGACAGGATCGCGCCCGCGGCTTTCTGGATGAACGCCAGCTTCTCCGCCTGGTTCTTCGTGGTGCAGACCAGCGCGCCGCCGAGGCCGTCGCTGTGTCCGTTGAGGAACTTCGTGGTCGAGTGCATCACGATGTCAGCGCCGAACTTGATGGGCTGCTGAAAGTACGGCGACATGAAGGTGTTGTCCACCACGACTTCGCAGCCGCGCCTGTGCGCGATCTGGCTGACTGCGGCGATGTCGGTGAGCCCCATCAGCGGATTAGTGGGCGTCTCGATGTGCACGTAGCGCGTGTTCTTGCGGATGGCGCGCTCTACATTGCGCGGCTCGGCCGTGTCCACGTAGGTAAACTCGAGGCCGAAGTTCACCATGATCTGGTTGAACAGCCGCGGCACGCCGCCGTAGAGATTGTTCGAGGCGACGATGTGCTCGCCCGACTTCATCATTTGGCACATCGCGACGACGGCGGCCATACCGCTGGAGAACACCGGCGCAGCAATGCCGCCCTCGAGCGATGCGAGATTCTGCTCCAGCCGGGTGCGCGTGGGATTGCCGGCACGTGAGTAGTCATAGCCTTTGGTCTTGCCTAGCTCTTCCTGAGCGTAGGTCGAGGTCGCAAATATTGGAGGAGCTACCGCTCCGGTGGAAGCATCGGGTTCGTTGCCGACGTGAATGGCACGAGTGGCAAATCCAGCAGCATTTTTCTTGGACATAAGAACCGTTTGAGCCACGGATTTGCACGGATGTTCACGGATCAAACAGGGGAATGTTCAGAAAAGCCCTTCAAGAATCCGTGTTCATCCGTGAGAATCCGTGGCTAATGTTTCTCGTTGAAGTGGAAAATGTCCTTCGACAGGTAGCGCTCGGCGGAATCGGGTATCAGTGTCGCCACGCGCTTCCCCGGTCCTAAGCGTCGCGCGACGTCAATCGCCGCAAACACATTCGCGCCGGCGCTCGATCCTGCCAGCACACCCTCAATCGCAGCCAGCTTTTTCACCATGTCGAACGCATCGCGATCGCTGACAGCGATGATCTCATCGGCGAGCGATAAATCGCATGTCTTGGGGATGAAGCTCGCTCCGATACCTTCCACCTCGTGCTCGCCCGCCGGACCACCGCCCAGCACCGAACCCTGGGTTTCGACCACGATTCCCAACACGTTGGGATTGCGCTCCTTGAAGTAGCGCGCCACGCCGGTGAAGGTGCCGCCAGTCCCGGAGCCGATGACGACGGCGTCAACCTGTCCGCCGAGTTGGTCATAGAATTCGCGGGCCGTGGTCTCGTAGTGGAAGTCAGGATTGTCCTGGTTTTCGAACTGTCCCGCGACGAAGGAGTTGCGGGTTTTTGCAGCGCGCGCCTTCACGTAATTGATCGCGCCCATCATTCCTTCCGAATGCGGAGTGCGAATCACTTCAGCGCCCAGCGCCTCCATCAGGGTGACCTTTTCAATCGAGAAGCCCTCGGGCACGGCAAGGACCGTTTTATAGCCGCGGCCCGACCCGATCAACGCCAGTCCGACACCGGTGTTGCCGGCAGTGGCTTCAAAAATCGTTGCGCCGGGCTGCAACCGGCCGTCCCGTTCCGCCTTCATGATCATGCCCAGCGCAGCGCGGTCTTTGATGCTGCCGCCTGGGTTCAGGTATTCGAGCTTGGCATAGACATCGGCGATATTGGCTGGGACGATTTTCCGAAGATGAAGGATTGGGGTTTCGCCGACCAGTTCGGTAATGTCCTCGGCGACCCGGAGGGGAGTCATTTCAGCAGTTTTCATGAGCACCCTGAAGGTGTGAACGTTCAAGGGTACGCGAAGCGGAATCGGCCGGTCAACGGAGAGCCCGCCAGTCGCGCAACGGCAACGAAGTACGCGCTTTCAGCCCGCAGCTAAGAACTGACAACGGACAGCTTGCCGCTAGTTGAACGGCCTTCTCTGCCGCCGAAGGTCCGGCACCTCGTCGTCTTCGTCGCGCATACGTGGCTTCTCGCGCGGCGGCTGCTTCTCGCCGGCAGTGAAAGTCCGCTCCTCGCTGCGGCCGATCTTCTTATGCGCGTACAGCCCTTCCAGGATAAACTCCGCTCCCGACACCAGCACTTCCGAGGGTTCTTTGCCGCTCAATCCCAGTGCGCTCAATTTGTCGAGCAGCCCTTGAATGCTGCGTAGCTTGTGCAGCATCTCCTGTGCACTAGCCGAATCGCGCATCTGGATTTCGCCGCCCAGGTCGAACCATTGCACGACCTGGTTCATGCTACTGTTGCCGTGAAAATATTTGTCGTACGTGCGGGCGACTGCCGACCGGATGATCTCGCGCACTACAGTGTCGGCGCCCTTCAACTCGCCTTCGTACTCCAGCTCGAGCTTGCCGGTCATGGCCGGCATGGCAGCGTAGATGTCGCCTATGCGTGGGACCACTAGCTTCTCGCCCCAGCGGATGGCGCGGCGCTCGGCGTTGGAGATGACGTTTTCCATCGCGCTGATCGGCAGCCGCTGGCTCACTCCGGAGCGCTTGTCAATTCGCTTGTCCTCGCGCGCGACGAACGCAATCTGCTCGATGACCTGGCTCACGAAGCCGGGAACCTGAAGCTGATGACCATTGCGTTCCGTCCAGGCCTCCTGCGCCGTGATGGCAATGCCCTCTTCGATGGTTGCTGGATAGTGCGTGCGGATCTCCGAGCCGATGCGGTCCTTCAGAGGCGTAATGATCTTGCCGCGCGCGGTGTAATCCTCGGGGTTGGCGGTGAAAACCAGCGCAACATCGAGACCCAGGCGCACCGGGTAGCCCTTAATCTGTACGTCGCCTTCCTGCATGATGTTGAACAGGCCGACCTGAATCTTGCCGGCGAGATCAGGCAGTTCGTTGATGGCGAAGATGCCGCGGTTGGCACGCGGGAGCAGCCCATAATGCACGGTGTACTCGCTGCCGAGTTCGTGACCGCCCTTCGCAGCTTTGATGGGATCAATGTCGCCGATCAAGTCGGCGATGGTTACATCTGGAGTCGCCAGCTTTTCGACGTAGCGCTCCTCGGGCGTTAGATATGCAATCGAAGCCTCATCGGGATTATTGGCCAGCAATTCTCGGCAGCGGCGGCAGATGGGAGCGTAGGGATTGTCGTGAATCTCGCAGCCTCGCAGATACGGCAGTTGTGGATCGAGCAACGTGGTAAGCGCTCGCAGGATGCGGCTCTTCGCCTGTCCACGCAATCCGAGAAGGATGAAGTTGTGCCGCGAAAGTACCGCATTCACGATCTGCGGCACGACGGTGTCGTCATAGCCGACGATGCCGGGGAAAACAGGGCTGCCCGAGCGCACGCGCGCCATGAGATTGTCGCGCATCTCGTCCTTCACGCGCCGATTGCGCACCCGTGGCTCGGAAAACTGCTGGCTGCGGCGAAGCTCACCCAACGTCTGCGGAAGATTGCTCAAGGACTCGATACCTCCCAGGGTCACGGCCCCTATACCCGTAAGCGGACTGAATGGTGCCGAATGTTCGTATTCTACGCCTGCGGTGACCGGCCGGAGGGGAACTTGAAGAGCACATCGAAACGGTGGCTGGAGGACGAAACATTCTCGCGCAGCTCAAGGCGCCCGGGGCGACAGCTTAGTCCGCCGACTTGACCCGCGCGTGAAGTTTCGGGATGCTTTCTGCGCGTTCCCCGTCGTTTCCGGAAAGCGCGGCCGCAGCTTCGGCATCCACTGCGCGCAGACGCAAGTCGCGTTGCGGGAAGGGAATCTCGATGCCTGCCTCCTCCAGCAGGCGCATAACCTCCAGTGCGACTTGACTGTTCACCTTGACCGTGTTGCTCTCCTGCATGACCCAGAAGCGCAGCTCGAAGTTCAGCCCGCTGTCCCCGAATCCCATGAAGAAGGCCTCTGGTGCTGGCGAGGTCAGTACGTCCGGATGCTGTATTGCAGGCCGCTCCAGCAATTCCTTTACGAGTTTGGCGTCCGTGCCATAGGCCACGCCCACCGGCAGATCCAGACGCCGCCTGGACTCCGAGAGTGTCCAGTTGGTCACGTTGCCGGAGATAAAACTGGCGTTGGGAATAATGACCTCGGCGCCCTGGAAGGTCTGGACGGTGCTGGAGCGTATGCCGATGCGAGTAACTGGGCCGGTCACTCCAGCCCCCAAGTCCACGATGTCACCGATGCGGATCGGGCGCTCGAACTGGAGAATCAAACCAGAAACGAAATTGTTGATGATGTTCTGCAAGCCGAATCCGACGCCGACACCGAGCGCACCGGTGAGCACGGTGAACTTGTTCAGCGCGACACCGCCTGCGTTTACCGCAAACAGGAATACTAAGAGCAGCAGCAGGTAGTGCACGGTTGTGGAAATCAGCTCGGGGATTCCGCGCTTCAAGTGCAGGCGTTTGAGCAGTTCCTCCCGCAACAGAAAGCGTAGCGAGGTGGAAAACGCGAACCCCGCCACCAGGATCGCCCAAAACCCGAGCACGCCGCCCAGCGTAATGTTGCCGGAGCCGCCGACAATATTGAAATCGAGAAGCGCAACAATCTGCTCGTTAACCCACGTACGCACGTTCAACAAGTCCAGCGTGGCGCCGAGCCACAGCAGGAAGCCGGCCCATTGCAGCACGCGGGGTGTCCAGCGAGCTATGGCCGCTCGGTGCAAACGCACCACCGCCAGCCGCTCGGCCGAAGGCGCGGCGAGAGCGGCCAGGAACAGCAAAGTGAAGACGCGCAGGGCCGTAAGCACGTCAAGGGCGATGAAGACGCTGTAGATGCACGACACGGCCAGATACAGCATCAGCTTGTAATAGCCGAATAGATTCGCCACTTGCGATACAGTCAGGACCGCTAGCGCAACACGCGCGCCAAGGATGAGGAAGTCGTGTCGACGGCCCGGTGTCTCCACTCCGGCGAGGCGTTTGGGTCGGAGAAAATAGGCGAATAGCACGATCGCCACCAGGAAACCGAAGAACTGCAATTCTCGCTTGGCAGAAGACGAAAGCGTGACCCAAACGAGTACGCCGTTGAAGACATAAACTCCCATCAGGCAGTACAGCGGCAAGTGGAAACGCGGCCCGATCAGCAGTGGCAATAACACGACGATAGAAAAGAAGGAGAGCACAATGGCGAGGCCGATCAGCGGCAAAGGCGCAAGGGGCGCCAGCAGGAATGCAATGAGTAGTGGCGGCAGGATTCCGAGCGCGACCCAATGGCGGGCGATCTCCATCGCGTGGGCCTGCAATTCGCATGCCGGCTGAATTCTTCGGGTCTTGGCCGACAATCGGTAGGCGGCGAAGAGGGACAGCAGTAGCAGCGCGAAAAGCGTGGCAAAAACGCCTGAGTTTTCCTGCACAAACGACTTGATGTCTCGTACACGTGCGCGGGTGGCGGCAAAGAAATCGGGCGTTTCTTCCATTCGCCGCCGCGTAAAAACCTGCCACAGCGGCAGGTTGTCGCGTTGCAGTACATGTTCTTTCAATTGGTCACGCGCATTCGCCAGCCGGTCAAGCGCGTCGAGCGCCAACTGGTGCTGATTGGCAGCGATCACCTGCAGGTTGACGATCGTCCGCAAGAGCTCCTGCGCCTGGGAGCTTGCCGTCTGAATGCTCTTGACGGCGTTCCGGATCACGTCGAGCGTGGGCCCTAGGCCGGGAGTATTCTTGTTTTCCTCCAGGGTCAACGTCCATTGCGGTTGCAGCGCCTGCAGTTGCTGGACGGCCGACTGCGCAGCATTGGCCCAGTCCAGCAGTTGCCGGCGCGTGGCCGCACCTTCGGTGGAGAAGACGTGCCAGTAAGTCTCCTGCTCCCGCACCTCCATGGCACTGGGAGATCCAGCCAGCAACATATCAACTTCTCTCTTCTTCGCCTGCAGCGTGGCATCACGGTCCGCCAGCCTGGCTTTGAGGCCGTCCAGTTGCTCGCGCGCCGGCAACTGGTCGCTGGTATCGCGCAGCAACCGCGCCAGCTCTTCGGCGCGCGTAGACACGTCCGGCAGCGGAATGGCCGCCGGAGGCTGCGGCTCGGCGGACGGTGTGGCGGCCGGAGCAGAAGCAGGCTGGCTCGCCTGGTTCTTGCCCAACAGCACCCCCAAAGGACTGCTGCTTTGGGCTATTGAAGATGGGCCGATGCAGAGCGCGACCAATAACAAGAGCAGCACCCGGCCGGCGAATGCGAAGCACACAGCCCGGGGTGACATGCCGGAGCTATCGCCCGGCAGGCGCGCAGTTGAGGAGAGTAGGGACATGTTGCTGCCCCATTATCGCCTATGCAGTGGATCTCGGCTTAAATCATTGGTTGACGGGCGAACGCCTTTGCTAGCTACCCAACTCATCCAGCATGGCCTCCATCTCGGAGAGCGCGTGCTGATTGCGAGTGCGGCGCGCACATTCAATGCCTCGCCGCAACACCGTCTTCGCTTCGTCGCTGCGTTCAGCGCGGGCAAGGGCTTGGGCGGACATAAAATATCCGTTGGTGTAGTCAGGATGGGCTGCGAGCAGAAGCTGAAACTCGGCGAGCGCGGCCTCGGTCTCGCCGGCGCCCGAATACTCCAGCCCAAGCGCATAGCGGGCAAAGGCATCATTGGGATTGGTTTCGAGAATCTCTTTCAGCACCGCCACGCGGCTGGGGTCAGGCATGATTCATTCTCCTATTTTCGAAGTCATGATACAGGAGCGCGCGAGGTGCCGGCCCCGCAGCGGGAAGCCGTGCCGCGTTGCATTACAATTGGCGTTTAAGTCTTGCCAGCATTGCGCGAGGGGTTTGTGGCCTGTCCTTTCTTCATGCCGGAAGAACGATTTGCTTCTGACTGGCCGTTTCCGCAGCGTCTTCCGCTAGGGGTGGGATGGGCAGGCACATGTACCGCTCCCGGTCACGAGGGCGTGCGCCCCAGCGAAGATGAGCTGACGTCAGGCTGCAATCTAGGCTATGCGAAAGGATGCAGCCGGCTGCCCGCCGAACGCCACGCCGACGCGGTGCGTTTTGCACTGGGCGAGGAACGCGACGGGATCTTGCGCGTGCTTTTTGCCTGTGAGCGCGAGTATTTGCCGGCCAGCCACGGCGAGCTTCTGTATGACGCGGCGAGTGGATCGTGGCTCCAGTCGCACGGCGATGCACGCGTGCAGCGCATGGCTGAGTGCTACGTGCGGGCGCAAAGGGGACGGCGCCACAATTGCGGCACTAGCGGGGGTGAGACTCAGATATGAAAAAAAGAAAAGTGGAATCCGCAGCGGTTTTGGAGAAAGAGCGGGGCGTTTGGGTAATCCGCACAGAGAAGAAGCTGCCGGCATCGATCGTAAATCGCATCATCCGCCAAGTTCGCGAAGAGCGCTACATGCTCTCAATCGGTCAAGAAACGCGCTGACTCGAAACTTGAAACTGATTACAGGAACGCCATGAACCCCAACGAGGAAAACTTGCGACCGAGACCGGTGAGCGAATCGAAATCAGAGATGATTGAGCTCGTTCTGCCGAATGACACCAACCCGCTGGGTGCGCTGTTGGGCGGCCGGCTCATGCATTGGATCGACCTCGCTGGCGCGCTGGCTGCGCATCGCCACTCGCATTCCTACGCGGTGACCGCCTCGATGGACCACATCGACTTCCTCGTGCCCGTGCATGTCGGCGACATGGTAGTCCTGCAATCGGCGGTCAACCGCGCGTTTCACACGTCGATGGAAGTTGGCGTGAAAGTCCTGGTAGAGAACTACATCTCCTCTTCGCGCCAGAAAGTTGCGACTGCTTATCTCACGTTCGTCGCAGTGGACCGGCACGGCCGGCGGCTGCCAGTCCCGCCTGTGATTCCCGAGAGCGAAGAGGAGCAGCGCCGTTACGAGGGCGCGCTGCGGCGGCGCGAATCCGCAAAGGCCGAACGCGAGCGCCGGGCCATGGCCAGAGGAGCGCAGGAGGAATGACAAATCTCTGGGCGACGACGGTGTGCCCGACGAAGGGCGAAACACGTTCTTAATCGTACCGCTCGAACACGATCTGCTTGCGGTCCCAGCCCAGCTCTTCTTTGAGGAGCTTGCGGTTGGCGTCCACCATCTGGTGCAAGCCGCAGATGTACGCCTGCATGTCGCTGCGTCCAGCAACGATTTCGCGCAAGTGGTCCTGCACGTAGCCGCGGCAGCCTTGCCAGGCATCTCCGCCGCGGCTGAGCGTCGGAACGTAATGGAAGTTCGGGTTTTCGCGTTCGATTTGTTCGAACTCGGCGCGATAGTAGATGCTGAGCTCATAGCGTGTGCCGAAGACCAGCCAATATTCATGATCGCGGTTGCGTTCCCGCTTCTCGAACAGCCAATGCACCATGCCGCGGATGGGCGCGATGCCGGTGCCTGTGGCGATGAATACCGCATCCTTTCGAGGCTCGCGCAGGGTGAACAGCCCGTGCGGGCCGTGGAACTGAACCGTCGCACCTTCTTCGAGGTCGCACAGCCAGTTCGACAGGAAGCCATGATCCACGCGGTTCAGGCACAGATCGAATGTCGCGTTCGGACGCGGCGGCGAGGCGATGGAATAGGCTCGCGTGTGCTCCTTGCCATCCAGCTTGGGCTGCTTGATTGAGACGAACTGCCCAGGCGTAAAGCGAAACTCATCGAGGCCTTCGACGGTGAATTCGAGGTGCTTGGTTTGCGGCGACAACGGAACGGATCGGGTCAGGCAGGCAGTGAACATCTGACGCTCGACAGTAGTCCGCTCCTGGGTTTGGGTTTCCATGATTGATGAAGGTTTGGGTCCCACGCTTAGGTTTAGATGCGACGGGAGTGCAATCGGCATCTGGCTGGCACTGAAGCGATGAAAGGGCGGCCATTGGCCGCCCCTCGTAGAACAAATTCCTCTACTCCACCGTTACCGACTTTGCCAAGTTGCGTGGCTGGTCCACGTCGCATCCGCGGCGCACGGCGATGTGGTATGCCAGCAACTGGCAGGGAACGACTTCGAGAATGGGAGCGAGCAGCTCCGGTGCATCGGGAACGTAGAGCACGTGGTCGGCGGCTTCGCGGATCTCCTCGTCTCCATCGGTGGCAATGGCAATAACCGTGCCCGAGCGCGCCTTCACTTCTTTCAGGTTGGAGAGTGTCTTCTCGTAGCGCACCACCGAGCCGGGATCGCTCTTGTCGTGCGTGGCAAGAATTACGACCGGAAGGTCTTCATCGATCAGCGCGTTCGGTCCGTGTTTCATCTCGCCCGCTGGATAGCCTTCCGCGTGAATGTAGGAAATTTCCTTCAGCTTCAGAGCGCCTTCCAGCGCGATGGGGTAATGAATGCCGCGTCCCAGGAAGAGAAAATCATGAGCACGGTGATACTCCTTCGCGAGGTCTTCGGTTTCCTCATCGCGCGTGAGCATAGCCTCCAGTTTGCCAGGCATCAGCGTCAGCTCAGTGAGAAGCCGCTTCGATTGCTCGCTGTCGAGCGTGCCGCGTATCTGTCCGAGGTGCACCGCGAACAGAAACAGCGCGGTCAATTGTGCGGTGAACGCCTTGGTCGAAGCGACTCCGATTTCTGGCCCGGCGTGCGTGTAGACGGTGCCGTTGGACTCACGCGCGATCATTGAGCCAACCACGTTGCAGATGCCGAGCGTTTTCGAGCCCTTGGCGCGCGACTCGCGCATGGCAGCGATGGTGTCAGCGGTTTC
>Ga0074045_10005487_pt1 | contig 11062 bp, 11 predicted proteins | sample BogForMeECP23OM2_FD_94442 | JGI IMG/M metagenome (GOLD analysis project Ga0074045, IMG submission 94442) | Bog forest soil microbial communities from Calvert Island, British Columbia, Canada - Bog Forest MetaG ECP23OM2 | ecosystem: Environmental > Terrestrial > Soil > Wetlands ... | reverse complement strand
TATTCGTTGCCAACACCGATGATGCAGATGCGAGATGGTCTGGCCGTCATTGTGGTTCGATGCTCAGTTTCAGGAAGTGTGTCGCGCATGAAATGCAGGGATCGTAATTGCGGACCGCCTGCTCGCACTGCCACTGCAGCTTGTCTTTTTGTATTACAAGGTGGGCCTGGACAAACTGCCAGAGGTCGCCTTCGATGGTCTTCAGGTTCTGCGAGGTGGGTGGAACAATCTTGGCGTCCAAGATGACGCCGCGGTCGTCGATACGATAGCGGTGGTAGCAGATGCCCCGTGGCGCTTCTGTGCAGCCGAAGCCGGTACTGACACGCGGCTCGACGTTGACCGCTGGTTGGTCGGGCATTTCAAATTGCTCAATGATGCGCAGCGCCTCATCGCAGGCGTACACCATCTCCACGCTGCGCACAATGATGCTCTGGAAGGGATTGCGGCAGACCGGCCCCAGGCCTGCGCTGCGAGCCGCATCCTGCGCCATGGGCGAAAGCTTGTCGAAGTTCAGGTTGTAGCGCGCTTGCGGTCCTACAAAGTACGAATTCCGCTCTTTCAGCCGCGATTGCAACGCGTTGGTGTAAGCGACATGTTCTTCGACGAAGTGCTGATCGTATTCGCGAACCGCAATGTCCAGTCCCTTGTTGGATACGAGCCGTCCTTCGTTGAATGGGTATTCGTCCGGATGCCGCAGGGCAACGAATTCGTAGTCGCGGTCGAAGACAGGGAATGCGAAGGTCCCTACCCAGCGCGCAGTCTGGAGCGAGGCGTCGCGTGCCCACTTCAGCTCTTCTGCCAAGGTGGTGAGCACCTTCTTGTCCGGCACCCTGTAAAAGCCGCCAACGCGCACATTGATGGGGTGGATCTCCCGGCCGCCCAGCACGCGCACGATCTCGTTGCCGGCTTTCTTCAATCGCAGGCCGCGCTTCACCTCGTCAGGGTAGTCTTTCGCCATACGTATGGCGTCTTCGTAACCGAGGAAGTCGGGCGCATGCAGCAGATAAACATGCAGCGCGTGACTCTCGATCCATTCGCCACAGTAGATCAGCCGCCGGAGGCCGCGAATGGGGCCGTTTATTTTGACTCCGCAAGCATCTTCCATGGCGTGAACCGCGCTCATCTGGTAGGCGACGGGGCAAATACCGCAGATTCGGGCGGTGATATCGGGTGCCTCATGGAACTTGCGGCCGCGCAGAAACGCCTCAAAGAAGCGTGGCGGCTCGAAGATCTTCAACTTGACGTCCGTGACCTGCTGGCCCTTGATCTTCACGCACAGCGCTCCTTCGCCTTCGACACGCGCGAGGTAGTCGACTTTGATGGACCTACTTTTCATGCGCCTCGCTCTCTTTGCGGAAAGGCTCAGCGTAGGCATTGAAACCGCGGAAGGCTCGCACAAGGTCCCGGTCACTCATCCCCATCTCACTCCACCATGCGCCGAGCGCTGCCGTGTTCGACGTTTCTTTCGGCCCGAAGCATCCGTAACAACCCCGGGCATAGGCGGGGCAAAGGGCGCCGCAGCCAACCTGAGTCACTGGCCCGAGGCAGGGCGTGCCGTGGGCGACCATCACGCAGACCGTGCTGCGTTGTTTGCACTCTACGCAGACGCTATGCGGCGGTGTGTTCGGCTTCCGCCCGTTCAGAAACGCGCTTAGGACTTCCACCAGCTGGTACTTGTTGATGGGGCAGCCGCGCAGTTCGAAATCAACAAACACGTGGTCGGTAATAGGAGTGGATTTCTTGAGGGTTTCGATGTAGTCGGGTCTGGCATACACGATGGAAATGAATTCCTTCACATCCTTGAAGTTGCGCAGCGCCTGGATGCCGCCGGCCGTGGCGCAAGCGCCAATCGTTACCAGGAACCTGGAAACACGGCGAATGCCGTGAATCCGCTCAGCGTCGTGGGGCGTGGTGATGGAGCCTTCCACCAGCGAAAGGTCGTACGGACCTTTGACCACCGCGCGCGAGGCCTCGGGAAAATTGGCGATTTCCACCGCGTCGGCGACAGCGAGCAGTTCGTCCTCACAATCCAGTAGGCTCAGCTGGCAACCGTCGCAGGAGGAGAACTTCCAGATCGCGAGCTTGGGTTTCCGTAACGCCATGTCAGATCTCCGACTTGCCAAGAATGGCCGCGACGCGATGGAAGGCAAAAACAGGTCCGTCCTTGCAAATGAACGTTGGGCCGTACTGGCAATGACCGCAAAAGCCGATCCCACATTTCATATTGCGTTCTATGGACAGGTACGTGCGCTCCGCCACCACTCCCCGCTTCAAAAGTTCCATCACCGTGAAGCGCATCATCACTTCGGGCCCGCAAACCATCGCCACAGTGTTGGAAGGATCGAAGGGAGCACGCGGGATCATCGTCGTCACCACACCGACGTTGCCGCGCCAGCTGCTGGCCGCGCGATCGACCGTGACCTGAATTTCCAAGTCGAACTTACCGCGCCACTGTTCCAGCTCGTGACGGTACAGCATGTCTTCGGGAGTGCGCGTGCCATAAAGCAGAACGATCTTCCGATACTTCTCCCGTTCCGCCATCAGGCGGTAGAGCGCCGGCCGCAGCGGAGCCAATCCGATTCCGCCGGCCACAATCACAACGTCCCGTCCCGCCGCTTCTTGCACGGGCCAATGGCTTCCGAACGGACCGCGAATACCCATCGTGTCGCCGTGCTTGAGCCGCCGCATGGCCTTGGTGACCACGCCGACCACGCGAGTGGTGTGCTGGATCAAAGGTGCGTCGTCAGGGTCGCTGCTGATAGAGATCGGCACCTCGCCTACGCCGAAGACGTAGAGCATGTTGAACTGGCCCGGCTCAAAGGAGAGCCCCCTCGCGGAATCTTCGGGATGAAGTTCCAGCGTGAAGGTGTCGTCGGTCTCCTGCCGTACGCGCTGAATGCGGTAAGGCATAGGTAGCATCGGGTCGGGGACGAGACCCGCGGTAACGCCCTCGGGTTGCTCAAGCACGCTTGCCATACATGTCCAACAATTGCAATCGGGTCGCCTCCAGGCGCCCGGTTACGATCTGCATGAATCGCTTGTAGATCTCGTAGCCAAGATCGTGGTCCTCTTCGCACTTGGCGCGCAGGCATTTGCCATCAAATGCCAGCGCATGCGTGGGTGGCTGCGCTCTAGCGTCAAAATGCCAGCGATACGGAGGAAACAGCCACGACCATCCCAATACTTCACCTGCACCGACAGTTTGCACCGTCGTGAGGCCATCGTGCGGGATCATCACCTGCACGGACACCAGACCTTCGCGAACGAGGTAAAAGTGGTCGGCTGGGTCCCCTTCATGGAAGAGGACCTGACCTGCCTCGAAGCGCACATTCATGGAGCATCCGGCAATCAACTGGATGTGACGGTCCTCCATGCCATGAAAAAAAGGATGCTCTCGGAGAATTGGTTCAAGTGTGTGTATCATGCCGAGTCCTTGCTGTGGTCTGCCGGAGCCTTAACAGAATCGCTTTCGCGGATGGCCCCAGCTTCGACCGTAATATCAATTCCCACGGGACACCAGGTGATGCAGCGACCGCAACCAACACAGCCGGAAACGCCAAACTGATCTATCCAGGTGGCGAGTTTGTGCGTCATCCATTGGCGATAGCGCGATCTCGCGGTGGCGCGCACGCTTCCGCCGTGGATGTAGGAGAAGTCCACTGTGAAGCACGAATCCCAGCGCCGCCAGCGTTCGGCATGCTCCCCAGTCAGGTCGGTAACATCTTCCACCGTGGTGCAGAAGCAGGTCGGGCACACCATGGTGCAGTTCGCGCAAGACAGGCAACGCTCCGCCACTGTGTCCCACCGTGGATGTTCGTAGTTGCGGTAGAGGAGTTCCTTGATCCCGCGCGTGTCCAATCGGCGGCCCATGTGACGCGTGGTTTGGTCCAGGATGCGCTCAGCTTGCTGCCTATCTGCATCGTCAGCCTGTTGATGTGGCACCTCGGACAAGATCTCGGCGCCGCGCATCGTCCCCACGTCCACCAGGAAATAGCGGCGTTTGTCCTGCGACAACTCCACAAGAGCGAGATCGTAGCCGGAGGTCGCCTTGGGTCCAGTGTTCATCGAATGACAGAAACAGTTGCCGCCGGCCTGACCGCAGTTGACCGCCAGCAGAAACAGCTTCTCGCGCAGCGACCTGTAGCTTGGATCAACGTACTGGCCGTCGAGGAAGACTTTGTCCTGAATAGCGATGGCGTGGAGCTCGCAGGCGCGCACGCCGATGAACGCATATTTCGGCTTGGGTGCCCCTTCTTCTGGTAGGATCCGCAGTCCTTTTCCGTCTCGCGCGGCCTGCCATAGCCGCTGCAGCGGCGGATAAAGAAGCTTCTTCCAGGAGTGCGGGCCGACAACATAGCCGAACAGGGCGTTGTCTTTGCGGCGTTTCAGCCGGTACCATCCGCCGGCTTGCTCATCTGTCCATCCCGAAGGCAGATCTTCGGTCGAAGTGAGGTGATCATAGACAATCGCGCCGTCGCGAAGCGTTGGTCCGATGACGTCATAGCCACGCTTGACCAACGTCTGGAACAACTGTTCCAAATGCTCTCGTTCGATAATGACACTTTTTCCAACTTGCAGCGGACTCATGGCTCGAAGTGCTCGTGCGAACACCACTTTCCACCTACAGGTTACCCAAACGTCCTGGCCACGGTCGGTGACGTGGGTCACGTTTAAGTGTTGTACTGGACGGGAGTGGTGGGCGGGCGATTTCGGGCAGAGATCTGCATGCTGCTGATGTTTACGACCAGCCGGACGCTTCAAGGTACGCAAGCTATCCCCTCGAGTAAAAGAGGGCTCTTGCAGCGTGCCCCTGGCGGGCTGGAATCCGGCGAAAAATGGCAACGTATTCTTCTGCCACTGTTTGCACCTGCTCGGCCGAGTCATGACGGATTACAATGCAGTAGCAAAAGCGCACGCCAACAGGAATTTCTTTATGGACTGCCATACTGAAAGTCGCGCAAGCAACAACCGGAGGGCAGAGTGAACGGGAGATAAAAATGAAACGAGTTCTCGCATCGCTTATCGCTGCTGCGGTTCTCGCAGCCGTGCCGGCGTTCGGACAGAAACAGTACAAAGTCGTCAATCGCGTCACTCTCGGGGGTGAAGGTGGTTGGGATTATCTCTACTACGACAAAAACGCCCATCGCCTGTTCATCACGCGCGGAACCCACGTCATGGTGGTTGACACCAACACCCTGAAGGTGACAGGCGATATTCCCGAGCTCTCGGGGATCCACGGGGTTACGCTGGCGCCGGAGCTGGGCCGTGGCTTCATCAGCAATGGCGGCGACAACAGCGTCACTATCTTCGAACTGAAGACTCTCAAGAAATTGGACAGTGTGAAGGTCGGCGAGCGGCCTGACGCCATCCTGTACGATCCCTTCACCAAGCAGGTGTTTACCTTTAATGCTCGTAGCAAAGACTCGACCATCGTGGACGCGGCCACCGGCAAGGTCGTCGGCACAGTTCCGCTCGGCGGTAAACCGGAGTTCCCTGCCACCAACGAGAAGGGAAGGGTTTTCGTCAACATCGAAGACAAGAATGAGATCGCAGAGATCGATGCGAATACACTTACCGCGTTGAACCACTGGTCGCTAGGTTCATGCGAGGAGCCTAGCGCACTGGCTTTCGACAGGGCACACCATCGTCTGTTCGCCGGATGCAGCAATAAGATAATGGCCGTCGTGGATTCCGAGAATGGCAAGGTCGTGACCACCGTCCCGATTGGTGAAGGTGTGGATGCCGGCCGCTTCGATGCCTATACGCAAGAGGTGTTTATGTCCTGCGGTCAGGACGCAGTGCTGACCGTCATTCACGAGGACACTCCAGACAAATACACGGTCACGCAAAATGTTCCGACAGCCAAGGGCGCTCGAACGATGGCTATGGATTACGAGAGCAACATCGCCTATCTCGTCACGGCGCAGCGTGATCCAAAGCCGCCCGCTCCAGGGCAGAGGCCCGCCATGGTTCCGGGCAGCTTCGTGCTAATCGTGGTGAAGGCGGAATAGTCTACTTCGCCGGCACTTTCTGCGCGCTGGGTGGCAGCAAATTATTCAGGCGAAGATATATCGCAGCCGCGCTGTAATGGTCGGCCCAACCCGCAACGAGATTAATGAGCGCCGCAGCGCGTGTGCCGGTGCGCCCACCAGAGAATGCCACCGGCTGGCCAAGAGTTGAATCGTCGGTCTTGGCCAGCACCTGCTCGCAATATGCGAAGGAGTCCTTCAACGCGGTCGTTAACGTTTCCTTGGAATCAGCTTCGCTCAGCTTTATTTCACCCGGCTGCTCGCCGGCAATGCGCGCGCACAGGCCGTTATTCGATTCTGTGACATGCATGATCAGGTGGGCGAAGCTCATCTGCTCCGGCGTAGGATGGTAGCTGTACTTGTCCGCGGGCATTTCGTCGGCGGCGCCGATCAGGTTCTTCGACTGCCGGTCCTCCAGTTGCCGCACCGTGCTGACGACGGGATTGCTCGTGGTTTGCGCCGGCGCCTTGATCTGCGCGACGACAGCAGGCACTATAGCCAACACCAGGGTTGCAATGGCGATGTGTTTCATAGTTCTCCCCAACAAGAAGCTGATGAGAAGCATACCGCATAAGTACACCGGGCAGCGGCACCCGTGGTTCGTGAGCGGGACCTACAAGGTCCGGTGTTGGCACGGTGCGACCGTGATCAGGAGTTTTCATCCGAGGGAACCCTAGCCCCGGCGCAGTCCTTCGCAAGGATTTCAGAATCCCTATTGGTCTGACGATCAACAAACTGGCGCTGGAATTGCGTGTGCCTGCTAAGCGAATCAGCGAGATTGTGCGCCAGCGGCTCCCTATCCGGGCTGAGCCTGCAACACTCTTATGATCTGGGAGCCGCGATGCATTCGGGCAAGGATTCCGAGATTAAGCGCCGGCGTATAACCGGCGACAAGAGGGAACAAAGTGTGCGGCTAGCTCGCTGGCTTGTGGCCCTGTGGCACTCTCGCCTGTTAACCTTTGGTTGCTGCTCCGTGCATTTTGGCGCGCTCAATCAACATTTGCACCTGGTCTTTCTGCGGATAATCAGGATTGGTTTGCAGCAGCCTCTCCCAGGCCACGATCGCGCCCTTGGGATCCTTCTTGCCCTGCCATCTCACGATTCCCAGGTTGAACAAAGTGCCCGGATGGTTGGGACGGACGGTGAGCGCCTTTTCGAAGTTTGCGATCGCCTTGTCGGCGTTTCCCGTGTACCAGTACGAGGTTCCCAAGTCAGTCCAAACGTCCGCGTTTTCACTTTGAACGCTCACGGCTTTTTCATAGTACTCGATCGCTTGCGGATAGGCCTGGCTGTCGTAGTACAGGTTCCCGAGCTTTGCCAGCGTATCGAAGTCGTTGGGATTGCTCTTCAACTGCGCCAGCAGGGGTTCGGCGGCCTTGGCGATCATTTCCGGCGAAGGAGCCTGCTGTTGCCCCATGGTTCCAATGCCAGGCAATTGTCCTGCTCCCAGTTGGCCGCCGGCCATTCCAGCAGGCGCCGAGGGAGCCTGCGCGGTCCCGCTCGGGCCGGAGACGGGTGCCGACGCCCGGGCGAAGTAGCCGACCGCGATACCAATGGCCAGCGTGATCACCGCCAGCGTGTAAGCCTGCACACTGGTAAAGCCTGGGTTGTTGTTTGCGTTGTCCGCAGATTGTGGCATTGCTTGCTCCTTTATCTAATTCCTGGCGCCGGCCACTGCCAGTGAAGGCGGTTCAAGCTGGAACATGCGCCTCACCACGGCGGTCAGCACGTCCTGTTCGCTCTTTTCCGGAAGCTCCTTCAATTCACGGGCCAGGGAACCGGCGATTCGTTGCGTTATGTGGTTCGTCAGGGTCGCGAGGACCTGGTCCTGGTCTTCCGTGAAGGGGCCAAATTCGTCGCGCAGGGCTTCCAACTCCTGCCGGCAAAGTTCATCGAGGCGTTGCCGCAGGGCGACGATGGTGGGCACTACTCGCTCCGCCATCAGTTTGCGGCGGAAGCCCTGCACCTCCTCCTGCACAATTCGTTCCGCAGCCTCGGCAGCAGCTTGTCGCCCCACCGCGTTGCGCTTCACCACCTGCTCGAGATCGTCCATATCAAAGAGGTAAATGCCCCCGACTTCCCGCACAGCGGGATCAATATCGCGCGGCACGGCAATGTCAATCATCACCATTGGCTTGTGCTGACGTTGCCGAGCGATCTCTTCGGCTTCCTGACGGCTGAGAATGTAACCGGGACACGCCGTGGAACTGACGATAATGTCGGCCGCCTTCAGATGCTGCCCCCGGTCCCCAAAAGAAACTGTTGTCCCGCCCATCTTCTTCGCCATCTCTTCGGCGCGGCCAGCGGTACGGTTCATCACCTTAACATGGCTGGCGCCGGCCTTCATCAGGTAGTGAGCTGCCAATTCGCTCATCTTGCCCGCTCCGATCAGCAAGACCTCGCGGCCCTTGAGCTCCCCAAGCACCTTCCTCGACAGTTCCACTGTGGCGTAGGGAACGGAAACGGCTGACGAGCCAATCGCAGTTTCGGTGCGCGTCCGTTTGGAAACCGTGAGTGCCTTCTGCATCACCGCGTCTAGAAAACGCCCTGTCGTGCCTGCTTCCTGGGATTGCACCCACGCTTGTTTGACCTGGCCGGTGATTTCGGGCTCGCCCAGGACCATCGAATCCAGGCTGGAACTGACGCGAAAAATGTGGGTTAGCGCAATATCGTCCATCAGGCGGTAGAAGTGCGACCACTCACAGAGCCTGAGCTGGTATTCCTGGGTCAGGAAGCGCAACACCGAGTTGGCGGCTGTGGGAACGTCGCTCGCCCACAGAATGAACTCGGTGCGGTTGCACGTGGCCAGGACGATTACCTCCTCGACACCTTCCGAGCGTACCAGTTGGTGCAGGGCTTCGTAGCGCCGGGGTTCGCTGATCCAGAATCGCTCGCGGACAGCGACGGGTGATGTCCGGAAATTGAGGCCGATTACTGCCAAGGTTGGTTCCACGGGATGCCCTCTGGCCGAGCGGTGTCAATATCCTAAGGGCACAGCGGATGCCAAACTTCAGGATCTCTGCGGCTTGAGCTAAGTAGTTGAACAGGACTGGCTTAAATCTCTAAAAAGGGCGGACGGGGCCACTTTGGGATGCCGCTTAGCGGCATATCACCCGCTGGGAGTGTTTTTTCCCACGTTTCGCTACGGAATAGGTATAGCGAAAAGCGGCTTCGGAGAGTACATTACCATCGCCGCAGTTTTGCGGCGCTTTTGTCCATATTTTGCCCCTGAGAGGGCTTTGGTGAGGAAAGGATAAGGATAAACGATGAGATTGCTTCAACGTATCACTCTGTTCAGCTTGGTGATCGCTCTGGCACTGATCGCTCTGGCACTGCCTCCGGTAGCCGTGGCGCAGGGCGGTGCGGACACGTACAAGACAAAGTGCGCCATGTGCCATGGCGCCGATGGCAGCGGCAAGGCCTCGATGGGAACCAAGGACCTCGGCAGCGCCGACATCCAGAAGATGTCGGATGCCGACCTGACGGCCGCCATTACCAACGGCAAAGGCAAGATGCCGGCTTACAAAGGCAAGTTGACCGACGCGCAGATCAACGACCTGGTTTCCTACATCCGCACATTGAAGAAGTAATTCGCGAACGCTCCCTGCGCTTCTCTTAAGGGCGGTTCCACGAGGGACTGCCCATTTTCTTCGGTTTGTCCCATCCATCGACCTGCACATCCCTCTCCTCTACCGAGCTGCGGGTGCCAGGGTTATACTCGCAGACTGCACTAATGGAGGCACCATGAAAAAAGATGACGATGCGCGCAAGCCCGAGCAAACGTCGGGTGTTACACGACGCGATTTCATGAAGATTTCCGGCATTGGGGCAGCCGTGCCGCTGCTGGTGGGCCCGAAGGTCGTGGAGGCTGCAGGTGAAGATATCGCAGTCCATGGCCCCGGAAAGGTCCCGGTTGAGCTCACGGTGAACGGCAAGAGACTCAATGCGCAACTCGAGCCGCGAGTGACATTACTCGATGCCTTGCGCGACAACTTCAATCTGACCGGCGCAAAACGCGTCTGCGATCGTGGTGTTTGCGGCGCCTGCACGGTACTGGTGGACAGCAAACCCGTCTATGCCTGTGCTGTGTTGGCGATCGATGCGCAAGGAAAGACGATCATCACCGTCGAGGGCCTTGCGGAAGGCGATGCTCTGACTCCGGTGATGCAGGCGTTTGTCGATCACGACGCGCAGCAGTGCGGTTTCTGCACTCCGGGATTCATTGTTGCGACCACGCGTTTCCTGGAACAACATCCAAATCCTACCTCTGATGAGATTCGCCGCGGACTGAGTGGCAACCTTTGCCGCTGTGGAACCTACAATGGAATTCGCGCCGTAGCACTGGCCACCCAGCTGGAAGGGAGATCGTCATGAGCGATTATCAATGGCCCGATCCCGCGACTCGCCCACTGCTGGGCAAGAGCATTTCGCGGGTCGACGGACCGGTGAAGGTCTCCGGCCGCGCCAAATATACCTATGATTACAATCCCAACGGTTTGCTTGCCGGGAAAATCCTTCGCTGTCCTTATGCGCACGCGCGCATTACCAGCATCGATACCAGCGCTGCGGAGCAGATGCCGGGCGTCAAAGCGGTAAAGATAATCCAGCAGCCAGGAACGGAAATCTTCTGGGCTGGCGATGAAGTGGTCGCGGTTGCCGCTGTGGACGAACCAACCGCCGAGGACGCAATCCACGCCATCAAGGTGCAATATGCAGTGCTGCCGCATTTCATCTCTGATGCCGAACCGCCGAAGAACATTGGGGTTGACAAAGGAGCGATCAGCCGAGAAGAGTTCGAAGACATGGAGGACAACCAGGTCCCTGACGACCAGGTAATTGCGGCCATCACCAAGAATGGTATCAGCTTTCATCCCAGCGAGAAGGACCTGACGAACATGCAGGAGGCGGGCGTTGATCGCAAGGTAATACAAGCTCTGCGCACCGCGAAGTACGCGCAAGCGAACACCTCACGTTCTCCTTACAAGGAAACGGGAGTGCAGACCCAGGGCGAGCCCGACAAGGCGTTCGCATCG